>Ga0194128_10004672_pt1 | contig 19885 bp, 17 predicted proteins | sample TA2KigCa65mmetaG_FD_148650 | JGI IMG/M metagenome (GOLD analysis project Ga0194128, IMG submission 148650) | Freshwater microbial communities from Lake Tanganyika, Tanzania - TA2015037 Kigoma Deep Cast 65m | ecosystem: Environmental > Aquatic > Freshwater > Lake | place: Tanzania: Lake... | reverse complement strand
TTTTTCGCCAGACTTCGTTGCTTGCTCCTTACAGATCCACTTCGGGATATGCTCGTCGCTCGCGCCTCGTCTGGCCGAAAAATCCCTTGCCGCGAACGTGAGCGTATTTATGAAATGGACCACTTAGGAGAACACCATTCGGCAAATCGCAACGGACGCGATTACGCCGGCGAGATCCGCGAGCAAGCCGGCGGCGACGGCGTGGCGCGTACGCCGGACCGAGACGGCGCCGAAATAGACGGCGATCACATAGAAGGTGGTTTCGGTGCTGCCGAAGATCGTTCCGCCCATGCGCGTGATCAAATGGTCTGGGCCCAGGTTTTTCACCAGGTCCGTGAATAGCCCCGTCGTGCCGCCGCCGCTGAGTGGGCGCATCAGGACCATCGGCAGTAACTCAGGCGGGAAACGGATCGCTTGCAACGCGGGTGACAGCCATCGCGTCAGCAGGTCGATCCCGCCCGCGGCGCGGAACGTCCCCACGGCGACGAGGATTGCGACCAGGAACGGGATGATGCGGAGCGCGACTTGAAAGCCTTCCTTGGCGCCCTCGACGAATTCCTCATAAACCTTGACGCCGCGCAGTCCGGCATAAAGCGGGAAGAACGAGAGCAGCAAAGGGACGGAAACGACCGAAAGGCTGTTGACCCAGTTCACGAATGGACTTGGTGGAGCCTGTCCCGAGACGGCGTTGCGCCACAGCAGCCAGGCAAAAAAGACAAGGAAGGCGCCGAGAATCAGCTTTCCCCACCAACGCAATGGTCGAGGCTCGGATTCCATTGAAGACCGACCAGGAGTGAACTGAATTTCCTCGCCCTTTCCTTCTGCCCGAACCGGCCCCCTCACCCCGTCCCTCTCCCCTTCGGAGGGGGAGAGTGTGTCCGCGGGAGGGGTGAGGGGGATTCCCGCCGGTTCGTTGTGTGGGCGCGGGATTTGGAAGGCCGGCAAATCCTGCAAGAACTTGACGGCAGCAATGCCCACGAAGGTCGAGCACAAGGTCGCGATCAAGGAAGTGCCCACGATGGCGGTCGGATTCTGTGAGCCGGCGGCGGCCAGGATGGAGATCGCGGTCATCGGGAGCAATTGAACGGAACTCGTGTTGATCGCCAGGAAAGTACACATGGCGTTGGTCGCGGTGCCCGGATGCGGGTTCAACTTTTCCAGGTCGTTCATCGCGCGCAAACCGAGCGGTGTGGCGGCGTTCGCCAGACCGAGCATGTTCGCGGCGATGTTCATGAGCATGGAACTCATCGCGGGATGTTGTTCCGGCACATCGGGAAAAAGCCGGCGCATCACGGGCCGCAACACGCGGGCGAGGACGGTTACCAAACCGGATTTCTCGGCCAGACGCATGATGCCCAGCCAGAGCGCCATCAACCCGGCTAGCGGGAGCGCGATCGTCATGACGGCGGTCTTGGCGGCGTCGAAGGCTGAATCGGTCAGTTCTTTGAGTTTGCCGTCCGCGCCTCCCAGCACGACTGCGGCAAGGATCAGCCCCAGCCAGATGTAATTCAGCATGGTGAGTCTGTTTAACTCAGCCCGGTCAGACCGCGAGCAAAAAAGAGCATGGCCTGCCATTTCACGTGCGCGGCCAGATTTTCTTTGGACACGAATTTCACGAATTGGCGCGAATTCGGAAAAAGCCCCTTCATCCGTGTTAATTCGCGCAATTCGCGTCACCTGGCACGGCTGATTCAAGAAGGAGCGCGGGCAGGCTGCCCGCGCTCCTTTCGCGAGATTCTTGAATCAGCCGTCACCTGGCTCATCTGTACCTTGTCATGGGCCACGGGTGGCTATACGAAACACGCGTGATCGAACCACCGCTCCTCCAGCAAATTGACCGGACGTACGTTCTTTATCGCGGCCATAAGTACTCCTATTTCTCAGGTTGCGATTATTATCGGCTCTCGACGCACCCGGAGGTGTTGCGCGCTTTGAATGCGGGTGTGCAAAGGTTCGGGCTGACGGTTGCGGCTTCACGATTGACGACGGGAAACCACCCGCTGTACGGGGAACTTGAAAGGCGGTTAACCAGTTTCTTCAAGGCTCCCACCGCCACGGTCTTTTCCAGCGGTTACGTGGCGAACCTGGGTGTGGCCCAGGCGCTGGCGGGAGGTTTTGATTGCGCATTGATGGATGAGCGTGCTCACGCCAGTTTGGCCGATGCGGCATCGTGGCTCGCGTGTCCAGTAGTTCGGTTCCAACACCGAGACGCCCAGGACGTCGCCAGAATCGTGCGGAACGGCGCAAGGGCATCCCGGTTCATTCTGCTGACCGATGGCCTGTTTTCCCATGACGGTTCGGTGGCCCCACTGAAAGAACTTCTGGAGGTCCTGCCTCGCAACTCGGTCGTGTGGGTGGATGACGCGCATGCGGCAGGGGTTTTGGGAAGGGAGGGCAAGGGGACGCTGGAGCATGCCGGTGTGTCCCGGTCTCGGATCATTCAGACCATTACTCTGGGAAAGGCGTTTGGAGTCTACGGAGGGGCGGTGTTGGGCAGCGCGTCACTGCGCCGAAGAATCCTGAGCCAGAGCAGTCTATTTGTCGGCAATACGCCCATGCCGCTACCGCTGGTCGCCGCCGCGATCCAGGCCTTGAGCACGTTTCAGAAAGACCGATCCCTGCTTACCCGCTTGTTCGCGAACACAAAATACGTGAAAGACCAATTGCGGGAGATCGGCGCGGCGATTCCCGACACCCCAGGCCCGATCGTTTCGGTGGCGCCAAGGGATCGGCGCGCGATCGAGGCGCTCAAGAAGCACTTGTTGGCCGCGAGAATTTATCCTCCGTTCATTCGGTACCCGGGCGGGCCGGCGGATGGCCATTTCCGATTCGCATTGAGCAGCGAGCATACGCGCTTGCAGCTCGACACTTTGATCGAAGTGATATCGAAGTAATCCGAGATTTGACACTCCTGGGGGTGGGGAATATAAGCAGGGCGTTTTGACTGGTCGGCAAATCGGAAATCGCAAATCTAAAACCTAAAACTGCAAATTATGTCACTGAAAGTTGGCGACAAAGCCCCGGATTTTGAGCTCTCGACGAAAACCGCCGAGGGCCCGAAAAAACTGAAACTCAGCAACAACGCCGGCGAAAAGAATACAGTGCTGCTCTTCTTTCCCATGGCTTTCACGAGCGTTTGCACGAAGGAAATGTGCGACGTCAGCCAGGGCCTCAACGCCTACACGAGCTTGAACGCCGACGTGTGGGGCATCAGCGGCGACAACCCGTTCGCGCAGGAAGCCTGGGCGCAGAAGGAGAAAATCACCGTGCCGCTGCTGGCGGATTACGAACACAAAGTCGCGCAGGCTTACGGCGTGGCTTACAGCAGTTTTCTCCCGCAATTGAATCTGGGCATGGCCGGCGTGCCCAAGCGCTCGGCTTTTGTCGTCGATAAGCAAGGGGTCATCCGTTACGCCGAATCGAGCGACGATCCGAAGCAACTGCCCAACTTCGACGCCATCCAGCAAGCGCTGAACGGGTTGAAGTAGGCGGAGCTGATCCTCATCTCGGCAGATTGAATGGGGAGCACACGCGCCCTCGCGTGTGCCGACCGGCGAGGCGCCGGCCGGAGCGCCGTTGAAACCATCCTGCTAAACGGTGAAGTCGAACGAATGTGGTCGGCGGGGGCGCCGACCACGGCACGCGAGGGCGCGTGCGCTCCCCATCCGTATCGATCTCAACGGAAAAGTTGACCGCTGCGAAAGGTCGGCGACATTACCAGACATCATGAACAACCGGCACAGTCTTTTTGATTCACTCACACAATTTGAAACCGGCGCGGGCGCGCCGGGGGCATTCTATTCGCTTCCCGCGCTGGAAAAGGCGGGCCTGGGCCGCATCTCCCGCCTGCCCGTGTCCATTCGCCTTGTCCTCGAATCGGTGCTTCGGAATGTCGATGGCAAACGCGTGACCGAGCAAAGCGTGCGCGAACTTGCGCGTTGGGTTTCGAAAGGTGAGCGCGTGGAAGAGATTCCTTTCGTGGTCGCGCGCATCGTGCTTCAGGATTTCACCGGCGTGCCTCTGCTGGTGGATTTGGCCGCGATGCGGTCCGCCGTGGCGCGGCTGGGAAAAAATCCGGAGATCATCGAGCCATTGGTGCCGGTGGATCTGGTCGTGGATCACTCGGTGCAAGTCGATGTGGCCGGCAGCGCGGACGCGTTCAAAAAGAATCTGGAAATCGAATTTCAACGCAACCGCGAGCGCTACCAGTTCCTGAAGTGGGGCATGCAAGCGTTCAAGACGTTCAAAGTCGTGCCGCCCGGAATCGGCATCGTTCACCAGGTCAACCTGGAGTATCTCGCCAAAGGTGTGCTCTCGGACGGCAACGGGCTTTACTATCCGGACACGCTCGTGGGCACCGATTCGCACACGACGATGATCAACGGGTTGGGGATTGTCGGCTGGGGTGTGGGTGGGATCGAAGCGGAAGCGGGGATGCTCGGCCAACCGGTTTATTTCCTGACGCCGGACGTCGTGGGCGTTCATCTGACTGGAGAATTGCGGGAAGGCGTCACGGCGACCGATCTTGCGCTGCACGTGACGCAATTGCTGCGCAAGGCAAAAGTCGTCGGAAAGTTCGTGGAATTCTATGGGCCGGGAGCCGCCAGCCTGGCTGTGGCCGATCGAGCCACGATTGCCAACATGGCGCCGGAATACGGCGCTACGATGGGTTTTTTCCCGATCGACGACGAAAGCGTCCGGTACTTGCGCGGGACTGGACGCACGGACGCCGAGTGCGCCTTGTTCGAGAATTACTTTAAGGCGCAGCAGCTTTTTGGCATGCCCAGGCGCGGCGAGATCGATTACAGCGTGGATCTGGAATTGAATCTGGCCGAGGTGAAGCCTGGCGTCGCCGGTCCGAAACGTCCGCAGGATCGAATTGAGCTTGGGGCCTTGAAAAAGAACGTGGAGGAGCTTTTAGCCAAACCTGTCGCAGAAGGTGGCTACGGCAAGACCGGTGAAAGCCGTTCGGCCACAGCGCGCATGTTGTCCGGGCCGCTCGAAGCGAAGCTTGGCCATGGCGATGTGGCCATTGCCGCGATCACGAGCTGCACGAACACGAGCAATCCGAGCGTGATGCTGGCGGCGGGGTTGCTGGCCAAGAAAGCCGTCGAACGCGGATTGCAGGTCAACCCCCTGGTCAAAGCGTCCCTGGCGCCTGGATCGCGCGTGGTCAGTGATTATCTGGCCAAGACCGGACTGCAACCTTATCTCGACCAATTGGGATTCAATCTCGTCGGTTACGGCTGCACGACGTGCATCGGCAATTCCGGACCGCTGGCGCCGGTCATTGATGAAGCCATTCAGCAGAACGATCTCGTCGTGGCCAGCGTGCTGTCCGGCAATCGGAATTTCGAGGCGCGGGTGCACCAGAGCGTGAAGGCGAATTTCCTGATGTCGCCGCCGTTGGTGGTGGCGTTCGCTCTGGCGGGACGCGTCACGATTGACCTGACCACCGAACCGTTGGGGCAGGGGAAAGGCGGCCAGCCGGTTTATCTGCGCGACGTTTGGCCGACTTTGGCGGAGATCCGCGAACAGATGGAAAAGGCGCTCAAACCCGAAGTCTTCCGATCTTTGTATCGGAACTTCACCGAACAAAACCCGAAGTGGAACGAAATCCCCTCCAGCATCGGGCGAGTCTATGAATGGGACGCCAAGAGCACGTACATCCAGGAGCCGCCGTTCTTTGAAGACTTCTCGATGCAGCCGGAACGGATCGCGGAAATCCGCGGCGCGCGGGCGCTGGCGATTTTCGGCGATTCCGTGACGACGGATCACATCTCGCCCGCTGGCAGCATCAAGAAAACTTCGCCGGCCGGGCGGTATCTGATCGAGAACGGCGTGAATTTTCTCGACTTCAACAGTTACGGCGCGCGCCGCGGCAACGACCGCGTCATGACGCGCGGCACGTTCGCCAACGTCCGCATCAAGAATCTCATGGTGCCCGGAGTCGAAGGCGGTGTGACGAAATTCCAGCCGTCCGGCGAACAGATGAGCATCTACGACGCCGCAATGAAATATCGGGAAAGCAAAACGCCGCTGGTCGTGCTGGCCGGGCAGGAATACGGGACGGGCAGTTCGCGGGATTGGGCCGCGAAAGGGACGGCGTTGCTCGGCGTGAAGGCGGTCGTGGCGCAAAGCTTCGAGCGAATTCACCGGTCCAATCTCGTGGGCATGGGCGTCTTGCCGCTGCAATTCAAAGAAGGACTGTCCGCGACGGCGCTCAAGTTAGATGGAACAGAGAGCTACGATGTGGTCGGGTTGAACGCGAACCTCAAGCCGCAGCAGGATTTGACGTTGCGTGTCGCGCGGACCAACGGCTCGAGGGAGGAGCACGCGGTCCGTTGCCGGATCGACACGCCGATCGAGATCGAATATTTCCAGCACGGAGGCATTCTGCCTTATGTGCTGCGGCAGATCTTGAACGGGAGGTAACGATTTATGGCAGGCAAAGTTGGTCCGCTTTGAGATCGGTGATGAAGCCGTGGCCGGGAGCATGGGCAATCATCAGGTCGATTTTCGCGGCTTCCGCGGCGGCTTGAGGCGTCACGCCGCACGCCCAAAAGACGGAGACAAATTCCTTCGGCACCGCGGAAACAGGCGGACCCAGCATGGGATTCTTCAGATCAGCGCCAATCGCGTCCGGGTCGCCGATGTGGATGGGGGCGCCGTGATTGAAAGGAAAGCGTGAAGTCACTTGCGTGGCAACGATCGCTTGCTGCGGCGTCAACCAACGCATCGTCACAATGAGCGGGCCGTGAAACGGGCCGGCTGGTTGGGTTGGGAGATTAGTGCGCAGAACCCATCGGTTCTTGTCCGTCGGAACTCCGGCCCTTTCCAGCGCTTCGTCAAACGTGATGCCTGATCCGATCAGGAACGAGACGAAGTCCGGCTCCCAAAGATGGGAAATGTCCGTTTCGTCCTGGACGCTGCGTCCCTCGCGATACACGGCGTAACGCGGGACGTCGGTGCGCAGGTCAGCACCAGGCGCGCTCAGCCGCGGTTCGGTCTCGCCTGGGTCACAGACTTCCAGCACCGGGCAGGCGCGCTGATTGCGCTGGCAATACAGGAGAAAGTCGAACGCGAACGCTTTGCGAAGGATGACCAGATTACACTGCACGTAGCCCATGGCCAAACCGCGTGTCAGGCTTGTGTGCCGGCCTTCCCGGATGTCGAGGCGCGCTTGCTGGGCAGGGCTGTTCAGTTTCGAGTTCAAGGTTCAAAGTTCAAAGTTGGACCTTCGGCCCCGCCCGTCATCGGCTACTCCGGAGGCGACTCGATACATGAGGCCGAGAGTTTGCGTCGCGTTCCTCGAACGTCAGCGGGCGGTGGCGGAGCAAATCCGCTTTGAAATCTCCCAGGCTCGGCCAGTGCAAGCGCTGATCCAAATCAACCTCCGCGACGACGACCGATCCCCATTTCTCAGCCCTGGCGATGGGCTTGAGTTTGTTCCGTAAGCGCCCGCCTCGCAACCTGCATGTGATCTAGGCGGATTCCTCTTCGGGAATGTCAGGTAAAACGTAGGGGACAGCCTTTCCGAGCCGTTCCATGTATAAGAGTCCGCCCTGGGGCCGATCGATCTCAGCGGTCTGCGCGACGAACGCAAAAATCGCCTCCGCACTGGAAGCCGGGACCACGACCGTGACGATTTCCTTCTCGAAAGATACGGGCAGTCCGCTCGCCCCTGCGGGATCTGCGATGGCAGCCCCCCGGGCGTGATGAACGGCCGCAGCGTTCAGTCCGCGGCGGTGGAGCGCTTTCAAAAGTTCGATTCCCTTTTGACTGTGAAGAACGCAGGTGATGAGTCTCCATTCCTCTTGCTCCTCTGGCCGATGTTCGATCATGAAAGTCTCCGTCAAGATGGCGGCCGGCTGGTCTATCCACTCTTCTTGGGCAATTTTTCCAGGATATGTGGCGGGATATAGGTCGCGGCCTTCTCCAAAGGCGTGATGTACATGAAGCCCATCCCCGGAGTGTCCAGTTTTCCCGCCAGATACATCTTTTCGAAGATGCGGTCCACCTGATCCGTGGACACGACGACGTTAATGACTTCCTTTTCGACTTCCACGGCCACGCCCAGGATCCCAAGCCGCTCGCGGATCCCGGTCCCGCGCGCAAAATAAACCGTGGCGCCCTGTGCTCCCGCTTCGCGCGCCGCCTTGACTAGCGTATCGGCAATGCCGCGTTGGACAATGCAAGTGATCAGCGCGACATCGGTTAAGACGGTCAGGTTTCGTTGACTCATGTGACCAGGACTCCATTGGCTGACTGAGCTTGTTCCGTCTGGAGGTATTGCTTTTTAGCCTTCCACTGGACGTAAAGTCCGAGCGCCAGAACGGAAATGATTGGGCAGACCGAAGCTGCCGCGAGAATTCCAAAGCCTTCAATGGCTCCGACGGCCTTGCCAAATCCGAGACCCATCGCCAGGACCAGCGGCACCGTCACGGGACCCGTCGTGACGCCCGCACTGTCCCAGCCCACGTTGACGAATTCCTCGGTCGAGAAATAGGTCAGAACGATCGCGAGAAGGTTGCCGATAACGATAATGTACATCACCGGAAATCCAAAAATGATTTTGAGGACCCCCAACGCAATCCCGATCGCGACTCCAAATGAGACGGAGTACATCAACATGGACTTCTTGAATGCGCCGTTGGTGAGATTCTCCACCGTGAGTCCGAGCGCATTCAACGCCGGTTCCGCCAGCGTCGCTCCAAAGCCCAGAATCCAGGCAAAAAGCGCGGCGATAAAGATTCCGAGACTGGTCGCATACAAGGGCGAGCCGGGAACGGTTTCGATTCTCGCGAACGCGCCGGGGACCAGACTGCCAGACTGATTGCCGAGTTTGGCGAGGCCATAGGTCAGCCCCATGTTGAACAACACCATTCCCGCGACTGCCAGGGTGATTCCGTACCATGTAACTCCTGGATTGGCGATCCGTTGCCGGAGCACCACGGTCAAAACGATCACCAGAAAGAGAACCAACGGCACAATGGCCCGAACGCCCATGACAATTTCCAATCCGGGAGTGGACTCATACCAGGCCAGCGACGCCTGGGCCGCGTTTGCGGCGTGGGCCGACGCGGCGGCAACGATGGACTCCGGCGAAGCCGTGAAAGCGACATAGATCGCCAGCAGCAGCACTCCCAAAATCGGAAATACGGACGCCAAAGTCACAATGCCGAAGCCGGACAGGGACGAATTTCCCTTTCCGACCGCCGACGCCACGCCGATCCCGAGCGCCAGAACCAATGGCACGGTGACGGGACCGGTGGTGACTCCGCCACAATCCCACGCCAGGCCGATCACTTTGGCCAATTCGGGATGAAATTGAGCATAGGCGCTGACCAGCAGTGTCGGACCGAGGCTCCAATAAATGAGCGGTTTCAGGCTCCAACCGTAAATAAATCTCAGGATGCCCAGGACCGCCGCGACTCCGACACCGATACCAACGATGAGCACGGTCGCGCCCGAACGGTCCGCAAGGAGCGTGTAAAGATATGGCGCTTTTTGGGGATCGACGATGGAGCCGGCGACCTGCAGCGCGCCGATTGCCGGTTCGGCGAAGGTCACGCCAACGCCCAGAATGAATGCAATCAGGAGAACGATCGGCAGCTTCACCTTTCTCGGCAACGTGTTTCCGATGTTTTCTCCAAACGGCATGAGACCCAACTTCAGTCCTTCCATGAACAGCATCAGGCCGATCAAAACCGCGAAGAGACCCGCTCCGACAATCGAAGCATCCGCCACCGTCTGTTTGAGGACAATCCATTGAAACAGCGCCAGGTAAATCGCCAGCGGAATCACCGCCCGCGCCTGTTCCAGAAATCGCACGCTGACATAAGGCTGAAGCAGCCGATAGACGTCGATCAGCCTTAGCTTCAATTTGGGAGGGTCGTAGGGGAGGTCGCTTCCATCCTTGTCCTTCTGAATTTGTGGCATGAGGTGGCGGTAGCTGATCTGATTTGCTTGGACACCCACCTCGCGCAGGTAATCTCCGAACCGGACTTCTTGGGCCATAATTGTTTGTTTCGACTGACGCTGTGGAGTGCCTCGCCTCGAAACACGGGATGACTCACTCAACGCCGGCGAGATCCGCTAGTCTGGTCTGATCAGATCCCACGCGACGCATAGATAAGCTTCGACGAAACTCTGGCACAAGGAAAATTGCGCGCGGGTTGTATGCCCTCAGTGGAGGGTGGGGCGAGGACTCCCGCCGAGCCAATGCCATCGAAGCTCCGCAGGAGCGTCGCCCCACGGCCGTTAACTGAGGGGATACCGCTGGCTGTAACCCCTGTAATCCCTCACGCTTCAGCTTAAGAGCTTGTCTGAGAATTATGAGGGGCCCCTCCTAATTTTCAGACAGCCTCTAAGATTCCCTCCGCGACACTCCCATGTACGTCGGTCAGGGGGAAATCGCGCCCGGCGTAGCGGTAAGTCAGTTTGGTGTCCAGGCCCAGGAGGTGGAGCAGGGTGACGTGAAGGTTGAGTTCTGCCCGGCCGGACCGGTGGCCGCTGATCAGCAGCGGTCAACAGTTTGAAGGACCCGCTATATAGCCCTTGCGTTCGCCGAGCGGTTCAGGCAGCTCGACAAACCGATCTCCGCTGAACTGATAATTCTTCCCGTTGAAGGCCGAGACGTACAGGTTCCCGGCCTGATCTTCAGCAAACGCCCGGGCATAATCCCCGTTCCATCCTTCGGGCTCCCGATACGTTTTCCAGACGCCGTGCTCCACACAAACCATGCCCGCATCGGTGCTCACCCAGACGCGCCCCTTTTTGTCGAGGTGCAGATTGACGATCGCCGTGCTGGACAATTCCGGGGTCGTCGCCTTGTTGAGGACTTTGAAACCGACCCCGTAGAATCGCGCGAGGCCATTGAAGGTGCCGATCCGCAGGTAACCATCCGGCGTCTGCACCATGGCCGTCGCTGAACTATCCGGCATGCCGTCTTCCATTTCCCACTGCGAGACGACGTACTCTTGCTGGAGACGAGCGCCGACCCAGGCAGGCTCGGCGAGCAGACTTGCCGCCAGGCCCATGCAAAGCACAGAACTCGCCAGGCATCGATTCCTCAGAACAGCGGCAGTTTCATACGGTTGTTTCTCGAATCGATGGTTCGATGGCAATCCGCTCTGGCGCGAAGTTCCAGGCCGACGTCCTGTAACTGGGCGAAGCTTAAACATGGTCGTTACCACGCAACATTCTGGCGGACAGTGAGAACTTGGGTAATGCCGTGGCGGACACATAGCAAGGCGAAAGTGGGACGCGGCGTTGCGGCAGTTGCGGCATCTCAGGAATCATGGCTCCATTCCTTGACTCGCGCAATCACGAGGGGCAAGGTTTGCTCGCTTGACGCCGGATCGTTCAGTGATGGCGGGCGAGAACATTTTCGCTGCGGTGCTGCAAACTCCCGCCGTGCAAACCCTGCGACGGCGTCTGGAGCGAGGGGGAGTCTTGTCTTTCGACGGCATCAGCCGAGCCGCTCAGCCTTTCCTCGCAGCGTTGCTTCATCGGCTCATTCCCGGCCGCCCCATCGTCGTCATCACCGAGGGCGTCAAAACCCAGGAAAGCTTTCATCAAGACATCGAGACCTGGCTTGACGGGAGCGAAGGACCACCGCGGGTTCTTTTCTATCCGGCCTGGGAAACACTCCCCCACGAAGCCAAACTCCCGCACGCGGACGTCATCAGCGAACGTCTTGAAACACTGGTGGCGCTTTCGTCATTCGCGGAGCGGTCGCGCCTGCGCGCTGAACATGAGTCCGGTAGGGCGAGTCCGTCCCGGCGAGCCGATCAACCAGCTTGGAACGCGTCCGAGTCGGCTCGCTGGGGACAGGCTCGCCCTACGCCGAAGTTCACTGGAACGCCTCCCGAAGAGCGGCAACCCACCCCTTCCCCCCTCCCTGGAGGGGAGCTTGAATCGGCCAACCGCTCTTCAGACTGTACGCCGGTCATCGTCACCAACGTCACGGCGCTCATGCAGCGCACGTTCGCGCCGGAGGCAATACGTGCGCGGACTCGCGTTCTGACTCGGGGCGGCCGCATCGAGCCGCTGGATTTGATCGAGTGGCTGGAGGATCAAGGCTACGAACCGGAAGCGCAGGTTACGCAAAAAGGGGAAATCGCATCGCGCGGCGGCATTCTGGATGTTTTTCCGCTGACGAGTCCCTGGCCCGTTCGTGTGGAGTTTTTCGGCGACGAACTTGAATCCTTGCGCTACTTCGATCCGCTCACGCAACTCTCCCGCGACCAAATTCAAAGCGTAACTCTTCCGCCGGCAGGGGAACTTGGTTTGCTTCAGCAAGAAGCGGAGCGCGGCGTTTACGCCGCCTCAACTTCACCGGGGCCGGCAGCGCCTGGCCGTCCCGGACGTGTCGAGTCAGCTCGCGTTGAAGCGGCTTCAAGGCAGCGCTCCCGGCCATCCGAGACTTCGGCGCAAGATTTGGGCGCGCCAGCGGCCATGCCGAAACCGCCTCTCGCCACGCTGATCGACTATCTTCCCCAGAACGCGATTTGGCTCCTGTGCGAACCAGACCTGATTGAGGAACAGGCTCAGACTTACGCCGATCAGATTCCTTCTGGCGACCTTTATTTCATTGATTGGGTTGAGCTGCTCGATCAAGCGCAACAAAGAGGAATGACGACGATTGCGGTCACTGAAGAAGCCAAAGTTTCCGAAGAATCCGATCCATCCGCAGAATCGCCTTCGGCAGACACGGCCCTTCAGGACCGCTCGGCGCAAGAATCGGAATTGACCTCGCTGCGCTTTGGCGATCTGGAAGCTTTCCGGCCCATTGCGGAACGGCGCGTCGATCCGCAAGTCGCCGAGGCGCAGCGTCGTGAATTCTTCAACCAGTTGCACCGCTGGCTCCGGCAGGATTACCAGGTCCACGTCTTCTGCAACAACGAAGGCGAGCGCCAGCGGTTCCAGGAAATCTGGCAGGATTACGGCCTGAATTCGTCGGGCAAAACCGCTTCCAGCCACGACTCCACCCCTTCGCCGCGCCCAGGAGGGGAACGCGAAGCCAGCGCGGAAAACGAAGTTCCCCTCCTGGGCGGGGCAAGGGGTGGGGTCAAGATCTCAACCCACGATCCTGGTCCGGACGCTCAACGCTCAACGCGCAACGCTCAACTCTCCCCCCACCTCGGCTCGCTCTCGCGCGGCTTTGTATGCGAAACCGCCAGAGTTGTCGCCGTGACTGATGCTGAAATCTTCGGACGCTACAAAGTCCAACGACCCCGGCGACTCCGATCGCCGCACGCCGCAGCCGCGCGATCCGCGTTGGATATCGACTTCACCGAGTTGGAAGAAGGCGATTACGTTGTGCATCTCCAACACGGGATCGGGCGCTACTTGGGTTTGAAAGTTTTGCCAGTCGGCTCCGGACGAAAGTCTGGCGGCCACGCGCGCGAGGCGCAGTCAGCCGTACAAGAGTGCCTCGTGATCGAATATGCCGCCGGAGATTCGGATCAATCGCCGCCGAAACTTTACGTCCCGGTGACCGAAGCTCACCTGGTCAGCAAATACGTCGGCGCCGGGAAGGCGCGTCCGATTGTGAACACTCTGGGAGGCACGCGCTGGGCCAAAGCCAAAGCGCAAGCCGAGGAAGCGGTGCGCGATCTGGCGGCGGATTTGCTGGCCATCCAGGCGGCGCGCGAATCGAAGGCGGGTCACGCGTTTGCGCCGGACACACCGTGGCAGCGGGAATTCGAAGGTTCGTTCTTGTACGAAGAGACTCCCGACCAGGAACGAGCGATTCTGGAGAGCAAAATGGACATGGAAACGCCGCGCCCGATGGACCGCTTGATCTGCGGCGACGTGGGCTACGGCAAAACCGAAGTCGCGTTGCGCGCCGCGTTCAAAGCGGTCATGGACGGAAAGCAGGTGGCGCTGCTCGTGCCCACGACGGTCCTGACGCAACAGCATTTCAACACGTTTCGGGAGCGCATGGCGGATTATCCGGTGCGGGTGGAGCAACTGTCGCGCTTCTGCAGCCGCCGCGAGCAAAAGCGCATCGTGGAGCAGGTGGCGAATGGCTCCGTCGATATCGTGATCGGCACGCACCGGCTGCTGCAGGACGATATTTCGTTCAAGGAACTGGGCCTGGTCATCATTGACGAAGAACAGCGCTTCGGCGTGCTGCACAAAGAGAAGTTGAAGCGCCTCCGAACGCTGGTCGATGTCTTGACGCTCAGCGCGACGCCGATTCCCCGGACTCTTTACCTGGCTTTGACGGGCGCGCGCGACATGAGCACCATTGAGACGCCGCCTCAGGATCGCCTTCCCGTGCAGACGCTCGTCGCGAAATACGACGAGCGCTTGATCCGCGACGCGATCCAACGCGAACTCAATCGCCAGGGCCAGGTCTTTTATCTGCACAATCGGGTGGACGACATTGATCGCGTCGCCCTCCGAATCCAATCGCTGGTTCCCAGCGCGCGGGTGATCGTGGGCCACGGGCAGATGCATAGCGACGATCTGGAGGAAGTCATGGCGCGGTTTGTGAACGGCGAGGCGGACGTGCTCGTTTGCACCACGATTATCGAGAGCGGCATCGATATTCCCAACGCCAACACGATCATCATTGACCGCGCGGATCGGTTTGGCCTGAGCGACCTGTATCAACTGCGCGGGCGGGTGGGTCGGTACAAACATCAGGCCTACGCGTATCTGCTCTTGCCGCGGCACGCCGCGTTATTGAGCGACGTGCGCAAGCGCATCAGCGCGATCCGGCAATATTCGAGTCTGGGCAGCGGCTTCAAGATCGCCATGCGCGACCTGGAGATTCGCGGCGCGGGCAATCTCCTGGGCGCCGAGCAAAGCGGCCACATCACAGCGGTCGGCTTCGAGTTGTATTGCCAGTTGCTCAAGCAGAGCATCAGCACGTTGAAAGGGGAGAAGGTGAAGCCGCGCGTGGAAGTCCAGGTTCGGCTGGATTTTCTGGCGTTGAGTCCGGGGGAGGAGGAGCAATCAGTGGTCAGTGATCAGTGGTCAGTGATCCGTGGGGAAAAGGTGGAAAGCAGAGGACACAAGCCCGTAAACGCAAGTCAGGATGGCGCTGCCAGCGAGAATCTCAAATCCGCAATCCGCAATCCGCAATCCGCAATCCGACGACGGTCCGTTGCCTACATTCCTTTCCGTTACATCCACGAGGCGCGGCAGCGGATTGAGATTTATCGGAAGCTGGCCCAAGTCACGGACAAAGCATCGTTGGATCGGCTGCGGCGTGAGTTGGTGGATCGGTTCGGCAAACTGCCGTGGGCCATGGAACTGCTCCTTCAGGTCACGCAGTTGAAGTCTCTGGCGAGCGATCGCGCAATCACCAGTATTGAAACCAAGGAGGGCAAACTGATCCTGACCCGGAACGCGGATTACATCACGCTGGCCGGCAAATTCCCCCGGCTGACCAAGAAGGACGCCCGCGCCCGGCTCACCGAGATCAAGAAATTGCTTTTGGCGCTCTGATTGGCGGGCAGCACGGATTTTGCATGACGAGTTACACCGCCAGTCCGGCTGCGCGAAGCCGTTCCTCCACCCAGGATTGGTCCTCGGCCGTCAGAGGCGGATCCAGCGGCGCGGTGAAATTCTCCCGCCAATGCCGTCCATTCTCGTAACACCGATCCAGAAAAGGGTTCATGCCCGGAAAGGGGTTCTTCGTTGAAAGCACCAAGCTGGAAGGTAATCGGGCCGGCGGAGTCAATCAACGCCGATTGTTTCGGGTGCGATTCAAACTGATTCAAACTGTCGGTCGGCGAAGTCTTCTCCCTCTCTTCCCGAAGGGAGGAGAGGGCTGGGGAGAGGAGCTGTGTCCGATTTCGCTTTTCCAAGAAACCCTCTCTCCAGCTCTCTCCCCACTCGTTTCCTCGCGAGGAGTGAGGGAAGTCAATCGGAGTCGCTGACCGACACTTTAAGGGTCTGTGCAAAAATAGCCTCCGGTTTTGGCGGGAGCGCCGCCTGGCCGGATGCAAGGCGCGAGGAGGGAGCATCCCCGTTTTGGGGCTGTGACCGACGAGCAACGCCGCAGCCGGCTAGGCGCCGCCCCGCCCCGGAGGGCTGGGGCGATTTCGCTTTCTGGCTTCGTTTCTCCTCAGTCGCAGAGCCCTGGCTATGCTCCTTCGTCGTGCCTCGCCAGAAAGCGAAATCACCTCCAGCAAAACCGGAATTTATTTTCGCACAGACCCTAAGCGCACCTGTCGTTAACTGAGGTGCTACTGCCGTGGTGTCGTGGCGTGTCTTCCGTTGACACAGGCGATGACTGTGCGTCATTCTCCGCCCGCGTCCCAGCCGACCTCGATCATGAGAACGAAAGACTCCTTCGCTTTGATCGCGATTCAGGCGGCCGTTTTGACGGGTTGCCTCGTGCCTCAAGGAGCGAAGAATGCTCTGCGGGAACAGATCGTGGACGAAGCGTCGCCAGGCAAACGGCTCTTCCAAGGCCATTGCGCCCGTTGCCACGGAATTCAAGCGACCGGTGGGTTCGGGCCGAGTTTGGCGCAACCTAAATTGCGAAGTGCGCCGGACGAAGCCGCGTTGATCCGAGTCATCAGGAATGGAATCCCGGACAGCGCCATGCCCGGCGCGTGGCAAATCTCGGATCGGGACGCGCGTCAGCTCGCCGCGTATGTTCGCACGTTGGGAAAAGTCGAGCCGCGTGCCGTACCTGGAGATGCGGCGCGAGGCCGAGCGATCTACGAGGGCAAAGGCACGTGCGCCACCTGCCATCGAATCCGGCGGCAGGGTGGGGCGCAAGGTCCCGATTTGACCGATGTTGGACGGCGCCGGGGAGTGGATTACCTGCGGCAATCACTGGTTGATCCCGGGGCGGCTCAACCGGAAGTCGGCGGCGATCCGCACTCGCCGCCGGGCTATGCGCAATTTCTGCCGGTGCGCGCGATGATCGCCGAGGGGCGCGAAATCCAAGGCGTCCGATTGAACGAAGACGATTTTACGATTCAACTGCGCGACGCGGACAATCGGATCCAATCGTTGCGCAAGGGCGAACTCCGCGCGCTGCAAAAGGAATTCGGCAAAAGCCCGATGCCCAGTTACGAGAACGTTCTCTCCGCTTCCGAGTTGGATGATTTAGTCGCTTATCTGGCCAGTCTGCGAGGTGACGAATGAAACGAGATTTGAGCCTCCTGCAAGTCCTGGTGCGCGGGAGGAACCATGTGCGCACTTCCCCCGCACCCCGGCTCACTCCCTCAGGGAGAGGGAGAATCGATTGCTGCGATGGACAATTCTCGAACGCACATGGTTGGCCCAAACCGGCAGAACTCTGCTCCCTCTCCCCACGGGAGAGGGCTGGAGTGAAGGGGCGCGTGGCAAGAGAACTCCACAGGCGCGGACCATTCCCGGGCGTTTGTCTCGCTTCGATTCTTGGCATTGCTTTTCTGCTTCCAGGTCTGGATGTCAACGCGCAGGTGCCTTACACCCGGATTCTCAATGCCGAGCGCGAGCCGGCCAGTTGGCTCACTTACTCCGGCAGTTACCGATCGCATCGCTTTTCCACGCTGGATCAGATTAACGCCGCCAATGTGGCCTCGCTGAAGCCGGTCTGGGTTTACCAGCTGAAAAGACCGGGCGTGTTCGAAAGCTCGCCGATTGTGGCCGACGGCGTGATGTATCTGGTTGAGCCGCCCAGCACGGTTACCGCCCTGGATGTGCACAGCGGACGCCGGCTTTGGACCTGGACACCGTCCATGCCGAAGGACGTTAAGGCGCTCGGCTTTCCGGCCACCAACCGTGGCGTGGCCATCCTGGATGAAATGATTTTCGTCGGCACATTGGACGCGCATCTGGTCGCGCTCGACGCCAAGACCGGCGTGGTCCGTTGGGATGTCAAGGTGGCGGAGAACAAGACGGGACATTCCATCACCTGCGCGCCGCTCGCGTTGGACGGAAAAATCATCATCGGCATCAGCGGCGGCGAAGCGGGCATTCGCGGGTTTCTCGACGCGTACGAACCTTCGACCGGGAAACGGCTCTGGCGTTTTTGGACCGTGCCCGCGAAGGGCGAGCCGGGCAACGAAACCTGGGGCCGCAACAGTTGGAAGACGGGCGGCGGCGCGACCTGGGTGCCCGGCTCCTACGATCCCAAGCTGAATCTCCTGTATTGGGGCATCGGAAATCCCGCGCCGGATTGGAACGGCGACGTGCGTCCCGGTGACAATCTTTACACCTGCGCGCTCGTGGCCTTGGACGCCTCGACCGGAAAATTGAAATGGTATTTCCAATTCACGCCGCACGACACGCACGACTGGGACGCCAATCAAATCCCCGTGTTGGTGGATGCGGAGATGGGCGGTCGCACGCGCCAGTTGGTCGCGACGGCGAATCGCAATGCGTTTTACTATCTGCTCGATCGCGAGACTGGCGAATTCCTTCTTGGCGTCCCCTTTGCCAAACAAACCTGGGCGCAAGGCCTGGATGCGCGCGGCCGTCCGATCGTGTTGCCCAACACAGAGCCTACCGAGCGCGGCACGCTGGTGTGGCCGAGTCTCCAGGGCGCGGCCAACTGGTATAGTCCGAGCTACAGTCCGATGTCCGGGCTGTTTTACGTGGCCGCGCGGGAGATGGGTTCCTACTACTTCAAATCCGAGGTCGAATACAAACCCGGCGCCTACTTCATGGGCGGCGGCGAACAGGAGTTGGGCGGGGACAAAGCTTCCGGCGCGGTGCGCGCGTTGGATCTCATGACGGGCAAGCGCGTCTGGGAATTTCCGTTGCACTCACCGCCCTGGGCCGGGCTTCTCGCCACAGCCGGCGGCGTGGTCTTCGGCGGATCGAACGAAGGCAACTTCTTCGCGCTCGACGCCCGAACGGGCAAACCGCTGTGGCAATTTCAAACCGGCGGCAGCGTTCACGCCAATCCGAACACGTTTCTCGTGGATGGCAAACAACGCGTCGCCATCGCCGCAGGCAACGCGCTGTTTGTTTTTGGGCTTTAGTCGGAGGACCCATATCGAGCGCCGAACCAATCTTCTCCTCAATCTCAGTTCTGATCTTCAAAACCTCCGGATCATTCGGCGCCAGCTTGACCGCGTGACGGCTGAAAAAGTCCGCCTCCCTAACGCGTCGGGAATTTACTTTTGGTCTCCGAGTAACCGCCGCGTGGCGGCCCGATTAGTTCGTCGGCGGTAATCTCGATAGGCCGCCTCAACAGTCTCTTGAACAGACTCCCTTGTTATGGACAAATCTCCCGGCTCGACGTGTTGCAACTGACGGGTCCACTGTTCGATCAAATCATGATATCGCGCCAACGCCGCCTCTCTGATTTTGGCGGAGGCAGGAATGTCACCTCTGGCGGCGGCCATGAGGCGATAGACGTCGTCACGCGACAGCGACATGGGCGCGCTTGCGACGGCGGGATTTCGCTTTGAGAGCCATCGCTGCGTCTTCGAAGATGGATCGAGCCGTTTCCGCAGTCACCGTTTCCCCGGTGGAAAGTTTCACGTCACGCCAGTGGGTCTTTCTAGCCACACGCACGATGTCCGCCGGGGTTGCAGCGCGCTTTCCAGTAGAGGCGTCCTTCATGGCGAAACCGTATTGAGCAGCGCGCTTGAAGTCAAACTCCGAAGACGCGCTTTCGCACCTGCGCATTTGTTGAGAGGCGACCACCTTTTCCGACAATCGCCATCGGCGAAATGTTTTACGGTCCAAGTGATGATCCTACGAACGGCCGTTGCCCGCTAAGGGTCTGTGCAAAAATAACTTCCGGTTTTGGCGGGAGCGCCGCCTGGCCGGATGCAAGGCGCCAGGAGGGAGCATCCCCGTTTTGGGGCTGTGACCGACGAGCAACGCCGCAGCCGGCCAGGTGCCGCCCCGCCCCGGAGGGCTGGGGCGATTTCGCTTTCTGGCTTCGTTTCTCCTCAGTCGCAGAGCC
>Ga0194128_10004671_pt1 | contig 19887 bp, 16 predicted proteins | sample TA2KigCa65mmetaG_FD_148650 | JGI IMG/M metagenome (GOLD analysis project Ga0194128, IMG submission 148650) | Freshwater microbial communities from Lake Tanganyika, Tanzania - TA2015037 Kigoma Deep Cast 65m | ecosystem: Environmental > Aquatic > Freshwater > Lake | place: Tanzania: Lake... | reverse complement strand
CCACAAACACCGCAACGATCCACACAACACTGACCGAGCCAAGAACAGCAGCCTGCGCTGCGGCAACCGCCATCACCGCAAACGCCATGCCCAGCAAACCGATCCCGGTACCCATCTTCACTGCAGGTGGCAAAGAAATGCCGCGTCGCGAGAGCGCGAGCCACCCAAAAGCCACGAGCGGCGAGAGCACGATGATTGACGCCGGTATCAGGGACTGAAACGCACCCGCCGGAATTTCCCAGCCAGCGACACTCCGATCGACGAAGCGCTGTATAAAGAGACTGATCGAAGTGCCGCCCTGCTGATAACCGACCAGAAAGATGCTGATGCAGGAACCCAGCGCGCAAACACCGCCGAGATTGCGACGCTGGGATTTGCTCAAGTCTTCGCGCGTCCAGACGTAAGCGAATCCGAGCACGCCGATCAGCACCATCGCACCCGTGCTGAATTGAGCCAGCATCACGGGATCGCGCAGCAGCCCGAACGCAAAAAACCCGAGAGCGATCGAGCCGACCGCAATCCACGCACCCGAAGCGAGGTAGTCACGCCAGCCGCGAACAGTCAGCCGAACTACGCCACCGGGCGCATCGAACAAGCGCGTTGTAGTCGACAGGTACCACTGCAGCAGACCGAGACCCATACCGAGAGCAGCTGCCACGAATCCGGCCCACCAGCCAACCTGCACCGCAAGTACAGGAACCAGCAAAGAGCCGATCACTGCGCCCAAGTTGATGCCCATGTAAAAAAATCCGAAGCCCGCATCACGCCGCTCACCGCCTTCTGGGAAAAGCCTTGCGACTGCCACCGATGCGTTGGGCTTCAAAAATCCCGTGCCCGTTGCATCGAGCGCGAGACCCACGAAACAAAGACCGGGGTTAAGCTGCAGCGCACCAAGCGCGACCAGGCCGTTGCCGGCAATGTTGAGCCAGCCGCCGATCTCGACACAGCGACGGGCGCCGAGGCCCCGATCTGCGGCCCAGCCACCGACCACGCCCATCAAAGAGGCCATCGCGGTGTAAAGCCCGTAGATCGCGGCAGCTGAAGAGTCGGGCAGCGCGAGGCCCCCATTCGCGGCGGGCGCGACAAGAAATAGGACGAGCAGCGCCCGCATGCCATAAAAGGCAAACCGCTCCCACATCTCGACCATGAAGAGGGTCAGCAACCCGCGCGAGACATCTCGCGCGGACAAGTTCGCCGAGCTCTGGCTAGCCGCTGCGCTGCCAGTCACAGCGGGCTCCGCGGTCAATCGAGCACCGCAGTGACTTCGATTTCACAGAGAAACTCCGGCATCGCCAACTGCGCCACGCCGATCACGGTATTTGCCGCCGGTGGCGCATCGCCGTAAAAGACCTTCAAGCAGGACGCGAGATACTTGAGGTCGTCGGCCGTGTGATCGACGAGGTAGGTATGCATGCGAACGACATCCGCAGGCGTCGCGCCGGCCTCGGCGAGCACGACCCGAAGATTCGCAAGTGCCTGCTGCATCTGCAAACGAATATCCCTCGGACCGATCAAGTTGTACTCGGCATCCCACGCCACCTGCCCCGCAAGATGTAACCACACTCGACCCTCTGAGCGGGTCGCGTGGGAGAAGCCGAACTTCGTGCTCGAATAGAGGGCTGGCGGATTTATGACAACGCGTGGCATGAGGGTCGAACTCCTCTATGAAATAGACAACTTCGAGCGGGACTACCAGGTCTCGGTGAACTCCGGTGCGCGATAGCGAACCTTCCCGCCGATGACGGTTGCGAGCGGTCGCAGCGACTTCAAGTCCGCGTCGGGCACAGTCAACACATCGCCCGATAGCACCAAAAAATCAGCGAGCTTGCCGACCTCAAGGGACCCTTTCACCTTCTCCTCAAAAGTGGCGAAGGCGCAGTTGCTGGTGAACGTACGCAACGCCTGCTCGCGCGTCAGCCCCTGATCGGGATTAGCCTTGCCCCACTTCCAAGTGTCGCGGGTAACGGTGAAGTAGAGACCCGGGAAATAGTTCAGAGGAATCGTCGAAACGTCGGTGCCTTGTGCCAACACGATACCGGCCTCGACGATGTCCCGGTACGGCTCAGTGCGCTGTGCAAGTTCGCGACCGTGATAAAACTCTTGCACCGGGTAATAGTAGTAGTGATGCCACATCGGCGTCATCACTGCACCGACCCTCGCGATCCGCGCGAGCTGCTCGCGGGACGGATAAATCGCGTGCGCAATCACCCAACGGCGATCGGCAATCCCGGCCTCGGCATGCGCCTTCTCCAGAACATCGATCACGATATCGAGCGCAACATTGCCAGCTGCCATGATGCTGCCCGTGAAGCCTCGCCGTGCCATGCCGACAACGATCTGTTGCAGCGTCTCATGCGACTGCTCGGCTTCGAAATGCGGCACACCGTCATCGGGAACACCGGGCATCGTGCGCACATACGGGCGATCGATCTTCATCCGGTGATAACCACCATCGACGTAGAAGTATCCCGACCGATCAATCCTGAACCAGTGGTCACCCAGAGGCGTGGCCAGTTGGTAGCGATCGAGATCAGCGAGCACCTGCTGCGGGGCATGATGCGACTCGATGTAGACCTGCGTACAGACGCGCAGTGGCAATCGACCTTGGTGGTTCAGTCGTTGGTAAAGGCGGATCTGATGGGGCGTGCGCTTCGGGTCGCGTAGGCTGGTAACGCCCATGCTGAGCATCCGAGTAAGAGCCCATTCGAGCGCCTCCATGCGCTCCGCATCGGAACGCATGTTGTATTCAGGATTGATCAGCTTGAGAGCGGATCCGTATAGCGCACCGGTCAATGCGCCTTGCTCATCCTTGCCAATCCAGCCGTTGATCGGCTGCGGCGTGTTACGCGTGATGCCGCTCGCGGCTAATGCGTTCGAATTCAAATAGTGCGACTCGCCCCAGACAACGAGTTTGTGATGGGGAGCGACCGCATCAAGTTCGGCGAGAGTCGGCGCACGTTGCTCGCGGAGCATGTGCGGGTACCAACCCGAGTTAGTGAGGATCCACTCCCCCTTCGGAATTCGCCGTACCGCATCACGCAATGCGTCAAGTACGTCCCCAATGGTCTCGGGCAAGTCGATGTGCGCGCCAAAATACTGTGCGCAGGCTCGATCGAACATTTGGTAATGAACATCGTGAATACCTGGCATCACGGTGCGGCCATGCAGATCCACGACGCGGGTCTGCGGCCCGGCAAGCGCCTCGATATCGGCTGCCGATCCGACCGCCGCAATGGTCTCGCCCCGAATTGCGAGGGCCTCGCCGATCGAGAACCGTGCGTCGACCGTTACTATCTTGCCGCGGGTGAGAATGACGTCAGGAAATAAGCTCATCGCCCGAGTCTACGTTTGTCACAGCGGCGCATTCGATAACTGATAACTCTCGTGATGTTGCGCGCTGAGCAATCAATCCGTCAGTTACGGGTCGACTAGCGCAACCCCCGCGAACGCCCCAGCGCCCAAGTGGCGAGCGCTGCCAACGAGGTGTGTCAAAGCGCCAACTGCGCTTGCTGGAAACAACCCGCTTCTGCTCGCCTTGCCAAACCGTGATGACTTCGCGGCCGGTCCACATCGAACCCCAAACGTGTATCGTGATGTCATCGACATCGAACCACGTCTCAATACCGCTCTTGATGACGATTTTAATGCGGGTATCTCCATGCGCGGATTTTCCGGTATGCGCTGTCCCCGTCTGACGTTGCATATTCTGTTCCATCGAGAGTGCCTATGGTGTTACGCCCATTGCGTCATACCAATTGCAGGCCATAGCCTCGGCCGCTACAACGACAGACTCATGCCACGTAAACGACAATTACGTACCATGACGCTCGGCTGTCGCATCCTTAGACATCGGCTTGTTAACTCATTGAGCATGACTCATCCGTTTGCCGTCTCCAGCAACTATCGCCCCAATCGGGCGCGCCTGAAGTGGCCTAGGTGCTTTTCTCACCAAACTTCACTGCCGATTGACGGTAGGTTCATACGGTCCGCAGTTTGCTGTCACAGGCAGCGCTCGCTGGCGATTCTGTCAACACTACGCCACCTACCTGGCAACCCTCGTGATTTGTAAGACTGGGCCCGCTTGGATTCGAACCAAGGACCAAGGGATTATGAGAAGACTGGACTCAGCGATCCCTGTTGACCTTCAAGCACTTACAGATGTCACTAAGCTGTGTGTAAGAAAATGTGTAAGTAAATATCGGGTTTTTGACAGCTGCGCTTTCGGGAAAAAGCCTTCTTCTGGTTAGTGAATTAGTCTTTACTTAATTAAATTCCCCGAAAGCTTCACCGGATCAATGACTAGGCGATCAAGATTAGTTTCGGATTCCGATTCGCACGCGCGTCAACGACCCGCAAGTCACCGGCAGTTCATCGACCACTCAAAGTAATATCATGGTCAGCGTTAGTTTAGTCACGACACGGGCCGTTATGAGCGAAGACGAGCAAATCATCCACTCAGGTTTTCCACATTTTTGGGGTGAAGCCGCGGAGCCGCTGCCAGTTGCTGTTTAGCGAGTCGACGATTTTTTTAATTTTCAAATTGAAAAACCCCGAGCGAGTCGCTTCTCGGGATCGAAAAACGGCGGCACGACCACCACCGCCTTGCGCGGGCCTTGATCGGTTTCGATGTTGAGCGGCGTCCCGGCAGCAGGGGCTGCAGCCTCGAATTTCACGTAGCCGATGCCGCGGTCGAGTTCCGGTGAGCGCGCGGACGAGGTGACATAACCCTTCGCGCCATCGGCAGAAAACACCGTCGAGCCGCGACGCGGCACGCCGTCATCGCATAGCAGTCCCGTAAGGCGTAATGCTCGATCGCATTCGAGCAGCGCACTGCGACCAATGAAATCGACTCGATCGAGATCGACGAAGCGCCCCAGCCCCGCCTGCCAAGGGTTGAGACCGCGATCAATGTCGGTGCCGTAATCGAGAATACCAGCCTCGATACGACGAGCCGTCATCGAGGCGAGCGACGCCGCACGCATACCGAAGCTGGCACCGCGCTCAAGCAGGCACTGCCATAGTGCGTCATTATGCGGCCCATCGATGGGTGTATAGACCTCGAAACCCAGCTCGCCTGTCCAACCGGTACGCGAAAGCACCACGGGCTGTCCGGCGATACAGCTGTTTGCGACACCAAAGTATTTCCAATCGGCACCCGGTGCAGGATCGGCAACTGCTTGCAGAATTTCGAGCGAGCGGGGCCCTTGGACCTGCAGCACCCAGACAAAGGGATCGCCGACGCGGACATCGAGACCTATGGCAAACGCCTCCAGCCAGGGCAGAAACTCGCCATCGGCCATGACATACCAAAAGCGATCTTCGGCAAGACGCATCAGCACGCCGTCCATCAAAAGACCGCCGCCCGGATCGCAGGCGAGGCCATAAGCCGCACGGTGAATAGCGAGATTACCCGTGCGCCGTACCAACACCCGATCGAGCAGCTTCCCCGCATCGGGGCCACTGATTTCGAGCGGACGCTCCGGCACGTCATAGAGCAGCGCATGCCGACGCAGCAGCCAATACTCCTCGAGCGTATGACCACCGAGATCGAGTGGATACAGTCGTTGGTTGTAGACGCCGTAGCGTGCAGTAGGCGTGTCGTAAAAACGAAAAAATGGCGAGCGCAGATTACGGTGGCTCGAAATATTGAGAATGCCCCCGGCAACTTTGGGCGCTGGTGTTGTGCTCATATGCTCCTCAAATACTGAAGCCGCCCAGCTTGGTCTCGAGATATTCCTCGAGACCCTGCCGTGCACCTTCGCGGCCCAGGCCGCTATCTTTGATACCGCGGAAGGGCGCTGCCGCGCTCGTGGGATTGATGTCGTTGATACCGACGATGCCAAACTGCAAACCTTCGAACATCCGCATGGCCCGGCCGAGATTTTGGGTATAAACGTGGGAAGCGAGCCCATAGCCAGTATCATTCGCCATGGCGAGTACCTCTTGTTCGGTATCAAAGACGATGACCGGTGCTACGGGTCCGAAGGTCTCTTCGCGATAGATGCGCATCTCCGCAGTGACATCGCTGAGTAGCGTCGGTGCATAAAAAAAACCCCGCGCGAGATCGTTCTCGACAAGTCGCTTGCCACCGGCGAGCAAACTCGCGCCGCGCTCGAGCGCGTCCTGCACCTGCAGTTCGACCTTGTCGAGCGCGCGCTGACTGAATAAAGGCCCGAGCGTGCTCGTCTCATCCATGCCATTGCCCGCACGTTGCGCCGTCACGCGTTTTTGCAGCGTCTCGAGAAAGGGGGCTGCAATACTTCGCTGTACGAAAATGCGATTGGGACTGATGCAGGCCTGACCGGTATTGAGAAACTTGACCGCCGCTGCGCCCTTGGCGGCGTGTACCGGATCGGCATCATCAAAAACAATGAAGGGAGCGTGTCCACCGAGCTCCAGCGACACTCGTTTGAACTGCACCGCAGCGCGCTGGTACAGCTTGCGCCCCACTTCGGTCGATCCTGTGAAGCTGATCTTGCGCACCCTTGGATCGGTGCAAAAGACTTCGCCGATGGGCGCCGGGTTTGAAGCCGTGACAAGGTTCGTTACACCGTTCGGCACTCCGACCTCTTCGAGAATACTGAACACTGCGAGGGCGCAAAGCGGTGTGGTCTCTGCCGGCTTGAGTACGATGGTGCAGCCTGCCGCCAGGGCCGGTGCGACCTTGCGAGTAATCATCGAGATCGGATAGTTCCAAGGTGTGATGGCGCAGACGACACCAACCGGCTCGCGTCGCACCAAAAACCGCTGATCGGCCCTGGCCGAGGGAATCGTCTCGCCATAAACCCGCTTGGCTTCTTCAGCAAACCAAAGCAAAAAATCGGCGGCGTATTTGACCTCGGCATACGCCATCTTGAGCGGCTTGCCCTGCTCTGCGGTCATGAGTCGCGCCCTCGACGACGGCGCTTCCCGGTGCTGATCCCCAGCTCACGACTCTCCCTCTCTATGCATGGCTTCGATTCCTGGTGACGTCGGGCACGGCGCCCGATCGGATGCGGTTGCGCAGCGCACCGAGTCCGGCGATCCGCGACTCGAGCAGGTCGCCGGCCTGTAGATATTCGGGCGGCTCGCGCGCATTGCCGATGCCGTCGGGCGTACCGGTCAGGATCACGTCGCCGGGCAACAGGGTCATTCCCTGCGACAGCTCGGCGATGATCCGGGCCACGGGAAAGATTTGATGGCGCGTGTTCGACTTCTGCTTGACGACGCCGTTGACGCTGCACTCGATTTCGAGCACCTGCGGATCGGACACCTCGTCCGTGGTGACGATCCAGGGCCCTAGCGGCGAGGAGGCGTCCAGGCTCTTGCCCTTGAACCACTGCCCGCCGTGCGCACGCTGCAGATCGCGCGCGCTGACGTCGTTCGCGACGGCATATCCAAACACGTACTCGAGCGCGCGCGCCTGAGGGATATCGACGCCCGCGCGGCCGATCACGACCGCGAGCTCCACTTCCCAGTCGAGCTTTGCCGTTGCAGCCTCGTGCAGCGGCAGATCGTCGAAAGGCCCGGCGATTGCGGTGGTGGCCTTGGAGAACAGCGTCGGTCGCGGCGGAATTTCCTTCACGGCCGGATTCGATCGATCGCGCGCGCCTTCGTCGAAATGGGCCTGGTAGTTCCAGCCGACGCAGAACGCATTGCGTCGCAGCGGAAACAGCGGCGGCAACAGCGTGCAATCGGCCAGCGTCCGACCTTCGCCGTCGGGTCGCACCGCATCGGGTGCGGACGTCCAGCGCTCGATCAGCTCGAGCATGTCGCGCGGTGATACGGCAATCCGGTAGGCGCGCTCGCCTTCGATCCAGGCAGGATACGGCGCGCCCCCTGTATGCAGCGTCGCCAGGCGCATCGTCGCCCCTTCAGCTCGAGGCCTTCATGAAGGCCATCTGCTCATACTCCATGAGCTCGAATTGATTGCCCCAGGGATCGGCGAGGTACTGCGCCTTCGAGCCGTACAGCGGGCCGTCCGGCGGGTCGATCGGACCCTCGAAAATCGTAAAACCTTTGCTGCGTAGGAACCCCGTTGCGGCAGCCACGTCCTTTACGCGCAGTGCGATGTGGTGGTAGCCGAGGTCGCAATTGCGCGGCGCGGCGCGCCCGCTCGGTGTCGGCCGCTCGAACTGGTAGATCTCGACGTTCAGCCCAGGTAGCAGCTGCATGCCGACGAACGACAGGCGAGCGTCGGCAACGTTGATGTGCCCGCGGGTCCAGTCGCCGGTGGCCGCGGGCGGCATCTCACGCGAATCGAGCGGGCCCATGCGATAGAGCACTTTGGCCCCGAACACCGACTCGTAAAAGCGAACTGCGGCTTCGAGATCGGGCACGGTGAGGCCGATGTGGTCGATGCCCAGTACCTGGAACGGCAATGCAGTACCTGAGCCCATGATCGCGCTCTCCGTGCAACTTCGGGTGCGGTTGGTGATGGTCGAAGCCGGGCCGCGTGCGTTCAATAGCGCGTGGCATCGACGATGTTGCGTTCAGCGCAACGTTCCTCACGCGGCAGCCTGTGAGATCGCGCGCTCCTCGATGAGTCGTCTCCCGATCGCTCGCGCAGACCCTGCGGTGAGGTTCCCTCAAAAGTTCATCCGCACGCTCAGCGAAACCGTCCGCGGCCACGGGCGCACGAGTCCGTCCGGCACGACTCCGCTGGCGGTGTTGCCGCCGAAGTCGAACACGTAGGCCGTCGTTTCATCCTCGTCGAGGAGATTGTCGATGCCTAACGTCGCCGACCACCGCTCGCCGATGGCGCCGATGCGCGCATTGACGAGCGAATAGCCTTTCAGCTGATCGTTCCCGTGGCGCGCGAGCTCGTGGAATCCACCTTTCCAAGTTGGGATGTCGGCTTCGTCGCGATGGCCGTTAACGCGGCGGTCGTCGTCGCCGTCAGCGCGCTACGCTCCGCGGTGGGCCTTCGTTCCAAGCTCTGCTAGCTTCGCGCGAAACTCGGCGCCGAACTCGAGCGCGTTTTCGAACGTCACGGCGGCAGCCTCGATGCCGAGAACCGAGCGAAGGACCTCCCGCGCCGCCTCGGTGAGACGTATGTCGCCGCGGTCATCGATCGAGTCGATGCCGTCGAAACGCTGCGCCTGAAGCATCAATTCACGCGCCTCTGATCGCGACACGGATCCCGGCAGCGCGAGCGCCACCTCGCGCTGCGAGACGGATACTGGGTAGCCACCCTCCAGCCCCAGCGGCCCGGGCAGGTGCATCAGCCGCGGGCGGCCGCTCGTCAACGCCGAGAGCACCGCAGCTGCGGATGCGGCAACGATGTACTGGCTGGCATCGCCGGATGGCCGCTGCGTCGCGCGAGCCGTGGCGGCCACCAGCGCCGAACGCTCTATGGTTTCGGATACGTCGCGCCCGTTTCTCAGCAGGTTCAGCGAACATGGCGCGTCCGCAGCCTCGGCGCGAGGCCAGTGGTAGGCATGTACGTGATGCGCAACCAAGGTCAACTGCAGGTCGCCCTCCGGGCAGTCGAGCATCCGTGCGCAAGCCTTGACCATGAACGCATGCAGGACATGGATGTTGCCGATGCCGACAGCCGGTGCGAGACCTCGGCGGGCGAGTGCCGCGTTCGTGCCGTCGGGGAATGCCGCGTTGACGACGAGCGCCGCCGGGCATTCGGCACGCGCAGCGCACATGAGATTGTGCAGTAGTGGCAGCTGGAAACTCGCCCATGGGGCGAAGCCGACCCCCACGTCGTAGATGCGGCTTCGCAATGCGGGCGGTAGCGCACCGAGCAGTGACGACGGGGTCTGCAACGTCGTTGAATTGAAGATCAGCGTTGGCCGAAAACGGCGCAGCGCCTCGGCGATCGAGCCGGCGTCGAGGAGGTCAGCCTCGATGGTCTGGATCTCGATGTAGCGCCCCGTGATCGACGCGCTGGCCTCTGCCGAGCGCGCGATGGCTTCCATCGCCGCGCGGTCGCGCCCCGCCAGGGCCAGCCGCGGCGGGGTCGGCCCGCTGATGAGCTGCTGCAGGACGAGCCCCCCAAGCCGCCCCGAGCCGACGACCAATAGCCGCGGGTCCACGGAATCCCGCGGCCGGGACTTCCTCTCGGGTGCCGAAAGCGCGGTGGCACCGTCACCGTGAACGTCGCCAGCAGCGGCAAGTGCCGCGAGCAGAGCGCCCCGTCGGGAAACACGTCCCATCGAACAGCTCGAGCGAAGGCGTTCCTTCAGGCCTTCGACTGCGTCCTCAAAAGTTGTACTCGAGGAACGCTCCGTACCAGCGCGGTCGGCCCATGAAGCGATTGGCGTTACCGACCGCACCCACGTAGCCGATGAATTGCGTGTACTCCTCGTCGAGCACGTTGTTGACGTAGACCCCGCCTGTCCAAGCGCCCGATGGAGCCGTATAGCCGAAACGCAGGTTGGCGACCGTGCTCGCCTGATTCCTTTGGATCGGATAGTTCTGGATGTCCGTGAAGTACGCACCGCGGTAGTTCGCGGTGATCAGCGCAGACACGGTGCCGCCTCCTCCCAACGTGGTCTGCAGTCTGGCGTAGGCGTTCGCGCTGAACGGCGGCGCCATCGGCACGTCGACGTCGCGCGCCACGCCCCGGTTCGGACCCGCATCGAACTCGATGTCCTTCGACTTGCCCTCGATGATCGACGCGCTCAGCCCGAGTTCCAGCATCTCGGACGGCTTGACCGTCAGCTCCAGATCGAGGCCGTACAACTCGGTATCGACGTTGAACGTCGCCGAGGCAAACCCCTGAAAGGTGCGGGTCTGCATGTCCTTGTAGTCGTAGTACCAAGCAGCCGCGTTGACTCGGACGCGCCCATCCGCAAGGTCCAGCTTCGATCCGAGTTCATAGGCGTCGAGCGTCTCGTCTTTGTACGGAAAGAGAGTCACCGGCGTCACCGGGAAGGCGCCCGCCTGGTAGAAGCCTGGGCGCACGCCCCGGTTGAAGCTCAGGTACCACAGCGCATCCTCCGTCGGGCGATAGTCGAGCTGCGCCTTGATGCCCACACCATCGTATTTCTGGTTGGCCAGCGCTCCGGCCGTCGCCCGATCGAAGGACTGCAAGATCGTTCGGACGCCGGCGACAGAGTCACGAGCGTAGATCGTCTCGTACGGCTGGCGCTCCTCGTAATATCGAAGCCCGCCCGTCAGCGACCAGCGTTCGGCGAATCGGTACTCCAGCTGTCCGAACACCGCCCAGCTTTCCCGATGCGACCGGGCGAAGCCGGACTGCACGAACGCCGCGTTTGCCGGGAAAATCGTACTGTTGACGAAGTCGATCGCGAACTGGGATTTGCCCTTGACGTCAAAGTAGAAGAGCCCCGCGGCCCAGTCGGTCCGGTCCGATGCACCGGACAGCCTCAGTTCCTGCTGGAATTGGTCCATATCGGTGAGCGAGAACTGGCCGAGGCCCTGTGTCGGTCCGCCGTCGCTGTCTTCGCGATAGTCCTTGTTGACGGTCATGTAGTCGGTGATGGACGCGAGCGACGCCGCGCCGAGATCCCAGTTGACCGTCACGCCGCCGCCATATCGCGCCACGAACAGATCGCCGCCGCTGTTTCGGGTGCCCCTGTACGGGTCGCCGTCGTTGTGCAGGTTGCCGGCGCGGTCGCAACCGGCGCAACGTCCCCAGGCGTTGACTCCCGGAGGGATCGCCTCGGCAAGACCGGTTGCCGGATTGACGTAGCCGGGCACCGGGTCCCACACGGCACCGACGTTCGGGTTGTTCTCACCCCAATGAGCCCGGAACAGCACGTCGGCGCCGTCGGCTGGCTTCCACAACGCCTGGACGCGCGCGCCATAGGCCCGGGTCTGGTTGTTGTCCCGCCCGCTCGTGTTCTCCATCCAGCCCGAGTTGCGGTCACTCAGCACGGAGAGACGGCCCGACCATGTATCGTTCAACGGGCCGCTGACGGCTCCTTCGGTTCGGATCATGCCGTAGCTACCCGCGTCGAGCTTGAGAAAGCCCTCGAACTCCTCGCTCGGGCGCTTCGAGACGAACTGGATGAGGCCACCGGTGGAGTTGCGACCGAACAGCGTGCCCTGCGGTCCGCGGAGCACCTCGATACGGTCCATGTCGAACATGCCGAAGGTGATACCACTCGTGGACGCGATGTAGACCTCGTCCTGGTACACGGACACGTTGCTCTCGTTGAGCTCCGCCGTGTCGTTGATTCCCACGCCGCGCAGGGTGATGGTGGTCTTGTTGCCCTCGCCGGCGAGCTTCATGGTGAGGCCGGGCGTGTAGGCGATGACGTCGGTACTACTGCTGGCGCCGAACTCGCGCAGCTGTTCGCCGGTGAATGCCGTCACGGCGATGCCCACGTCCTGCAGGTTCTGCGCGCGCTTCTGGGCGGTGACGACGACCTCCTCGAGGACCGCCTGACCATTCGCGACGCTCGCGAATAGGGCTCCCGCGAGCGTTGCCTGCACCACGGCTCGCAACTTCAGTTGCTTCAACGGATCGACACTCATGTGACCTCTCCCGGCTAACGCGTTCCGTGTGGGTAGGCCAGCCGTCCTGAAGCACGGGGCGGACTAGCCCTCCTACGGACACTAAGCCGTGCGGGTGAGATCCATCGATAACATGCCGGCCGCATCTTGTTGCCACGGACGCAAGCTGACGGACGAGAGCCGCCGCGTGTTGTTAGAGTCGCACTCGGCAGCGAACTGCCCGAGGTGTTCACGTGCGCAATTCGAGTCGGTGCGGCAGGTGGCATGGGTTCATCGTCGTCCTCCTCCCGTCGGTCCTATGCGGTGCGGGGAACTCGTTCGCGCAGTCGGTCGAGGACCGGCGCAGTTGGGACACGTCAAGCGCAAGCCGTTCCGACGACCCGCGCGGCACACCCCTCCCTCCTGCTCCGGAGAAGCCAGATACCCCCTTGGTTCTCGCCGGCGGAAGGGTGCTGCTGGGCGACGCGCTGAAGCCGCAGGTCCGGCATGTCGTCATTCGGGGCAATCGCATCGCCGCGGTGGAAGCGCCGGCCGGGCAGAGCTGGCCGACAGGGGCGCGAGTCATCGACGTCTCTGGGAAGACCGTGATGGCCGGCCTCATCGACCTGCACGTACACCTCACCTTTCCGTTCACCACGGACGCGAGTACGGCGATTCCGGGCAGCGGGGAGTCCGAGGCCACGCTGCGTGGCGCCGCGAACCTGCGTCACTTGGCGCTCGCCGGGATTACGAGCGTGCGCGACATGGGCGGGATCGGCGCGGCGCCTCTCGTCCTGAAGCGCTGGGTACGGGCGAGCCGACTGCCGGGACCACGCATCTTTGCCGCGGGCCAGATCATCGCTGCCAGGGGCGGTCACACGGCCGAGGGCTACGACTCGCGATCACCTCGGTTCGGCGGAATCCGAATCGCGTCCGGCGCGGATGGGTGGCGCGAGGCAGTGCGTGAGCAGTTCGACCGGGGCGCCGATCTCATCAAGCTGACGAGTCATTTCAGCCCCGACGAGGTGGCGGCAGCCGTCGGGGAGGCTCATCGCCTCGGCATCAGGGTATCCGTGCACGCCGACCCTTACTTCGTGCGCAGCGCCGTGGACGCGCGAGCCGACACCATCGAGCACGCGTTTCCGAGGACGCAGGAGACCATCGACCGGATGGCTGCGAGTGGAATCGCGGCAGTGCCGACGCTGGCCGCATTCGAGTTCATCGAACGCACGCGTGGAGGAATATTCGGCGCGTCGTCGGCACGCTTCGTGTTCTCGCCAGCCGTCGCCGAGGAGACCGTGCGGCAGATGCAACGCGCGGGTGTCCGGATCGGCGCGGGCACCGACGCCCTGGGAGACATGTTCGTCGACATTCAGGAACTCTACGTGCGCGAGCTCGAACTTCTGATGGCCGCTGGCCTCAGCCGCCAAGAGGTCTTGCGGGTTGCGACCCGAGGCAATGCGGAACTGCTGGGAATGGGCGACCGGCTGGGCGCCATAGAATCCGGCAGGCTCGCTGACGTGCTCGTGTGCGACGGCGATCCGCTGCAGGACCTGCGCGCACTCACGCGCCTGCAACTCGTCGTTGCCGACGGGCGCATTCTGGTCAGCCAAGGGCGGCTCGAGCAGCCGGACTCCCGATGGGCGGAAAGACCGTGAGGGCGTGGTCATTGCGGAACGGGATCGCGGGCGCGGCGATGCTCGTGCTGCTCGGCACATCGGCCCCCGCGCAGACGAACCCTGGCGCGACCAGGCAACTACAGGAACATCTGGAGATGCTCGATGCGAAACTGGAAGCGTCGATCGTCGCCCGGGACGCCGACGCGCTCGACGCGCTCTATGCCGACGACTTCGAGCGCGTGCACGCCGGCGCCCGGCGGGTCGATACCCGGTCCGACATCCTGTACCGCATGCGCAATGGAACTCTGCCGGTGTCCGTCTCACGAAAGCAGCATGGCGTCGTCGTCCGGCTGGTGTCTGCGGACGTTGCGCTGGTGTCGGGGATCACGGAGGTCGTCAACGCCCCGGCGAAGGGACGGCCATCGACGCGCGATCGCTTCCACGTGTTGCGTGTCTACGTGCTGGCTGCAGACGGATGGCGGGTCACCTCGCAGCACGTAACATGGGCCATCGCGGACGATGCAGCCATGTCCGATGTGAGCCACCGGCTCGCCGAGATTGTCGGGGGCGCGTGACGGCAGCGGCTACCGCCACCCATCAGAATACGTTCTTCTCTTCCAGGGGGCGGCCCTCGAAATAACGCGTCGCGGCCAGCGCGCCGAGATCGAGAGTCTGGTAGGCACCCGTGATCAGTAGTTCAGCGATACCACGGCCGACCGCGGGAGCCTGCATGACGCCATGCCCGCTGAATCCGTTGGCAAAGACGAAGTTAGGCGCGGCCGGCACGGTGCCGAGCAGCGCGTTGTGATCGAATGGATTGAAGTCATAGTAGCCGGCCCACGCCGAAGTAACCTTGACCTGCTCGAACGCGGGAACGCGCCGCGCCAGTGGCTCCCAGACGCGAGCCTCGAACTCGCCGTGATCGATCGAGAGGTCGTAGCCGACGAGGTCCGCCTCCGGTGGCGGCGGGAAGTGGACGATGTGCAGCCGCCCCTCGGGACGAAATGTCAGGCCGTTAGGGTCGATGATCGTCGTCCCATTCGGTAACGGGGTCGGACAGTCGACGACGAACACGACGCGTTTGCGCGGATCAACGGGAATGCGCAGGCCGATCTTGCCGGCGAAGTCCCCGGCCCAGGCGCCGGTTGCGTTGACGAGCCACCCACAGGAAATGGTCTCACCGCTGCTGAGGCGTGCCGCCGCGATCCGGCCGCCGGCCCCGCGCTCCAGGTCCGTCACTTCCGCCGCTTCGTAGCGCACGCCATTGGCGATCGCACGACGCCGGATGGCGTTCAGCAGCATCTGTGCATCGAACCAGCCCTCTCCGCGGCGCGTCGTCGCTGCACCCGCGATGCCTTCGACGCTGAGCCATGGAAAGCGCTCGAGAACTTGCGCCGGCGCGAGGATCTCCGCGGCGACGCCGTGCGACTGCTGAAACGCGACCCGCTCGCGCATCGTCGGCAGGCTCGTCTCGTCGGCGAGCAGCAAGTAGCCGCGCTCGTGGAAGTGGATGCCCGGCGACTCGCCGTTGACGGCGAGCAGCTCGTTCGCATCACGAAGGAACTCGATGCCGTACTGCGAGATGCGGATGTTGATCGCGGTCGAGAACTGCTGACGGATCGAGCTCGCCGAGCGCACAGTCGACGAGAACTGATACGACGGGTCCTTCTCGACGACGAGGATCCGCCGACCCGAAAAATCGCGATGCGCGGAGAGGAAGTATGCGATCGAGCTGCCGATGATGGCGCCTCCCGCGATGACGACGTCGTAGGTTCTGCTCATCGATGCTCCGGATCGTTGACCGAGTGTAGATCGTCCCAGCGGATCGCCTCGGCGGAAGGCGCGTCGCACAGTGCGTGCACCGGCACCGGACGAACGGGCGGACGCGGACGGAATCCCGCGCCCGGATCGATGCCGGTCTGCCGCAACAGCCGCGCGACGGTGATTTCGCAGTAGCGGCCTTGGCACAAACCCATGCCCGGCCTTGCCAGCAGTTTCAGCGCATTCGCATCGCGCACGAGCGGATTCGCAGCCAATGCCCGGCGCAGCGGTCCACAATCGACGTCTTCGCAGCGGCAGACGAGCGTATCGTCCGTCAGCAGCGCGTCGAAGAATCGATCCGGCATCGTGGACAGCATCGCGAGCTGTCGCGAGAAGCGCTGGTGACGACGCAGGCGCCTCGCGGCTCGTCGGCGCTCGAGCGCGAGTCGTGGACTGCGTCCGGCGTCCTCGAGCACCGACATCGCGGCGAGCTGACCCTCGACGATCGCGGCGTTTGCACCTTTGACGCCTGTCGGCTCGCCCGCGACGTAGAGACCCGCGACGTCGGTACGCCCCGCGCCATCGTGATGGATCGCGTGCCCGCCGTGCGGCAGCGCGATGGCGCGCGCTCCCGCTTGCCGCGCGAGTTCGCTCGCCGGCAGGAAACCGAAGCAGAAGCCGAACACGTCGCAGGGCAGCTCGCGCGACTCGGCGTGCTGCGGCACGGCGTGCCGCACCGGCGCCCAGCGTATTCCTTCGAGCCGCTGCTCGCCGTACGCTTCGACGACGGCCGCGCCGAAGCGGACGGACACACGGTGGCGTCGCAGCTCGAGCATCGCGCTTGCGGCATGCCGCAGTGCGCCGACGCCATACATCAGCGCCAGCGGATCGCGAGCGAGCGCCAGTGCTTGCGGCCAAGGTTGGGCGAACAGCACCGCCTCCAAGCGTGCGCCGGCCGTCAGCAGCTGCTGCGCAACGACGAGCAGCAGCGGGTGGCTGCCCGCCAGCACGATGCGCTCGCCGGCGATCACCTGCTGACTCTTGAGCAGCGCCTGCAGTCCGCCAGCCGGCATGACGCCCGGCAACTGCCAGCCCGGGAAGGCCACGGCCTGCTCGATGCATCCGCTGGCGACGATCACGCGGCGCGCGCGTAGCGAATGCCCCATCCCGTCACGCACGAAGCGCACGTCAAAGACGGGCGTGCGCCGATCCGGCACAAAGATCCCCCAGACCGTGCTGCCGGTGCGGACGTCGAGGCCCACCTGCTGCGCGCGCCGCAGCACGTCCTTGGGGTCGTCGTAGATGCGGCCGGGCAACCAGTCGCGCACGCGGATCGCGCGAGGCGGCTGCCGGAGGATCTGTCCGCCCATCTGCAGCTGCTCGTCGAGCACGGTTACCGCAACGCCCTCGTCGCACAGACGGAGAGCCGCCGCCATGCCCGCCGGACCGGCTCCGATGACCGCGACGTCGATCGGCGCCTCGCTCATCGAATGTCTCCGAGATGCACGCGCATACCCGGCTGCACCGGAGTCATGCACGCCCGCACCCATGCGGGCCGCGGCGATGCGCTCGACGCGGCGTACTCGATGCGCACGATGCACTCGTGGCAGGTCCCCATGTTGCAGAACGCACCGCGCGAGCGACCGCGAGCATCGCGCCGAAGCGCCGTGAGCCCTGCGGCGATCAACACCGCGGCCACGCTCTCGCCCGCATGCGCCGCGACCTCACGACCATTGACGGTCACGACGAAGGGCTCGTCGCGCTCCACACCGTCCGTAACGCGAGGGCTCATGCGGCGGCGCCACCCGACCGCAGCACGCGTGCCGGATCGTAGGCTGAGACATCGAGCGACGTGCGGCCGACGAGCAGCAGCTCGGCGAGCAGGCGCGCCACGGTGGGACCGAGCGTGAACGTCGATCCGCCCGCAGCGATGTAGGCCTCGCGCAGACCGGGCACGGGCCCAAGGAACGGCAGGTGATCGGGCGTGTCGGATGCCACGCCGCCCCAGGATCGCAGCACGTGCAGCATGCGCACGTCGGGAACGACGCCGCAGGCCACCCTGAAATTCCCGACGATGGCATCCGCCTGCGTCAGGGCGTCGTACGCACCGAGCGGCTGCGTGGACCACGTCAGCCGCGAGGGCCACGAGCCGCCGATGATCAGATTGCCGGAGTGCAGCTGCTTGACGGACAGGTGCCGACTCATGTGCTGGATCAAGTGCTGCACGAAAGGTGCCGCGCGTTCGGTCACGCTCATCGTCAGTGGGATCGGTCGCAGCGGCAGGTCCGCGCCGAGGGCGTTCAACAGCGGGCCGCACCAGGCTCCGGCTGCGAGCACGAGTCGCCGCGCACGCAGTTCCCGCGTCTCTGCGGAAGGACCGCGCAGGCGCAGCGCCCAAGCCGCGCTCGCGTGCGCGCAAGATAGTTTGTATCCGGAAGCGGCGGAGGTCGAAGCCCTCGAGGTTGCAAGTATTGCGACCCGCTATGAGCCGCAGTCGAGTTATCCCGACTGGGCACGAAAAGAAGAAACCACCTACTACGGATTTTCAAACTCTTTTAATCCCATCCCGCCGCACTTCAAAAAAGAGCTCTCGTCGGAAATCGCGATTCTCGAAACCTTTGCGCTGGAGTGTTTCACGCACCACAGAGCCGAGGTCACGGAGTCGATGATTATTGCGGGACTCGTGACGCGTATGGATGGCCCCTACGAGCACATGCACGTCATCTGGGCGGAGGACGAGCGCGTGATCGCGGTCATGAACTTGGCCGGGTGTTTCGATCGGCTGGTCCGAGCGGGAGGATATCCCGATCGAAGAGTCTTACTGGAACTCCTTGAGGCGTCGATAACGATACGCGATGACCCCTATGAATACGAGGACATGGAAGAGGGCTTACCGACGAAGATTACCAATGAATTCTGGAACCGGTTTGTGATTGATCACTCAAGACCCCCGCCCTTTGATCCCGATAAGTGGGTTTTCTGAAGACCTAAATCAGCTCCACCGCCTTTCTCACCGTTTGCGGGTCGGTATCGATGTAACGCTGCAACACAGCGAGACTGCGATGCCCCGAGAGTTGCATGAGGACACGGGCGGCGACGCCCTTGGCGGCAAGGTTGGTGATAAATCCCCGTCTTCCGCTATGTGAAGACGCCCCTGAGATGCCGGCGCCCCGGTAAATGTAATGAAAGACCTGGGCGCCGGTATTGGCGGTAAACCCCCGATCCGTATTCTTTTGCGTCGTGAACAGTGCGCGATTGAGATCCGTGAGCAGTACGGGCTTTAGATCCTTCGTATTGAAGCGATTGAGCAAATACTGACGAATCTCGTCTTGCGCTTTCTTGGGCAATAGCACGACTCTGCCCCGATCTCCTTTCGTTTGACTGGGCTTCAAGCGGATCTCGTCTTTGATTTCCGCATCCGGGGTCAGTACGTCCCCTAATCGAATACTGACGAGCTCACCCACGCGCATACCGGTGTAGTGACTGAGTAAGACGAGTGCGCGATTGCGCGAGGCGTGTTTTCTGCCTGCAATGAAGAGCAGGACTTTGCGAACTTCTCGATCCGATAGAACTCGGGCTTGTGACATAGATGTGTGATCTCCTCTAAATGTAATATTTAGTCGAGATAACTCTGCTCCCATTAGATTCGGTCGGACAACCGGAATTTCGCCAAAGTGACTTTCCTAATCGCCTCAATGGCTTACGAAAAAATCTAACTTTTTCTCAATTTCCTTACATTCCATCCGTAGGAACTGGCCAGAGCGCCTGGCCAACGAGTCAGTGCGCGATAGCAGTCTCGAGTGAGATCCGCTCAGATCCAGCCCTACGCGCTCCGATGCGGCGAGCGTGTTTCTAGGTCTGATGTCGGCAACTCGATTTCGGGCAAATTGGTTGCCCAAAACCGCTCTTTGATCTCGGATCTTTTTTCGTTGGTTATCGATCAGGACTAAATACATGTGTCTGCAGAGCGTTATGGGCGCTTTGACAGTCATGACACACCATCGATAACGAGCCGTGCCCCTCAGATGTTTCGGGCACCGAAGATCCCGTGGGAATGCACAGGAAACGAACTTCTGGGCGATGGCAGAGACAATCCGTCACTATCCCCCTTGAT
>Ga0194128_10004660_pt1 | contig 19908 bp, 21 predicted proteins | sample TA2KigCa65mmetaG_FD_148650 | JGI IMG/M metagenome (GOLD analysis project Ga0194128, IMG submission 148650) | Freshwater microbial communities from Lake Tanganyika, Tanzania - TA2015037 Kigoma Deep Cast 65m | ecosystem: Environmental > Aquatic > Freshwater > Lake | place: Tanzania: Lake... | reverse complement strand
GCGCGAACTCAGCGTGAACGCCGCAGGATGCGGCGAAGTTTCGAGGACCATCGATACGCCCGCGACGACTCCAACGCCCGCACACGCTCACGCAACCGGTCACGCTGCAACGTACGCTTCGCCAACTTCACCTGCAACGCCGAACACTCACCCGTCATCCGCACCAATTCACCCTGCACCATCGCCCGCTGATCATGCAACAACGTGATATCCCCACGCGCATGCAACAACTCCACCGCAATCCGCTCCGACTCACGAACCGCCACATCACGCTCACCCACCAAATGATCACGCTGCTGCTCCAGATGATCACGCGCCGACTCCAACTGCGCAACCCGCTCACTGAGCCACTTCTCCCGCTCACCCAACTCCGCCAACTCACGGTTCAGTCGTTTCTTGGTCAACACAAACTCCGCCACCTGACCCTCAGTAAAGCGACTGAAATCCTCATACTTCATCCGCAAACCATGCGACTCCAACAACAACTCATCAACCAGCTTCCGCTCTTGGCTCGTTCGTTGTGGACGCGTTTGAGACATAGGCCGCGTTCTCACCTTAGTTGACCAATCGTTGAGATAACGCTCGTCACGCCGATTCGTGATGGGAGGGCGAATCGATCAGGCACTTCACTTTGAAGGGGTGCATGCCCCGTCCATTGACCAGCCCAAGTCCTCGCGCAGTCGGAGGGGCTCGGCACGAGCCGAGAGAAACATAGATTTCGGTAGCCTGCGAAGGTGCTTTTGGGTTCGGTCGTCGTGGTTGGCGGTTGCGGGCATGTGGGCTTGCCGCTGGCCATAGTTCTTGCCAGCAAGGGGCTACCCGTCACGGCCTACGACATCAACGGCGATGTGGTGTCGCGTGTCAATGCAGGGCAGATGCCATTTGACGAGCCGGGTGCCCAAGCGCTGCTGCACCAGGTGCTGACCTCGGGCGAGTTCCGGGCTTCGAACGACCCGAGCCTGGTCAGCGAAGCCGAACATGTCGTTGTCGTCATTGGCACGCCAGTTGATGAGCATCTGAACCCTGATCCCTCGGCAGTCGTCAATGCCATGGCGGATATCAGCAAGTACTTCAAACCTGGCCAACATCTCGTGTTGCGCAGCACCATTTACCCGGGTGTTACCCGCCTCGTTGAACAACTGATGCTCGATCAGCAACTCGACATTGACGTCAGTTTCTGCCCCGAGCGAATCGCCGAAGGAAGCGCCCTCGAAGAACTCGAGTCGTTGCCGCAGATCGTCTCGGGTCGAAGTGAGCGTGCTCTGGCTCGTGCGCGAAGTTTGTTCTCACATCTCACGCCCAACTTGATCGAAACCCTGCCCGAAGAGGCCGAGTTGGCGAAGTTGTTCACCAACACCTGGCGCTACATCAAGTTTGCGACCGCCAACCAGTTCTTCATGATTGCGAATGACTACGGGCTCGACTTTGAACGAGTTCGTCATGCAATCACCACCGACTACCCGCGGGCAGCCGACATGCCAGGGGCCGGGTTCGCGGCAGGGCCATGCCTCTTCAAAGACACGATGCAACTCGCTGCTTTCAGCAACAACAACTTTACACTTGGGCACGCCAGCATGCTCATCAACGAAGGACTTCCGCTATATCTCGTATCACGACTTGAACGCCAATATGACTTGAAGAGTCTGACGGTCGGAATCCTGGGCATGGCTTTCAAGGGCGAAAGCGACGACACGCGTTCGAGCCTTAGTTACAAACTGCGCCGAATACTTGAGTTCAAAGCCAAGCGAGTCATCTGTGCAGACGCAAATGTACGAACAGACCAGCGACTCATCAGCGAGAAACAACTACTCGAGGAAGCGGATCTGATCGTTGTCGGAACCCCCCATATTCGATACCGCACTCTGCACACCTCCAAACCAATCGTTGACATCTGGAACACGCAGGGCAACGGGACGAGGGTGTGAGCACGGCTCGAGTCAGCATCGTCATACCCGTCTACAACGAAGGTGACGCTGTTGCCTCGGTTCTACAACGCATCAGAGAATCAGTGACTCTGCCATTCGAAGTGCTCGTCGTACACGACACACCAGAAGACACAACGGTGCCCATCGTCAATGGCTTCTCGGCACACGACCCCCGAATTCGTGCAGTACTGAACACCTTTGGTCGAGGACCTGCGAATGCGATCCGCTTCGGCATGCACGCTGCCACCGCACCCGTCGTGGTGGTAACGATGGCCGACGGTTGCGATGACACCACGCAGATAGACGACCTCACCCGACTTGTCGAGCGCGGTGTCGTCGTCGCCTGCGCCAGTCGCTACGCGCGTGGTGGTCAGCAGGTCGGCGGTCCCTTCCTGAAGGGATTCATCTCCCGCACTGCCGGACTCACTTTGCATGTGTTCGCTCGTGTTGGCACCCGTGATGCCACAAATTCGTTCAAGGCCTATTCACGACGATTTCTCGAGGATGTCGGCGTAGAGAGTGATCAAGGCTTTGAAATCGGTATTGAGCTCGTGGCCAAGGCTCGTCGACGACGGCTCGCGGTTGCAGAGATACCGACCATCTGGCTCGACCGCACATTCGGCGTATCGAACTTCAAGTTATGGGCATGGCTGCCCCGCTACATGAAGTGGTATGTTCATGCGTTTGGTCGCAGCAGCAAACCTTTCGGTCGCAACGATAAACGAGGAGTCTGAGTAGTGGCGCGTGTACTGGTAACTGGTTCCGCTGGATTCATCGGTGGGTACGTCGTTGAAGCCCTGCTTGAGCGCGGCCACGAGGTGGTCGGGCTTGATAACTATTCAAAATATGGACGCATCACCAAGAGCTACGACTCTCATCCTCGATACGAGTTTCACGAAGGTGATGCGCGTGACACAGACACGATTGGCCGGTTACTTGACGGCTGTGACCACCTCATAGCAGGCGCCGCGCTCATCGGTGGAATCAGCTATTTCCATGCGTACGCCTACGACCTGCTCGCCACCAACGAACGCATTATCGCTGCTACTTGTGACGCGGCGATCAAGGCACATCGTCAAGGCAAACTGCAAAAAGTCACGTACCTCAGTTCGTCGATGGTCTTTGAGAGCACACAGCACTGGCCGAGTGTTGAGGGTGACCAGCGTCGTGTGCCGCCGCCACTCTCGTCGTACGGATTCCAGAAACTGGCGATCGAGTATTTCGCGCTCGCCGCATGCGAGCAATACAAACTGCCGTATACGATTGTGCGACCGTTCAACTGCGTCGGCGTCGGCGAGGGTCGTGCACTCGGCGAAGTCGAAGTACTGAGCGGCAACGTCTCACTGGCGATGAGCCATGTGGTGCCTGACCTCGTCCAAAAGGTGCTGAAGGGACAAAACCCTCTGCACATTCTCGGAACGGGCGAACAGATTCGTCACTACACGTACGGTGGCGATTTGGCCCGCGGCATAGTCACATGCATGGAACATCCGGCTGCCCTCAACCAGGATTTCAATATCTCAACGGCAGAGTCAACGACGGTGCTCGCCCTCGCCGAACTCATCTGGAAGAAGATCAAGGGTCCGACCGTTCCGTTCGCAGTCGCCAACGACCCGGCATACGAGTACGACGTACAGAAGCGCATTCCCTCGGTGGAGAAAGCGCGCACCATGCTCGGCGTGAGCTGTGATACGTCTCTCGATGAGATGCTTGACGAAGTGATTCCGTGGGTAGAGATGGCCGTGAACGAAGGAAAGATCTAGTTCACTGCCCGATACAGGCCCGAGCATCAGGAGTCAGAAGCACGAGGTGCCACTGCTCGCCCGGGAGGCGGCTGTCAACCGTGATGCGCAGCGCACGATCGCCGGGTGCCTGCACGCGGGTTGTCGCAACCACCGCATCGCCATAGGCACGCAGACCAATCTCCGCCGGGCCGGAGGTCAACATCACGAGTTGCGGGCCGGGTTGAAGTCGAAGTTCGCCGGCAACTTCACTTTCGGTACGACAGCTCACCGCAGTGTCGGTCGTTTCGATCGAAACTGCGCCAAGTTCGTTGAGAACCCGATCCATGTCTATGCGCGCGGCGGCACTCGCGTTCGCCGCACCTGCATCGTCAAAGGCTGGTGTCGACCCGAGCGCCGAAATGGCGCGCCGGTACGGCCCAGCTGAGATGTCAGGAGCGCGATTCGCATCAGGACGGTAATCATCTGCCGAGGTGTCGAGTCTCGAGTCGAGCGCGCGAAGTTCCATTCCGACACCCTCGCCCCATTCACGCAGCCAACGACCGTGTGCGCTCATTGATTCCCAAGTGGAGGTGACCGACCACGCAGCAAATACAACAGCGGCTGCGGCGATGCTGCGACGATCAATCACTCGGATCAATTCCACCATTACAAGAAGAAGAATCGGAGCTGCCACATACACGTATCGACTTGACAAGGGTGCCCAATACTGGGCTCGGGACAGCGCCGTAAGCGACCAATACGACAACACCACGACGCACAGACCAATCAGGCGAATCTCCGTTCCCACACTTCGTGCCAGGCGCACAACGATGAACACGGCGAGAAGCCAGCCGGCACCGAATCCCCATGCCAGTGGCGCTCGCACGAAAGCCGCAACCGTTCCGGCGTACGCCTCATGGGCGTAGGCTCCGACGAATGACAGGTTTTCGCGACGCATCTCGCTGGTGCCATAGATGAGGTTCCACACAGCCCATGTCACAGCTGGGGCAACAACAGCAATCCAGTAACGACGATCAAGACGTCGTAGCAAGACCTCGCAGCCGACGCCGGCAACGGCCACGACTCCGAATCCGGCGCTGCCGAGCGACAGACAGAGCCCGGCACACACCAGCCACGGAGCACGTGATGATCTGCCATCTAGCGCCAACAGGGCGAGCAGATATCCGGCACTACTCCCCATTGATCCGATTTGGAAGGGCCACAAGATGTTCTCTGCACCTGTGCCGAGCAATGTGAAGGCGACCGCCAGTGCACTGGCCGCAAGCAGCCCGACACGTTTCGCGGCGATGAGCAGCACGAGTATTGTTACAAGAAAGTGACACAGGTAACCGACGGCCTGATAGACGCCGTAGTTGTCAAGACCAACAACCCGAAAGAGAATGAAGAAGATCGTCGCTGGCACCACACTGAGGTGACTGTTGTGTGGCGAGAGGAACGTATCAAGCGTGAACGACCACCGATTGATGACGAAGTTCCACTCGTCGTATTGAAATGTGCGTCCGTGCGAGATTGACGCAAAGCGATACCAGGCAAAGAGGAGTATCGGTACCCACACGGCAATCAGCCGTTGCTGTTCGGATCGCCGATGCCACCAGTCCAATGACTGATGACGCAGCGAAGTACCCGTCACGACTGCCGAGACTACCCCGCGGTCGGAGACGGATGACCGCCCTCACTAATAGACTCCGTCGCCATGAAGCGAATGTTTGCCGCCGCGGTGTGCGCGGTGCTCTTCGGGGCTGGCTGTGGCGCCAACGGTGCCGATGACTCTGCCCAAGATTCCGCGCGCGACAGCATCACGCTTGGGTTCACTCTCGAGCCGACGAGCCTCGACATCAGTGGCACTGCGGGGCAGGCCATCCCACAGGTGCTTCTCGACAATGTGTACGAAGGGCTCGTGCGAGTCGACGGAGACGGCACGATCGTTGCGGCACTCGCCGAGGAATACTCGGTCGCCGATGACGGACTCACCTACACGTTCACTTTGCGCGAGGCGCGCTTCCACGACGGCAGTTCGCTCACCGCAGACGATGTGGCCTGGAGCCTCAACCGGATGCTGGATGATGCATCTACCACGGTGCTGCCGACTCAGCTCGCACAATTCTCAAAAGTTTCGGCGGTCACGGCAACCGACAATGTCATCACGCTCACACTCGACGAGCGCGACAACGACCTGCTCTACAACCTCACTCAACGTGGTGGCGTGATCTTCAAGAAGGACACCGCCGACTTCGCGAGTGCAGCAATCGGCACCGGGCCATACGTCTTTGCCAAATGGGACAAGGGCAACAGCATCACCCTCGAGCGATTCGACGAATATTGGGGTCGTCGGGCCGACACGCAGACGGTGATCTTCCGCTACTTCGCTGATGCGACCGCACTCAGCAACGCGATGCTGGCCGGCGACATCGACGTGATGACCACGGTGCAGTCTCCGGAGAATCTTGAAGTCTTCAAGGCACGCGAAGATCTCAAGGTGCTGAGCGGCTCCACCAACTGCGAGGTCACGCTCGGGATGAACAACTCACGCGCACCGTTCAACGATGCGAGCGTGCGCAAGGCGGTGCGGCAGGCGCTCGATAAACCGTCATTGATCGAAACGGCATGGGGTGGTTACGGCACGGAGATCGGCAGTTTCGTGCCGCCGACTGACCCGTGGTTTGAAGACCTCACCGACATTGCACCGTTCGATGTCAACGCTTCCCGTGATGCAATCGCGCGCGCCGGACTCGTCGGCACGGAAGTGAAGCTCGATGTGCCACCGATCAACTACGCGACGAATTCGAGCGAGTTCATTGCGGCGGCACTTGGCGAAGTCGGCCTCAAGGTATCCATTACGCCGGTTACTTGGGAAGAGTGGCTCGACCGCGTGTTCACCAAGGCTGACTATCACCTCACCATCGTTTGCCACATCGAACGCAACGACATGGCCATCTACGCCAACCCGGAGTACTACTTCCGCTTCGACAATGCGGAGTACCGCGACCTCATTGCGGCTGCAGGCAATGCCGCTACGCAAGATGAGCGGGTCACTGCGCTGCGTTCGGCGGCCCGACTGCTGTCTGAGCAGTCGGCGAGCGACTGGTTGTGGCTCATCCCCAACCTGCAGGTGGCGAAACGGGAGATCGCGGGCGTGGTCAAGAACTCCGTCGGCGACTCGTATTACGTCGCTCGCATCGAACGCGTCTGACGCAACATTGACATGAACGGCGTCGGTCGCCGGCTGGTTGCCTCACTTGCGGGCATCCTGTTGTCGACGGTCTTCGTTTTTGCAGTGCTGCGAGTGTTGCCCGGCGACATAGCCACTGCTCGACTCGGTATTGATGCAACCCCAGCAGCACTCGCCCAACTACGCGCAGAATACGGTCTAGATCGTTCAGTACCAGAGCAGTACGTCGCGTGGCTGCGCGATGCGATGCGCGGTGACTTCGGATCCTCGCTCGTCGACGGCCGCCCCGTTCGTGGGGAGATCATCGCCCGACTTGATGTGACACTGCCCCTCATCGTCGTGTCATCGCTGCTTGCGGTCTTCGTATCGACATGGTTGGGACGGCGTGTTGCGTTACGACGCAAGTCGATGAGTGGTCTGTTTGCAACCGCGCTCTCGCAACTCGGTTTGGCCGTACCCACCTTCGTAATTGGTGTGTGTCTCGTTGCGGTGTTCGCCGTGCAATGGAGGCTGCTGCCGGCGGGCGGGTTTCCGGTACGTGGTTGGCGAGAACCAACAGCCGTACTGCGCTCATTGGTGCTGCCCATCGTGACGCTCGCATTCACCCAGTGTGCGATGCTCGTGCGCTTCGCCAGGTCGCAATCACTCGACTTTGTGTCGTCGGATGCATTCCGCACGGCACGGGCTGCAGGGCGAACCGCCGATCAAGCACTCGGCACCGCACGACGACTGGTGCTGTCGCCGGTGCTCACCATCACTGCACTGCAGGTGTCGGCACTCTTGACCACTGCCGTGGTGGTGGAAAGCGTCTTTGCGCTACCTGGTCTTGGTTCCATGTTGGTCCGCGACATCGCCAATCGAGACGTCACCAAGGTGCAGTCAACGTTGCTCGTGGTGGTGATGGCGATTTTCGTGGTCCGGTTTGTCGTCGACTTCGTCAATGATCGCCTCGACCCGCGGAGACTGGCATGAGCAAGTCACCAGCACTAACCACCGGCGCGATAGTCACCGGGACCATGACCATGCTCACCATTAGCGGCAGCTTCTGGACACCATACGACCCACTTGCGGTTGATCCAGCAATCAATTTCGACTCGCCGTCGACGCGACATCTCTTCGGCACCGATCAATTGGGGCGCGACGTAGCGAGTGTCATCTGGAGCGGTGCACAGACATCGCTCCTTGCGGCGCTGCTGGCTGCAGCGTTGGCGATGCTCATCGGGACTGCAGCGGGCATCGTTGCTGCGACAGCCCGTCGATCGGTTGGTGACGCAGTTGCCGCCATCGCCACCGTATTCGTGGCCTTCCCCGCCCTGCTACTGGCGTTGCTCATCGTCGCGGCACGCGGCCCTTCGACTGCCACAACGATCTTCACCGTCGCCATTGCAGCAGGTGCCTCGGTCGCCATCGTGACAAGACGTGATGTCGCCGACATCATGAAGTTGCCGTTCATCACTGCAGCGACATATTCCGGCGCCAGTAAGTGGCTCATCGTGCGCCGCCATGTGATGCGAAATCTTTTTCCTTCACTCGTCGTGCAGGCAACCGGAGCGGCATCGCTGGCGCTCGTCGCAGAGTCGACGCTCAGTTATCTGGGGCTCGGTACCACACCACCCACCCCGTCGTGGGGGCGGATGATCGCGTCTGCCCAGCAGTATCTGTTCATTCACCCGTTGCTCACGTTATGGCCCGCACTCTTCATCAGCGTTACCGTGCTGGGCTTCAATCTGCTGGGCGACGGTTTGCGCGAACGGTTCGACCCGAGTCTTCGGGCTCATCTATGGTCTAAGAGGTGAGGTCACTCGCATGATTCGTCGAATGGTGTCCGTTGTTTGTGTTGCTGGGTTGTTGGCGGTTGTCGCCGGCCAACCTTCATCGGCCGTAGTGGAGTGGGAGTTGATCGACGAGTCGGTGTCGCTCGGCATGAACGGCGTGTCACCGCACGTTGAGAAGGTTGCCCAGGGCGACCGTGTGTGGCGCAGCGACACAAGTCCGAGCGGCACCGCAGTGAGCCTCTGCAACGATGCAGGTTCCTGTTCTACGGAATCTCTTACCTTCGCCGAGGCTGGTGGTGCGTCCGACTTTGCGATCTCTCAAACCGCCAGCGGACGCCGTGCTTACTTCAAACGTCTTGAACCGTCGGCCAATACACAGACGGTCTACTCCGCACCGTGCCTCACGGCAGACTGCCTCAGTGTTGGTGCCACGACACTGACATCAAGCGACATGCGTGTCTCCAAAGACCAAAAGGCCTGGGGTGTACCCGACCCTGTGCGACTTCCCGACGGACGCACACGTATCTACATCGTGGAGTCGCCTGAAATGACAACGAGTTGTCCCGAAAAAGTGGCATCGTATATCTCAACAGACGGCATCACATTCACGAAGGAGTCAGGCTGGCGCCTTGAAGGTGGATACGTAGACACTGAGGTACTTCGCGCGAAAGATGGCGAGTGGCTCATGATCATGGCTGATGGGCCCGGTTGCCCGGCCGGTGGCTCACGAAAATTGCAGCAGTTGTACGTCTCGACATCTACCGACGGTCTCAGCTGGTCGAAGCCACAAGTGCTGACCAATGCATCACAGGGTCGACTTGATCCGACTGGCTACGAGGTGAGCACCAATGTATTTCGTATCTATTACGCGCTCGGTGAAGCAAACAATACATACACACTGAAGCGTGCCACGCTGCGCATCAAGGAGACTCCCGCCGGAAGTATCGGCGTCACCAACACGCCCAAAGCAACCACACCTTCCAGCAAGTCGAAGACCATCACCTGCGTGAAGGGTAAAACCGTGAAGAAGGTGACGGGCACAAAGTGCCCGAAGGGCTTCACCAAGAAGTAGCACCATGTGGGGTGCGCTCGTCGTTGCTGCAACCGTGGTGGCGACGGCGATCGCACCGAGCACCACGCCTGTTGGTTCCGACGACGCACCCAACACCAAGCGCAAGAAGCGCAGCGAGTGGGTGTACACGTTCCCCGTCGGCGGGCCAGACCCGTACTACCCGCGCGATCATCTGCACTACCCCGCGGCCGACATCACGAACTGTCGTCGGCTCGTGCGTGCGCCGATTTCCGGCGTGATCTCCGACGTGCGACGCGTCGACAAATGGAACAAGAAGGTCGACGACCCCGGTACTCGCGGTGGGCTCACCATCACCCTGCACGGTGACGACTTCGTGCGCTACTACTTCTCGCACCTTGGTCGACTCATGGCGAAGAAGGGCCAACGTGTGGAGAGCGGGCAGAAGATTGGCACCGTCGGCGACTCGGGCAACGCGAAGGTCACCCTATGCCACTTGCACTTCGGTATCTCGCGCATCTGCCCGATGTCGGAACAGAACATCTTGCGCGGTGAAATCTGGCCGCAGCCCTACCTCGACGCGTGGAAGAAGGGCGTCAATAAGTCACCGCATCGCGAGGTGCAACAAAAGACCCGCAAGGAGCCCGCGGCGTGTCTCGAGGCCGCTGCTGCCCAACGCCGCGTCGGCGACTGAATTAGCGGTAGTACGGGTTGGCGCCGGTCGCGTGATCCGTGAGGTCGCGTACGCGCACGATGGTCTTCACCTGCTCGGTAATTATCGTCTGCACGCCGTCCAGCATCGTCTGCTTGCTCATCGAACAACCGTGGCAACCGCCGCCCATCGTGAAGTACGCGGTGCCTTCCTTGTCGTGACCAGCGAACGTGACGAACCCTCCGTGCGCAGCAAGAGCAGGGTTCACGTCGGCTGACACGATTGCTTCAATCTGGGCCGACGTCTCATCATCGCGAACGAGCCCGTCGATGACGGGTGCCTTCGGTCGGTTCGGATTCCGCAGAACGAGACCGGCCTGGTCGTTGTAATCAAGCTCAGCACCACGCAACGAATCAACATCTTTGGCCGGCACGATGAACTTGAAGCCGTCAATCGTGCGCACCTCATCGGTGAATGCCGACTTGAGGAACTCTTCGAAGACGAGGTCGTAGCGGAAGTCTTCGCCGGATGGCGAGACGACCGACAGCCGCAGACCAAGTTTCTCCGCGTCGGGCTCGGTCGAGCGCAGTTCCTTTAGTTTCGCCATTGCCGATTCAGTCACACTGATGATGGTGTCGCGTGGCGCGGCGGCGGCCAATGGTGACGTGCTGCGCAGCGTGGACGCCACCCCAGCAAGCGGCGAGGTCTTGGCCTCCGAGGTATTGCCGAGGGGCGAAGTCTTGGCGTCCGACACGCCGAGCAGGCTACCGAGCACGAGTTCCCGCACCGGCGCGATGACCGTTAGTGTTTGCGTCACAAGCACGGGGAGTCCGAGGATCGTCGGACTGAGAGGGCGGACGCCACCGCCGACCCGCAGACCTGATCTGGATAATGCCAGCGGAGGGAGCCACGTGACTGCGGAGAGCACAACACCCACAACGGCAATCGTGCTGCTCGGTGGCGCACCGCTCGACCCGAGTGTCGTCGGTGCGCTACCGGTTGCATCGCAAGTGATTGCCGCCGATTCCGGCGCACACGACGCCGAGTCGCTTGGGCTACGAGTCGATGTGGTGATTGGCGATATGGACTCCATCGCGCCAACGGCGCTTGCTGCCGTGCGTGCGCTCGGCACGGAAGTCGTGCGCCACCCGAGCGACAAGAACGAAACCGACGCCGAACTCGCGCTTCTCCACGCAGCGCAACTCGGTGCAAAGCGAATCATCGTGGTGAGTGCTGGTGGCGGTCGGCTCGACCATCAACTTTCGTTGGTGGCACTGCTGTTCCAGGATGCACTGCGCAACATCGACGTAGAGGCACGCATCGGCACAGCGCGAGTGTTTCCGGTGCGAGACCACGAGTCACGAACCATCGCGTCAAAGAGTGGCGACCTCGTCGGCTTGCTTCCGTTCGGTGGCGATGCCCACGGCGTCATCACGCATGGGTTGCAGTGGCCGCTTCACAACGAGTCGCTCTCTGTCACCGCGTCACGCGGGGTCAGCAACCGTGCCGTGGGTGATCACTTCAATGTCTCGGTGCAATCAGGACGACTGCTCGTGACAGTAGACCAACCAGAACAAAACAAGACGGAGGCCTGACCATGCGCCGACGTCGCTCAACTGGATTGCTCGCCGTAACCTTGCTCGCTGCAGCAGTGCTCGCCGCGACTTTGCTCGCTGCAGCCTGTGCGGGAAGTGATGAAGAAGCGAACGTTGCTGCCTCCACCACCCTCGACGAAGCACGGCAGGCGCCAGTCACCTTGCGTCTGCTCGCCCATGACTCGTTCACACCTACCGAGGGAATCTTCGCCGCCTTCACCGAGCAAACCGGCATCACCGTCGAGATTCTCCGCAGCGGCGACGCCGGCACGCTCGTCACCAAGGCCGTGCTCGCAGCTGGAAGCCCCGAAGGCGACGTGTTGTGGGGTCTCGACAACACCTTGCTTTCCCGTGCGCTTGACGCCGACGTGTTCGTGCCGTATGTCAGCGTTCACCGGGGCGACCTCGACCCCGCCGCGGTCGCTCTCGCTGCGCAAGGCGAGGTGACACCAGTCGACTCCGGCGACGTGTGCATCAATTACGACAAAGCATGGTTTGCCGAACGTAAGGTCACACCACCGCTCACCCTCCAGGCACTGGCGTCGTCCACCTATCGCAACCTGCTCGTGGTGCCGAACCCGGTGTCGTCGTCGCCCGGGCTCGCATTCATGCTCGCCTCCATCGCGGAATTCGGCGAGGAGTGGCAGCAGTGGTGGAAGACAATGCGCGACAACAACGTGCTGATCGTCGAGTCGTGGAGCGATGCGTACTACGGCCACTTCACGGCGGCATCAGAAGGCACGCGACCGCTCGTCGTGAGTTATGCAACCAGCCCGCCGGCAGAAGTGCTCTTTGCCGACCCGCGCCCGAGCGAAGCGCCGACCTCGGTTGCGGCACTCACCTGCTTCCGGCAGTACGAATTTGCCGGAATCCTGCGTGGCACGAAATTCGAGCGCGAGGCTCGGTTACTGATCGACTTTCTCGTTTCGCGCACCTTTCAAGAGGATCTACCTCTGACACAGTTCGTGTGGCCAATCAACCGAACTGCCACGGTGCCGAAGGAGTTTCTCGATTACTCCCTGCGACCGGAGAACCCCCTCACCATCCCGCCGAGCACCATCGCACAGCAGCGCGCAACGTGGCTCGACGAATTCAGCGACATCATGCTGCGATCATGACGCAGCGCAGCAATCTGGGTTCGTCGCGCCTCGCACCGACAGCGCTCACCATCACGACGGCGGTGATCGCCACATTTCTCGTGGTACCGCTGGTCGTTTTGGTGGTCGGACAAGTGCAGTGGTCAGACATCTCACGCGTGATCGCCCGCGCCGCCACCTGGCGTGTGGTGTGGTTTTCCACGTGGCAGGCGGTGCTGAGCGTCGCAGCCACTTTCGTCATCGCGATGCCCGTCACATGGTTGATCGGGCGCCATGAATTCCGCGGGAGACGCGTGCTGCGCGCAATCTGCACGGTGGGCTTCTTGTTGCCGTCGGTAGTCGTTGGTGCCGCGTTTCTCGCCGTGCTGCCCAGGTCGTTGCACTATTCCGTCTTGGCAGTGGTGCTTGCGCACGCCTACTTCAACGTTGCAGTGGTCGTGCGAGTTGTCGGGGCCCGACTTGAGACGTTCGATCCACGACTTTCACAGGCGGCGTACGTGCTGGGCGCAACACCGTTGCGTGCAATCACCACTCTCGCCTGGCCGCTCTCGCGAGGTGCTGTCATGTCGGCGAGCGGCGTCGTATTTCTCTATTGCTTCACGTCGTATGCGGTCGTACGAGTATTGGGTGGCCCGACCCGCAACACCATGGAAAGTGACATCGCCCTACGCGCCTTTGGCATCGGTGATGTGTCGGGTGCGACCGTGCTCGCCTGCATGCAAGTGGTGATCATCGTGTTGGTGGTCGCGTCATTGCAGCGCTCGGCCGGACGCGAAGCCACGCACTTGCGCTTGTCGACGATACGAATCACGTCGCTTCCAAGTAGCAAGCGACCAGTCGCCATCGCGGTGGCTGTTGCAATGACACTGTTCGTGATGGTCCCGCTTGCATCGGTGTTCTGGCGCTCAGTGCGCGTCGGTGACTCGTTCTCGCTTGCGGCATGGCGGGCGACGTTTGGCAGAACGCTTGTCGATGCGGTTGCAGCATCGACACGCATCGCACTACTGACGGGGCTGCTCGGGGTGCTGCTTGCTGCACTCGCGTCGCTGGGCATCGTGCGGGCGCGAGTTGGTGGCCAAGTGCTCGACGCCATCAGCGTGGTGCCACTCGCACTTTCGCCGGTGACCTTGGGGCTCGGTCTGATCGTCACCTTCGATTCGTCGTGGTACGACTGGCGTGCCGACTGGTGGTTCGTGGCGGTGGCGCACACGCTGGTGGCCTTCCCGCTTGTCACACGTGTGTTGGTTCCGGCGTGGCGGGCGATACCTCGGCGGCTGAGTGACGCGGCGGCCGTGCTCGGTGCCGGCGAGTTACGACGCTTCGTCGATGTCGACTTGCGCATCCTGCACCGTGCCCTCGTCGCAGGTCTCGGGTTGGCCGTCGCCGTTTCACTCGGGGAGTTCGGCGCGGCAACATTGCTGTCGCGCCGCGGTGCGGAAACGATGCCCGTCACCATCGCCCGCCTGCTCGAACGCACAGGCGACGCAGTTCGTGCGCAAGCATTCGCACTGTCTTCACTGTTGATCGTGTTCTGCATCGCGGCGTTGCTCGCGGTCGAGTCAGCGCTCGGAAAGGGTCCTCATGCTGAGCGTCACTGACTTGGTGGTTGATCTCGGCGGACGGCGGGTGCTGGATGGCGTCTCCATCGAGGTGGGCGCGGGCGAGCGCGTGTCACTGCACGGCCCGAGCGGCTGTGGCAAGACGACGCTGTTGCATGCCATCGCCGGTCTCGTCGGCTGCACGCGCGGTCACATCGTGGTGAACGGTCGCGATGTCACCGTACTTCCCGCCCATCGACGCAACATCGGTGTGCTGTTTCAAGATGACCGGCTGTTCCCCCAGTTCACCGTCGGGGAGAACGTCACCTACGCTCTGCGCGTGCAAGGGGTGCGTACATCTGCGCGACGGCCACTTGCCGACATCTGGCTCGCACGAGTCGGTCTCGCTGGCTTCGCACACTGCAGCGTCGACTCACTGTCTGGTGGAGAAGCAAAGCGGGTCGCGCTGGCCCGCACGCTGGCCGGTGAGCCAAATGTGATCTTGCTTGATGAGCCGCTGTCTGGTCTCGATGATGCGCTGCACGACTCGCTGCTTGCAGACCTGCGAGCGTTGTTCATCGAAACGAGGGCGACCGTCGTGCATGTCACCCACGACCGTGCCGAGGGCGACCGACTCTGCGACCGAGCCATCGAGTTCGCAAGACTGATTCAACGATGACGAACGACTACACGGTTAGACAAGTCTCCCTTGCTGAGACCAAGGCCGTGCGTCTCGATGTGTTGCGCCGCGGCACACCGGTACGCGAGGCCAACTATGACGGCGATGACGACCCCCGTACCGTGCACATCGGTGCCGAGCTCAATGGTCGCGTCGTTGCCACATCGACATGGCTCGTCGTGCCGTGGCAGGGCGACCCTGCTGCACCTGCCGTGCAGTTGCGTGGCATGGCGGTGGTCGACGAAATGCAGAACACCGGTGTAGGTCGCGCACTCATCGAGGCTGGTGTCGCCCACGCCCGATCACTTGATGCACGATTTGTGTGGGCGAAGGCCCGTGATTCGGCGATCTACTTCTATGAACGGTGCGACTTCGTGGTGGTCGGTGAGCAATTCATGGAGCCCGCGACAGGCATGCCGCACCACTTGGTGGTGCTTGAACTGCGCTGACTGCTCGGCGCTACGACTCGAAGTTCACCTTCGTGGTGTACAGCGCGGCGGTGCCACCCGGCAGAGTCGCGTCAAACTCCAGAGTCCACTCACCTGGTGCAGGCACCGACACCTCGTAGTGGAAGTGATTCGTGCCGCTTGCTTCAAACCACAACACGATCGTCGGGAGCGACGGGTCGGGTGGAATCAAGATTCCAGTTACTGATGCAATCTTCTCGAGCTTGCCGCCCGGTGGTGCAAACTCCATGTGGATGAGCACCTCACCAACGCGGGCTGGGTCGACCGTGACATCAGCAATCACACTGTCGGCGACGAGCGACGTATTGAAGGCACTAGCACCGCCGCTGTCGTGGATGCCCGCCTTTGGCCCGGAGGCGCCTCCCCCGCCGCACGACACGAGCAGGACAGCGAGGATTGCAATCACTGCAGAACGGTGCAGAACCTCGGCCCTCGTCATGTCTGCATTCTCACCGTTGGAAGTCAATCTGGCACATTGCCACGTGGTTCCCTCGCGTGGGGTGCCCTTCAGTATGGGTCGGGTGCGGGGACGCCATCGAGTTTCACGCGGTTGTACAACCACGCCAACCGCTCATTCGGCGCGAGTTGCTGCACCACATCAGGAAGCACCGTCATGCCCATCGGCTTGCGTGCGCGCCAGGCCATCACTTGTCGGTCAAGGTCATACCGCACGAAGAGTGGGTCCCAGTTGCGCCAAGTGAACCCGATGTCGAGGTCGGCGTGATGCACTTCCGTTTCGCACCAGCGCAGCAACACGAGCGCGGGAATCGGCACGCGCGACCCGTCGAAGTGCGACTTGATGCCGTGCCCCGCCCATGTGGTTGTCGTGGCGCCCGCCCATGCTGCTTCAAGCGCATAAATCGAGACACGAACCTCAGCGACGAGCTCTGCCGCCGAGCGATGCGCCCCATTTTCGATGGCCGCATCACGAACTGGTTTGCCACCGGGGTATTGCTCCGATTCTTCGCCGCGGGTTGCGGCAGAAAACATCAGTGCGTGACTCTCGGCGTTTCGCGCGAGGTGCGATAGCACGTGACCGCGAGACCACCCGTGCAACAACGATGGTTGGCGGCACTGCTCGTCGGTGAGCGAGTCGAGTGACCGCAACAGACGCTGGTGGGATGCCGCACAGCCAGTGACTTGCGCGTCAAGCGCACGGGCTGCGGCTTCGTCCACGTGATCTACAGGTCTCCTGTGCTGCGTTGCGGCACGACGACCACCGTACCGTCCGCTTCATGGATGACTCGCGCCGACACACCGTAGAACTCAGCGAGGGTCTCACTACGCAACACGTCTTGTGCGGCACCACGCGCCACGCCGACACCCTGGTGCAAGAGCAGCAGTCGATCGGAATACAGCCCGGCAAGGGTGAGGTCGTGCATCGCCGACATCACGGTGAGGTTGCGTTCGCGTCGCAAGCGATCCACGAGTTCCAGCGCGTGTTGCTGGTGGCCAAGATCGAGGGCACTCGTCGGTTCGTCGAGCAATAGCACCGGTGCTTCTTGGACGAGTGCACGGGCGATCACCACTCGTTGTCGCTCACCGCCAGACAACGTGCCGAGCATTCGTCGTGCATAGACACGCAGTGACAAATCGTCGATGAGTCGCGCCACGACTTCGCGATCGTGCGCCGACTCGCGGCCGAACATCGAAACGTACGGGTTGCGACCGAGCAGCACATAGTCGGCGACCGACATGTCGTCGGGCAGCACCGGATCCTGCGGAACGAACGCCACGTGGCGGGCTACTTCCTTCGGCGCAAGGGCCGATACCTCACGGTTGGAAATCTGCACGCTGCCCGCGTATGGCACGAGTCCAGCAATCGCACGCAACAACGACGATTTGCCGGCACCGTTCGGGCCGATGACGCACAGCCACTCCCCGCGCGCAACCTCTTCATCAAGGCCAACGACGACCGGGCAGCCCTCGTACTCGACCCGCGCCCCAACGAGTTGCAACCTCATCGTCGGGCCTCACGCAGTCGCAAGATCAACAAGAAGAACGGCGCGCCAAAGAACGCTGTCACCACACCAATCGGCGTCTCTGACGGCGACGTGAGAACACGACCAGGAATATCCGCGGCGATGAGGAACGCCGCACCAAAGAACATGCTGAGCGGCACCACGAGGCGGTACGACGCACCCAGCAGCAACCGCACCGCGTGCGGCACGATGATGCCGACGAAACCAATCAAGCCGCTCACCGCAACGGCGGCTGACGTTCCGAACGTGGCGGCGAGCACCACGACGATGCGCACCTGGTTGACGTTCACACCCAGTGCTCGGGCCTCGTCGTCGCCAACTCGCAGCACGTCGATGAGACGGCAATACATCAGCAACACGATGGTGCTCACCGCGATGTACGGCAACACGAGTCGCACATCCGCCCACGACGCAGTGGTGAGACGTCCGAGAATCCACGAGTACACCTGACGTACAACGTCGTTGTTGCGTTGCAACACGAACGTTTGCACGGCAGTAGCCAAAGAGGTCACCGCGACGCCAGCGAGCACGAGCGTGGTCGACGAACGCGAGTTGCCGAACGCCGTGCCGACCACATAGGTAAGCGCGACCGCCGCCAGACCACCGACGAAAGCCGCGAGTGGCACGGGGTCGATCGGCCACGATGCGGTCACGTCGCGATTCACGACGAAGGCGATCGTCGCACCAAGACCCGCACCAGCGGCCACACCGAGCAGGTACGGGTCGACGAGCGGGTTGCGAAACACGCCCTGATAACTCGCACCAGCCAGCGACAACATCGCGCCAACCAACGCCGCCAGCACCACTCGCGGTGCGCGAATCTGCCAGATGATGTTCCACTGCGCCTCGGTGACACCACTGTCGATGGTGATGAGTGGCAACCGATCGAGTAGCGCGAGCGGCACACGCCACCACGCGGGGCCAGCCGGGCCAAGCGCCGCCCCGATGAGGGCGGTCAGCACGACGACTGCGGCACCGATCGTCCACCACGTCGTGCGCCGGCCCGAGATGCCGGGCAACTGCAACGCCGTGGTGGTCGACATGAGGCGTGCGGTCTACTGCTTCGCCAAGACGGATGTGACGGCCTCCGCCACCACCCGCACGAGGTCGACGAGGCGCGGGCCCCAGCGTGAGGCGATGTCGTCATCGAGTTCGATGATGCTGCCAGTCTGCACGGCGGTGAGAGCCGCCCACCCATCACGCGCGGCGACGGTCTGCGGCGACTGCGCGCAGCACTTGGTGTCGGCGAGGAAGATGATGTCCGGGTTCTTCTCCACCAGTACTTCCGCCGACAACTGTGGATAATCGTTGCCGGCTTCGACACCGTCGGCGATGCTCACCAGGCCGAGCGACGACATCACTCCGCCGATGAACGTGTTCGACGTGATGGTGTAGAGCGTGGGGTCGAGTTCGTAGAAGTACGAGAGCGGCGGATTGGCTTTAGTGACACCTGCGACGATTTCTGCAATCTCCGCCTGCATCGCACCGGTGAGCTGCACGGCTTGCGCCAAACGACCAGTGAGAGCACCGATTTGTTCGATCTGTTCGTACGCCCCATCAAGATTCGAAACGGCATAGGCCGCAAAGGCGGGAATCGAAAGCGCATTCAACTGCTCGACCAAGTTGCCCGGGTCGTAGCTGATGATCACGAGGTCGGGCTCGAGCGCCGAGATTGCCTCGACGTTGGGTTGGTAAGCATCGACCTTCTCCAACGATGCGGTCTCGGCCGGATAGTTGGAGAAGTTGTCGACCGCGATCACCTTGTCACCAGCGCCAACGGCGAACAATATCTCGGTTGCGGTCGCCGACATCGACACGATGCGCTGCGGCTCTGACTCGAGTGTGAGTTCGTCGACGGTCACCGGAAATGCCGGAGCCTGGATGGTGGTCGTCGCCTCCGCCGCAGTCGCTTCTGTGGTGGTGTTTTCGCTGCTGTCATCGCCACAGGCGACGAGTGTCGGTACCAATAAGAAAAGGCCGGCAAAGCCGACCAGTCGAGAAAGTTTCATGATGTTCTCCTTGCTCTTCTCGCGAGAGCGGTTGACGGAGCATCCTCGTCAGGCGACCGGACTCGCGACGTTCGACGTAACTCGAACTTCGCATCACCGTTGCGGGACAGTGCCGGAATCTCACCGGACTTCGCTCACGAACATGCACTGCAACTATTGCCGCAGCAAGGACGATAGTAGCAGGTGCCTCAGCCGGCCACGAGCGATGCGATACGCGAGATGCCCTCGCGCAAATCATCGTCACC
>Ga0194128_10004656_pt1 | contig 19914 bp, 12 predicted proteins | sample TA2KigCa65mmetaG_FD_148650 | JGI IMG/M metagenome (GOLD analysis project Ga0194128, IMG submission 148650) | Freshwater microbial communities from Lake Tanganyika, Tanzania - TA2015037 Kigoma Deep Cast 65m | ecosystem: Environmental > Aquatic > Freshwater > Lake | place: Tanzania: Lake... | reverse complement strand
GATCCGCTGCTCCGTTTAGGCATCCGCCGCCTGCTGGCGCAGCGCTTGCGCGAGGAAGACAAGGGCAGCGCGGAGGCGCAGCGCGCGCATTTGCAGGCGCTCATCGAGGAGCTGCGCCGCTCGCCCATCGCCATCGAGACGGCGGCGGCGAACGAGCAGCACTACGAGGTGCCCACGCGCTTCTACCAGCTCTGCCTCGGGCCGCGCTTAAAATATAGCGGCGCGCTCTGGCCCACCGGTGTCACCACGCTTGCGGAGGCCGAGGAGCGGATGCTCGCGCTCTACGCCGAGCGCGCCCAACTCGCCGACGGCCAAGACATCCTCGAACTCGGCTGCGGCTGGGGTTCGCTCTCCATGTGGATGGCAGAAAAGTTTCCCAAGTCCCGCATCACCGGCGTCTCGAATTCGCGGACGCAGAAGGAGTCCATCGACGCCGAAGCGGCGCGGCGCGGCTTGAAGAACCTCCGCATCATCACTTGCGATATGAACCGGTTCGATATCGAAGCTGGCTCGTTCGACCGGTGCGTCTCCATCGAGATGTTCGAGCACATGAAGAACTACCAGCGGTTGCTGGCGAACATCGCGCGCTGGTTGCGGCCCGGCGGACAGCTCTTCGTCCACATCTTCACGCACAGGGAATTTGCCTACCACTTCATCGCGCGGGACGAGACGGACTGGATGGCGCGCTACTTCTTCACCGGCGGCATCATGCCCAGCGATGACCTACTGCTTTATTTTCAGGACGACCTTCGCCTCGTCAACCATTGGCGCGTCAACGGCCAGCACTACGAGAAGACCGCGAACGCCTGGCTTGCGAACATGGATGCGAATGAGCCGGAGATTCGCAAAATCTTGGCCGCCACCTACGGCGCGGGGAATGAGACCAAGTGGTGGGTTTACTGGCGGGTGTTCTACATGGCTTGCGCGGAGCTGTGGGGCTTCCGCGACGGCAACGAATGGCTCGTCTCGCACTACTTGTTTAAGAAACCTGAGTAGTGTCCTTGGGGATAAACAATCCTGCTGGATTCTGCCCGCATCCAAGCGTCCTCCCACCGTCAAACACCTTCATCAGTTCCCGCCCGTTCCAGCGGCGTAGCCGGTAGAGCGTGGCGAAGGTAAAGTCCGGCACCGCGCCGCCTTGTCCGCCAACTACCTCGCCGCCGCGGCGCACGTTGTCCACCATCCACGCCGGCAGGGTGAGGTGATAGGGATTCCGCCGCACCTCGCCGACGTGGAACGTCAGCGCGGTGATGAGGTCCGCGAGATCGGGCGCGCTCACTTCCACCATCAAATTCGGCGAGGTCATCGCGCCCCAAAACTCCGTCTCCACCGCCCAAGTCTGAAAGTCCGCCGGCAATGTGCGGAGCGCGTCGAGCACGAGATGATGCGTGCCAATGTGCGAGCTGTTCCAATCCGCATCATGCGGGAAGAAAATCACCTTGGGCCGGTGCTTGGCTAGGATATCCGCAATGACTTTCACCGAGGCGGCCCAATGCGTTTTGTCCTGCTCCCGCGTCGCAGCATTCACTTTCTCCAAGCCGCCCGGCGCCGTCTGCACCAGCCCAAAGCCAATGCAGTCGCAACACGCGGCCAATTCTTCCCACCGACCCGCCTGTCGCGCCTTGTTGCTGCCCTGGGTGACGGCAACATTGACGACGTTCCACTTCGCCTCGCGCAACAGCCGCAGCGCCAGCCCGCCGATGATCACCTCGTCATCCGGGTGCGGCGAAAAAATGAGCGCGACCGGCGCATCCGCCGGCACCTCGGGCCGAGGGCAGCGGGGAAAACCACCGAGCGGCCAGGCCTTGCCTTGACGGGCGAGACGCGCGTGCTCGGAGACGAAGTGCAGATACGGGTTCATGTTTGTGGCGCACAGGCTAACGACTCCCTTCGCCCCGCCGCAACTCCTGACCAACTCGGCAGGGCACACCACTCCAGCGTCCCAACGGCCGTCGCGGAGGTAAGATCATGGGCTGATGGGTGGTTCATTTCTGGGCGGTGAGGATTTTTTGTAGTTTGGTATGTTATCAACTACATCGCCCCCCTTCTCAGGTCCACGCCCCCGTCTTTACGCTCTTATATCGGGCCAATACGGTTGGCAAAGGTCAAAAGGCGGTTCAGACGATGCCAGCAAACGCACACAGGCTGGCGGGGACGCCAGTGGCACCGTGAGGTTTCTAAGTTCAGGCTGGACAGGGAATACCCCAGCGAACAAATTTTAAAAAGTGGCTCAGAACGTTTGGTCGCAGTCAGCAAACAAAATCACCAAGCAACTAACCAGAGGAAACACAACACATGGCTACTTCAAACCCAACAAAACAGAAATATATTGAGCGAATCCGCGCTGAAACTACATATCCGATCTTCCGTAGACTTGTGGGAGTTTTAGCAACGCTGATACACGTTTTGGGCATATTGTGTCTTGTTCTTGGTCCGATAATAGGGATTGTATCCCTTTTTAATGCTGGTGCCGCCGGCCTTGTTATTATTTTGGGGGGTATAGTGTACGGTCTTATATTAATCCTGAGTGGCAAGCTTTTCAAGGAAACGTCGTTTATGCTCGCTGACATTGCGGATAGCATTACTGATCTTAACTGCCGGTATTGACCAGCAGACTTGAGCTGTGAAGTGCCAATTGGGCCAAAGAATGCGCCTAGCCAACGGCACCTTTGCCCTCCGTTCGAGCGTCGCAGTAGCTCGTTAGCACACTGTGTGCTCCACCGCCGCCGAGGCCGCCGCTGAGCCCGGGGCAACAGGCATTGTGGAAAAATCGCGTTGGCAGTTTGAGTTTCTCCTTCAGGCGTATCCTATCACCGGACACACTCGCGGCGTGGCGATTCACGCTCTCTGCGCCGCCATGCTGCCTGCTTGGAAGGGGGTCAGCCGGTCAATCCACGTGCTTTACCGGCCTGTGGGCTGGAATGTGCTCGCTAAGGTTGCTGCTGCGAGCTTCGCCGCGTGGTTGCGGAAGTAGAAACCTTTGCCATGAAATGCCCAGTTGCCGTTTTCGCATCGCTTTGCGCGTTGAGCTGGCTTTGTGGTGGAAAGTAGTTTGCCGACATCCCCGGCGCAGCGGGTGGCAGATGCTGAAGGCTAAAGAGAAGAAGTGAGCGTTGCCGGATTGGCCAGCAACAGCCTTGTCCCGCAACGGGTTGGCCTTTAGTGTCCCGCACGCACACGGCTATAGCCCCCATGGACAACCAACCTCCTCCGCCGCGCTCCTTCACCCGCTCCGTCCTACCGTGGGCCGTCGCCGCCGCCGCGCTGGTGCTTTACCTCGCCACGCTCGCAGGCTGGGTCACGCTGCCCGCAATTGGAGTGACCGCGCACGTGCTGGGTTGGGATTGGTGGAATCCGAAAATTGGCCGCCCGCTCTATTACTTGCTTACGCTGCCGGTGAACGCTTTGCCCGCCGGAGCGCAAATTTCCGCCCTTAACGCCTTGGCTGCGCTCTGCTCCGCCCTCACGCTTGCGCTGCTCGCCCGCAGCGTTGCCCTTTTGCCGCAGGACCGCACGCGAGATCAGCGCGCCCGCCTGCGCGATGGCTCCGGCCTACTTGAGCTCCCCGCGAACTGGCTGCCGCCGCTCCTCGCCGTGCTGGTTGCAGGACTCCAACTCAGCTTCTGGGAACACGCCACCGCTGCGACGGGCGAGGCGCTCGACCTCTTGCTCTTCGCTACCGCCATCTGGTGCCTTTTGGAATTTCGGCATGCACAAGATGACAGGTGGCTTGCTCGCTTCGCCCTCGCATGCGGTCTTGGCTTCGCGAACAACTGGGCGATGGTCGGCTTCGCGCCGTTCCTGTTCGTTGCGCTGGTGTGGGTAAAAGGCCTCGCCTTTTTCAACCTTCGCTTCCTCGGCAAGCTCGCCTTGTGGGGTGGCGCAGGCCTGTCGCTTTATCTGTTTAACCCGCTCACCGCCTCGTCGGAGTTCGGCTTCAAGTTTGGTGAACTTTTTCTCGCCGAACTTGGCGCGCAGAAAAACAACCTCCTGTTTAGTCCGAAAGGCCGCGTCCTCCTGCTCGCGCTGGCCACACTGTTGCCGCTGGCGCTCTTCGGCATTCGTTGGTCTTCCGGCTTTGGTGACGTGAGCGCGGCTGGCTCCTTCCTCTCGAATCTTTTCTTTCGCTTTGCGCATGCGGTTTTCCTTGCCCTCGCAGTAGTAATGGCGCTCGACCTACCGTTCAGCCCGCGCGCGCTCGGCTACGGACAAGCGATGTTGCCGTTTTACTATCTCGGCGCGCTGGTCATCGGCTACTGCGCGGGCTACTTCCTGCTCGTGTGCGGCGCGCAAGAGGCGAAGGCGTGGCAAAAGCCTGGCCCGCTCGGTAAGGCGCTGAACTTCGCGTGCGTGGGGATCGTGTGGCTCGGACTCATCGCGCTGCCGGGCTGGCTGGTGATCAAGAACCTGCCGTCACTTCAAGCGCAGAATGGCCCGGCGGTGCGGGAGTTTGCGTCTCAACTCGCGAAGAGCCTGCCCGGCCGAGGTTCACTCGCCCTCAGCGAGCAACCCACGCACCTGCTCCTTCTCGCCGCGCACTTCCATGGCCAAGCCTCGCCGCACCTTTTGCTCGACGCGCGCATGCTCCAACTCATCCGCTACCACCGGCAGCTGGCGAAGCGCCATGCTGGACGTTGGCCCGACCCTGGTGCGACGCCAGACACGCAAGTCGTCCCACCCATTGCTATCGCCAGCTTCCTTGGGATGCAGACGCGCTCGAATCACGTCGTGCTGCTCCATCCGCCGCTGCCGGCAATGTATCTGGAGAATCTTTGGCCTGAGCCTCGAGACTTGGTAAATGAGCTTCGGCTCTACTCTACGAACGATATCACGCCGCCGCGGATAACCCTTGCTCAGGCAGCCGCCATCGAAGCTGACGCAGTCAGATTTCCTCTTGCAAAGGCAGCTGGCACTCCTTTTTGGGACAATCAAAAGCATCCGCATCTTGATTCGCCTGACGCGCGGTCCCTCTTAGTCCTGAATTCCGCGCTGGCTAACTACCTAGGCGTTACTTTTCAGCGCGCAAATTTTTCGAGCAACGCTTTCAATTTTTTCCAAAAGGCAGAAGCCACTAACCCCTCCAACCTCGTGGCGGTCCTCAACCGCGAGTTCAACGAATCCCGCCGCACGGGCAAGCCCGTCACCAACAACCCCGCCCAAATCGCGCAAGAACTCCTCGGTCCCGGTCAGACATGGGGCACCGTCTTGGCAAAGCACGGCCCGCCCGACGAGCCGGACTTTTGCTTTGCGCTCGGCCAGTTGCTGCGCCAGTCCGGCCTGCCGCGCCAAGCCATCATCCAATTTACCCGCGTCACCGAACTCGCACTTACCAACCACCTTGCCCACCTCGCCGTCGCCGACACTTTCATTGCCCTCGGTATCCCTGACCGCACCAAGGCCACCCTTGATGTTGCCCGCGCCAAGCCGGAGTTGCGCGCGGGGCTTGCCGCCAGCGAGGCTGCTATCCTGCGCCTTGATGCGCTGGTGCTCTCGCAAAAAGGCCAGCAGGCCGAAGCTGAGCAAGCTTTCCTAAATGCGGTAAAAAAATTCCCAGCCGACCTTCCGCTGCTTGACTCCCTGACGGAGATCTACTTGCTCTCGGGCCGTTTAACTAACGCGTTGGCTATGACCGAGGCCCAGCTCAAGGTCGCGCCCACCAGCCCGCGTGCGCTGGTAAACAAAGGCGGCATCCTCATCCAGATGAAGCAGTTCGAGGCTGCGCTTGCGCCCTTGAGCAAGCTAATCGAGATCCAGCCAAAGCATCCCGGCGCGCACCTCAACCGCGCGATGGCCTTGATAAATCTCAACCGCCTTGACGACGCGGCGAAGGATTACGAAAAGCTTATCGAACTCGCGCCCGCCACGCACAACGGTCACTTCGGTCTCGGCGAAATCGCAAGGCTGCGCAAGCAGAATGGCGACGCGAAGAAGCATTATGAAGCCGGGCTCAAGCTCGCCCCGGCTGACGCCCCTGAAACCAAAAACGCCCAGCAGCGACTTAAGGAAATGAGCGGTGGGAAGTAAGTCGGGTTATGGCCCAAAAAGATTCAGGGCAGACCACAGGAGAGCTTGAGGAGGATGCATTTCCTCATCTCTGTCCCGGGTCGGATCTGGGTGGAGACATCTAACCCATGCGTGTTGCCCACGTCATTACGCGGTTGATTGTTGGTGGAGCGCAGGAGAACACCATCGCTAGCGTCCTTGGCCTGCGCAGGAAGCCCGGCTTGGAAGTTTCTCTCATTTCCGGCCCGACCACGGGCCCGGAAGGCAGCTTGGAACCGCGCGTCGCGAGCATCCCCGGCCTCCTCACCATCGTGCCTGAACTCATCCGCCCAATCGCGCCGGTCCCCGACTGGCTCGCGCTGCGCAAGCTCAAGCTTCTCTTTCGTGAGCAACGGCCTGACCTCGTCCATACCCACAGTGGTAAAGCCGGCGTGCTGGGCCGGCTCGCGGCGCATGCGGCGGGCGTGCCGATCATCGTCCATACCATCCACGGCCCAAGCTTTGGCCCGTTCCAGGGTGCGCTGGCGAACTTTGCCCTCCGCGCTGCTGAACGCCGCGCAGGTCGCGTCACCACGCACTTCGTTTCCGTGGCCAACGCGATGACGCAGCAATACCTCGCCGCCGGCATTGGCCGTCCCGAGCAATACACGCGCATCTTCAGCGGCTTCGACCTCGAGCCCTTTCTTAACGCAAAGAACGATCCGGCCTTGCGCGCCAAACTTGGCATTGCCCCGGACGAATTTGTCGTCGGGAAAATCGCGCGGCTGTTCAAGCTCAAGGGCCACGAAGAGTTGATTGCCGCCGCGCCAGAGTTGGTCCTGCGCTGCCCTCGCATCAAGTTCCTGCTCGTGGGCGATGGCCTTTGGCGTGGGCGTCTGGAGCGGCTTATTCGCGCGCGTGGGTTGGCGGGCCGCTTCGTCTTTGCCGGTCTCGTGCCGCCGGAGGAGATCCCGCAATATGTCGGCGTCATGAACGCGCTGGTGCATCTTTCGCAACGCGAAGGCTTGGCGCGGGCCTTGCCACAAGTGTTGGCGGCGGGTCGACCGGTGGTCGCGGCGGAGTGCGATGGTGCGGGTGAGGTCTGCCTCGAAGGGGAAACCGGCTTCCTCATCCACCCCGGCAACCGCAGCAGGCTGGTCCAACGCCTCACTGAACTGGCGCAGGACGAGGCGTTGCGCCAACGGTTGGGCCGCCGTGGCTGCGAGTTGGTTAAAGAATGGTTTCCCACCCAGCGCATGGTGGACGAGCAGCACGCGCTTTACCTGCGGCTGCAAGCGGAGGCGCGCCGATGAACATTTCGTTACGCATGTGCATGGCTGCGGAAACCCGCTGCCCCTTTCCTCTCGCCGCCAAGGAGGGCGAGGTGATTCACGGCGGGACTTGTTGGTTTAACCGTCCCACATTCTGTGCCTCGCAATCCGCATCCCCATGACTTTTCCTGCCAGCGCTTACTTGCTCGTGTTGCTCGCCGGCGCCCTCGCCACCTGTGTGTCGTTACCGCGGTGGCGGGCGTGGTGTATGCGAACGGGCCTGGTAGACGCTCCCGGTCATCGCAAAATCCACGACACGCCCGTCCCTCTTGCCGGCGGGCTCGCGGTGCTCACGGGCTTGCTCGTGCCGTTGCTCGCTGGGGCAGTCGTGTTGCAACTCAACGTTCTGCCCGTTGGCGTGGGAGAAAAAATCAGTTACGGGTTTGAGAAGCGCGGGTTGCAACTCGCCGCCATCCTGATTGGGGCATTAGGCATGGTTGCACTGGGTTGGCTGGACGACAAACACGAGTTGCGCGCGGGACCTAAGTTCACCACGCAAGTTGGCATCGCGCTACTCGTCGCGTTGGCGGGCGTGCGGATCAAGCTCTTTCCCGAAAGCCCCTTATCGCCGGTGTTGAGCTGCGGCGTGACAGTGTTGTGGATTCTCACCGTCGTCAGTGCGGTCAACATCATGGACAACATGAACGGTCTTTGCTCCGGCCTCGGGGCGATTGGCGCGACTGCGTTTGGTGCGATGGCGGCGCTACAGGGGCAATATCTCGTAGCCTCGCTCGCGTTCTTGGCAGCGGGTGCGCTGGCGGGCTTCCTGCCGTTCAACTATCCAAGAGCGACCGCGTTTCTAGGCGATTCCGGCAGCCACCTCACCGGTTTCTTGCTCGCGGTGCTGGCGATCCTCCCGCATTTCTACACGGCGCAAAACCCGCGTCCGCTCGCCGTGCTCGCGCCGCTGCTCGTGCTGGCCGTCCCGCTCGGCGACATGGTGTGCGTGATGTGGATCCGTTGGCATGCGGACCAACCGATTTGGGTGGGCGACAATAACCATCTCTCGCATCGCCTCGTGCGAGGCGGCATGGGAAAACCGCAGGCTGTGGCTGCGATCTGGGCATTGCACGCAGCTGCTGGCGCGGCGGCGGTATGGCTGGGATCGTGAACGCCAAGCCGTGCTATTGGTCAGCCTTCCCAGCTTTTCCCATCCCAGCTAAGCACGCGTTCGAGCATCGCCACTGCGCCAGCGGTGAAGGTTTGGAACAGCGCTTCGCCTTTCTCGGCGGTGGCGAGGTGCGGGTCGCCGATGTGGCCCGGCTCGCTGCGGTCGCCCATGATCCAGCCGCGCGACGCCGGTTCGAAGGGATTGCCAAACTCGACGGGCCCGAGCTTCGTGAGATCGCCGACTAGGTGCGGCGCGATGCGCAAGATCATGCTGGTCTCCCATTCGCAGGCATGGCCCATGCGCGTCTGCTTGAGACCGGGGTGCGCGGTGTGCGGGGCCGTGAGTGTAAGGTTCCAATAGGTCGCAAAGAGCAGCAGCAGGTCGCGGCGGGCGCGGTATTTTTGGCGCAGTTCGAAGACGACCTGCTTGCCGGGCACATCGTTACCACCGTGGCCATTGAGCATGACCAGCCGGCGAAAACCGTGTGCAATGAAATTCTCGAACTGATCGGCGATCATATCCAAATAGACGCGGGGCGACGCGGACATGGTGCCGGGAAAATCCATGTGATGATGTGAGTTACCTAGCCATTGCAGTGGTGCGATGAGCACGCGCTTGCCGAGTTGTGCCTCGACGCGGCGGACGATCTCGCCAGTGAGAAGGCTATCGGTGAAGACAGGCATGTGCCGGCCGTGTTGTTCGAGGGCCGCGACGGGAAAGACGACAGGTGTGTCCTTGTTAAGGGCTTGAACTTCGGGCCATTTGAGGTCGGTGAGTTGCATGTGGGTGTGCAGGTTACGAGCGAAGGACAAATTGCTCAAGTGCTTGGGTGCGGGTCCAAGGTTTTCGCAGTTGATGCCGAGCGAACGCCGGCAACATTGTGTTTAGCTTGCGTGGGCGGCGAGGTTTGCCGTTCTATTAGCTATGCTTTCCCTGTTTCGTTTCGTTCTCTCGCTTGCCTTAAGTGCGAATACCCTCCGGGCTGTCGACCCGTATGACCAGTCAGGCGTGCCACTCGAGGTGGATGCGCCCGATCAGAAGCTTACGAAGATCGTTCTGCTTGCGGGCGGACCAAGCAGCAAACCGATGGCGCACGAATATTTTGCCGGGTGTGCGCTGCTCGCGGGCTGGCTCAAGGAACAACCCGGGGTCTGGCCGGTGATGGCGCGCGATTGGCCCAAGAACGAGCAGGTGCTTGAAGGTGCGAAATGCATCTTTTACTTCGGTGACGGTGGCGGTAAGCAGCCGTTCATCGAGCCGGTGCGCTGGGCAAAGCTGTCCAAAATGCTCGATGCCGGCGTGGGTCTGGTGCTGATGCATCAAGGCATGGATTTTCCCAAAGGCCCGGATGGTGACAAGGTGCAGGACTGGCTCGGCGGCGTCTTTCGAAGCGACATCGGCTGCCGTGGGCATTGGGACATGGACTTGAAGCCCGTGGGCACGCATCCCACATTGCGCGGGGTAAAGCCTTTCGCCGCGCCGGCCGACGGCTGGCTCTACAACCTGCACTTCGCCAAGGACAAGGGCTTTGCCCCGCTCATCGTCGGCCAGGTGCCAGAGAAGTCACGCACCAGTGCAGATGCGAAGCAGTACCCGGGGCGCGACGAAGTCATCGGCTGGGCGCACCAGCGTCCGGGCGGCGGTCGGGGTTTCGGCTTCACTGGTGCGGACTTGCACAAGAGCTGGAGCTACGAGAGCCAGCGCAAGTTTGTGATCAACGGCATCCTCTGGAGCGCCGGCCTCGAAGTGCCGGCTGACGGCGCGAAAACGAAGTTCGCAGAGGAGGACCTGAACAAGAACCTCGACAAGAAAGCCGCGCCCGCGCCCAAGGTGGTGACCAAGCCCACGCCGAAGAAGGCGGGCGAGGCAAAGTGACTGCGCGTGACAGTACTTTCTCCTCGGTTTTGTGATGCATACGCTCTGGCCCAAGCTCGAATCTTTTGATTGGAAAACTGGACAAAGCGGCGCGCTCGCTGCAATTTTGAACCATGAGCGATGAAATGAGCAACTTCACCCCGCGCGCTCAGCAGGTGCTGGCCCTCGCGCGGAAGGAAGCGGATCGATTCAACCATAATTTCGTTGGCACCGAGCACTTACTCTTGGGCCTCATCAAGCTGGGCCAAGGCGTCGCGGTAAACGTCCTCCAAAAAATGGGCTTGGACCTCGAGACTGTCCGTCAAGAGGTTGAGAAACTCTCGAACGCGGGGCCAGATCTCAAACAAGTGGGCAACATCCCTTACACTCCGCGTGTTAAGAAGGTGCTCTCGCTCGCTTCCAAGGAGGCCAAGGCGCTCAACCACACTTACGTCGGCACCGAGCACATCTTACTGGGCCTGTTGCGCGAGGGCGATGGTGTCGCGGCGAAAGTACTTAAGGGACTGGACATCGACATTGAGGCCGTCCGGCAGGAAATCCTTAAAGAGTTAGATCCGAACTTCCAAAATCAAGGCGAGGAATCCGTCGCTGGCGAGGGCAGTGAAAAAAAGGAGGGCGATAAAAAAGGTGAAAATAAAACACCCGCGCTCAAGGCCTTTGGCCGGGACCTCACCGAAATAGCGCGCAAGGGTGAGATGGACCCCGTCATCGGCCGCAAGATGGAAATTGAACGCGTGATTCAGATTCTCTGCCGCCGCACGAAGAATAATCCCGTGTTGCTCGGCGAGGCGGGCGTTGGCAAGACTGCGATTGTGGAAGGGCTTGCGCAGGAGGTCGTGAAGGGCAATGTGCCCGAAATCCTCCGTGATAAACGCGTCATCGTTCTTGATCTGGCGCTGATGGTCGCGGGCACGAAGTATCGCGGCCAGTTCGAGGAGCGCATAAAGGCGGTAATGGATGAAATTCGTAAGAACAAGAACATCATTCTGTTCATTGACGAGATGCATACCATCGTCGGCGCAGGCAGCGCCGAGGGCACGATGGACGCCAGCAACATCATCAAGCCCGCTCTCTCCCGTGGCGAGATGCAGTGCATTGGCGCGACTACGCTTAACGAATACCGTAAGCACATTGAAAAAGACGCCGCCCTTGAACGCCGCTTCCAGTCCGTCAAGGTCGAGCCGCCGTCCATCGAGGATGCGATCGCCATTCTCAAGGGGCTGCGCAGCAAATACGAAGACCACCACCGCGCCGAGATCACCGACGCCGCTGTTGAGGCCAGCGTCAAGCTCTCCGACCGTTACATCACCGGCCGTTTCCTGCCGGACAAGGCCATTGACGTCATGGACGAGGCTGGCTCGCGCAGCCGCATCGGCGCGATGACCCGTCCTCCCGACTTCAAGGACCAGGAAACGGAAATTGAAGAGTTAAAAAACCGCAAAGAACGCGCCATTAAGGAACAGGATTTCGAGGGCGCCGCCTCGTACCGCGACAAGGAAAAGCAGGCCAAGGAAAAGCTTGAGTCCACGCTCAAAGCTTGGCGTGACTCGAAGGAAGAGAAGCGTGTGAAGGTGGACGAGGACGACATCCTTCACGTTGTCTCCAAGTGGACGGGCATTCCGCTCAAGCGCATGGAGAAAGACGAGACGCAGAAACTGCTCGAGGTCGAAAAGGTTCTTTCTCGCGTCATCATCGGCCAGAACGACGCCGTCGTTGCCATGGCCAAGGCTTTGCGTCGCTCGCGCGCTGACCTCAAAGACCCCAAGCGTCCCATAGGCACGTTTGCCCTGCTTGGCCCGACTGGTGTGGGCAAGACACTCTTAGCCAAGACCCTTGCCGAGCAAATGTTTGGCGACGCCAAGAATCTTGTGCAACTCGACATGAGTGAATACATGGAGAAGTTCACCGTGTCGCGGCTCGTTGGCTCGCCGCCGGGATACGTAGGCTATGAAGAGGGCGGTCAACTCACGGAGCAGGTGCGACGCAAGCCGTATTGCGTCGTGCTATTCGACGAAATAGAAAAAGCCCATCCCGACGTGATGAACATGCTCCTGCAAATCCTAGAGGAGGGTAAACTCACCGATAACACGGGCCGCGTGGTGGATTTTCGCAACACCATCATTTTGCTCACCTCGAATGTTGGTTCCGAATCGCTCAAGAAAAACAACGTCATCGGTTTTGGCTCCGCCAAGGACGAGACGAGCTACGAGAAGATGAAGGAAAAAACGCTCGAGGAGGCAAAAAAAGCCTTCCGACCCGAGTTCCTCAACCGCCTCGATGACGTCATCGTCTTCCGGCAGCTAACCCGGCCCGACCTCGTTACTATTCTTGACCTTGAGGTCGCGAAAGTTATGGAGCGCCTCAAGCACAAGAGCATCACGCTCCTGCTCGATGAGAAAGCCAAGGACTTCCTCGTAGAAAAGGGTTTTGATCCGCAATACGGCGCTCGACCAATGCGCCGCAGCGTGGAGAAAAACCTCGAAGATCCACTTGCTGAAGAGCTTCTGCGCGGGAGTCTTAACCCCGGTGAACCGGTCCACGTTTCTGCCGCGGAGGGCAAGCTCACCTTCACGCAGAAGGCCGCCGCCGCCGGCGCGGTCGCCTCAAGCTGAACAGTCCCATTGTCATTCGTTGCGCTCAAATGATGAGCGTTTTTCTCAGGTCAAACCCTTGGCCTATGGCCTGAAAAAAATCCTGCTCGGGGCCGTCTAAAACGCCGACAAAGCCCATGGTTAAGCTTGCAACCTTGCTTGCCCTCCTAAATGGAGCTGCTTTCACCTTTGCGGCGGCAGAGTCTAAAAAGGGCGCACTCGATCTGAGCAAGCTCCCGCCCGCCGCCAGCGGCCCGGTGGACTTCGCGAAGGACATCCAGCCGCTCTTCGCTGCGAAGTGCTACTCGTGCCACGGTGCGGAAAAGCAGAAGAGCGGCCTGCGGCTCGACATCCAGGTCGGGGCCATTGAAGGCGGCGACAACGGCAGGGTCTTCATTCCTGGCAAAAGCGCGGAGAGCAAGTTGATCCACGCGCTCGCTGGTCTTGGTGAACAAGGCATCATGCCGCCGAAAGAGAAGCCATTGACCGTCGCCGAGATTGGCAAGGTCCGCGCTTGGATTGACGCCGGAGCCGTCTGGCCGGAAGACGGCAAGGTGGCGGTGAAGAAGTCTGACCATTGGGCGTATCAACCGGTGCGGCGGCCGGGAGCGCCGAGTGTTCAGTATTCAGTGTCCAGTGTGCAGTCGGCCAAGGCGGGTCCGGACGCGAAACTGAAAACTGCAAACTGGTCACTGAATACTCCCCCCTCCTCGCACCCCATCGATGCGTTTGTCCATTCCCGCCTAGCCCGCGAGAAGCTTCAACCCTCACCCGAGGCCGACCGCCCCACGCTGATTCGCCGCCTCTCGCTCGACCTCCTCGGCTTGCCGCCCAAGCCGGAGGAAGTCCGCGCCTTCGTTGCGGACAAATCACCTGACGCCTACGAGCGGCTTGTGGACCGATTGCTTGCCTCGCCCCACTTCGGCGAACGTTGGGCGCGCCACTGGCTCGACCTCGCGCGCTACGCCGACAGCGACGGCTACGAGAAAGACAATCCCCGCCCGTTCGCCTACACCTTTCGCGACTGGGTCATCGCCGCCATCAACAGCGACCTGCCCTTTGACCAGTTTAGCATTCAACAACTCGCTGGCGACCTCCTGCCGAATGCAACGCAATCGCAAAAAGTTGCCACCGGCTTCCATCGCCAGACGCTCACGAATACTGAGGGCGGCACCGACCAGGAGGAGTTCCGCTGCAAGGCGGTCGTGGACCGCGTGAGCACCACCGCGACCGTCTGGCTGGGCACGACGATGGGTTGCGCCGAGTGTCACTCGCACAAATACGACCCCTTCACACAACGAGAGTTTTACCAGCTCTTCGCCTTCTTCAACAACGCGAACGAGAAGTCCATCTCCGCCCCGAGCGCCGACGAACAGGCGGCGTTCGAAAAGGCGAAGGCCACGCACGACACCGAAACGGCAAAGTTGCAGGCCGCGTTCGACACCGACACAAAAAACGAATTTCCAACCAGGCTCACGGCCTGGTCGCAGACCGCGTCAGTCGCCGCCGTGCCGTGGCGCGTGCTCACGCCGGACAAGCTCGCCGCGAAGAACGGCTCGACGCTCAAGTCCGAAAAGGAATCCGTCATCACTGCTAGTGGCGCGCTCCCGGATAAGGACACTTACACCGTCGAGGCCAAGCTCCCGCTTAAGCGCGTGACCGGCTTTCGATTGGAGGCGATTGACGACCCTGACCCGAAGAAAGGCGCGGGCCGCTCGAAGGACGGCAACTTCGTGCTGACCAAGTTTGCGGTTAAGCTCTTCCTGCCTGGTCAGTCCGAAGGAAGAGAACTGGAGCTGGCCAGCGCAAAGGCAGACCACTCGCAGAACAAGTTTCCCGTGGAAGCTGCGCTCAAGGGCGAGGACACCGCCGGTTGGGCAATCTCGCCGCAGCAGCAAAAGTCCCACGTCGCCGTCTTCGAGATGAAGTCGCCGCTCGACTTGCCCGAGGGCGTTCGGCTCGTCATCACGCTCGACCACCAATACAAAGAGACTTACCTGCTCGGCCAATTCCGCCTTTCCGCCACAGATGCGAAAGGTCTGCTCAAACCAGATTTCACGCCGGACGCGGTCGCCGCCACGCTCGCGGTCAAGGCCGAGCAACGCACCGCCAAGCAAACCGAGGCGCTCGCCAAATACTTCCGCGAGCAAGTGGACGAGCAGGGCCGTAAGCTCCACGCCGCGCTCGATGAGCATAAGAAAAAGTCTCCCGCCGGGCCTGCTACCACCGCCGCCGTGCTCGCCGAGGAACCCGGTGTGCGGAAAACCTTCACCCACCTGCGCGGCAACTTCCTCGACAAAGGCGTCGAAGTCCGGCCCGCCGTGCCCGCCGTGCTGCACCCGCTCAAACCGCGCGCCGCACAGCCCGACCGCCTTGACCTTGCGCAGTGGCTCTTCGCGCCAGACAACCCGCTCACCGCGCGCGTCTCAGTGAACCACGTTTGGAAAAACCTCTTCGGCCGTGGCCTCGTCGCAACGGTCGAGGACTTCGGTAAGCAGGGTGAAAAACCGACGCACCCCGAGTTGCTCGATTGGCTCGCCGCGGAGTTTCCGCGCCTCGGTTGGAGTAGGAAGCAACTCATCAAACTCATCGTCACCAGCGCTTCCTATCGCCAGTCCTCGGTGAACCGCCCCGAGCTTCAAGACCGCGACCCGAACAACCTCCTCCTAGCACGCCAAAACCGACTGCGCCTCGAGGCCGAGACTGTGCGCGACGCCTACCTTGCCGCCAGCGGCCTGTTGAACCCGAAGATTGGCGGACCGAGCATCCGCCCGCCGCTGCCCGCTGACATCGCCGCGCTTGGCTACGCGAACTCGGTGAAGTGGACTGAGAGCGCTGGAGCGGAGAAGAACCGGCGTGGCCTTTACATCTTCTTTCAGCGCACCGTGCCGTATCCGATGCTGATGACCTTCGACGCGCCCGATTCAAATTCCACCTGCGCCCGACGCGAGCGCAGCAACACGCCACTCCAGGCGCTCACCCTCCTGAACGACCCGGTTTTCTTCGAGTGCGCACAGCAGCTCGGCGCGCGCATGGCCGAGGTGCCCACTGCCGATGCCGCTGAGCGCATTCGCCACGGCTTCGAGCGCGCCCTCGCCCGCCCACCGGGCGCGGAAGAACTCAGCCGCCTGCTAAAACTTTACGAAGCCCAGCTCAAACTCGCGCAGGCGAACGCCGAAGGAGCGGCCAAAATCGCCGGAGCCGCTAAACCCGTCCCTGAAATCGCCGAAAAGGCCACGCTCGTCGCGCTGGGCCGGGTGCTGCTGAACCTCGATGAGTTTTTCACGCGTGATTGAGTTATGAACTTCCGATTTGAAATGTCTCCATCCGAAGTCAGTGAACTTACCCGTCGCGATTTCCTCGCGAGCACCGGCATGGGCACGCTTGCACTCGCGTCGTTGTTTGCGGAGAAGGGTTATGCCGCGCCCAGCGCCGACCCGTTGGCCGCCCGCGCGTCGCACTTCGCCCCGCGTGCGAAGAACTGCATCCTTATCTACTTCGAAGGCGCCCCCAGCCACATTGACCTATTCGACCCAAAGCCGAAGCTCAACCAGATGAACGGCCAGAAGCTGCCGGACGAAATGCTGGAAAAAGTCCGCTTCGCGTTCATCAAGAAGGAGGGTGTGCGGCTCATGGGCAGCCCGCGCAAGTTTACCCCTTACGGCCAGTGCGGCATGGAGTTGAGCGACCTGCTTCCGCACATTGGCTCTATCGCGGACGACATCTGCCTCGTGCGTTCGATGAACACGACGCAGTTCAACCATCATCCTGGTCAGCTGATGATGAACTGCGGCTCGCCGCTGTTCGGCCGGCCCACGCTCGGCGCGTGGCTCGCCTACGGCCTCGGCAACGAATCGCGGGACCTACCAGCCTATGTCGTGTTGCACGCTGGGCGCGGCTCCAGCGCGGGAGCGAGCGCGTGGACGAGCGGATTTTTGCCCAGCACTTACGCGGGCGTGCTCTTCCGTAACCAAGGTGACCCAGTGCTCAACCTCGGCAACCCGCCGGGCTTCACCGACGAGATGCAGCATCTCGGCCTCGACGCCATTGGCGACCTAAACCGACTGCGCCACAAACACGTCGCCGACCCGGAAATCGCCTCGCGCATCGGTGCCTACGAGCTAGCCGGCCGCATGCAAGCTGCGACGCCGGAGCTGATGGACTTAAGCAAGGAATCGCAAGCCACACTGGACCTCTACGGCGTCGGTCGGAAGTCCCGCGAAAACCCCGGTGGACGCGGCGGTGGGCCGGAGACTTACTCGACCTTCTCGCGAAATTGCTTGCTCGCGCGGCGCATGGTTGAGCGCGGGGTGCGCTTCGTCACGTTGTTGCATGCTTCGTGGGACCACCACAGCAACCTCAACCAAGAGCTCCCCTTCTGTGCCGGCATGGCTGACCAACCCATTGCCGCGCTCGTGCGGGACTTGAAGCAGCGCGGGATGCTCGACGACACGATGGTCATTTGGGCGAGCGAGTTTGGCCGCACGCCGCTCGGTGAGAATCGCGGCGGGTCCACGAATGTCACCGGCCGCGACCATCACCCGTTCGCCTTCTCAATGTGGCTGGCTGGCGGCGGCATCAAGGGCGGCCAAGTCATCGGTGAGACCGACGAGATTGGCTGGAGCATCACGCGCGACCCAGTGAGTGTTCACGACTTGCACGCTACCGTGCTCAAGCAGTTCGGCTTTGACCACGAGCGGCTCACCTACCGTTCGCAAGGGCTGGATTTCAAGCTCACCGGCTTCGAGGGCGCACGCGTAGTGCAAAAACTGCTGGCCTGATTCGACAACAAGATATGGGCTGTAATTCTCCGAATCCGCAGCCGGCCCAACAAGTCTGACCACCCATGAGCTATAGACAATACTTCCACGCCGTTGTGTTTGCCGCTGGGCTGGCGGCGCTAACCGCCTCGGCCGCGCCGATTCCTGACGACGCCAAGATCAACGGCTTCGCCATCGGCTCCCAAGCTTACACCTTCAACCGCTTCTCCGTTTTCGAGGCCATCGAGAAGACCGCTGAGGCCGGCGGGAAGGTCATCGAGTTTTACCCCGGCCAGTTCCTCACCAAGGAAGACAAGCTCGCCAACAAAACCAAGTGGAGCCACGACGCCTCGTCCGAAGTCGTCGCGCAGGTGAAGGCCAAGCTCGCGCAGCACAAGGTCCGCGCGGTCAACTACGGCGTCGTCACCATCCCGAAGGACGAGGCCGGCGCGCGGAAGATCTTCGAGTTCGCCAAGACGATGGGCTTCTACGGCATCACCACCGAGTCCGTGGACAACCTCGACCTCATTGAGAAGTTCGTGAAGGAGTTCGACATCCGCGTGGGCATCCACCAGCACGCGAAGCGCTTCAAGAAGGAACGCGACGCGCAGGGCAATCAAGTCCTTGACCCAAACTACAAAGTTTGGGATCCGAATTTTGTCCGTGACCAAGTGATGAATCGCGACCGGCGCATTGGGGCGTGCGCAGACCTCGGCCACTGGCAGACCTCCGGCATGAAGGCGCTCGACTGCGTGAAGATCCTCGAGGGCCGCATCATGAGCGTCCACATGAAGGAACGCGCCGCGCTCGGCCCGGGCCAGCACGACACCATTTTCGGCACTGGCATCACGGACATGGGCGCGATCCTCGCCGAGCTGAAGCGCCAGAAGTTCGAGGGCAACATCTCCATCGAATACGAATATAACTGGGATAATTCCGTGCCCGACGTGAAGCAGTGCGTGGACTTCGTCCGCAACTGGAAGCAGGGGAAGTAGGGCTTCCGGCGCGAAGTGGGGCCAACAGGCAGCCGCGCTACGGCCGGCGGAGTTGGAAAAATTGCGGGCCACCGCCGAAGGGAACGAAGACCTCACCGTCGGGAAAGCGCCCGCTCAGGTTCGTGAACGTGGTGAACGCCCCGGCTGGGTTGGTAGTCATGCGCAGCTCGTAGGCGCGGCCGGCGGCTGCCGGCCAGCTCACCCGCAGCAGCCGCAGCGAGGGGTTCCAAACCGAGGCATCGAGCGCGAATGGGAAGGGCGAGTTCAAGTCGTTCGGGTGCGAGCCGATGGCTTGCTCGCGTGCGTTGGAAAATCCGTCGCCGTCCGGGTCGTCCAGCGGGCCGAAGGCGAGCGAGCCGAACTTCGCCATCTCCCAGTTGTCATCCAGCCCGTCGGCGTCGGTGTCGAGCATCGGCACCCCCGTCAGGATGAGGCTGACCGATGTGACGCTGCCGATGTCTCCGGATAGCTCGTCGCTCACTTGCACAGTCCAGGTGCCCACGCTGCGCTCAAAGAAATGGAGCGTGCTCCAGAAGGTCCAGTCGGCAAGCGCGCCGACCCCGGTGCGGGGGTTGAAACGCTGCAGGATGCTGCGGGTACCGGCGGGCGAAATAACCGTGATGCGAAGGTTGCCGCGTGAGTTGTGCGTGGTCTGCACCCGCACGCCGACGTGTTCGCAGCTCATCTGATTGGTGACGACAAAAGTCTGACGCGCGGCATCGAGTTCCAGCCGCACGCGCAGGTCCGCGTTGGTCTGCGCCACGGCTGCGAGCGCATCGCCGTTGGTCAGGTTGATGAAGATTGAGGGGATGGCCAGCACGGCGTTGGTCAGCGCCATGCTCACGAGGTTGTTGCTGGCGGCATTGTCGTAGATGACCGCGAACGCCGCGCCCGCATCTTGGGCGCGCTGGATTTTCTCGTGGAAGGTCGAGTTGCCGCGCTGGATGAGCGCGCCCTTGCCCACGAGGTTCGTGGATAAGGCGTTGGTGGCCTGGCCGACGAATACCAGCGGCAGGCTGGCAGTGGGCGAGTCGGGCCGGAGGTTTTCGCCGGGAGCTGCTTCCGGGTGCAGGCCTTCCTCGGGCATCAATCCCACGATGCTTCCCAGTTCAGCCGGCACATTCGCGCCGGTCGCACGCACCAGGAAGCCGGCGTCGGGAATCGCCTGGGTCACGTTCGAGACCAGCGTGAGAGTGGTGGCAGGCGGGCGATTGGACCAGACTTGCGCGAGCCGCACGGCCAAGCCCGCGTCCGGCACGCCGTAGCCGA
>Ga0194128_10004655_pt1 | contig 19916 bp, 16 predicted proteins | sample TA2KigCa65mmetaG_FD_148650 | JGI IMG/M metagenome (GOLD analysis project Ga0194128, IMG submission 148650) | Freshwater microbial communities from Lake Tanganyika, Tanzania - TA2015037 Kigoma Deep Cast 65m | ecosystem: Environmental > Aquatic > Freshwater > Lake | place: Tanzania: Lake... | reverse complement strand
CCCATGATGAAGACGGCTTGTTCGGCGCCCAGGAGTTTGACGATGTCGCTTTCGTAGTCTTTCGGGTCGATGCCCTGTGGAGGCTGCCAGATGCCCGTGGCGATTTGCCGCGCCGCGTTTTGCCGAAAATACCAAAGCACGAGGAACGAAATGCCACCGCAGCCGCCCAGCATGATGAACGCGACGATCGTCAGCATCGGCAATGGCGCGGGGCCGGGCGGGTCGACATGGTTCAGCGCAAGATAGGTCGCGATGCCGAAGAAGATCAACACGCCTGCGATCAGCGCGCTGGCGATGATTTGCATGCCGCGCACGCGATTCTCGATGGCTTGTTCTTCCGCTTCGGTCATGGCGAGTTCCTCTCAACGCCCGATCAACCGGCGGCTCACTCCGCTCGGCTCACCGAACTTAGAGTCCAGGGCGCAAGACGTGCCGTGGGCGCGGTTGGAGCGTAGTGCGGACGATGTACTCGCCCAGGGTGCGGCCCACTTTTAGGCCTTCGGTGTTGTCGAACTGCCAATGGATGCCGCCGTAGATTCGGCTCATGCCAGCTTCCTCGGCGGCGGACCAGAGACTGGTGAATTTGCGCGTCACATTCGGCAATCCATCCGAGGTGGTCGCGAACGAGAGTTTGTCGGTTCCAAACGCTTGGGCCAACACCGCGGCGCCGGCGGAGCTAAAGGTACTGTGCCCGGAGACGTAAGCGGGGAACGGCGGCGTGTCCAGGAGCGGCGTCCAGTCGGCGCTACGATCCATTTCGCGAATCGCTGTCACCGGTCGCCAGAACTCAAACGTAAACTTGATCACCCAGCACAAAATGCCTGCGTCAGCCAGGGCGATGTTCAAGTGGGCGAATAGCCTGGCATTTTCGGCAAGCGTATTGGCGCGGTCGACCGCGATCGACTGGGCGATCTGATTCCAGTGTCCCGGAGGCGTGACGGTTCCGGCATTGTCGGCCCAGAAATGAGCGAGGTCGGTTTGCTCTAGGGTTCGAAGGCTGCTCGTTTTGGCCCCGAGTTGCTTGACCTCATGCAGGGCTTGAACGTACGCGGCACTCGACAGTGTAGGCGGATCGGCGGGACGATACTGCGTGCCCTTGGTGATCGCGAACGGCTTGACGTAGCCCCAATCGGGCAGAAGGGCGTCCTGAAGCCGCGGCGGCGTCGGCTGCCAAAAGCCCGGCTGCTTCCTGTACGTGTATTTTCCGATGCGGTCGGAGCCGTCGGCCTTCCGCGTTTCGAGCATGCGGTCGGCGCAGAAGCGGCCCAGTTCGGCGCCGGCATCCCGGTTGGGTGATGCGGGAACGTCGGTCCAGGCGAGACGGAGCATCGCGTCGAAAACCTCGCGCTGTTTCGGATAGAGGTGCACAAGGGCTCGGTGCGCTGCTGCCGCGACCGCCGCTTCCGTCGAGGCGCCGGGGATGGCGGTCGCATCTGTCAGGTACGGTTGATGGGTGCGCTGGATCGACATGACGCCATCGTAAATCGACAGATGAACGATCGCCAGGTTACGAGCGGCGACGGGGGGCGGCGTGTGATCGAGTCGAATCGCTGTCAACGCGACTTCGTTCCAGCGCAGCACCATGTCGCGGCCGGGCCGCTCGACGTGAACACCGATCCGTGGTGGAGTGTCTTGAGCCTGAGTCAAGGCGGCGATCAAAATCAGCAGCGATCCGCTCATGCGATTCTCCCGGTGCAAAGGACCTCGGAGTAATCGTACGGCATTCGCGCAGGCTCGCCAAATTCATTCTGGGCGGAGTGGTGGGGCGGGGAATTCCGATTTGGGGGACTTTGCCGATTGTAGGGGTTGTAGCGAATGTGCGAGCGCGCGAAACCGCCGACCTAGCGCGGCTACGCGTGGTCGGCGATGAGGCGAAGGCACGCGGGATGGAGCGGGCCGTTGGTGGCGAGCAGGCCGTGCTTCTGCCAGGCGCCGGGGAGCCCGTAGCGCAATACTTCACCGGCGGCGCCGGTGACCATGCCCCCTGCCTCGGTGACAAGGATTTGGCCGGCGCAAATGTCCCAGTCGTGGAATGCTTCGTAGGTGTTGAGATAGATGTCCGCCTCGCCGCGCGCGACGAGCGCCAGCTTGATGCCGGCTGAGTACGACTCGACGACGCGAGCCGGCTGCAGGGAATCGACCCAGCGTGAACGTCTGCCGGGCGTGCGCGATCGGCTCTGCGTCAATGTCGCTTGCGTCGTTTGAACAACAGCCGTCACCCGGCAGCGCGCCGGTTCGCTCGCGGCGCCGTCGATGCGCCAACAGCCCTGGCCGAGCGCCGCGTAGGTCAAGCGTTGTACGGCCGGCTGCGCCACGACGCCGACGGCGATTGCGCCTTTCTCGACGAACGCGATCATGACGGAAAATTCGCCGTTCTTGCGTGCGAACCCGCGTGTGCCGTCGATCGGGTCGACGATCCAGAGCCGATCGCCCGTCTGAAGGGCGTCGCGCAAAGTCGGCGTCGCTTCCTCGGCGCACAGGGCATCGTTGGGAAATGCGCGGCGGATCGCTCGCAATATGATTTCTTGCGATTGGCGGTCGGCTTCGGTGCTGATCTCGGCGGGCGCGTCGGGCACCACCTCGAACCGTTCATACGCGCCAGTCAAGTGATCGCGCGCTTGAGCGGCCGCGTCTAGGGCGACCGCAAGTTCGCGTTCGTGCATGAGGATTCCTTCCGGGCTTTGCCGCTAACGGCAACGTCAGTCTCCGTTTTTTTGGGCGGCGACCGGGGCGACCTGGCTGGCGAACTCGTTGAACTCCAAATACTGCAAGTGCCGGTACAATTCGCTCTCATTAAGCAATTCACGATGATCGCCATAGGCGGCGACGCGGCCTTCGTGCAGAACGACTAGTTTATCGCAGCTACGAATCGTGGAAAGCCGGTGCGGAAGAAAGATGACGGTTCGGCCCGGCAAAAACCGCTGATACGTGTCGTCGATCATCGCTTTGGTGTCGTCGTCGAGCAGCGCATGCGGCTCCTCGACGATGAGGATCGTCGGATCGCGCAGGATCGCGCGAGCCAGCGCGATGCGAAACATCTCGCCCGGCGTCAGCACATGGCCTTGATCGCCGATCACCGTTTCGTAACCCTGCGGCAGCTTGGCGATGAACTGATGAGCGTGTGCGAGCTTGGCGGCGTCGGTTATACGTTGGAGATTGAAGGCCGGATCGCCGCAACCGATGTTGTTCGCCACCGTGTCGTTGAAGACGAAGTTCCCGTCGAAAACCACCGCGATCTGGATGCGTAGCGAATCGAGGGTGACCCAGCGCAAATCCTTGCCGTCGAAGAGGACCTTGCCTGACGTCGGATCGAGCAAGCGGGGCAAGAGCGAGACGAGCACGTGCTTTTCAGTTTCGTTGAGCCCGACGATGCCGATCCTTGAGCCGACTTCAATGGTCAGATTGATATTGGCCAGCAGCTTTTCGTCCTTGCCGGGTTGGTGAACGGTTACTTTCTCAAAGCGGATCTCGCCGGAGAGCGTGGGAACGAGCTCGGCTTCGATGGGCTGGCCGATGCCTCCGGTGCGATCCAGGAAATCGAAGACCACCTGCGCCGATTCGCTTCCCCGGCCCACGATGCGGCGGGCTTCGATGATCGCCAGCAGCGGCCAATAGAGGCTAATGATCGCTGCCGCCAGCACCAGGCAACTGGTAACGCCGAATTGGCCCCACAGGATAATCTGTCCGGCGACCAGAAGCAGTCCCATGGCGGAAAGCAGCCCGAGCAGAAGGACCAGCGGCTGATAATACGCCTCGCCACGGTAGCGCTGCATCTGAGCATCGTTGTAATCGCTCAATTGCCGTTCGACGCGCTCGAGATTAAATGCGTCCATCAGGTACACTTTGACGAGGCGCGACAGCATCAGGCTCTCTTGCACCAGAACCACCTGGTCGGCGGATTGGGCTTCCGCCGCTCGGCTCTGCTCCTGATGATGGACGACGAGCTGGCCTCCAATCAGCCAGACGAGCGCTGCGATCCCCAAAAACGCCACGCCGAGCCAGAAATTGACTACGAGCATGAACGCGATCAAGAGCCCGATCTTCACCGGCTCGCGGAAAAAGACGGTAAGCCACTGGAACAGGGCCTCGTGAACACCTTCGAGATGCCGTGTCGAGATGCCGGCGGCATCGCTGGGGCCGAGCGTCTTGAACGCCAGCAGCCCGAGCCGGTTGGTGTGCTGATACACCGACCGTCGCAAGCGGGTCATTGCATCGAGCACGGCGATGGCGCCGTAGTAGCTCGACAAGAACAGCATGGCCAGGCGCAGCAGCGCGACTCCGACCGCGACAATGACCAGGCCATAGAGGAAGTTCGTATTGCCGTAGGCCCACGTCCACGAGTTCCATTCGGCCAAGAACCCGATGATACGGCCTTTGTAAGAATGGCGTGTGCGAATCACCAGGCTCAATAGGCCGCCCTGCTCGATCGGCAAGTAAAGGCCGGCGTCGTTTACGTGTGAGCGCAGGTCATCCCGAATCTTCTGAGCGGCGGCCTCACACACACGATCGGCAAACAGCTCCGGCAGCTTGGCCCACCACAGCAACGCCTTCTCCTGCGCCGGCAGTTTCTCGAAAGGCTCCCCCTTTTCCCACATTTGCAGCGCCGATGCGTCAACGTTGTGCGCCTGCAGCTCCGCCTTGATCGCCGCCACCACCTCTTCGCGCTTCCCGTTGGCCGCGGCGGCTTGAAGCGACTGAGCAAAACTCTGCCGCTCCGCCGCCGTCAATGCGTGATAGCTCGGAATATCCCCGCGTTCGACGAGGAGATCGATGAACAAGCCCAGCAGAATGATCAGCGCAACGTAAAGAACCGCCGAGACGAGGGACGAAAAAATGGACACCCACTCCGCGATCGGGTGGTACGTCAAGAACTTCTGGCAGCGAGCGAAGGCGCTGTCCGTCATGGAAATGACTCAATTTGGGTCGGCCTCGTTCAGTCCCGGGCAGGCTGCGTGAAACGCACCTTTCCGCCTACGGCCGAGCTAAACTCCGTTCCATTCTAGCAGACAGACGATTTTCTTGGGAAACCCAGTTTGTCGCGAAATGCACAACAAAACGAAATCATCGATCCCGACAAAAGCACGTCGTTTCGATTGGGCAGACTTTACGCGACATCGCGATCCTCGAATAGGATCAAGCCGCCGAGCAGAGCGATGCTGGTGTAGATTGTCGCGTAGATGAAGACGTTGAATGTGTAGAGAGCATAGCGCTCCGGATCGAGCGGCACGTCGCGCACGATGGCCGAACTGACATCGAAGTTCGCCAGGCCAGGCAGCAGAAATTCGAAAAGCTGCGCGATGAACTGCACGAGCCGAAGGTCCTGGCTGACTGCCGTCAGAATCGGCGCCAGATGGCCGAGGAAGTAGATGAACATGCACATCGTGAGATTGACGACCATGGGCAAGCGCGTTGCCAAGGCCACGCTGACGGCAATTAAGGTCATGACCTGTCCGAATCCGATGATGAGCCCGGGCAGCGCCTCGCCGAGGTCGCGGAACCACAATCCCGTGCCGCGCAGCAAGTCGCCGGCGACCGTGGGGCCGTACGTCTCTTCAACCATGCGATTGACCCAGGCCGGGTCGGGCGGCAGCTGCGTGATGCCCGGTTGAAAATCGTAATTAAACTTCGCCAGCACGACCCAGATCAGCACCCAGCCCATCAGCATGGTCATGAAGGCGCCGGCCAGCGTCAACCCCGCGAACTTGCCGAAGAGAAAATCCCGCCGCGAGATCGGCTTGCTCAAAAGCGTGACTGCCGTTCGGCCTTCGATCTCTTCACTTACCGAAATGCTTGCTGAGATTACGCCGAAGATGGCGGGGAAGATCATCGTCAAGGCATAAGTGATTTCCTTGACCATCTTGAGGTCTTCGCCGAAAGTGAAATAGGGGATGACGATCGATACGACCATCGCCAGGCCGCCCAGGAAGGTGAGCAGCCAGAACATGGGCTGGCGAATCCCTTCATAAAACGCGGCCAAGGCAACCGCGCCTCCCTTGGGCCAAAAGGTGAGCATGCAGTAATACGCAAGTACAAAGAAGTCGAGGCCGATCTGCAAGGTCAGCAGGGAAGCGTTGAATCGGCCGAGCAAGTTGATGGCGCCGGGTTCGCTGCTGGTCTGCAGGAAAAACGCCAGCGCGATGCCGATGACGGCGGCAACCCCCGCCCCTTTCGCGAGTGCTGCCAGGTCTTTCGTCAGCGAGATCCCCCAGAGCGCAACCAGCCACGGAACGGCAGCGATGAATTGCACAATCGACAACAACATGCACAGCGGCGCTAGTTGCAAGAACGTCGTGGACATGGCCGATTTCATTCTCCGATTCGCCGAGACGGGAATTATTTTATGACGCCGACTCGCACGACAAGGGCCGCGCACGAAAGAGGCGGCCAATCCGAGGCAAAAGCCGCTTGCCTGGTGTCGCTGCGTAGCAGCGTGCAGTGTTTACTACGTGGGCGGCGGCTCTGGTGATCGGCATTTCGACAAGATTTTTTGGCGCGATTCTTTACCGATCGTCATCATCGTCATCGCGGCGTCGGCTTGACGGTCGTCCCGCCTGCGTCAATTCGGCGATGCCTTCTGCCACTTTCAGGCTCCCCAGGATCATGAAAATGAACGTACAACGATCGAGTGCGTCAGTGTCAGGCCAAAGCAGCATGGGTTCAGTGTGTCACTGAGTAGCCGCATTCAGAGCAGAGCAGACCAGACGCTGCTCCGTCCACAGCAGCCCAAGCAGGCCAAGCAGGCAAAGCGGGGCGAGAAAAAAGGTGACGCACGTAAAGAAACCCAAGATACAAAAAACAAGCCCCATGAAAAGGGAGACTCCCGCGATCACCCACCCGCCAACGTGCACTCGACTCCTCAACAATATATCGGAGCTGCCGCAATATGCACAGCGTTTCATATCGCCGGACCTCCAGAAGTGCAAACGCCTGGTTGCCAGCGGGGGAGCGCAACCCACGGATCCTGAATGTCAAAGCTCGATTGTAGTCGAGCACGCAGCGCAAGCAAGTGCCTCTGTCGCACGTGCTGGCGCCGCGTGATCAAAGCAGAGGATCATGGCCGCCAGACGGGATCGAGGTCGAGCACGAAACCCGGCAACTCGGGGTCGCCGCTGGCGCTTTGGGGGTTGTCAAGGATTTGCACGGGCTGTCCGGGACGATAGACGTGGACCTGCTTCTTCTCTGGATCGATGAGCCAGCCGAGCCTGGTCCCGTTGGCGATGTACTCTTCCATCTTTTCGATCGTCTTCTTGAGGCTATCGCTCGGAGAAAGTAGTTCGATCAAAAAGAAGGGACAAACCGGGAGGAATTTCTTCATTTGCTCCGCCGTGATCGACGCCAATTGTTCCGGCGAGATCCAAGACGCATCCGGCGACCGATTGGCGCCGTTGGGCAGGATGAACCCGCCGCTGGAATCGAACGCTTTGCCGATGCCGGAGCGCTAGTGCCAAGAGTAGAGTTGCGACGCGACGGACAAGTTTTGGGAACTGGACTCTCCACCGGCAGGAGCCAAAAGGATTAACTCTCCTTTCGCGTTGCGTTCGAAGCGCAGCTTGCGATTGATCTGGCAGAACTCGAAGAACTGGTCCTGGGTCATCGCAATCACGGGCAGAAGTTGGATCGGATTATTCAACCAGTATTGGGCTATCTGGACATCGAGGGTTGGTGGGGTGGCGATGCTCATGCTTCACCTCAAAAGTGCGATCGTCGTTCATTGTAGCAGATGCCGCGTCACTTCGAAACCTTGGGGTTGTACTCGTTGGTACCGCGCGTGACGGTGATCTCGAGCCCGGACTTTTCGTGGTGCGTGTATTTCTTCTGAATCGGCGGGTAACCCTTGGGCGGCTTGTTCGGGTTGCGCGGCGGCGTCGGCATGATGGCGACGCGGTATTTGCCTTCGATGACGCCGTCGGCTTCCGCGAACGTGCCCATCTTGAACGTGCCGTCGTCGTTAATGTTGCCACGAGCGCTCTTAGCGGCTGTGTCCACGGGCTCAAAGATGATGGTCCCGCCGCCGGGCATTCCCTCGCCGTTCTCGTAGACGACTTTCCCCTCGACCGGATAGCGCGCCGGTCCGCAGCCGATCGCCGTCACGATCAGGACCGCGCCGATGGCCAAGCAGGGGAAATACGCCCGATTCATTCGTCGCACGTGAGCGCTCCTCGCAATGAAATGATTAGAGAAATATGAGACGGTGTTGTTGTATCGATTCGCGTCACTGCAAGCCCTTACCTGTTGGCCGGACGCGCCAGCGACGGTGCGCCCTCCGTCGCTGGCGCGTCCGGCTAACGGGTTCCCTGGCGATTTCCTATCATGTATCAACAGAATCCCGCGACAAGAACCCGGAGGCACTGCGCCATGTTTCGCTGGTTGATCCTTCCCGCCGTGTTGCTGCTGTTCACCATCGGCGACGTTTCCGCACAGAAGAAAAAAGGGCCTGCCAAAGATGACCGGATCCATCTTCCGGAAAACGCCGTCACGAATCTCGACGTGCATCCCGAACTGCAAGCGACGCTCTTCGTCTCCGAGCCGAAGATCACCAACCCGACCAACATCGACATCGATCACAAGGGGCGTGTCTGGCTGTGCGATGTTGTTAACTATCGAGGCAACAACGGCAAACGCAAGGAAGGCGACCGCATCCTGATTTTGGAGGACACCGATGGCGACGGCGTTTGCGACAAAGTCACCACCTTCTACCAGGGCCGCGACATCGACTCCGCCATGGGAATCTGCGTGCTCGGCAACAAGCTTATCGTCTCCGCGTCCCCCAACGTCTTCGTCTTCACCTTCGACGACAACGATAAGGTGCTCAAGAAGGAAGTCCTCTTCTCCAAGACCGGGATTCCACAACACGATCACTCCGCCCATAGCTTCGTCTTCGGCCCCGACGGCCGGCTGTACTGGAACTTCGGCGACCAAGGCTATGCCGTCCACGACAAGAACGGCAAACCAGTCGTCGATCTCGCAGGAAATGTCGTGAACAACTCCGGCAATCCGTACCGCAAGGGCATGGTCTTTCGCTGTGAGCTTGACGGGTCCAACTTCGAGGTGCTCGGCCACAACTTCCGCAACAACTACGAAGTCGCCGTCGATTCCTTCGGCACCCTGTGGCAGTCCGATAACGATGACGACGGCAACTTCGGCGTCCGCATCAACTATGTCATGGAGTACGGCAACTTCGGCTATGTCGACGAGTTCACCGGCGCCGGCTGGACGAAGCCGCGTACCAACCTCGAAAAAGACAAAGCGTCCAGGCACTGGCACCAGAACGATCCGGGCGTCGTGCCGAACCTGCTGCACACCGGCGCGGGCTCGCCGACCGGCATTTGCTTCTACGAGGGATCGCTATTGCCCAAGGTGTTTCACAATCAGATCATCCACTGCGACGCGCTGCCAAGCGTGGTGCGCTCTTATCCAGTCGTTCCCGACGGTGCAGGCTACAAAGTGACGCAGACGGTCGACATCCTCAATGGCTCGAAGCGGAACAACTGGTTCCGCCCGGCCGACGTCTGCGTCGCCCCGGACGGTTCGTTGTTCGTCACCGACTGGTACGACCCCGGCGTCGGCGGCCATCAGCAGCGCGACCTCGACCGCGGCCGCATCTTTCGCGTCGCCCCGCCGGGCACGAAGTACAAGGCGCCGAAACTCAACTTCGACACTATCGAAGGCAATATCGAAGCCCTCAAGAGCCCGAACGGCGCGACGCGCTACATCGCGTGGACGAATCTGCACAAGGCGGGAGCAAAGGCGGAGAATGCGCTTGTCAAAATGTTTCGTGATTCGACGATCTTGCACGAGCGTGCTCGGGCGTTGTGGCTGCTGGGACGAATCGAAGGCAAGGGAAAATCGTACGTCGTCCAGGCCTTTAATGGTGCCGACGCCGAGGAAATACAAATCGTCGCAATTCGATTAGCCCGCCAGCTAAAGCTCGACCCGGACGCTATTATCGCGCTGGGTGGACCGAGGCCTTTGGGGGGACTGCAAAACTCCAGATCGGCGGCGGTTCGCCGCGAGGCTCTGATCGCACTGCGCCACGCGGGCAAGGGCAAAGGCGCGAAGCACTGGGCCGAGCTGGCGAAGTGGCATGGTGACGGATTCTTGCATCGACCGGTCGGATGGAGCGATCGATGGTACCTGGAGGCGCTCGGGATCGCGGCCGAAGGGAATTGGGATGATTACCTTAAGGCGTACTTAAGCCTCCCCGGCCCCGTGCTCGTAAGCGAAAGGAAGTTTCGCCTTGACATCATCTGGCGATCTCGCGCAGAAGTGACCCCGACGCTATTGGGCGTTCTGGTGTCGACCAAGGATACCCCGAGCGCTGATTTGCCACGGCTGATGCGCGCCTTCGATTTCCAGAAGGACTCCGACTCCAAGACCGAAGCCCTCGTCAAACTTGCCTTCGGCGCCTACTCAGATCCCGACCGAGGCAAGCTCATCACGACCGAAGCCCTCAGCCGGCTCAAGAACTTCGATGTTGCCAAGAATCCCAAGCACGCGGCAGCGGTCGACAAAGTGCTCGACGGCGCCAAGGGGACACCGTCGTTTGTTGAAATGGTCGGCCGATTCAATGTCGTCAAACGGTATCCCGATTTGTTAGCAATTGCCCAAAAGCAGCCGACCGAGCAGATCGGCGTCGATGCGATCCGGACTCTGCTCGACAAGGATCAGGTGAAGTTGATTCAGCAATCCCTCGAATCGAAGGACAAGGCAATTGCGGCGAACACCGCAATGGCGATCGCGGGCGCGGGGCACGACAAAGCGAATGCTCTGCTGTTGCCGATCGTCAATGACAAGTCGCTCGATCTTGAGCTGCGCCGACAGGCGACGCGTGCCTTGGCTCGCAATCAAGCCGGCGCCAAGGTGCTGATCAAGCTCGCCCAAACGAAACAACTCGCCAAGGAACTTGAGGTCGCCGCTGGCAGCGTGCTCAGCGTTTCCAGCTCGAAAGACATTCGCGAGCAAGCTGCGAAATTGTTCCCGCAGCCGCAGTCCAAGGACAAGAAGCCGCTGCCGGCGATCAACGATCTCGTCAAGACGAAGGGCAACGCCGCCAATGGCGCAAGCGTTTTCGCCAAGGCCGGCACCTGCGCCAAGTGCCATCAAGTCAACGGCGAAGGCAAAAACGTCGGCCCCGACCTGTCCGAGATCGGCAAAAAGCTCGCCCGCGAAGCCATGTATGAAGCGATCCTCTACCCCAGCGCTTCCATCGCCCATAGCTACGAAACGTGGGTCGTCGAAACCAAGAACGGCACTACCGCCAACGGCCTGCTAGTCAGCAAAACCGCCGAGGAGATCTCGATCAAGGACGCGGAGTCGATCGTCCGCACCTTCAAGATGAACGACGTGGAGTCCGCGACCAAGTCGCCGATCTCACTGATGCCGGCCGATCTGCACCAGTTGATCACGACGCAGGAGATGGTAGACGTCGTCGAGTATTTGGTGACGTTGAAGGAGGCGCGGAAGAAGTGATCGATTCTTCGTTTAGCGTTCGCAGAGAAGCGCCAATTACCTGGCCCTTCTCTGCGATCGCTAAACGAGGAGATTAGCCCATTCGCACCAGCTCGGCGAACGCCCGTTCGGCGCCGGATTTCTGCCAGGCTCGCCACCATTTCTCGAACTTCTTGCGCTGCAGCGGTAAACGCTTCTCGTGGAAATGCAAAACCGCTTCGATGCCCGCGCGGTACTGCGGCCATTGGCGTGGTTGCGTTTTCATCAAGCGAGTGCGCAACGCCGTGAGCCGTTGGCTGATCGTGTAGCTGTCGTTGGCGTCGCCAAGAATGTCTTGCATCTCGACAATCGCTGGATAGTAATCTCTGCGAAATGCCTTGCCGTAGCAGCTTTCGAAAACCTCCATCGCATAGCGAAGTTGCTTGCCGAGAATGCGAACGCGATGCAGCGCCTCGTACGCGGCGAGATCGGCTTCGGCGGCCGCCTCGAACTGGCGGACAAGGTCTGTGAGCACAACGCCGGCCAGTTCATTCAGCGGCGATCTGGCAGCTTTGCACGATTCGGTGTGCTTATTGATTCGAGTCAGGCACCTCTCAAAGTCGTCAGCATGATCGGCGAAAGCGGTTTGCAGATGCTCCTGGGCGAGCACACGTTGGCCGTGCGCGTAGCCGAGCAGGAAATCGATGCCCGGGCGCTGCGGCAATGGCGCATTGCCGCGAGGGCGAAGCAACTGAAGGAAGACATCCCAGTCGCGTGCTTCACCGGCAGCGCGGCGGAGCGATCGCAATGCCTGGCGAGTCTTTTTCGCCAAACGAGCCGGCATGCAGTCGGCGAATAGCCGCAACCCCGCCGCCGCCCGCCGGGTGCTGACGCGCAGCCGATGGACGTGCTCGATGTCGTCATCCGCATGAAAGACCGCTGCCGACAGCCGCTCGCGCACTGCCTCCAGTCGCAGCGCAAGCACAATTCCCGCCGCCTCGGTCACCGGCATGCTGGATTGAAGGCCCTCGATCCATTTCTCATCCGCCATACGGAAAGCCTAGGAAAAACCCTGGCAGGATCGATGAAGAATCCGTCAAGGCGGCGGGCAAGAAACGGCCAGCCGGGAGTTTTCAGAATTCTTGGCCGCCTCGAAGGGGCATTGGCAATTCCCAGGCATACGGCAACGAGCCGGTTCATCAAAACTTCAACCGCAAGGAGATTGTCATGTCCCGCACAGCCACCACGACCCTGAATGTCGAACAACTCGAAGATCGCATGGTGTTGTCCACGGTCGAATTGACCAATGCCGGCGTTTTGAAAATCACCGGCTCCGAAGCCAGCGAGACGATCCAATTGCGTCAGGGCAACGGCGTCATTTCGATTACCGGCATGGCCGGCGGCGTCAAGCAGGCGGCCGTCAAGTCGGTGCTGATCGACGCGCGCGGCGGCGGCGATTACGTCGATTGCCGGACGCTCCTCGTCCCCTGCACCATCTACGGCGGCTCGGGAAACGACTACATCATGGGCGGCGAAAATGCCGACTACATCGACGGCGGAAACGATCACGACATCGTCTTTGGCCTCGGCGGCAACGACCAGCTTTTCGGCGGCTACGGCGACGATCGTCTCCTGGGCGGCAACGGCACCAACTATCTCACCGGCGGATACGGCATCGACTTCATGGACGGCGGGACTCGCGGCTACGTCGCCGATCAGAATGACGGGTCCAATGACTTCATCGCCAACACCTTCGCGCCAGGCAACAAGTACTCCGCCGACCATGTCGCCCAGGGATCGCAATCCTACACCTGCGCCTTCCTCTCAACCGTCGGCGGCATGGCCAAAGCAGGCGTCAACCTCGGAGCGTATATCAAGTATTGCGGCTATGACAACAACGGCGTCGGCCAGTACGATGTGTCGCTCTGGAACGGCCGCCAGGGGGTTGCCGTCCGCGTTCAGTTCGATGGGCATACCGACCAGACCGACGCCCAGGTCAAGACCGACTATGCGTCCTGGGTGACCATCATGAACCGCGCCTGGGTACGGTTCCACGGCAACCGGGGCGCATCGCCGGCCGACGTGCTCTTCGCCCTGGGCCGAAGCCCAAGCATCGTCTATCAGAACAAGATGTCGACGGCGACGTTCGCGTCCATTCAGGCGTCGCTATCGCGCGGACTCGTCGTGGCGTGTGGAACGGTGGGCGCTCCGGTCACGCGGTCTCTCGAAAACAACCACGCCTACCAGGTTGTCCAGGCCGGCGTCTACAACGGCGTCCGCTGGGTGCAACTCCGCAACCCCTGGGCTCACGACGGCGGTACGGCCAGCGACAACAATCCCCGCGACGGCTACCTCTGGGTGACCTGGGACCAGTTCGTCGCCAACATGAGCCACCTGGTCGTTGGATAGGCTGAAACCCACCGAGCCTGAGCACCGAGCGAAGCTCCATTCGCTGGCGCTCAGGCTCGGAGCGTGTTTCCGGCTCAGCGTCGATCGATTACGGAATCAGATCTGCCACGCCTACCGTGCCTGCTTGAACCCCGTCGAGAACGATCGGCACGGAATCGCCGGGCTGATAGATTTGGAACGATCCATATGCCGGCTGCGCCGTCGGCCCGGATGGTTGCGAATAGACTTCGACCCGGCGATCCACGAGATTGACGATCCAATAGAAGGGAATGGCTGCCCGCGCGTAGATGCGCGTCTTATCGCGTTGATCACGGATCAACGAGGCGTCGGCAATCTCGATCAAGCTGCCGATGTCCGTTGGCCCGGGATGGCGCTTCAGGTAATCCGAAGCCACGCCGCGGACGAAAGCGATATCTGGCTCCGGCTGGCTGTCGGCGAGCGCGATCGCCATCAGAATGCGCAGACTCCATCCCCTCGGCCGCAACGGGAAAAGCAGTTCCATTGTTTGTTGCAGCGTGCCGTCGTGTGCGGGGTTGCGCGGCATTTTGAGCACCACGTATTTTTCGAGAAGCTCGACCTTATCGTCGGCGGTCAGAATTTCGGTCTCAATCATCCGTTGATAACGAGCAACTGAAAATCGCGCAATCGACGCGTCGAGCCCATACGTGACCGGTTGAGAGGTGGCCGTTGACATTGCAATACCCTTCACTGCATTTCTGACCCGACTATACGGCCACGACGGTTTGGCGTTCAATATCAACCGCCTGAGCCGGGGGGCTACTCCGCTGCGCTCGGAAATCCTGTTGACCGGGGATAGGCGACCCGGGTGAAAAAAATAATAATGTTGTTTGTCCCACCGTCGATAATCCAACCTCCACGATTCTTCGAGGCGATTATGCAATCACTGATCCGCTCGGCCCTTTGCGGGCTTGTGCTTTCGTTCGCTCCGGCTCTTTCGTCGGCGCAGGATGTGCAATCGCTCCTGCTCAAGATCAAAACCGTCGGCAAGGAAGGCGCGGGGAACGTCGAGGCGTCCAAGGCGTGGAAGGAGCTCGTCGCGCTCGGCCCGAGCGTCATGCCGGACATTCTAGGAGGCATGAACGACGCCAATCCTGTGGCCGTCAACTGGCTGCGCAACGCTGTCGAAGCCATTCACGACAAGGCAGGGCACAAGGGGGTCAAGATACCGGACGGCGAGATCGCAGACTTTCTACTCAACACCAAGAACGCCGGTCATTCGCGCCGATCGGCTTACGAATGCCTGGTCAAACTCGATCCGAAGACGCCCGACCGCTACTTGCCCAAGATGCTTGACGATCCCAGTGCCGAGTTGCGCCGCGACGCCGTCCAGCGCCAGCTCGATTATGCCAAACGCGCCGCGTTCGAGTCACCGACCGTTCGGCAGAAGTTCTACGAGAGTCTCTTGAAAAGCGCTCGTGATCGGGATCAAGTCGACGCGATCTGCAAGACGCTCAAGGACGACTTCCAAGTCGAGATCGATCTCACGAAACACTACGGCTTCGTTACGCGCTGGCTACTCATCGGCTCGTTCGATAACCGCAAAGGAATCGGCTTTAACACCGTGTATCCGCCGGAGCGAGGCTTCGACATCAAGGCCGTCTATCCGGCGAAGAATGACGGTCAAGCGCGCTGGCGCGAGCATGTCACGACCAAGCAACTCGGACTGGTCGACCTGAACGAAGCCGTGGGCAAAGAGAAGGGATCGGTCGTTTACGGATTCGCCGCCCTCGAGTCGGCGACCGAACGCGCAGTCGATATTCGCGCGGCTAGCAACAATGCCGTGCGCATGTGGCTCAACGGCAAGGAGATCTACTTCCGCGAGGAGTATCACCACGGCATGGCCATGGACCAACACACCGGCAAGGGCATGTTGAAGGCTGGCCGAAACGAGATTCTGATCAAAGTGTGCCAAAACGAGCAGACCGACTCGTGGGCGCAACTCTGGTCGTTCCAGGTGCGTGTATGCGATTACCTCGGCGCCGCCGTGCCCGTCACGAATGTGACCGAGCGAATCAAGTAGGCGATGGAAGCCCAGAGGTGAGCGCAGCGAACCTCTGGGATAGCGCTCATCCCAGGGGTTCGCTGCGCTCACCCCTGGCCTTCGGATGAATGAACATGAACACAAGGCTATTCAGTTTGATACTCACACTCAGCGCCTCGCCGGCGTGCTTGGCCGAGGATGTGACGCAATTCCGGGGCAACCTCGGCGTCTCCAAGGAGACGAACCTCCCCGTGAGGTGGTCCGCCTCCGAGGGGCTACGCTGGAAAGCGAACCTCCCCGGCAAAGGGCTTTCCAACCCGGTCATCGCCAATGGCCGAGTCTATGTGACGGCAACGGCGGCCTACGAGCAAAAACGCGAGGTCGTGCTGTGCTTCGATGTCAAGACCGGTAAGAAACTCTGGGAACGGCAGGTCTACGCCACCGGCTCGACACAAGCGCATCCCAAGACCAACATGGCCGCCCCAACGCCGATGACCGATGGCGAACGCGTCTATGCCTTGTTCGCCACGTGCGATCTCGTCTGCTATGACAAGGACGGCGATCTCGTCTGGTACCGTTCCCTCGTCGGCGACTATCCGACCGTGGGCAACAACGTCGGCATGGCGGCGTCCCCGGCAATTCATGGCGACCTCCTTATCGTCTGCCTCGACAACGTCGGTGAATCGTTCGCGGCCGCCATCGACAAGCACACCGGCAAGAACGTCTGGCGTGTCCCGCGCCCGCGCAACATCAACTGGGTCAGTCCGATCGTCATCCAAAACGGCTCGCAGTTTGATGTCCTGTTCCAGGGTGCCACCGGGATCGATGCCCATGACGTCCTGACCGGCAAGAAGAAATGGTCCGCGCCGAATCTGCGCAACGGCGCTTATGCTTCTCTGACCTCTGCTGACGGGGTCGTCTTTGCGTCTAGTGACAAGTTCTACGGCGTTCGGCCCAGCAAGGGCGACGGCGAACCGGAGATACTCTGGAACTCGCTCAAGATGCGGCCTGGATACTGTACTCCGGTGGCGAGCAACGGACTCGTGCACGTGGTGGCCGGCGGCGGAATCGTGCATTGCGGCGACGCCAAGACCGGCGAATTGCTCTGGACGCACCGTCTCGACGCCGCGGGGTCTTACTCCGCGTCGCCTCTCTTGGCCGACGGCAAGCTCTATGTCGTCAACGAAGCTGGCATTACGAGCGTGTTGCAAGTCAATCGCAAGGAAGCCAAGCTGCTGGCCGCCAACAAGATCGGCGACACGATCTTGGCGTCGCCGGTCGCGTCCGACGGGGCGATCTTCCTGCGGTCCGATTCGGCGTTTTACTGCATCGGCGGCACGAAGTAGGGAAAGAGCCGAGCACGGAGTAAGTGGCGACGCGAATGCCGCTTAGACTCTATCCGGAAAGGTCTGTGGGGCGCGATTTCAACGTGCCACGTCCCGTGTTTTTCCGGCTTATGGCACGTTAGAAACCTACTCCACGTGGCTTGCCGGATAGACACTTACATCGTGCGCGGCTCGTCGGATATTACATCGATCAATTGTCGCACCGTCATGTGTTCGAGGCTATTCACGACAAGATCAGCCCCCGCGCCACGCAACTTCTCGGCCGAATGATGCCCGACGAAGGTGATGCCGACCGCTTTCATGCCGCCCGTTTTCGCCGCTTGCACGCCGACGGGCGCATCCTCGAGAACGATGCAGCGATTCGGGTCGATATCCAAGGCCTCGGCGCCGCGCAGAAACACTTCGGGATCGGGTTTGCCGCGGCGAGTGTCCTCAAGTGCGACGACGGCAGCGAAGTGAGCGCCCGTGTTTGTCATCGTCAAAATCAACTCGATATTGCGGCGCGGCGCGCTGGAGCCGATCGCCTGCTTGCCGCCGGCCGCCGCGATGGCGTGCAGCAAAGCGACCACGCCCGGCAACAAAGAAACCCCCTTTTCAGCCTCGGCGCGATAGAGATTCTCCTTGTAGTCGCCAAGGTCGGCGATTTCCGCTTCGCTGTAATGCGTGCCGAACAGCTTGGGGATGATCTCCGGATTGCGCCAACCAAAGGTGCCGGCGAAGTCGGCGCGCGTGAACGGTTTGCCGAGTTCGTTCGCCAGTTTCAGCCAGGCTTGAAAATGCAATTCGGCGGTATCGACGAGCGTGCCATCCACATCCCAAAGGACGGCCCAGGGATCGGCCTGATTCATGCGTCGAGTAATCCTTCCTGTTGCAAGACGGCGCAGAGACGCTGTTCATTTTCTTCGATCTCGCCCGACGTGTCCAGCAATCGTGTCAACCGAATCACGTCGGCGCTGATCGGCTGCCAGGTGCGCGCCAGTTCTTGATAGATGCGCCAGTCGGCGTCGGACGCGTCGCCCGTGCGGGCCTGAAGCCGGGCGCGGGTCGCTTCGTCGCCGGCCTGGCAGTGAATGAATAGGAATGGCACGCCCCAGCGCAGCGCTGAATCGAGAAACACTTGGCGACGGGCGTCGTCGCGGAAGTTCGCGTCAATGCAAACGCGCTGCCCTTGCCACAGCATGGCTTCGGCGCGCCGCAGGAGTTCCACATAGGTTCGTTCGGTCCAGGCGTCGGTGTAGATGCCGGCGCCAAACGCCGTGGGGCCACCCGTGTCGCCGGCGAGCTCCTTGCGCACGACATCGCTGCGGAGGACATTGAACCTGGCCGACGTCGCCAGGAATCGCGCCAGCGTCGATTTGCCGCTGCCGGGCAATCCCGCCATGAGAACGAGCGCCGGCCGGCTTCCCGGAGTTTCGAGTTCGCCCAGTGCGAGAAGCCAATGGGCGCGAGCCCGCTGCTCGGCCTGCCAGCGTGCCTCGGCGCCGATCTCGCGCTCGGCCAACTCCATCCCTTCGACCTTCGCCCGCACGATCGCACGGTAGGCGACATAGAACGGCAATAGCGCCCGGCCCTGCGCGTCCACGCTTGCCGCGAAGTAGGCATCGGCAAAGACCGCTGCCAAATCGCGTCGGCCGTGAAACTCCAAATCCATCGCCAAGAACGCCATGTCCGCCACTGGGTCCGCGTAGCGAAAGCGGTCGGAGAACTCGATGCAATCGATCATCACTAGATCGTCCGGCAACGTCGCCTCGGGAAACAGATAGACGTGATCGAGGTGCAAGTCGCCGTGCGTATCCCTCGGGACACCGGCGCTGGCCCGGCATTCGATGAGATCGTGATGCTTCGCCAGGTGCGTCTCGGTTAATTCACGTGCCCGATCGAATACGGCCCGGCTCACCGTGGCGCCGACGTGCAATTCGCATTGCCGAAAATTCTCGCGCGAGTTCTCGGCAACTACGTCGAATCGGCCAAAGGAGGCGATGCGTTCATTGGCGAGCGCATGGCGATGGAAGTCGGCAATGCGCTGCGCCAGGTCTGCCAAATGGGATGGTGTGACCTCGCCGCGAAGCAGGCGCTGCTCGAGCGTGGCATCCGCCGGCAGGCGCTGCATCTGGACGGCCCATTCGACGATGGGACCATCGCCGCCGAACCGCAAGTCCTCCCCTCTCCCCGCCGGGGGAGAGGGGCTGGGGGTGAGGGGGGTCGTCGTCACCGGCACGACACCCAAATACACCCGCGGCGCCAATCGGCGATTGAGGCGCACCTCCTCATCGCAGAAGTGCTTTCGCTTTTCGAGCGTGCTGAAATCGACGAAGCCGAGATTCACCGACTTCTTGATTTTGTATGCGAATTGCCCTGCCAAGAAGACGACGCTGATGTGAGTTTGATGCACTTCGACTGCACCGACCGGATGCGCATACGCTTCGGTCCGGGACAACGCTTCAATCAAGCGGGCCACATCGACGCCGGCCAATCGTCAGTCTCCCTTGATCGCAAGTTGTCCCTGCCGAGCCAAATTCGCCGCTTCGCCAAGGATGCGGGCGCTTTCCTGGGCGGCGTGGAAGCCCATCGAGTTCTCCGCCATGATGAAATCGAGCCGCCACTGCGCCTTGCGATGAAAATCTTGCGCCTTTCGCAACACCGGCTCAGCGACGTTGCGAGTTCTGGCCGTTTGCAGATCGTCGATCAGGGCCTTCACTGCCTTCTCGGCATTCTTCATCATACCACTGGTG
>Ga0194128_10004653_pt1 | contig 19921 bp, 18 predicted proteins | sample TA2KigCa65mmetaG_FD_148650 | JGI IMG/M metagenome (GOLD analysis project Ga0194128, IMG submission 148650) | Freshwater microbial communities from Lake Tanganyika, Tanzania - TA2015037 Kigoma Deep Cast 65m | ecosystem: Environmental > Aquatic > Freshwater > Lake | place: Tanzania: Lake... | reverse complement strand
GTGATCGCGCAGATCCTGCTCGACCATCACGTCCGCGCAGATCGCCGCCTGGCCAGGCTCGGCGCCCGCCGCGACGAGCGCCTCTCGCACAAAGCGGTGCAGGTCGTCAATGGCGACCGTGGCCGGCCCCGTCACCGGCCAGCCCCCGCCTTCGCACCGCGCGCGGTCGCTCCCGCAGCCTTGAAGCAGTACGGGTGGTGCGGCGCCGGCTCGAGCCCGGCGGCATGCAGGAACGACCGTCCGACCCCGGGGCCGAGAAACTTGAAGGTGCGCTTGAGGACCGCAAGCTTGGGACCTTCCCCGGCAGGCAGCGCGTTGAGAAAGGCCGCGAAGGATCCGTGCTCGTCTTGCAGGTCGAGGATCGTGCGGGCGTTGGTCACCGTGGCCTCGATCTTCTTCCGATTCCGAATGATGCGTGGGTCGGCGAGCAGGCCATCGATCTCGCGTGGCGTCAGATTGGCCAGCTTCCTGATATTGAAATCTCGAAACGCCGCACGGATGCCGTCGCGTTTGTTCCACACCAGCTTCCAATTGAGGCCCGCGTGGAACACCTCCAGCATCATCCGTTCGAAGTATGCGTCGTCGCTGGCCGGTCGCTCGCCCCAGACCGTGTCGTGGTAGGCGGCCAGCTCCGGATCGGTATCGGCCCATGCGCAACGGGTGAGCGCGGCCCTCGGCGTCCGCGTTAGATCCTGCCGCGTGGCGGCCTTGCGCAGCTTGGCGCGGCCTTTAGGCGCTTCCGCTGCGGGCGCACGGCTTGGCATCGTGGCCATCCCCCAGTGTGGCGTGCTGCGGGCTCAAGCTTAGCCCGGCCCGGGCGGCGCGGGCCATAAGGCGCTTCGGAGGGGCGTTCAATGGAACGCCCCTACGGGTGGCGGCCGCAACGGGCACCTCGGGCGGGGTCGAAAACGAACCCTCACCCTATCCACGACGACCATCCACCGCAGGCTCGTCGCCCACGAGGACGTGGAGCGGGGACTGCCAGGGACCCTCATCTCACCACGACGACCTTGCTCTGCATGGTCCTCGCCCCGTCAGCGGGGCGAGGGGGCGAAGGAGCCGCTCAGCCGTCGAGCGGCTCGAGCGCGATCGCGCGGGTGGTGAAGGCCGTGACGCGCCGCATCTTGGCCGGCAGCCCGATGAAGAAGACGCGCCGTTTCGTCAACTGGTGCAGGCCCACCACGCCGTCGTACACCGGGATCCCGGCGAGCAGCAGCCGGCAGTCCGAATCGCCTTGACCGAGCGGCGTGCCCGGTGGCGAGTAGCGGATGTCCTGGAACGCGAAGGCTTTGATACGGATCGCGATCATCCAGTCGATCGCTGCATTCGTGATGAACGGCGGGTCATGCGCGGTGGCTGGGCTTGCCCACGCGAGCACGATGTCGCCCGTCCGGACGCCCAGGCGCTGGAAGTCGGCGATGCCGACCGGATCGCGCGCGGCCTTGTGGCTGAAGTCGCAGTTGACCGCCTCACCTCGATACGCGCCGAGGGGCATCTGCGCCAGGTCCGCGCCGTGTTCGTCGTATTTGTAGGCCGCCTCGGCGTGGGTGCCCAAATGCGTTTGGGTCTGGACGTGATGCATGCGCGCGCCGAAGGCGATGAACTCCTGGAGCTCGACCGGCCGGCCGCGGTGGGGCTCGCCGTGTAAGTAGCGCCCATCGATCTTGCGCTCGCCGGGCGCGATCTCCTCGCTCAGATCCACCAAACGGTACCGGCTGAGATCAACCATCGGTGGTCCTCCGGGAGGCCGACACAGCCCGCCAGAGCACGGCGCCGCACGCGCCGCGCCGCGGCGCCGCAGGATCCGTGGGGAGATCGCGCATGGAGGTCCTCCCGTCGCGCCTTGCGTGCGTCAGTGTATGCGCGTGCGAATGGGACCGTGGTATACATCCCCAAACGCGCGGGTTCGGAAGGTGGCCGAGGTGCCCGAGTCGAATCTCTCCAATCCCCTTTACGCGGCCTTGGGCTTGCGCCCGGTGATCCACGCGGGCGGCGCCACCACCAACTATGGCGGCTCGCGCATGCGGCCCGAGACGCTGGAGGCCATGGCGGAGGCCTCGCGGTCATTCATCGGGATCGTCGAATTGAATCGCACGGTCGGCGCGTACATCGCCGAGGTCACCGGCGCCGAGGCGGGCATGGTGACCAGCGGCGCCGCGGGCGGCATGGTGCTCTCGATGGCCGCCTGCCTAACGGGCAGCGATATTGCGAAAGTGCGCCGCCTGCCCGATACCACGGGTATGAAGGATGAGCTCATCATCCAGAAGATCCACCATGGCGGCTACAGCCACATGTACACCTTCACCGGGGCGAAGTTCGTGGAGGTGGGCGATGCGTACGCGTGCATCCGCGAGGAAGTGGAGGCCGCGTTCAGCGAGCGCACTGCGGCGGTGGCCTATCTCATCGCGCCGGGCACCCTGCGCACGGGCCTGAGCTTGCCGGAGGTCTGCGCGATCGCCCACGCGCGCGGCGTGCCGGTGATCGTGGATGCGGCGTTCTCTCTGCCGCCCAAAGACAACTTGAAGCGCTTCATTCGCGAGGGCGCGGACCTCGTCACGATGAGCGGCGGAAAGACCATTCGTGGACCGCAGGCCACGGGTCTGCTCTACGGGCGGAAGGATCTGATCGAGGCGGCCCTGCTGAACAACAGCCCCAACCACGCCATCGGACGGCCGGCCAAAGTCTCGCGCGAGGAGATGGCGGGGCTGTACACGGCTTTGAAGCTGTACGTCGCCAGCGACGAAACCGAGATGCTGCGCGAATTCCGCGAGGCGCTGGAGCCCATGGTGGACGACGTGGGCGAGATCGAGGGTCTGCAGGTAACGATCGAACACGACGAGGTCCGCTATCTCGTGCCTACCGCCGTCATTCGCTTCGAGTCGAGCTGGCAGGGTCCGCGCGCACCGGACGTTGCCCAGGCGCTCATCGAGGGTTCGCCGCCCATCTACGTGGGGGTCGACCGCAACCTGGGCCACCTGAACGTGAGCCCCATCAATCTGCAAGACGGCGAGTCGGAGATCGTGGCCCGGCGGTTGCGGGAGGCGTTGCAGCCCGGCGCGTAGGGCTGCGCACACCTGGGCTGCGGGCGCGAGCCCTCGCTGGCGCTCGGGATGACAGGGCGTGGGAGGGCGCCTTCAGCGGGCTACGCCTGATCGGGCTGGTGCTGGCGGGCGCGGCGGAGACGGTCGCCGTCCGGAGCTCATGGCCCGCCTGTAGGGGCGGTGCCAAGCTCCGCCCGGGTCGCGCAAAGCTCGACCCGTCCAGCCCGCGACCAGGCGGTGCCGCCGCGGCGCGAGGCTAGGGGGATCCGGCGGGTGCCGCCAGGCGGAGGTCACACTGCCGCTGATAGCCGCGGCTGCGCTCAACGACCTCCCGCAGGCGACCGGCCGTCCAGGCCCGGCGCAGCCGCTCGTGCGAGGCCTCGAGCGCGCTGCGCGGATCGGGCGGGCCCAGCTCCGACCACACCCGCGCCCCCGCGGCGAAGGCGTCGACCTCGTTGCGCACGCAGCCATCGGACGTGTCGGGGTACTCCCCGCTGTGAACGGCGTGCCACAGCTCATGCGCCAGAACGACCGCGACCGCTTCCGGGCGCTCGTCGCGCAGGTCGGCGCTCAGCCGCAGATCGTGCGTGTCCGAGCGGTAGCGTCCTTCCACGTTGCGCGGCAGGCGCCCAAGCGAGCGCCGCACGCTGCGCGCGCCCGCCGTCGCGGCCAGCTCTTGACCGGTCGCGGTCGAGACCAGCGCCAGGTAGGCCCGGTCAAGGTCCGGGTCTCGGCTGTAGCGCACCTCGAACTGCTCGGTTCGCACCGCCTGGTCGCTCACCCAGAGCGTGACGGTGGTGGGGCCGACCGGCAACGGGCCCGGCCGCACGTGGTAGGCCCACGTGCCCGAGTCGCCATTCCAGCGCGATGCTTCATCGGTCTCCTCGCCGCCGGCCCAGGTCCAGTGGGTGCGGACTTCCGTCCCGGGCGGCAGGCCCGCGAACCGGAATGCGTACGCCACCGACTCGGGCTCTTCCAACGTCTGGTCAAGGCTGCCCGGCCCTTCGGACGGCTGGCTGAGATCGCGCGTAAGGCCGGCGCCTAGCAACTGCCAGGCCGGCCGCGCCGCCAGAATGTCCCCCAGGGAGATGGGCCGGCCTTCGGGCGTCGCAAGCACGTCGAACCCCGGCAGCGCGGTCGCGACGTGCTCCGGGCGCATCCCCAGGGCCGCAAAGGTGGCGAGATCCGGTATCCAGCGTCGCTGGACCCCGTCGAAGACGTACACCCGCCCGCTGCCTGGGTGCCGCACCGGCGGGTAGCTGTAGTGCGGCGGACCGAGCGGGATGGCCTCGATGGCCTCGACCGGCACGAGCTGGAGCTGTCCCCAATCGAGGCGCAGGCGCCCGAAGGCCCGCAAGTCCACCACCCAGCGCCGCTCCCCGCGGTCGCCGATGCGCCAGACCTGCTCGCGTCCCGGCGCCTGGAGCAGGTCCCCTGGCCCGACCAGCGGTGCTGCATCGACCGCGCCCGCGGGCAGCCACAACACGGCGGCGAGCGCCAGCGCGAGGAGCCGACTGCGACCGAACAAGCGAACCCCCACGTAGGCGCACCGAAACAGGCATACAGCTCCAGCATGCTGCGGTGACGCCACCCGCTCCATGCTAAGGGTTACGGTCTTCACGCGCCGTCCGCGCCCCGGCTCGCGAACGGAGGCGGCGGGTCGATCGCGATCGGGCGGCTACGCGGGCCGCTGGCCGGCCACCGGCACACCTTCCAGCTGGATGAAGGGTGGCTGCCGGACCGCCGGCCACGTGTCGCCGGTCGCCCGCAGCCAGGCCTGGAAGCCGCGTCTGGCCTCCGACCGAGCGGTGGCCGCGGCCACGTCATCGATGAGATTGCGGGTCTCGCGCGGGTCGGCCGCCAAGTCGTACAACTCGTCCGTGCCGTCTTGGGTGGCCACGTACTTCCAGCGTTCGGTGATCCAGGCCCGCATGGGCGTGGGCGGATCGGTCCAGTTCGCTGAGTGATACTCGCCGCCCACCGCCTCGTGAATGGCGCCATTGCCGCCCCGCAACAGGTCGCCCGCGTCCGCGCCGTGCAGGCCCTCCGGGGGCGTCCCGCCGCACCAGCGCACCAGCGTGGGCGCCAGGTCCACGTGCGACACGAGCCGGTCGCAGACCTGCGCGCGCCCCAGGCCGCCCGGCGGCCGCACGATCAGCGGAATGCGCAGGACGTCCTCGTAGAGCACCGCGAACTGCCCGAAGAGCCCGTGGTGCCCCAACATCTCGCCATGATCGGACGTGTAGATGAACACGGTGTTGTCGAACTGCTCGGTTTCCACCAGCGTGGCGACGAGCCGTCCAACGAGGTGATCGACGTAGCTGACGGACGACCTGAACCCCGCGTGCACGCGCTGGAGCTCCTCGTCGGTCAGCCCGCGCAGCGTGCGCCTCAGGTGAATGTCTTTGCGGTTGGAACGCACCCACTCGCCGGCCGGATCGTGACGGGTGGCTGGAATGTCGGTCTCCTCGGGCGGATACATGCCGAAGAACGGCTCGGGCGCGCTGAACGGCGGGTGCGGATCGCGGCATGAGTAGACCAGCAGGAACGGCCGTGGGTCATGCGCCATGCGCCGCACCCACTCGATGGCTCGGTCCATGAAGTAGTGCGACGGGTGGAAGGCGAGCGGCAGCAGTTGCGGTCCAACCTGCAATCTGAAATCGGAGCGCTCCGGCTCCAGGTCGTCGCCACCCTGCTTGCCGCCCAGCCGGTAGCCCAAGCGCGTGGCGAGCTGCAGGACTTCGTTGTCCGCCGGCGAGTCCACGTCGTAGTCCCGCCCGCGCGACACGAAGTCGTCAAACCCTGGCCGCCGCGACCCGGTGGCCAGATGCCACTTGCCCACGTAGCCGCAGGCGTAGCCCAGCGGCCGCAGGTACTGCCCCAGGTTGGTGACGTCGGCGGCATAGCGCATCACATGGGGCCCGAAGCGCGTCTGATGGTTGGCCACCATCCCGTGGGTGTGCGGGTAGAGGCCGGATAGCAACGCCATGCGCGCCGGCGTGCAGATCGGCGAGGTGGTGTAGGCGCGGCGGAACAGCACGCCATCGCCGGCCAGTCGATCGAGGTGCGGCGTGCGGACCTGCGCGGTGCCGGACGCGTGGATCGAATCCCAGTGCTGCCGGTCGCTGACCATCAGGACGACGTTGGGCTTACCTTTGGGCATCGATCGAACCCGGGTGGGAGTGCGATCAGGCGGGGCATTGTAGGGCGGCGCTGGTCGCACGTAGGGACACGGCGGACTCCCGCGTGGCCGTCCGCCGCCCGTGGCCGCCCATCCGGCGCCGGGAGAAACCTGCGCTGCTCGGAATTTTCTCTCCGGGCCTGCACGTACGCCATGCGCCGTCTGCCGGCGCGTGGTCCGGGCGCGCGCGGCCCCTACACCAACGCCAGCGGGCGCACGGGCGAGGCGGTGCCGCCGGCGAACTTGAGCGGCGCGAGGATAAAGCCGAATTCATAGACCTTGTCGCGCGCCAGCGCCCGCAGGTCGGCCATCTCGAGGATGTGGATGCCGTTTCTGACCAGAAAGAGCGGGTGCACGGGCAACGCGTGGCTGCCAGCCTGCACGTGCTCGAAGGCGACGGTGTCGCTGCCCCCCAGAAAAATGCGCCGCGTGGCGAGCCAGGCGGCCGCCTCGGCATCGATCCCGGGCTGGCCATCGTCCGTACGCAGAAAAGCGGCTGGGTCGCTCCAGTACCGCATCCAGCCCGTATTGACGAGCACGGCGTCGCCGGGGCGAATCTCGACGCCCTGGGCGCGCGCCACCGCTTGTGCGATGGCACGGGTGATGGCGAAGCCGGCTGGGAGCGTGGCCACCCCTTCCGCGCCCGCCACGTCCAGCAGCACGCCGCGACGGACCACGGGCGCGACCTGCTCGATGCCGAGATCTTTCAGGCCCCGCCCGCCTTGTTGGACGTCCGCGGCGTCGCGTCCGCCGTTGAGCCGGCCGTACTCTGAGATGTGACCGAGCGCGTCGAGGTGCGTGCCGGTGTGCCCGCTCATGACGATCACCTCGTTGGCCGAGCTATAGCCGCCCGGCCGCGCGGTGTCGCCGTGGCGGCGCTGCAGCGTAAACACATAGGGACAATGCGCCGGGTGCACCGGCATGCCCATCTCCAGGCGGGTGCCCAGGTCGTACACCGTGGCGCTCGCAAGACGATCGAGAAATGCGCGGTCGAGCATCGTCACACCATCACCGGCAGCCTGTGCCCGGCACGATAGCGCGCATGCGCCGAACCCAGCGACGCGCACCGCCGAGCAGCCTGCGGGTCGCCACTGGTGCCGCCGTGGCGGGCGCGCTGGCGGCGCTGCCCGGTAGCACGCGCGCCCAGGCGGCGGCGGAGACTCCCGTGCCCCCGCGCTTCGACGCCGTCACACGGGATAGACCTTCAAAACTTCGTCGCCGTAGTGGTTGATCACCTTGACGGCGATCTTGCCGGTCGAGGGTCGGTCGAACGGGCGGCTCACCGTTGAATACAGCGTGGCCCAGGCGGCCTCGTCGATCTCGGCGCGCAGCGCCCGTTTGAGGCTGTCGTAGGGCTCGTTCGCGCCGGTGAAATGGGCGTGCCGGACGAAGAAGCTCTCCTCGTTGTAGTCGCTGTCGATGAACCAGCAGGCGATGTCGTCAGTCGAGGAGCTGCGGATCTGGCCCGTAGTCGGGTCATACACATCCACGCCCTTGATCTCAACCACGAGCTGCCCATTGGCCTGATGACGGATCTCGAGATCCGGCTCGCCGAACACCATGAACAAGTTGGCAGCGCCGGTCTTCTTGAGCCCTTCGCTCATCAGCAGGTCCGGGTTCATGCGTGCCAGCATCACGGGAAGCTTGCCGTACTGGCGCTTGGATTCGGCCACCACGCCCGGGCGCGCTTCCCGCTCATCGGGCTGAAACTCACGCGCTGTCTCGTTTGCGTGCGCATCGTGCCTGCCCGCGTGGACGCGGGCGCTCAGACCACGACCCTCTTCACCAAGATCACGCTCGAGATCGACTACCGGCCCATGCCGCCCGCCCTCAAGCGCAAACCACCGACGGGTCAGCAGGCGAAGCGCGGCCTTGACGCGCGTCGCGGCGCGCGCCCCGGCCCGCCGAGGGTGCGCGCAACGATGCATCGCGCTTGTCCGACGATCCGCGTCGGGCTCAGGCGGCGTGAGGCGGACGACCCCAGCGCGGGGTCGAAGGCTACGCCCCTGACCAAGCCTCTGGCTGCACGATGGCGTCGATCATCTGCATCGTGCTTAGCGCGTCCCAGATCGAGGCTGCCGGAAAGGCTGGCTGCCCGCCAGTGCGTACCAGCTCGAGGAAGGCGCGCGCCTGGCCGGGGAAGCCGGGCTTCAGATGCTGGTCGTCGCCTGTCAGTCGGAATTCCACGGACTCATGTCCGCGGCGCTCGAGCACGGCGCGGGCGAACCCCTCGTAGGACGTCAGCATGGCTTCGGCCGTGCGCACCTGATAGCGGTGGCCGCCGCCCGGGGCGAAGTGATCCATATGCGCCCGGCCGTGCGCCCCGGACTCGAACTCGAGCCAGGCGGTGAACGCATCGGGCATGGGGTTGCGCACGCGCGCGAAGTGCGACTCCACGCGCCGCACGTCGCCGCCGAAAAAGCGCAGCAGGTCGAGCGCGTGGATGCCGTTGGCATAGGCCCAGCGGCGGCGCACCTCGTCTGTGAACCGCGCATTCGTCCAGATGCGCTCGATGTCCTCGTCGGCGTGCACGGTAACGCTGCGGATGGGACCCGTCTCCAGCAGCGCCGCGCGCCCGGCCAGGATGCTGGTGTAGAAGCGCCGGTTGAACCCGACCTGGGTGGGCGTGCCCGTGGCCTCGACCGCCCGCGCCAGCGCCGCGGTATCGGTGGAATACAGCCCAGGCGGCTTCTCCAGGAACGTTGGCGTCTTGTGGCGGATGAAGCGCTCCGCCACGCGGGCCACCTGTAACACGCTCACCAACACGAACACGGCGTCATAGGCGCCCCAGGCCATCAGGCCGTCGACCGAGTCAAACGTCCGCCCGACCTGGTACGTGGCCTCGGCGGCGCGCAGCATCTCGGGGTTGGTGTCGCAGAGGGCCACGACCTGCGCCTCCGGCAGGTGGCGCAGGACGGGCAAGTGCTGGTTGGCGATATTGCCGGTGCCAATGACGGCGACGCGGACTGGGTCAGGCATAGGGGTGCTCAGTCGAGGCAGGCGCCGAGGGCCGCGGCGGCCGTACGGAGCGCCTCCGTCTTGGGCTGCAGCTTGCCGGCTATGCCCCGCGGGTCAGGCGCGTTCCAGCGACCCGGATGCCCGTAGTCGGTCTGTTCCCAGCGGGCCGTGGCGCCGTCCACGGTGAACGCGATGACCCGCCGCCGCATTGCGGCCGGCGTGCCGTGGCTGGGATCGTTGGGCGGCAGCGTCTCCTGGGTAACGGTCGCCGTCAGCGCGGTGGCTTCGCGTGCGGGCATGGCCAGCTCCTCCCATCGGTGCGCGACGGTGCATGGTGCCCGGCGCGGTCCGTTCGAGCAAGCGCGCGTGCCCGCTGCGCCCTGCCGGACCAGGCGGTCGTACGGCACACTGACGACGATTCCGCGTCGCCGGGGTCTTGCATGCGTATCGATAGTCAGAGCCACATCTGGCCGCCGCCCTTCGTCGACTACTTGCTGACGCGGTCTGCGGAGCCCCGCGCGTTCCGCGCAGGCGGCGAAACGTTCATCGACACCGGCCCGTGGCGCCGCAAGGCGATGCCGGGCCACTCGGACATGGCCGCCAAAGTGCGCGCGATGGATCGCTGCGGCATCGACCTTACGGTGCTGACGCCGAACGACCCGGGACCAGAGCGATTCGGCGCCGAAGGCCCGGTCGTGGCCCGGCTGCTCAACAACTTCGTCGCGGAGCAGGCCCGCGCCTATCCCGGCCGGTTCGCCGGCCTGGCCGTGCTGCCCCTGCAGGACGAGCGCGCGGCCCGCGAAGAGCTGGACCGTTGCGTGTACGAGCTGCGGCTGCGCGGCGTTCTGCTGTACTCGAATCTCAACGGCCAGTTTCCGGACGAACCGGAGTTTGCGTGGCTCTTCGCGCGCAGCGAGGAACTCGGGTTTCCGCTCTACCTGCACCCCGCGTGCCCGGTCACGTACGAGCAGACGTCCGGGCGTAACCTGGTGGGCGCGCTGGGCCTGATGTTCGACACCACCATCGCCCTGGCGCGCATCATCCTCAGCGGCTTGCTCGACCGGCATCCGGGGCTCACGCTGGTGTGTCCGCACGTGGGCGGCGCGCTGCCGTATCTCATCGGGCGGCTGGATCACCAGACCATGGTGCTCAAGCGCGGCGCCGAGCACCTGACCCGCGCCCCCAGTGAATACCTCCGGAACGTCTGGTTCGACACCGTATCGCCCTGGGCCGCGGCGCTGCGCTACGGCCTGGAAATGGTCGGGCCCGACCGGCTGCTCTTCGCCAGCGACCACCCCTGGGTCGAGCCTGACCTGATCATCCCCCTGGTCGAAGGCCTGAACCTGCCACCGGCGGACACGGAGAAGGTTTTCAACGGCAACGCCCGGCGGCTCTTCAACCTCCCGTGACCGCCCCCCCCGGACTTCCCCGCCTGATCGGATAGCGCGCGGTGCACGGCGAACCTGGGACGGGGCGGCCGCAGGCGGGCTCGCATGGGCTTCGGCAGGTACGCGCTCCGCGGCGGCGGCTACGGGGCCAGGTAACTGCGCCGCACGGCCTCGTCGATCAGGGCCTGGGCGTACGCCCACAGGGCCGGGGCGGCTTCGCCGATGGGCGCGTTGGCCTGGATTACCTGCGCGCGTGTGACCCCGTGCTCGCGCCACAAACGACCCTCGGCGGCAAAGTTCAGCAGCAGCGGCTGCAGGCGGTCGAGCGCGGCCGCAAAGCGCGCTTCGGGAGTCACGCGCGCCTCGAACTCGTCCCAGAGTGACCGGAATTCCAGCGCCGCATCCGGCGGCAACAGACCGAAGATGCGGACGGCGGCGGCGCGTTCGCGCTCGGCCTGGGCGCTCCGCGCGTGGTCGTCGTAGAGGAAGGCGTCGCCCGCGTCGATCTCCACGACGTCGTGGAGCACGATCATGCGCAGGACACGCGCGAGGTCGAGGCCCGGCGGGGCGTATTCGGCCAGGACCACGGCCATGGCGGCCACGTGCCACATGTGCTCGGCGTCGTTCTCGCGGCGGCCGTCGCCGTTCAGGTACGTGCGTCGCAGCACCTGTTTGACCTTGTCGAGTTCGACGATGAACCCCACCTGTCGGCGCAGGCGGTCGCTGGTCATGCGGCCAGCCGAGCGGCGGTCATTTCGCTCAGGGGGCCGGCCAGCTCGGATGCGCGCTCAGGCCACCGGTGCCGGTGGTGCGAACCGGATGTGCAGGACGCCGGCGTCCATCTTGGCGGACTGATGCTGCATGCGCGCCAGGGTGCGTGGCAGGATGATGTTACGCCGCGCCGCGCCCATGCGCACGACTAGCTCGTCGCCGCGCCGCACGAGCGCCACGTCGTCCTTGGCCACGAACGGCGCCGGAATCTGGAGTTCGTAGCCGCTGTCGACCTGCACGATCTTGTAGGGCTTTTCGCTGGCCAGCACGGCGCGTGGATCGCCGTCGCCGTGCAGGACCGCGCCCATGCGACCCAGCATGGCGAGCCCGACCACTTCCTGGTCGAACTGCGGGACGAGCAGGATCGGGATCGGGTCGAACATGGCATGGATCTCCGCCATGTATTTCGATTGCTGCTCCCGCCAGCGCGCCAGGAACTGGCCCTCCGCCGCTTCGGGCACCAGGCGATTGACGACCACGGCGTCGGTGATGTGGTCGTACAGCGTGAGGTACGTGAAGCTGCGTTGCGCTTCGCGCACGACCATCTTCTCGGGGTTCACGACGAGACGCACCGTGGATTGACCCGGCCGCGTGAGCAGGTCGCGCAACTTCTCCAACTCGGTGACGAGGTGGGACATCGCGTCGAAGACGTCATCCTCCGGCACGGGGATATCGGTCACCCGGCGCACGATCGGGCGCACGAGGCGGGTGAGCTGGCGCTCGATGGGCATGAGCTTCTCGAGCCACCACCGGCCGACCTCGGGAAACGAGAGAAGCCGCAGCGTCTCGCCCGTGGGGGCACAATCGACGATCACCACGTCGTAGTTCCCTGACTCGACGTGTCGGTTGACCCACAAAAGGTTGGCGAGCTCCTCCATGCCGGGGAACACGGCGATCTCTTCCGCCATGAGATCGTCCACGCCCCGCCAGGTGAGCAGAGCCTGCACCCACTTCTGCACGGTGCCCCACCAGTTTGCGAGGTTGTAGCAGATATCGCATTCCTGGCCCCACAGCCGGTCGGCGAGCAGGCGCGGCTCGGGCCCCAGCGGCTGGTCGAACGCGTCGCCCAAGCTGTGCGCCGCGTCGGTGCTCATCACGACCGTGCGGTACCCGGCCTGGGCGCACTGCAAGGCGGTGGCGGCGGCCACGCTGGTCTTGCCGACGCCGCCCTTGCCGGTGTACAGGATGACGCGGGCGCCGCTGGAGTGTTCAGCCACGCGCTTCCTCCCCGGTCGTCAGGGTGACATGGAGGGGCACGTCGCGCCAGGGCAGCACGCGCCCGATGGTGGCCGCGGCCAGCTCGCCGGAACGCTCCAACCGGCGTCGCAACGCGGCTTCGTCTTCGGGTGGAATCGCGATCAACAGGCCACCGCTGGTTTGCGCATCGGCCAGCGCCAGCCGCTGAGCGGCCGAAATGCCGGCGTCCCATGCGACGTGGCCGTTCAGCGCTTTCAGGTTGCGTGCCGTGCCGCCAGGGTATTCCTCGGCATCGAGGAGCTCCCGTACGCCCGGCAGGAGCGGCACGGCGTCGGCCAGCACCAGCGCGGACGCGTTGCTGGCATCCATCATCTCGCGCAGGTGCCCGAGCAGGCCGAAGCCCGTGACGTCGGTCATGGCGTGGGCGCCGTGCGCGAGCGCCGCCGCGGCGGCCTCGCGATTGAGCCGCGTCATCGAACGGACCGCCGCCGCGATCACGTGCGGCGGTGCCGCATCGTGCTTGATGGCCGTGGCGATGATGCCGGTACCGAGCGGTTTGGTGAGCACGAGGACATCGTTCGGGCGCGCACCCGCCTTGGTGACGATCGCGTCGGGATGGACCGTGCCGACCACCGCCATGCCATACTTCGGCGCAGGATCATCGATGCTGTGCCCGCCGACCACCAGGGCGCCGGCCGCGCGCACGGTGTCGGCGCCGCCGCGCTGGATCTCCCCCAGTACCTCGAGCGGCAGCCCTTCGCGCGGGAATCCGGCGAAATTGAGCGCCAGCAGGGGGGTCGCGCCCATGGCGTAGATGTCGCTCAGCGCGTTGGCGGCGGCGATGCAGCCAAAGGTGTAGGGATCGTCGACCACGGGCGTAAAGACGTCGATGCTGAGCACCAGCGCCAGATCCGGCCGCAAACGGTAGACGGCGGCGTCATCGGGCGACTCGGCGCCGACCATCAGGTCGTCCGCGCGCATGGGGGGCAACAGGCGCAACACGTGCGCCAGCTCATCCGGGCTGAGCTTGCACCCTCAGCCGGCGCCGTGCGAGTAGCGCGTGAGTTTGACGGGTTGAATCGCGGGGCTCATGCCTGCAATCTACCGCAGCGCCGGTGGCCGGGGCTTCAGCCTGGGATCGGTGCGCGTCGCGCCTGCACGACCCGGCCTGAACGTCGGGCCACCGGACATCGACCCCGGATGCCGGCGGGCGGCGTCCCCGCGTCCCGACCCAAGGGCTGGACCGGCGGGCTGCTGAAATGCCTGCCAGCCGGGCCGTACGGGCCGGCGGCGTACAACGCCGTGCGTGCATAGACTGTGGGAATGAACGCGTTTGACCTCTTGCGCGAGCGCGGTTTCGTCCACAGCGTCAGTGACGCGGACGGCCTGCGCGCCGCGCTGGGGGCGCCCGTGACTTTCTACTGCGGGTTCGACCCGAGCGCGCCGAGCCTGACGGCCGGGCATCTGCTACCGCTGATGATGGCCGCGCATCTCCAGCGCGCGGGCCACCGGCCGGTGCTCGTGGCCGGCGGTGGCACCGGCCTCATTGGCGATCCCACCGGCAAGCATGAAACCCGCAAGCTGCTCGATGAATCAGAAGTCGCAGGCAACGTGCGGGCGATCGCCGGCCAGCTCGCGCGGTTCGTGGAACTCGATGACGGGGCCATCGACAACGCGGTCTGGCTGCGCGAGCTGCGTTATCTCGACTTCCTGCGCGACATCGGGCGCCACTTCAGCGTGAATGAGATGCTGGCCGCCGAGACTTATCGCGCCAGGCTCGATGCCGGCCAGCCGCTCAATTTCGTGGAACTGAACTACCGGCTGCTGCAGGCCTACGACTTCCTTCATCTCTTCCGCACAAAAGGCTGCCGCCTCCAGATCGGCGGCAGCGACCAGTGGGGCAACATCCTGGCGGGGGTCGATCTGATTCGCCGGGTCGAGGGCGCGCCGGCCTTTGGGCTGGTGGCGCCGCTGCTGACGACGTCGTCGGGCGAAAAGATGGGCAAGACGGCGGCGGGCGCGCTATGGCTGGACCCAGCTCGCACAGCACCGTTCGCCTTCTACCAGTATTGGATCAACATCGAGGACGCCAAGGTCGAACAGGCGCTCGGGCTGCTGACCTTCCTGCCGATGGAGCGCGTGCGCGCGCTCGGAGGCCTGCGCGGGCCCGCCGCCCGTGAGGCCAAGGCGATTCTGGCGTCGGAGCTCGCCGCCATCGTGCATGGGGCCGAGGCCGCCCAGGCCGCCCGCGAGGCCGCACGGGCGCTCTTCGCCGGAGCCGCCGCACCGGATGAGACACCGATCCGCCGCCTACCCACGTTCGGGGAGTACCCGACGGGCGTTGAAACCGCTTCGAGGGACGGGGGCGTGCCCACGAGTTCGCTGGCGCTCGCGGAGCTGCGGCCATCGATCCCCGTCACCGAGTTGTTCGTCCGGACCGGATTGGCCAGCTCGCGCGGGGCGGCCCGCCGGTTGATCCTCCAGGGCGGAGCGTACGTCAACGAGGTACGCGTTACCGACGTGGAATCCACCGTGAGCCGCACGGAGGTGCCGACGCATGGCCTGCTCCTGCGCGCCGGCAAGAAGCGCTACCACCGGATCGTGGTGGTGCTGGACGGTTAGCCGCGGCGATCGCATCCGGGGCGCGGTACGATGGGCAGGCCGCCTATGACGACCGCCTTTGCGACCGCCTCCATCCGCCGGGTCGAGGAATCGAGTCCGCCCGAGGTGTGGGACCAGTTCCTCGGCATCCTCGTTGCGTACTGGTCCGAGAGCTTCCCCGACAACCTTGGGACGCCCGAGTGGCGCGGCGTGTACGAAGAGCGCATGCGGCGCCGCCTGCAGGAGCATCCCACCTGGTTGTGGTTGTATGAGCGGGACGGGCGGCCCATCGCGATGGCCAATTTCTACGTTGTCGCGGGCCGTGCGCACATCGCGGAGTTCTACGTCGTGCCGCCCGAGCGACGACACGGCTTGGGTCGATTCCTGATCGACGCGATGAAGAACACGCTACGCACGGTCGGCGTCTCGCGCCTCGAAATCAGCCTGCCGCACCACGCGACCGACAAGTGCGACTTTTGGCGCGCGTCCGGCTTCACCGAGGTCGCCGTGCAGATGGAAAGCGCCATCCGCTAGCGCGCGCTCGGCGTGGGCAGGTCATTCCCACCTGCGCGCGATCCTTGCCGTTCGGCCCATCGCCAGTCTGGCCATGAATTGGCCGATGGGACGCGACGGGACGCCGGAACGGCGTCCGAATCCCGCCTTCGCCCAGCTCAGAGGTCGTGAACGAATGCGTCTTGCCATCACGCACGTGCGCACGCCTGTACCTGGCGGAAAGGTCATCCGGCCCCCTCGCCCTGGAATATAGGGAGAGCAAGGGCTGGAGTGCGGGTCAGACTCGGCCTGGAGGTCAGGCCGAGGCCTCCTACGGGGATTCCTCCAGAACGATGACGCCAACACCACCTCCCAGGAGGCAGTTCGTGCCAAGCAGCGCGCCGCCGGGGTCGCGTCGGTACCCCACGCACCTGCGCGCGGTATATGCTATGGGCGACGCAGGCAAGCTTCGGCGCACGACGGGCCGGGTCCCGGGCCTGAGGAGGGCAGCATGCTAGGCGGCTATATGGGGCTGAACCTCGAAGTCGATCTGACCAAGGGCACGGTGACGGCGGTTCCGCTCGACGAGCAACTCGCCCGCGAGTACGTCGGCGGCTACGGTCTCGCCGCCCGGATGTTGTATGACCGCATCAAGCCGGGCATCGACCCTATGGGCCCCGCCAACGTGCTGGGCTTCTTCACGGGTCCCCTCACCGGCTCCCCCTCGATCGAGGGGAATCGCTTCGTGGTCGTCTGCAAGTCCCCGCTCACGGGCGGTTGGGGCGATGCCAACTGCGGCGGCACGTTCGGTCCCGCGCTGAAGGCCGCCGGTTTCGACAATGTCATCTTCAGCGGGGCTGCGTCCAAGCCGGTCTACCTGTTCATCGACGACGGGAAGGCTGAGCTGCGCGATGCTTCGGACTTGTGGGGCAAAGATTCCAACGAGACGGAAGACATCTTGCGCGCGCGGCACGGCGAGAAGAAGCGCGGCGGCCAGGTGCAGGTGGCGTGCATTGGCCAGGCCGGCGAGAAGTTGTCGCGCATCGCGTGCGTCATGAACGACTACGGGCGTGCGGCCGGGCGTTCGGGCGTTGGTGGCGTCATGGGCAGCAAGAAAGTCAAGGCCATCGTGGCCAAGGGCAATCGCCCGCTGCCGATGGCCGATGCCGCCGGCGCCGAGGCGCTCCGCAAGAAGTACCTGCCCACCGGACAGCAGATGGCCGACCAGAGCAAGGGCGCGTACACCACGTTCGTTGAATACGGAACCATCGGCATCACCGGTGAATCGTCGTACAGCGGCGACTCGCCCGTGAAGAACTGGGGTGGCGTGGGTTTGGTCGACTTCCCGCAGGGCGCCACGAGCTTCGAACAGGATCACCTGATCGAGACCTATCAGGACCGCAAGTACGGGTGCTGGCACTGCACGATGGCCTGCGGCGGCCACATGAGCGTGAAGGAAGGCAAATTCAAGGGCCTCAAGCACCACAAGGTCGAGTACGAGACGGCGGCCTCGTGGGGCACGATGAACCTGATGGACTCCTTTCCCCACCTCATCAAGATCAACGAGCTGTGCAACCGCTATGGGTTCGACACCATCTCCGCGGGCTGCACGGCCTCGTTCGCCGTGGAATGCTTCGAGAACGGCATCCTCACGGCCAAGGACACCGGCGGCGTGGAGTTGCGCTGGGGCGACGGCGACGCCCTCATCGAGTTGTTACACCTCATGGCCAAGCGCGACGGGATTGGTGACATCCTGGCGGACGGCGTCAAGCTCGCGGCCCAACGCATCGGCCGTGGCAGCGAGCATTTCGCGATCCACGTGGACGGCCAGGAAGTGCCGATGCACGACCCCAAATTCGAACCGGGTCTGGCCACCACGTACAAGCTCGACGCGACGCCGGCCCGCCACACCCAGGGTGGCGAACTCGTCCCGCCGCCCGACGTGGACCCACCGTCCTACTACAGCAAGTACAATTATTCGGGCAAGGCGGAATGGCACAAGTTCCTCGTAGACGCCGTGCACATCGTCAACTCGGCCGGGGTGTGCCTGTTCGCGTGGTGCTCGTACCCGCATACGTTCGTGCCCGACTTCTTGACCGCGGTCACGGGCGAGGCATGGTCCCTGGAGCGCATGTTGCAGGCGGGCGAGCGCGTGGCGCACATGCGGCACGCCTTCAACTTGCGCGAAGGCATCAATCCGCTCAATCGGTATGTGCCGCCACGGCTGCTCGGGGTGCCGCCGCAAACCGCCGGTAACGTGCGGGGCGTAACGGTGGACATCGACACGCAAGTACGGGAGTACTGTGAAGCCACCGGCTGGGATACGAAGACGGCGATCCCCAAGCGCGATCGGCTGGAGAAGCTGGGCATGCAGTTCCTCGTGAAGGACTTGCACCGGGTCGCATAGTCCGGCGGAGTTGGCCGCCATCCATGATTCCGTTGTAGGGGCGGGGTGGCGCGTACCCTGCGTACAGGGCTGACCGCATGCTCGGCCGAGTCCGGATCAAGTGCGAGCGTTTCCCACGGAGGTCGATCCATGCAAGCGGTGCGTGTGCACCAGCAGGGCGGACCCGAGCTCCTACGGTACGAATCCGTGCCAGACCCAACCCCAGGACCGGGCCAGGTGGTCCTTCGGCTTGAAGCCATCGGGGTCAACTATGTCGACATCTACCAGCGCTCTGGCACGTACCAGCTCAAGACGCCTTTTACCCTTGGCGTCGAAGGTGCGGGGGTTATCGAGGCGGTCGGCGCCGAGGTGACGGGCTTCACGGTGGGCGAGCGCGCGGCCCACGCGTCCGCGCGCGGCGCCTATGCCGAACGGCAGGCGGTGCCCGCCGATCAGCTCGTCAAGCTGCCCGCCGGGGTGGATGCGCGGACGGCCGCCTCCGCGCTGCTCCAGGGCATGACCGCCCACTTCCTTGCACACTCGACCATCCCACTGCGCGCCGGCCACACCGTGTTGATCCATGCCGGCGCCGGCGGCGTGGGACGCTTGCTTATCCAGATGGCCAAGCGCGCGGGCGCGTACGTATTGACCACCGTGTCCTCCGAGGCCAAGGCGGAGGTCGCGCGCGCGGCCGGCGCCGACGAGGTGATTCTTTACACCCATACCGATTTCGCCGCCGCCGTGCGCGCGGCGACCGATGGCAAGGGCCTGGACGTGGTCTACGACTCGGTGGGCCAGGCCACCTTTCTGCGGAGCCTCGAATGCCTGCGGCCGCGCGGCCTGCTGGCGCTCTTTGGGGCCGCCAGCGGCCCGGTGCCGGCATTCGATCCGCAAATCCTGAACCAAAAGGGCTCGCTGTTCCTCACCCGACCCAGTCTTGGTCACTACACCCGCACGCGCGAAGAACTCGAGTGGCGCACGGGCGATGTGTTTGCGTGGATCACCGACGGCTCACTCAAGCTCAAGCTCCATGCGGAATACCCGCTGGCTGCGGCGGCTGACGCCCACCGGGCGCTGCAAAGCCGTGCGACCACGGGCAAGCTCCTGCTGACCCCGTAACCGCCTTGTGGCAACGTGGCCCATGCTGATTGCCGCATGGGACTCCCCGCCTTGGGACGCTGGCCCCACGCCGGGATGGTCCGCCGCCAAGTCCCGCCCTGCACGCGGGGCGGGTCGCCCGGCCTAGCCCGACTTCGTCGTGCCCAGCGATGTGGGCGCTCTCCGAAGGAAGGAGGCGAAGCCCAGGGGAGCGACTCACACCTATGCTCAGATCCGCCAGCCGGTGGAAGTCCGGTCCGGGTAACAGCCAGGTGGCCCGGTAGCAGGCGCCCGGCCTCGAGGGGAAACGCCCGGGGTCGCAGCGGCACGTCGAGAGCCTCGTAGGAGGGAGCGACCGTCCGGAGGTGGTGCGCTGGCGCGCCCGCATGCAGACGCCGGCCGCCCAGGAGATCTACCGGCAGCGGGGGGCGCTGGCGGAATGGACCAATGCCCAACTGCGCCAGTACGGTCTGACGCGCTTCACGGTGCGCGGCTTGGCCAAGGTCACGGCCGTGGTGCCCCTGCTAGCGATCGCGCACAACCTGCTGCGCTGGGCGGCGGTGGGGAGTTAGGCCCAACTTCGACAGTTCGCGGATTTAGAACCTGATCCGAAAGGGGTTTGTCACCACAAGGGCCGGTTGGGGGCGGTGCGGACGGGCTGTCAGGCCTGGAGGGCGACGGTCTTGGGCGGGGTCTCCAGGTGCAGGGCGCGCAGGATCTTGGCGGCTGGAGGCGGCCAGTCGGTGAGGCAGTCGAACTGCCGGCCATTGACCTCGGTGCGGACCTGCTGGACCGGGGCCAGGGCGGC
>Ga0194128_10004647_pt1 | contig 19936 bp, 17 predicted proteins | sample TA2KigCa65mmetaG_FD_148650 | JGI IMG/M metagenome (GOLD analysis project Ga0194128, IMG submission 148650) | Freshwater microbial communities from Lake Tanganyika, Tanzania - TA2015037 Kigoma Deep Cast 65m | ecosystem: Environmental > Aquatic > Freshwater > Lake | place: Tanzania: Lake... | reverse complement strand
GCCGGGCTCGCCGAGCCGGCTTCGCACCGAGGCGAGATCCGCCCGCATGCGCGCGGCTCGCTCGGGATCGTCGAGGATCGCGCGCGCTTCCGCGGCGACCCGCTCCGGCGTCGCGTCGCCCTGCAGGAGCTCCGGAACCGCACCCTTCCCGAGGATCAGGTTCGGCATGCCGAAGAACGGTACCCTCACGAGGAGCCGGGCGAGCGCGTACGTCACCGGCGAGACGCGGTAGACGATCACCATCGGCTGCCCGAGGAGCGCCGTCTCGAGCGAAGCGCTCCCGGAGGCCACGAGCACGACGTCCGCGGCCGCGACGAGGTCGTAGGTCTCGCCCGAGATCGCGCGCACGTCCGGAGCGATCGCCGCCACCTCCTCGCGCAAGCTCTCTTCGGCGAGCGCGATCACCGCGTCGACGGGACGGCCGAGCAGCGGCAGTGCGTCGCGGAGCACAGGGAGGAGCAACTCGACCTCCGCCTTCCGGCTCCCGGGCAGAAGCGCGACCACGGGCCGTCCCGACGTCAGGCCAAGATCGCGGCGTACCTGGTCGCGTGAGCGCGTCGCATGCACCGTCTCGAGCGCGGGATGCCCGACGAACGTGACCGCGGCCCGCCCGCGGTAGATCTCCTCTTCGAAGGGGAAGACGACCGCGAGGTGATCGACCCAGCGAGCGAGCGTCTTGATCCGGTAGCGCCGCCACGCCCACACCTGCGGGCTCACGTAGTAGAGGACGGGCACCCCGGCGCGGCGACCCGCGACTGCGAGGCGCAGGTTGAAGTCGGGGAAGTCGATCAGGATCACGAGGTCCGGACGCGGGACGTCCGGCGCCTCACCGCGGATCACGTCGCGCAGCCGGCGGAACGCCTGCAGCACGATCCGAAGCCGTCCGACGACCTCGGTGATGCCCATGATCGAGAGCTCGGACGCCGGGAGGAGAACCTGCATCCCGGCGGCGCGCAGCTTCTCTCCGCCGACGCCGAAGACCTCGACGTCGGGAAGAAGCGCGCGGAGCTCGCGCACCAGCTCGGCGCCGCGGAGGTCGCCCGAAGCCTCGCCGGCGACGAGCAGGATCCGCGGATTGTCCCGCGGGCTCACTCCGACTCCATCACCGAAAGGATTCGCTCGCAGAGCTCGAGCGCGGCGAGACCGTCCTCGCCGGTGACCGCCGGCCGCGAGCGCGTGCGGACCGAGGCGAGGAACGCGCGGATCTCCGCGCCGAGCGCATCCGCCGCTTCGAGATCGATCTGCTCCCACACGACGCCGGCGAGCCCGACCGCTCCGGGCGGACGAAACGCGACACGCACCGACCGCTCGGCGAGGTCGATCGCGAGGTAGGTGTCGAGCTGGAAGAGCCGGAGCTTCCGCTCGCGCTTCAGTGCGACGCGACTCGCGGTGACGTTCGCGATGCCGCCGCCCGCGAAGCGAAGCCGCACGTTCGCGATGTCGATCGCCGAGGTGACCACCGGCACGCCCACCGCCTCGATGCTCGTGATCTCCTGCGGCACGAGAAGCCGGATCAGGTCGAGGTCGTGGATCATCAGGTCGCGGACGACGTCGACGTCCGCGCCACGCTCGGTGAAGGGCGCGAGTCGATGGCACTCGATGAAGCGCGGCGCCGTGATCCGGCGCGCGAGCCGCGTCAGCGCTGGATTGAAGCGCTCGAGGTGCCCGACCTGCAGGATCCGCCCGTGCTCGCGCGCGATCCGCACGATCTCGCGCGCCTGCGCCGCATCGGTCGCGAGCGGCTTCTCGACGAGGCAGTCGACGCCGGCTTCGAGCAGCGTCTCGGCGATCGCGAGATGGTGCGTCGTCGGAACGACGACGCTCGCGCAGTCGATCTCGCCGCACAGCTCGCGGAAGTCGCTGACGGCGCGGCAGCCGAGGCGCTCGGCGAGCGAGCGCGCTCGGCTCTCGTCGACGTCCGCGACGGCGACGAGCGTGCACTCGTCGCCGAGGGCCGCGTACTTCTCGGCGTGGAAGCTCCCGAGGTAGCCGGCGCCGACGACGGCGGCGCGAAGTCGGCTCCCAGTCACGGCTCCTCCGCGGGATCGAAGGCGAGCACGACGATGCCGGCCGCGTCGGCGGCGGCGATCAGCGCCTCGCGCTCGAGAAGGAGCGTTCGTCCCGCTTCGACCGCGAGCACGCGAGCGCCGACGTCCGCCATCAGCCGGATCGTCTCGGGCCCGACCGCGGGCACGTCGAAGCGAAGGTCCTGCCCCGGCTTGCTCGCCTTGACGACGACCGCGCCGCCGCGCCCGAGCTCGCCGCCGCGGCGGATCGCGGCGTCCGTTCCCTCGACCGCCTCGACCGCGAGGACGAGACCGGCGCGCACGACGACAGTCTGTCCGACCTCGAAAGCGCCGACGGCGCGCGCGACGCGCCGCCCGAACGCGACGTCCGTCGAGTCCCGCGCGCGCGGCTTCTTCCTTCCGAGCACGCCGGGCGCCGGAAGGAGCTCCGGCAGATAGGTCGTCGACGGGATCACCTGGATCCCCTCCGACTCGAGCTCCGCGGCGATGCCGCGCAGGATCCGGTCGTCGTGCAAGGTCCGCATGCGGGCGAGGAACGCGGCGCCGCGCAGATCGGGACGGAAGCCCGAGAAGAGACGCGCCTTCTTGATGCCGCCCGCCATCGCCGCCTGGCGGCAGCCCGCCTGGCGGAACACGCGGATGATCTTGCCGAGCTCGCCGACGCGGATCCACGTGCAGGCCGAGACCTCGTCCTCGATCTCGCGCTCCGTCTCGCCGACGTGCGCGACCGCGACGACGGACACGCCCGCCTTGCGCGCGCCGCGCGCGAACAGTCGCGGGAAGATTCCGTTCCCCGCAATCAATCCGACCGGGAGCGGGTCCGACATCGGCTACGGCCGCGTGACGCCGCGCTCGCTCGCGGCGACGAAATCGGCGAGCTGCGCCGCAGGCTTCGAATCAGGGACCTCCGCGCGTACGCGCTCGACCGCCTCGGCGACGCGGAGCTTCGAGCGGAAGAGGAGCTTGTAGGCGTGCTTCAGCGCGCGCAGGTCCTCCGCGGTGAAGCCGCGGCGCTCGAGCCCGACGACGTTCAGCCCCTTCAGCTCGGCGCGGTCGCCGTTCGCCATGCAGAACGGCGGCACGTCCATCACGACCATCGAGCCGCCGCCGACGAACGCCGACTCTCCGACGCGGACGAACTGCGCGACCGCCGCGAGGCCGGCGATGATCGCGAAATCCTCGACGTCGATGTGGCCCGCGAGCGCCGTCGAGTTCGCCATCTGCACGCGATTTCCGATGCGACAATCGTGGCCGACGTGGCTGTAGTTCATGAAGAGGTTGTCGTCGCCGATCCGCGTCTCCATCCCGCCGCCCTCGGTGCCGAGGCTCAGCGAGGCGAACTCGCGGATGCGGTTCCGGTTGCCGATGACGAGACGGCTGTCCTCGCCGCGGTACTTCAGGTCCTGTGGGATCGAGCCGACGCTCGCGAACGGGAAGACCTGGTTGTCCTCGCCGAGCGTCGTGTGCCCGTCGACGTGCGCATGATGCTGGATCCTGGTGCCGCGCCCGATCCGCACGTGCGGTCCGACGAACGCGTGCGGTCCGATCTCCACTCCGGCGTCGATCTCCGCCTCGCGCGCGACGATCGCCGTCGGATGGATCTGTGCGGCCTGCCCGCCGGTCGGGAACCCCTCGGCACGCGCGCGCTCCGCGTCGAGCTCGACCGCCGAGAGGTCCGCCTGGGCCGCGAGCTGCCCGTCCACCGTCGCGACGCCGTGCATCTTCCAGAGCGGCCGATGCCGGCGCGTCAGCGTCACCTCGAGGCGGAGCTGATCGCCCGGCACCACCTGCCGGCGGAACTTCACGTTGTCGAGGCCGGTCAGGACGAGAAAGACGTCTTCGCCGGCCGGCTCCGGGGACAGTCCGCCGTGGAACGATCCCTTGACCAGCAGCCCCCCGGCCTGCGCGAGCGCCTCGCAGAGGAGGACGCCCGGCATGATCGGCCGATCGGGAAAGTGTCCCGTGAAGTGCGGCTCGTTCAGGGTGACGTTCTTGACTGCGACGATGCGGCGGTCCGGCTCGAACTCGATCACCCGATCGACGAGCAGAAAGGGATAGCGGTGCGGGAGGAGCCGGGCGACGTCGCGGCCCGACGGCAGGAATGCCTTCCCTTCGCTCACGACTTGTCGAAACGCTTCAGCACCTCGTCGGTCAAGTCGTCGGCCTTCTCGAAGTAGAGGACCGGCCCTGCGCTCGGATCGAGGATCAGCGTGTATCCCTGCTGCTTCGCGACCTCGAGCACGACCTTGTGCAGGGCTTGCACGAGCTTGCCGACGGACTCCTCGTACTTCGCCTGGAGCTGCGACTCGGATTCCTTGACCTTGAGGCTCAGCTCGAAGCGCTTGCGCTCGAACTCCTCGGCGCCCTTGCGACGCTCTTCCTCGCGCATGACGACCGCGCGGCGCTTCAGGTTCTCCTCGAGCTTGACGACCTCGTCCTTCTTGCCCTCGAGCTCCTTCTGGATCGATTCCTTCCGCGCCTGGAGATCCGCGAGGGCCTTCTTCCCCTGCTTCGACTGCTGCAACGCGCGCTGCATGTCGACGAAGCCGATCTTCTCGTTCTGTCCCAGGGCGGGCACCGCGGAGATCGCCACGCAGATCCCGGCGATCAGTGCCGTCCACCTCGATGTCGTCATCTTCTTGCTGGCCTTTCGTCTCAAGTGGCGCCGGCGCTCAGAGCGGGGCTCCGAACGAGAACTGGATCGGCTCCGTCTCTTCGTCGCCCTCTTCGTTCAGCGGAATGCCGAACTCGATGCGTAGCGGTCCGAACGGCGACAACCAACGAAGTCCGACGCCGGTCGAGTAGCGGAGGTTGCCGAGATCGATGCCGTCCTCCTGGAGGAACGCGTTGCCGAGATCGAAGAAGACGACGCCGCGGAGCCCGACCTCCTGGAAGATCGGGAAGATGAGCTCGGTCTGCACGATCAGCTCGTTGGTGCCGCCGACCGGCTGATTGTTGATGATCGCGCCCTGCGGATTGAACGTGTTCTCACGCGGGCCGAGAGACCGCGTCTCGAAGCCGCGGATCGTGTTGATGCCGCCGGGAAAATAGCGATCGATCAGCGGGAGCTCCTTGCCGGAGAGCCCGTCCTCGCCGAGGCCCCACGCGAGGCGGCCGCCGCTCGAGAAGATCAGCGGCCCGAAGTTCGGAATCTCGTAGACCGGTACGAACCAGCGGCCGCGCGCAGTGAACTTCAGAAAGCGTGTGTTGCCGCCGAGCCCGGCGACCTCGAACGCGACGTCCTGGAAGGACCCGTCCGTCGGGTCGAAGGCGTGATTCAGGGTGTTCCGGAGGATGCCGGGGGCGATCGAGGAGATCGTGCTGTCGCCGGCGGAGTTGAAGATGCTCGGCGGCGCGTCGGGTGCGACGTCGAAGATGTCGGCGAGCTCGAGGCGGTACTCGGCGCCGACTCGCGTGTCCGCGAGGTCGATCGGGCCGAGGCTCTCGATGCCGAGGGCTTCGAAGGGGTAGAGCGTGCGCAGCGAGAGGCCGGTCGCCTCGCGCGTGAAGTCGTCGAACTCGAGCTGCGCGGTGAAGAGCGTCGCCGACAGCATCCAGTTCGTGTCGAGGAAGTACGGGTCGGTCGCCGACAAGAAGATGTTCCGGCGCACCGACCCGAAGTCCGCGTTCGCGACGACGCGCAGACCGCGGCCGAGGAAGTTGTTCTCGGAGACGCGGACGTTGAAGAGGAACTGGTCGCCCGAGCTGAAGCCCGCGCCGGCGCTGAACGCGCCGGTCGAGCCCTCCTTCAGGTCGACGAGGACGTTGATCTGGTCCGGCACGGAGGACTTCCGCGTCGTGACGTTCACCTCGGAGAAAAAGCCGAGGCGCTGCAACGCATCGCGGCTCTTCCGGAGCTTCGTCGCCGAGAAGAGCTCCTGCTCGCTGATCTTGAGCTCGCGCCGGACCACCTTGTCGCGCGTCTTCGTGTTGCCGGTGACCTCGATCTTGCCGATCGTCACCGGAGAGCCCTTGCTCACGCGGAAGGTCACGTCGACCGCCTTCGCCTCGGCGCGGATCACCGTTTCCGGCTCGACGTTCGCGAACGCGTAGCCGCGGTCGCCGTAGAGGTCGGTCAGCTTCTCGACGTCCGACCGCAGCACGCTCGAGCGGAAGACCGTGCCCTGCTCCGCCTGGATCTGCTCCTGCAGGACCTCCTCGTTGACGTCGTGCTCGAGGTGGTCGCCGGCGAACCCGATCGTGCCGAAGTCGAAGCGCTCGCCCTCGTCGATCTTGACCGAGACGATGAGCTCGTCGCCCTCGCGCTGCACCTCCGGCTTGTCGACCTTCACGTTGACGTAGCCGTGGTCGTAGTAGAAGGCCGTGATGCGCTCGACGTCGGTCTTCAGATCCTCGCGGTTGAGCGTGCCGGAGCCGAACAGCCACGAGAGGAACCACGCCTCCTTGGTGGCCATCACGCCCTTCAGCTCGCTATCGGAGAGGTTCTCGTTTCCCTGGAAGCGGATCTCGCCGATGCGGATCTGTCCGCCAGTGTCGATCTTGTAGACGAGGTCGACCTCTCCGGGGACTGCGGACGGGATCACCTCGGGAGTGATGCCGACGTCGAGGTAGCCTTCCTTCTCGTAGAGGCTCCGTGCCCGCTCGATGCCGCGGCGGACCTTCTCGGGATCGTAGATGGTGCGCGCGCGCACCCCGAGCTCCTCGTCGAGGTCCTTCTCTTCGATCTCGATCTCGCCTTCCAGGCGGACGTCATGGATCAGCGGCCGCTCGACGACGCGGAACGTGACGCCGACGGCGCCGCGGCCGTCGGGCTGCTGGTCGACCTCGATGATCACGTCCTCGAAGAAGCCCATCCCGTAGACGGCGCGCAGGTCGGCATCGAGCTGCGCGAGCGTCGCGGGCCGGCCGGGGCGCGACGAGATGTGGACGCGGATCGCGTGCTCGTCGACGCGCGAGTTCCCGACGATGCGGATCTCGGAGACCGTCGGCGTCTGCGCCGACGAGTCCGACGGCCGGGCGAGGCCGCCGGCCGTCACCGCGACGAAGTACAGAAGGGCGAGGACGAGCCGCCGGCTGCGTGCGCTCATGCTCAAGCCGCCTCGAGCCGGCCGTGGGTGAGGCGCAAGCGGCGGTCCATCGCGTGGGCGAGGCGCTCGGAGTGCGTGACGACGACGCAGGTCACGCCGGCCTCGCGGTTCATCTCGACGAGGAGGTGCTCGACCTCCCCGGCAGTGTCGGGGTCGAGGTTCCCGGTCGGCTCGTCGGCGAGCACGACGGCGGGCCGTTGCACGAGAGCGCGCGCGACGGCCACTCGCTGCTGCTCGCCGCCGGAGAGCTCTCCGGGGCGGTGGTCGAGGCGCTCCTTCAGACCCACGCGCTCGAGCAGCTCCGCGGAGCGTTCGCGCGCCGATTCCGGTTTCTCGCCGCCGATCAGCGCGGGCATCATCACGTTCTCCATCGCCGTGAAATCGGGCATGAGATGATGGAACTGGAAGACGAAGCCGACCACCTGGTTGCGGAAGCGAGCCAGGTCACGATCGTTTCTTCCACCGAGGTCGACGTCGCCGATGCGGATCTGTCCCTCCGTCGGGCGCTCGAGGCCGCCGAGGACGTGCAAGAGGGTGCTCTTCCCCACGCCGGACTCACCGACGATCGCGATCGTTTCGCCGCGTGCGACCTCGAGGTCCACCCCCGAGAGCACGCGCACTCGCCGCGGGCCGTCGACGAACTCCTTCACGAGCCCGGTCGCCTCGATGTGCGCTCGTTCCGCCACCCCCCTTCACTGCCTGGTCGGTCACTCGTAGCGGATCACCTCGACGGGCGCGAGACGAGCCGCCTGACGAGCGGGATAGATCGTTGCGAGGATGCAGATCAAGATGGAGGCCCCGGCAACGAGCAGAAAGTTTTCCGGCTCGAGCCGGACGGGCACCGTGTTCACGTAGAACACGTCCTTCGGAAGCTCGATGAACTGGTAGCGCTTCAAGAGCAGCGCGCCGCCGACCCCGCCGAGGATGCCGAGAAGCGTTCCGGTCACGCCGATCAGCGCCCCCTTCAGGATGAAGATCCGGCCGACGGCGGCGCTCGAGGCGCCCATCGACTTCAAGATCGCGATGTCCTTCCGCCGCTCCATCACCACCATGATCAGCGTCGCGGCGATGTTGAACGCGGCGACGAGCACGATCAGCAGCAGCACGATGAACTGGATGAACTTCTCGAGCCGGAACGCCATGAAGAGGTTCCGGTTCACCTCCATCCAGTCGCGCGCGTAGTACGGGTAGCCGATCCGGCCCTCGATGTCGTCGGCGATCTGCCGCGCGGCGTAGAGATCGCTGAGGCGCACCTCGATGCCGGTGACGCCCTCCTCGAGCTGGAAGAAGCGCTGCGCGTCGGCGAGCGACATGTAGAGGATCGTCGAGTCGTAGTCGTACATCCCGGAGTCGAAGAGCCCGCCCACGGCGAAGCGCTTCACGCGCGGCGTGAGGCCGATCGCCGTCGCGGAGCCCATCGGCGACATCACGTTGACCCAGTCGCCGACCTTCACGCCGAGGCTCTTCGCGAGCTCGAAGCCGAGGAGGACCTGGGGCACCTCGACCGTCTCGATGTCGCCGTCGATCATCACCTCGACGGGCATCGGCGAGCCGAGCGTGTCGTGCGAGCCGGGGAGGAGCCGGCGCCGCACCTCGACGACATCGTCGAGACGCTGCGGCTCGACGCCGCGCACGACGGCGCCGCTGACCGCGCCCGTGCTGCTCACCATCGCCTGCCCGTAGATGAAGCGCGCGGCGCGAAGGACGCCGGGCGTGTCCCGCACCGTCTTCTCGACTTCCGCCGCGTCGAGCAGCGCCCCCGTGTGGCTCAGCACGACGATCTGCGGATTGAAGCCGAGGATGCGCTCGCGGAGGTCCTCCTCGAAGCCCGTCATCACCGACATCACGATGCACAGGGTCATCACGCCGATCGCGACGCCGAGGCCGGCGATCAGCGCGATCAGGGAGACGAAGGCTTCACGGCGACGAGCACGGAGATAGCGGAGCCCGACCATGAGCTCCCACGACCCGAGCCAGCCCGTCACGAGCCCCTCGGAGCGCGGAGCAGCGGGAAGAGGAGCGCGTCGCGGATCGAGGGAAGGTCGCAGAGGAGCATGACGAGGCGATCGATGCCGATGCCGCATCCCGCCGCGTGCGGCATCCCGTACTCGAGAGCCGTGACGTAGTCCTCGTCCATCGGATGGCTCTCCTCGTCGCCAGCCGCACCGCGCTGGAGCTGCGCCTGGAAGCGCTCGCGCTGGTCGTCGGGATCGTTCAGCTCGGAGAAGCCGTTCGCCATCTCGCGACCGACCGCGTAGAGCTCGAAGCGGTCGACGAGGAACGGGTCCGCATCGCTCGGCCGCGCGAGCGGCGAGACCTCGCGTGGGAAGCCCGTGACGAACGTGGGCTGCACGAGCTCCGGCTCGACGAAGTGCTCGAAGAGCGCGGTCGCGATGCCGCCGGCGCCCGATCCGGGCGGCGGCGTCACGTGATGGCGGCGCGCGACGTCCTGCGCGGTGCTGTCCGAGCGCAAGTCCGCGGGGCTACAGCCGGCGCGCTCGGCGGTCGCCTCGAGGAGCGAGATCCGCTTCCACGGAGGAGCGAGATCGAGGCGATGCTCGCCGTACGCGATCTCGGTCGTGCCGTGGAGCTCCTGCGCGAGCGCAGCGAAGAGCTCCGCGACGAGCGGCAGCAGGTCCTCGTAGGTCGCGTACGCGAGATAGAACTCGAGCATGGTGAACTCGGGGTTGTGCTGCGTCGACAGCCCCTCGTTCCGGAAGTTCCGACCGATCTCGAAGACGCGCGAGAAGCCGCCGACGAGGAGCCGCTTCAGGAAGAGCTCCGGCGCGATGCGCAGCTGGAGCGTCATGTCGAGCGTGTTGTGGTGCGTGACGAACGGCCGCGCCGCGGCGCCGCCTGCGATCGTCTGCAGGATCGGCGTCTCGACCTCGAGGAAGCCGCGCTCGGAGAGGAACCGCCGGATGCCGGCGAGGATCGTCGCACGACGGCGGAAGGTCTCGCGCACCTCGCCGTTCGCGATCAGGTCGAGGTAGCGCTGCCGATAGCGGATCTCGACGTCCGAGAGCCCGTGCCACTTCTCGGGAAGCGGATGCAGGCACTTCGCGATCAGACGCAGCTCCTCTGCCTGCACGGTGAGCTCGCCCGTGCGCGTCCGGAAGACCGTGCCGCGGACGCCGATCCAATCACCGAGGTCGAGTGTGGTCGTGAGGTCCCAGGTCGCTTCGTCGAGCTGGTCGCGGCGGAGGTACGCCTGGATCCGACCCGAGTCGTCCTCGACGACGACGAACATCGCCTTCCCGAAGCTGCGACGAGCCTGGATCCGGCCCGCGACGACGACCTCGCGCGCACGCGCTTCGAGAGCCGCGACGTCGTCGGATTCGTGGTCGCGCTGCAGGTCTCCCGCCAGGTCCGCCGGACGGAAGTCGTTCGGATAGGCGACGCCCGAAGAGCGCAATCGCTCGAGCTTGGCTCGCCGGGTTGCGCTCAGATCGTCTTCGCTCACGGGGGACTTCGGCTTTCGGGGAGAAGCTCCCGCTCGATCCCGTCCGTCAGCTACCGTCGGACGGACCCGGGTTCAATAGGGCCGCATCGTTTGCAGGGCCCGAGGAATCGGATTAGTTCTCGAAACGGAAGTGATTACGCGGATCGGCCGACCGTACTGGATCGCGGCTCGCCTTCTGCTGCTCGGGCTCGCGGCTCTGTTCGTCGCCACTGCGATCTCCAGCGTCGTGCGCGGGCGTCTCAGCCGAGCCGACTTGCAGCGGGTAGGATCGACGAGCTCCGCGGTGAGCGAGACCTCCATCGACCCGCTCTCCGCCTATCTGCCGATCGCGCGCCGGAACCTCTTCGCGGCGGTCCCCGCCGGAGGCGTCACGGCGACCGGAGTCACGACTGCGGCCGGTCCAGCCGGGGAGCTCCGCCTCCTCGGCACGGGCGGGAGCGCCGATTCCCGCTTCGCGATCGTCGAGTCGACGAAGGACCGGAAGCAGTTCCTCGTCGGGATGGGCGAAGCGCTCGACGGAGCGGAGGTCGCCGACATCGGCTGGCGCCGCATCGTCCTCCGGCGCGGCGCGACCGAGGAGGTGCTGACCGTTCCGGCCGACGTCGGCCTGCGTGGCGGGCAGCCGAGCCCGCGGCCGGGCGCTCCCGTCGCGGCAGCCGCCGCTCCCGCGAACGGGGGCGTCGTCCGGAAGATCGGCGACGACCGCTTCCTGATCGGCCGGGCGGAGGTCGACCACCAGCTCGAGCAGCTCTCCGACCTGTTCACCCAGATGCGGGCGGTCCCGAACATGAAGGACGGCCGGACCGAGGGCTTCCGGATTTTCGCCATCCGGCGCGGAAGTCTGTTCGAGCAGCTCGGCCTTCTGAACAATGATGTGGTACAACGCATCAACGGGGTGGAGCTCACGGACCCGACGCGGGCCATGGGGCTCTTCGAGGAGTTGAAGGGGGAGACGCGCCTGAGCGTCGATGTGCTGCGGGGAGGAGAGCCACGGTCGCTTTCGTACGAGATTCGCTGAGGTCCATCCTACGGACCAAGGCCGCCCTGCTCGCCTTCGTCGCCGCCTCGACGCTGACGTTCGGCTTGCCGGCGCTCGCGCAGGCGCCGCCGGAGCCCTCGCCCACCCCGAACGGCGACGGCAGCCCGCCGGCGCTCGGGCCCGACGACCTCGTCCTGATGGACTTCCAGGACGTCGAGCTGCCGACGCTCGTCAAGTTCATCAGCGAGATCACCGGCAGGAACTTTCTCCTCGACGAGAAGGTCCAGGGTCGCGTCTCCGTCGTCTCGCCGAACAAGATCACCGTGCAGGAGGCCTACCAGGTCTTCCAGTCCGTCCTGCAGGTGAAGGGCTTCACGCTCGTCGACGCCGGCCCGGTGACGAAGATCATCGCGAACAAGGACGCGAAGGAGACGGACCTCCCGCTCGCGAGCGACGGCGCGGGCGACCTCTTCGTCACGCGGATCGTCCCGCTGATGCACCTCGCCGCGGACGCGGCCTCTTCTCTCCTGCAGCCGCTCGTCTCGCGCGACGGCCTGATCAGCGCGTACGCGCCGACGAACTCGCTGATCGTGATCGACACGGGGTCGAACATCTCGCGGCTCCTCCGCATCATCCAGCAGCTCGACGTGCCCGGTCAGGAGCGCACCGTCGAGGTGATCCCGCTGCGCCACGCGTACGCCGGCGAGCTCGCCGAGATCCTCCGCGACGCCGTCGAGGACGAGAACGCGACGGCGCGTCCCGCTCCGGGCCGGCCGGGCACGACGGCCGTCGCCGCGGTCGCCGGAGCCGGCGCACGGCGGACGACCTCGGGCGAGACGGCCGCACTGAAGATCGTTCCCGACGAGCGCTCCAATACGATCGTCGTGATCGGAAGCCCCTTCGAGATCCGCCAGGTCCGGACCCTCGTCGCGAAGCTCGACCAGCCGCTGCCGCGCGGCGCGGGACGCGTGCAGGTCTACACCCTCCGCTACGCCGACGCCGTCGAGCTCGTCCAGGTGCTCGGCGACCTGCTCGGCATCTCCGTGGCGACGCCGATGCGTCAAGCACTTCCCGGACGCTCCGTCACCGAGGGCGGCGGCCGCTTCGGCAGCCGGAGCAATTACGGCACAGGCCCCGGCGGAGAGGCGTTCGGCCAAAGCGTGCTCGGCGGACAGTCCGCCGGCAGCCTCGGCGGCATGTCGGGGAGACGACCGCCCGCCGCGGGCGGGTCGATCGGCGGAGCCGAGGGACCCGCCGGAGCCGGCACGCCGGGGGGCGGCCTGCAGCTCGAAGGCGAAGTGCGGATCACCGCGGATCCGGCGACGAACTCGCTCCTCGTCGCTTCTGCCCCGCAGGATTACGAGACGCTGCGGGACGTGATCGAGCGCCTCGACGTGCCGCGCCGGCAGGTGCTCGTCGAGGCGATCATCTTCGAGATCACGCTGAACCGCGCGCAAGAGCTCGGCATAGAGCTGCAGGGCGGCACGACCGTCGCCGACGGCAAGGGCGTCCTGTTCGGGCGCACGTCCTTCAAGAACCTCGACCCCGTCACGAACGCGATCGCGACCGGGGACACGAGCTCGCTCGCCGGGATCCCCGGGCTTCTTTCGGCGCTCGTCAGCGAGCAGAACATCGTCCTCGCCGACGGCACCGAGATTCCCGCAGGCATCGCGCTCGTCTCCGCGCTCGCGTCGAACTCCGACATCAACGTCCTCTCGGCACCGAACATCCTGACGTCGGACAACGAGGAAGCCGAGATCGTCGTCGGCCAGAACGTGCCGTTCGTCACGAGCCGGTCGACGAACCAGACGAACCTCGAGAACACCTTCAGTCAGATCGATCGTCGCGACGTCGGCATCACGCTGCGCATGACGCCGCAGATCACCGAGGGCGACAGCGTCCGGCTGTTCGTGTTCCAGGAGGTCTCGGCGCTCGTCCCGACCCCCGAGGCGCAGGTGCTGCAGCTCGGCCCGACGACGTCGCTGCGCTCCGCGACGACGACCGTCGTCGTCCAGGACGGCGAGAGCGTCGCGATCGGTGGCCTGATCAACGACCGGATGATCGACACCTCTCAGGGCGTCCCCTACCTGATGGACGTGCCTTTGATCGGCGACCTCTTCCGGTTCGACGACAAGCGGAAGGAGAAGGTCAATCTGATCATCCTTCTCACGCCGCGGATCGTGCAGAACCCGGCCGAGATGCGGATCCTCGCCGACGAGCAGCGCCACCGCTACCGCTCTTCGGTCACGGGCCGCAGCGGGCGCTACGGCGCCACGATCGGTCACGTCGCGCCGACGCGCATCCGCTCCAACCCGGCCGAGAAGCCCGGCGTCCTGCTGCCGGCGGTCGACCTCGCGGAGCCGCCGCACGGAGCTTCCTGATGGCGGCCGAGTCCGCGAACGGCCACGGCACGCTCCCCGACGCGGCCGCGGCTTCCTCGCTCGCGCACCGCTTCGGTCTCGAGTTCCGCGACACGATCGAGCCGAAGGACCTCGACCCGGCGCTCGTCGCGCGCCTGCCGATCCAGTACGCGCGCCGCTGCGCCTGTCTGCCGCTCGCGGAGCGCGCCGACGGCGCGATCGAGGTGGCGCTCGGCGATCCGCGCTCCGCGGAGGTCGTCGACGACCTGCGCGCCCTCTTCCAGCGCCGCGTCGTGCCGATCGTCGTTCCTGCTTCGGCGATCCTCGACAGCATCAACTCCGCGTACGACCGCGCGCAGGGCACCGCGCAGGCCGTGATGGGCGACATCGAGGCGGGCGCGCTCGATCAGGTCGCGCACGAGCTCGAGGAGCCGCGCGATCTCCTCGACGCGGACGACGAGGCGCCGATCATCCGCCTCGTCAACTCGCTGCTCTTCCAGGCCGTCAAGGACCGCGCGTCCGACATCCACGTCGAGCCGTTCGAGCGGGACGTCAGCGTGCGCTTCCGGATCGACGGCCTCCTCTACGACGTCCTGAAGCCGCCGCGGCGCTACCACCCGACGATCATCGCGCGCATCAAGATCATGGCCGGGCTCGACATCGCCGAGAAGCGGCTGCCACAGGATGGACGCCTCCGCTTCCGCGTCGCGGGCCGCGACATCGACGTTCGCGTCTCGATCGTGCCGACGCAGTTCGGCGAGCGCGCCGTGCTCCGGCTCCTCGATCGCACCGGCGCACTGCTGACGCTCGAGGACCTCGGGCTCCTCGGCGAGAACCTCGAGCGGCTCGAGCGCCTGATCGAGCGGAGCCACGGCATCCTCCTCGTCACCGGGCCGACGGGCAGCGGCAAGACGACGACCCTCTACGCGGCGCTCGCGCGCCTCAACTCGACGCTCCGGAACATCATCACGATCGAGGATCCGATCGAGTACCAGCTCCACGGCGTCGGCCAGATCCAGGTGAACCCGAAGATCGAGCTGACGTTCGCGAACGGGCTCCGCTCGATCCTGCGGCAGGACCCAGACGTGATCATGGTCGGTGAGATCCGCGACGGCGAGACGGCGGAGATCGCGATCCAGGCCGCGCTGACCGGTCACCTCGTCTTTTCGACGCTCCACACGAACGACTCCTTCGGAGCGCTCTCGCGGCTCGTCGACATGGGCATCGAGCCGTTCCTCGTCTCCTCCTCGCTGAACGGCGTGATGGCGCAGCGCCTGGTGCGGCGTGTCTGTACCGCGTGCCGCGAGCCGGAGACGTCCGGCGTCTCGACCGAGCGCGAGCTCGGCATCCCGACGGGTTCGCCGATCTACCGCGCGGGCTCCGGCTGCGAAGCGTGCAAGGGAACCGGCTACCGCGGCCGGACCGGCATCCACGAGCTGATGCTCGTCGACGACGACGTGCGAAGCCTCGTCATGCAGCGGAGCGACGCCGCCGCGATCCGTCGCCTCGCGACGGGACGGGGCATGCGCACCCTCCGCGACGACGGGGCACAGAAGGTCGTCGACGGCGCCACGACGGTCGCGGAGATCCTGCGCGTCACCCAGGAGGACGTGGCCTAGCTTCGCCGCATGCCCGTCTACGCGTACAGAGGGCTCAGCGAGGGCGGGCGGCAGGTGCGCGGCGTCGTCGACGCGGAGAGTGCGCGCGGCGCGCGCACCCGGCTCCGTCGCGACGGCATCTATCCGACCGAGGTCGTCGAGGAGTCGGCCCGTCCGAGCGAGGGAGCGAGCCGCCTTTTCCAGCGCGGCACGCGCGTGCGGAACGCAGATCTCGCGACGCTTTCGCGGCAGCTCGCGACGCTGATCGCAGCGGGCGTGCCGGTCGTCGAGGCACTCGGCGCCGTCAGCGAGCAGTCGGAGAGCCCGACCGTCACGCGCGTCCTCTCGCACCTGCGCGACGACGTGAGCCAGGGGACGTCCCTCGCGGACTCGATGAGCGAGCACCCGGGCGTCTTTCCCGAGCTCTACGTCGGCATGGTGCGCGCCGGCGAAGCGGCGGGCGCGCTCGACCTCGTCCTCGAGCGCCTCGCGACGCACACCGAGGCACAGACGCGCCTGCAAGCGCGCGTCCGCACCGCGCTCGCGTATCCGCTCTTCATGTCGCTCTTCTCGGGCGCGATCGTCGTCTTCCTTCTCGCGTTCGTCGTGCCGAAGGTGACGCGCATCTTCTCGGAGCAGAAGCAGGAGCTCCCTCTCCCCACGCGGATCCTTCTCGGGCTCTCGAACGCGATCACCGACAACTTCCTCCTCCTGCTGATCGTCCTCGTGCTCCTCGTCGCGGGAGCGCTCGCGATGCTGCGTCGCCCGGGCGGACGTGCTTGGCTCGACCGGCGCCTCCTCGACGTCCCCTTCGTCGGCCCGATCCTGACGAAGATCGCCGTCGCCCGCTTCGCGCGGACGCTGGCGACGCTTCTCGCGAACGGCATTCCTCTTCTCACGGCGCTCGACCTCGCGCGGCGGGTGACCGGCAACGTCGCCATGTCGGATGCCGTGGAAGAGGCGCGGGCCGCGATCCGCGAAGGCCAGGGCGTCGCGGCCCCGCTGCGCAAGACGGGCCTCTTCCCGCCTCTCCTGACGCACATGATCGCGGTCGGCGAGCGCTCCGGCGAGCTCGAGCCGATGCTCGCCCGCGTCGCCGACGCGTACGAGCAGGAGGTCGAGAGCGCCCTCGGCGGGCTCACCGCCATCTTCGAGCCGCTGATGATCGTCGTCATGGGCGGCGTCATGCTGTTCATCGTGCTCGCGATCCTGTTGCCGATCTTCGAGATCAATTCGCTGGTCCGCTAAGAACGTGGCATGATCGAGCGCATGCAAAACGGGCCGACGCCGCGACGGCGCACGCTGGGACAGGCGGGCTTCACCTTGATCGAGATCATGGTCGTGGTCTTCATCCTCGGCCTCCTGATCACCCTCGTCGCGCCGCGCATCCTCGGCCGCACCGACGAAGCTCGACAGACGAAGGCCGCCGCCGACATCAAGGCGATCGAGCAGGCGCTGCATCTCTACAAGCTCGACAACGGCTTCTATCCGACGACCGATCAAGGCATCGAAGCGCTGGTGTCGCCGCCGACGTCCGGCATGCTGCCGCGGCGCTGGAATCCCGAGGGCTACCTTCCGAAGCTGCCGAAGGACCCGTGGGACATGCCCTACGTCTTCCAGAGCGACGGGGCGAAGTACGTGATCCTCTCGTTCGGCGCGGACGGCGCCGAGGGCGGCGAGGGTCCCGCCAAGGACATCGACTCACGAGACCTCGGATGACGCGCGCGGCCCGCGCGCGGGCCGGCTTCGCCCTTCTCGAGCTCGCGCTCACCCTCGGGCTGATCGGGCTCCTGATCGCTCTCGTCGTGCCGCGCCTCGGCGTGATCGGCAGCGCCGCGCTCGACTCGAGCGCGCGTCGGCTCGCGACGCGCATCCAGTTCCTGCGCGAGGAAGCGGCGCTACGGAGCGGCTGGATCCGCCTCGCGATCGACCCGGAGAGCGGCAGCTTTCGCGCCGAGCGCCTCGTTCCGGTCGCGGGAGGCGCCGAATTCGTTCCCGAGGACGGGCCGCTCTACCGTGCGACGACGCTGCCGTCGCCGATGCGCTTGACGCTCGAGGGTCCGGCCGTGACGACGACTCCCGACGGCTTCCGGACGACCGTCTTCTCGCCCGACGGCTACGCGGATCCCGCGATCGTATGGCTCGACGACGGCGCGGGCCGCCGCGTCGCGATCGTGATCGAGCCGGTCGCTTCGCGGCCGCGCGTCCTCGATGAGGCGGACGTTCCGACGAGCCTCGCGAGCGGAATGGGGATGCGGGGATGAGCCGCGCTCGCCGGAAGGAAGCCGGGTTCACGCTCCTCGAGGTGATGGTCGCGGTCGCGATCCTCGCGACGGCGTTCACGGCGCTTCTCGGCCTGCACGCGCGAAACCTCCGCACGATCGCATACGATCGTGCGTACACGGAGGCTCTCTTCCTCGCGCGCGAGCGCATCGCCGAGCTCGAGCTGAGCGGCGCGCCCGACATCGGCGACCAGAGCGGCGACTTCGAAGGCGTCTATCCCGGCCAGTATCCCGGCTTTCGCTGGGAGCAGACCGTCGTGCCCGCTCCTCTCCTCGCGAACGTGCGCGAGGTGACGGTGCGCGTGATCCCGCCCGAGGGCGAAGGCGCCGCGAGCGAGCTGACGCTGTGGCTGCGCGCGCCATGAAGAAGGGAGCGTCTGCGCGCGCGCAGCGCGCGGCCGAGCGCAAGCGAGCGGGGAGAGGAGGCTCCGCTCGGCTTTGCCGAGTGGAGGAGAGGGGCGGCGCCCCTCTCGTTGCAACAGATTCCGGATTCACGCTGCTCGAGCTCCTCGTCGCGGTCGCGGTCGTCGCGATCCTGGTGCTGATCCAGGTCGGTCCCTTCCAGCAAACGATCGTCTCGCGCGACCGCGCCGAAGCGCAGGTCGAGCGCGTCACCGGGGCGAGGCTGGCGCTCCTGCGGATCGCGGAGGAGCTCTCGGGAGCGGTCGGGATCGACGACGAGCGGACGCGCTTCTCGCTCGTCGACCAGACGTTCGACCAGCCTGCGAGCGACCTCCGCTTCGCGACGACCGGCGCTCGCCGCGTGACCGCGGGACCACAGGACTCCGTCGAAATCGTGCGCTACTTCCTCGAGCGCGACCCGGACCGCCCGAGCTCGATGCTGCTCTTGAAGGAGCAGCTTCCCTCGATCGCCGCGGAAGGCGTCGAGCCGACGGCGATGGTCGTCCTCGAGAACGTGCGAACGTTCCGCGCCGAGGTCCTTCCCGATCCGCGCGGGGCCTGGAGCCCGACCTGGCAGGCGAACGGCGCCCAGGTGCCGCGCGCCGTGCGACTCGAGCTCTCCCTGAACGACGGCGAAGCCGGGTCGACCGCGTACCGGACGACGGTCACCCTGCCACTCGGTGCGGCGTCGTGAAGACGAACGAGCGCGGCCTCGCCCTGCTCTCGGCGCTTCTCTCCGTGGCGCTGCTCACGCTGATCGTCGTCGAGATGACGGACACGACGTTCGTGCACAGCCATCTCGCGCGGAACGCGGGCAACGCGATCAGCGCGCAGCTCCTCGCGCGCTCCGCCGAGACGGGAGTCGAGGCGCTCGTCGTCGAAGTGGGCAAGAGCAAGGACCCGATGCTCCGCAAGACGCTGCTGCAGGGGCTCCCACCCGTCCCGGTCGGCCCCGGCTCGGTCGCGTTCCAGGTCCGCGACGAAGGCGGCAAGCTCGACCTGAACCAGATGGGGCGACACAGGACGGCGCTCGAAGCGCTTTTCGACGAGCTCGATCTCGACGATTCCCTGCTCGACGCGGTCGCGGTTCGCGTGGGCGCGATCCCCGAGACCGAGGCGAGACGCAGCGCCGCAGCGGACTGCGCGTTGCCGCTCCCGTGCGACCCTCCCATCGGTCCGCTCCGGAGCATCGACGACCTGCTGACGATCCGGGGCTTCACGCCGGCGATCGTGGAGGCGCTGCGCCCCTACGTGACCGCCGGCGGAAAGCGCGGCAGCGGACAGCTCGCCGTCAACGCCGCACCGAGCCTCGTCCTGCGAGCCGTCGGCTGCTCGGTCGACCAGGGTTTCCCCGAGCCGCCACGCGACTACGAGGACCTGCAGACGTTCCAGGCCGACGCGGAATGCGAGGCGACGGTCACCCTGGGTTTGAACGGCGACCTCTACTCGATCTACGCGGTCGGACAGGTCGGCGACGCGACGCAATCGATCCGATCCACGGTTCGCGTGAACGGCGGCAAGGTCGAGAGGCTCGCCTGGAAGGAGCAACCCGTTTTGGGCCCGGCTCCCGACACGGTACGCTAGCGCCGTGCTGGCGTTGGGGGTGGATCGAGTCGAGGGCGGCTTCGTCCTCGCGCTGCTCGACGCGGCGGCGCGCGGGCCGCGCGTTGCCGGAACGTGGGTGATCCCCTGCCCGCCCGGCGATGAAGCCGCCGTTCTGCGCGACGCCACCCTGGAGCACTGCCCCGAGTCGCCGGACGCGGCCGCGACGAGCCTC
>Ga0194128_10004639_pt1 | contig 19966 bp, 17 predicted proteins | sample TA2KigCa65mmetaG_FD_148650 | JGI IMG/M metagenome (GOLD analysis project Ga0194128, IMG submission 148650) | Freshwater microbial communities from Lake Tanganyika, Tanzania - TA2015037 Kigoma Deep Cast 65m | ecosystem: Environmental > Aquatic > Freshwater > Lake | place: Tanzania: Lake... | reverse complement strand
ATGACCAGATGCTCGCTCCCAAGTGGGTTCTATCGATGGGAGCTTGCGCCTCATCTGGTGGCATGTTCAATAATTATGCAATCGTCCAAGGCGTTGATCACATAATTCCTGTTGATATTTACCTGCCAGGCTGCCCACCAAGGCCTGAGATGCTGATGGATGCAATTTTGAAGCTGCATGAGCAGATTGGTAATGAAAAACTCGGTGTCAACCGGAAAAAGATAGTTAAGGAAGTTGAAGCTTCAGCAATTGCTGCCACCCCAATTCACCAGGTCCCCGTCTTTGGAAAGCAGGACTGATTGATGAGCGAGCAGAAAGGTTCATTCGGCATCCAAGGAAGTGGAGATACCTCAGGTTATGGTGGGCTAGTTCGCTCAAATTTCTCACCAACTTCAGCACAGAGGCCCTATGGCTCCTATTTTGATGAAGTAGCAGATGAATTAGAGCGCGCATTTCCAGAATTTAGCGATGCTATTGAAAAAGTTGTTGTAGACCGTGGTGAATTAACCCTGCATATAAAGAGACAGCGCCTTTTTGATGTTGCTAAGACCTTGAGAGATAGCGAAGCTCTTCGTTTTGAAGTCTGCCTTGGCTTATCGGGAGTGCATTACCCACAAGACAGCGATCGCGAGCTCCATGCTGTCTATGAACTCTTATCGATGACCCATAACCGCAGAATTAGGTTAGAAGTTAGCGCACCTGATTCAGACCCTCATCTCCCATCTCTGGTTGAAGTTTGGGCCGGAACTAATTGGCATGAGCGCGAGGCCTATGACATGTTTGGAATTATTTTTGATGGACATCCTGCCCTCACTCGAATCTTGATGCCAGATGACTGGCCAGGATATCCACAGCGTAAGGATTATCCACTTGGCGGCATTTCGGTCGAATATGTGGGAGCCACAATTCCATCTCCTGATAGCAGGAGGTCTTATCAATGAGTACTTTTGCATCATCTAGAGAGACAACCGAGGGAACGATCTATTCAGTAACCGGCGGAGACTGGGATCAAGTAGCAAGTGAAATTGGGAGCGCAAAAGAAGAGCGCGTCGTTGTAAATATGGGTCCACAGCACCCCTCAACTCATGGAGTGCTACGTCTAATGCTTGAGCTTGAAGGTGAAACGATCATCGAACTTAGGTGCGGTATTGGGTATCTTCACACAGGAATAGAAAAAAACACTGAGTTTCGCACTTGGACTCAAGGGGTTACTTTCGTTACCCGAATGGATTATTTGAGCCCACTATTTAATGAAAGTGCATATTGCCTGGGAGTAGAAAAACTATTGGGCATTACTAGCGATGTTCCAGAGCGGGCATCAGTTATCCGAGTATTGATGATGGAACTTAATCGCATCTCATCTCACATGGTTGCGCTAGGAACTGGAGCGTTAGAGCTTGGAGCAATTACTCCAATGTTCTTTGCCTTCCGCGAGCGTGAAAAAGTCTTAGATGTATTTGAAAAAGTTTCAGGGCTAAGAATGAATATGGCCTATATCCGCCCAGGAGGGGTTGCCCAAGATTTACCTGAAGGAACAGTTGCTGGCATCAGAGAGTTGATAAAGGATTTAAGGAAGAGCTTTAGAGATAACGCCAAGCTATTGATTGGTAATTCGATCTGGATCAAGAGAACCAAAGGCATTGGCTATCTAGATCTTGCAGGATGTATCACTCTTGGTGTCACTGGCCCAGTGCTTCGCTCAACAGGTATGCCTTGGGATTTGAGAAAGACTCAACCTTATTGTGGATACGAAAACTATGACTTCGATGTCATCACTTCAGATACCTGTGATGTCTATGGTCGCTTCTTGATTCGTATGCAAGAGCTAGAGCAATCCTTGAGAATCATCGAGCAGTGCTGCGACAAGTTAGAAAAACTTGAAGGAGCTCCCGTAATGGTGGCTGACAAGAAAATTGCATGGCCTGCTCAACTATCACTCGGCGGAGATGGACTGGGAAATTCCCTAGATCACATCCGCCAAATCATGGGGACTTCCATGGAAGCGTTAATTCATCACTTCAAGATCGTCACTGAAGGATTTAGAGTTCCAGCAGGACAGGTCTATAGCCCAGTTGAATCACCTAGAGGTGAGCTTGGAGCCCACTTGGTCTCTGATGGTGGCACTCGTCCATATCGAGTCCATTTCCGTGCCCCATCATTTAGCAATCTCCAATCAACTTCGGCAATGTGTGAAGGATCTCTAATTGCTGATGTCGTTGCAGCCGTTGCCTCCATTGACCCGGTGATGGGAGATGTGGACCGCTAATGCCTTTAACAGATTCCGATAATTTAGTAATGGATTCGATAATAAATCGATACCCACGTTCTCGCTCTGCCATCATGCCACTTCTTCACTTTGCGCAATCAAAAGATGGTTATGTAACTTCTGAGAGCATTGAAGTCATCGCCAAGAAACTCAATCTAGAGAGCGCAGAAGTTAGCGCTGTAGCAACCTTCTATACGCAATATAAACGTGGGCCTGTTGGTGAATATCATGTTGGAGTTTGCACTAACACCTTATGTGCGATTATGGGCGGAGATGAAATATTTGAGTCCCTCAAGGAACATCTTGGTGTTGAGAATAATGGGGTCACAGATGATGGAAGAGTTTCAATAGAGCATATTGAATGCAATGCTGCCTGTGATTACGCACCGGTGATCATGGCTAACTGGGAGTTCTACGATAATCAGAGCGTTGAATCAGCTAAAGATCTAGTCGACTCCATGCGCCAAGGAACTCCCCCAGCGCCAACTCGCGGGCCAGATAGATTGCCGACTTGGAAAGAGAACTCAGCTCTTCTTGCAGGGATTAATGATGGGCTGGCGAATCAGGGCGTTCAAGCTGGCGAGCCAACGCTTCTTGGTCTAAAGATTGCCCAGAGTGGAAATAAGAAATTAACCCCAGTGCTAACCCAATATTATGATCAGAAGGATTCATTTACTTTAGAGGGATATCGTCGCGGTGGCGGCTATAAAGCCATCGAAAGAGCTTTAGACATGAGTCCTGATGAAGTAATTCAAACTGTTGAAGATTCCGGGCTTAGGGGCCGCGGTGGCGCAGGCTTTCCCACCGGTATGAAGTGGGGCTTTATCCCACAAGGCGATAATAAAGAGCATTACTTTGTTGTTAATGCCGATGAATCAGAGCCTGGTACTTGTAAAGATACCCCCTTAATGCTTGCCAATCCTCATGTACTAATCGAAGGAACAATTATCGGCTCCTATGCCATTAGAGCAAAGCATGCATTCATATATATTCGCGGTGAAGTCGCCCATGTAATTCGCAGGGTGCAACAAGCCATCGAAGATGCCTATAAAGCAGGTCTATTAGGTAAAAATATATTGGGCAAGGGTTTTGATTTAGATCTTGTGCTTCATGTTGGCGCTGGCGCTTATATCTGTGGTGAGGAGACAGCTCTACTCGACTCACTCGAAGGATTTAGAGGTCAACCAAGGCTTCGCCCACCGTATCCAGCAATTGCAGGCCTTTATGCCCGACCAACTGTCGTTAATAACGTTGAATCTGTAGCTTCAGTCCCGGCAATTATCAATAATGGTGCGCAATGGTTTGCATCTCTTGGAACGGAAAAGAGCAAGGGCTTTACTCTCTACTCGCTCTCAGGGCATGTGAAAAATCCTGGACAATTTGAGGCTCCACTCGGCATAACCCTCCGCGAGTTAATTGACATGGCTGGAGGAATGCGCGATGGAAATAAATTGAAATTCTGGACACCGGGTGGTTCATCAACACCGATATTTACCGATGAACATCTAGATATTCCACTCGACTATGAAGGCGTTGCAGCTGCTGGATCAATGCTTGGGACAAAGGCGCTACAGATATTTGATGAGACCACAAGTGTGGTTAGAGCGGTACTTCGTTGGACTGAGTTCTATGAGCATGAATCATGCGGAAAATGCACCCCATGCCGCGAGGGCACCTGGTGGTTGGTTCAAATCCTTAAAGATCTTGATGCAGGCAAAGGCGAGCAAGCAGATCTTGATAAATTACTTGATCTCTGCGACAACATTGCTGGTCGCTCATTCTGTGCGCTAGCAGATGGAGCAGCTAGTCCAATCATTTCCTCTATTCAATACTTCCGCCAAGAGTATCTAGAGCACTTGAAGATTGGCGGATCACCTTTTAATCCTGCCGCTTCTTCGCTTCTTAGATCAGTTGGGGTTAGGGTATGAGCACTCAAGAACTGGCTATCGACACCACTGTTGAGATGATTACACTAACAATTGATGGTTTTGAAGTTAGCGTGCCAAAGGGAACGTTGGTAATTAGAGCTGCTGAAAAACTAGGAATTCAGATCCCGCGTTTCTGTGATCATCCATTACTAGATCCAGTAGGAGCATGTCGCCAATGCTTAGTTGAGATTGAAGTAAACGGAAGAAAGTTCCCAAAGCCACAAGCCTCCTGCACTATTCCGGTTGAACCAGGGATGATTGTTAATACTCAGCTCACCTCAGCCGTTGCTGATAAGGCGCAGCAAGGTGTCATGGAATTGTTGCTAATTAATCATCCACTTGATTGCGCAGTCTGCGATAAGGGTGGCGAGTGTCCTCTGCAGAACCAAGCTATGAGCAATGGAGGCGAAGAATCTAGATTTGAAGGAACAAAGCGCACATTTGAAAAGCCAATAAGTATCTCCTCGCAGGTACTTCTTGATCGCGAGCGCTGCATTCTCTGTGCTCGCTGTACTAGATTCTCTGAAGAAATCGCGGGAGACCCATTTATTACCCTCAATGAGCGCGGCGCACTCCAGCAGGTTGGTATCTATGAAAAAGAGCCATTCGAATCATATTTTTCAGGAAATACCGTGCAGATCTGCCCAGTTGGAGCCCTCACCGGGGCCTCATATCGCTTCCGCGCTCGCCCCTTTGATTTGATTTCAACTCCCTCTGCTTGTGAGCATTGCGCATCAGGATGCGATATGCGCACCGATGTTCGTCGTGGGAAAACTCTACGTCGCCTGGCAGGAGATGATGCATCAGTAAATGAGGAGTGGAACTGCGATAAGGGTCGTTGGGCATTTAAGTATGTAAACGCTAACGATCGCATTACTACTCCACTCATTAGAGACGAGGGTGGGCGATTAAGAGAGGCTTCATGGCCAGAGGCTCTAGCACTGGCTGCCAAAGGATTGAAAGAAAATCGCTCGGCGGTCTTGGTTGGAGGAAGAGTAACTCTTGAAGATGCCTATGGATACTCCAAGTTTGCTCGTGTAGCGCTAAAGACTAATGATATTGATTTCCGCTCGCGAGTAACGTCGAAGGAGGAGAGAAACTTCCTAGCCTCACATGTTGTAGGAACTCAGATAAATTACAGAGATCTTGATAAAGCAGATCAGATTGTGCTTCTAGGATTTGAAGCCGAGGAAGAATCGCCAATTGTTTTTCTTCGCCTTTATAAGCAAGTTAGAAAGCGCGAATTGAAGATAACCGCAGTTGCTCCCTTTGCATCTAGAGGCAATAAGAAATTGAAGGCAGAGCTAATCGCAACTCAAGCAGGCAGTGAAGCATCAGCGATATCTAAGATCTCAAATCTTTCCAACAAATCAGTAATCCTCATTGGCGAGCGCTTGTCTGAGAGCACTGGAGCAATTTCAGCGGCGGTCACTCTCGCTACAAGTAGTGGGGCAAAACTTGCTTGGATTCCAAGAAGAGCAGGAGAGCGAGGAGCCCTTGAGGCTGGAGCGATTCCCAATCTTCTTCCCGGAGCAAGACCGGTAAGTGATAGCGTTGCCAGAGTAGATCTCCAAGCTGCCTGGGGAGTTTCAGGCCTTCCTAGTAATCCTGGCCTTGATAGCGATGAAATTCTTAAAGAGGTAGAAAGAGGCTCTATCCGAGCTCTTCTGGTAGGCGGTGTAGACCCACTTGATATCTCACCTGATTACCAAACAATCATGGAAAAGGCTTTTGTTGTTTCACTTGAGATTCGCCATAGCGCTGTAACGCAGATTGCAAATGTGGTGTTTCCGGTAGCAGCTGTTGTCGAAAAGAGTGGAACATTTATCAATTGGGAGTCAAGGGGCAGGTTCTTTGAAGCGGCAGTGCCCGATTCGCTAAGCAGAAGTGATGTAAGAATCCTTTCAATGCTGGCAGATGAGATGGACTCAAGCATTAATCTGCCAACCGTTAGCTCCGCTAGGGATGAATTCAATTCACTTGGAACTTGGCACCATCGCGAGAGCTTTACTCCAGTAAGCGGCATATCACCCAGTATTGCAAGTGACAAAGCAAATCTCTGCTCGTGGAGGTTGCTTCTTGATGCCGGATCTCTTCAAGATGGAGAGAATAATTTGGCAGGAACTGCTCATCCATCTGTTGCCATGATTTCGAAGAATCGTGCAGATGCTCTGGATGTCAACGATGGTGAGTTGATTAGAATTTCAACATCGCGTGGTCAAATAACGCTGCCCTGCCAGATTGATCAGATTGAGGACGGCTCTGTATGGGTGCCCCGCAATAGCGCAAATAGCAAAGTAATTGAAAGCCTTGGGATTACCTCTGGTGAGGTATCGGTGGTGAAGGCATGAGTAATGCTTCAATAATCCTTGATGATCCGACCTGGATAATAGTTGCTAAGGGCGTATTGATATTTGTTCTCTGCGTTCTACTAACACTTCTTTCGATTTGGGGCGAGAGGCGCATAGTGGCTCGCATGCAGATGCGTATGGGGCCAAATCGCGTAGGCCCATTTGGTTTAATCCAAGCCTTAGCAGATGGGGTAAAACTTGCATTGAAAGAAGACATAATCCCAGCTGCAGCAGACCGCGCCGTATTTGTTCTAGCCCCGATAATCAGCGCCACGACCTGCTTCATGGCCTTTGCAGTCATTCCCCTCACCGGCGAAGTTAATTTCTTTGGTGAACAGACCATTATGCAATTAACCGATCTGCCAGTTGGGGTCTTATATGTCCTTGCAACGGCATCTATAGGTGTTTACGGAATCGTGCTTGCCGGCTGGTCGTCAGGTTCGACATATCCACTCCTTGGCGGACTGCGCTCGAGCGCTCAAGTAATCTCCTATGAAATCGCCATGGGACTTTCATTTGTTGGTGTCTTTATCTATGCCGGATCAATGTCAACTGGTGACATCATCGCTGCGCAATCAACATGGTGGAACATCGTTGTGCTCTTTCCTTCCTTTGCCATCTATGTGATTTCAATGGTGGGTGAGACAAACCGCGCTCCATTTGATTTAGCAGAAGCTGAAGGCGAATTGGTTGGAGGATTCCATACAGAGTACTCATCACTTAAGTTTGCACTCTTCTTCCTAGCTGAATATGTAAACATCATTGCTGTTTCATCCCTTGCCACCACGCTATTCTTAGGGGGGCCAAGTGCCCCTCCTGGCCTTGGATTTACATCAGCCTGGCTAGGTGGATGGTTTAGCTTCATCTGGTTCTTCCTTAAAGTCTTGGCATTTTTCTTCTTCTTTGTCTGGCTGCGAGGAACCCTTCCAAGATTGCGCTATGACCAATTCATGAAGCTTGGTTGGAAAGTTTTGATTCCAGTAAATGTTGCTTGGATTTTGGTCGTTGCCACACTTCGCCTTCTAACACAGCAAAGCGCTTCACGATTTGTCATCGCAGGGTTTACTGGTGCGGTGGTCTTAGCAGTTCTTGGTGCTATTTCAGTCTATGATCGCTCAAAGATAAAGGTTGAAGAATTGGCCAATCAGGTGGGCCCAATGCCTGAGCCATCATTTCCGGTTCCAGCCCTTCCAACATCTCTGGCTCTAAGAGAAAAGGAGGGCAATTAAATGAGCAATTTTCATTTAGAGCCAAGACCTTCAGGGGCCATCCAAAAGGCAGCCGAGCAATCTCTTCCAGTTACTGGAACCGAGCCTGCAGGCTTTTTCACCCAACTAAAAGGTTTCTGGGTCACCTTCAGTACTATGTTTAAGAAGCCCAACACCATTGAATATCCTGAAGTCAAGCCTGAAGTTGCTCCAGGCTTTCATGGTCGCCATCAACTAAACCGATATGAAGATGGACTTGAAAAATGTATTGGGTGTGAGCTTTGTGCTTGGGCATGTCCTGCAGATGCTATCTATGTTGAAGGTGAAAATAATAGCGAAGGTAATCAAATCTCCCCTGGCGAGCGATATGCCAAGGTTTATCAGATTAATTACTTACGCTGCATATTCTGTGGTCTTTGTATTGAAGCCTGTCCAACAAGAGCACTCACCATGACAAATGAATACGAAATTGCCGATGACACTCGTGAGAAATTAATCTGGGAGAAAGGGGATTTACTCGCTCCCCTTCGTGCTGGAATGTTGATGCCACCACATCCGATGTATCCAGAGTCTGATCATCACAATTATTACCGCAATGAGATTAGAGAATCACACCCATCACAAGATACGACAGGAGGTGGCCAAAGTAGGTGACTGGTGAAGCGGCTCTATTCTGGGTATTAGCACCTCTTGCCGTTTTGGCAGCAGTGGCCATGCTATATATGAAAAAAGCTGTTCACTCTGCAATTCTTCTTGCTTGGGTAATGATTACTCTAGCTATCTTCTATATTGCCCTAGAAGCTCCATTCTTAGGAATCGTTCAAATTGTGGTCTATACCGGAGCAGTAATGATGCTCTTCTTGTTTATTTTGATGTTGGTAGGCGTTGATTCTTCAGATTCATTAGTTGAAAAGATTAGAGGACTACGCTCTGTTGCAATCTTTACTGTTCTAGCCTTTTCATTAACCCTAATTGCCTTTATCGCTCGAGCCGAACTGGGAAGGCCGAGCGTTGGCTTGGAGGAGGCAAATCGTGAGGGAAATGTTCAAGGTTTGGCCCAATACCTATTTAGCGATTATGTATGGGCTTTTGAGGTCATTTCAGCGCTTCTAATCACCGCAGCCCTTGGCGCTATGGTTCTTGCTCACTCAGAAAAAAGTGAAGTTGCCAGAACTTCTCAGAGAGCTCGCTCAATTGCGCGCTTTCGTGGAAAGTCGATTGCTACGGCTGCAGGCCTTCCGGGTTCTGGAGTGTATGCCAGACACAATGCGCTAGATCTCCCTGCGCTCCTGCCAGATGGAAAACCATCTGATCTATCAATCGCAGAAGTGCTCCATCGCAGAGGAGATGTCGCAGAGTCAAAGAGCTATGAACTAGAGGGCTTGCCAAAGATTGATGATCAGGGCAACAAATAATGAATCCAACCAACTACCTCTATCTCTCCGCAATCCTTTTCTCGATAGGAGCTGTTGGAGTAGTAGTTCGAAAGAATGCAATTGTTGTTTTCATGTGCATCGAGCTTATGCTAAATGCCGCAAATCTTGCTTTTGTTACCTTTGCCAAGATCAATGGAAATCTAGAAGGTCAGGTAATGGCCTTCTTCACTATGGTTGTTGCAGCATGTGAAGTCGTCGTGGGACTAGCGATTATTGTGACTATCTTCCGTTCTCGTCGCTCTGCATCAGTTGATGATGCCAGTCTGTTGAGTCGATAAATGACCTCTGAAAACTTAATCTATCTAGTCGCCCTGCCACTATTTAGCTCGGCACTTCTGATGCTACTTGGGCGCAGGGCCGATAGGTGGGGGCATGTCTTTGCAACTCTTATTTCAGCAAGCACCTTTGTGATTGGTGCAATGGAATTTTTCGCAATGATAGATCGCCCAGAGGCCTCAAGAGCAGTAACCCAGAAGCTCTTTACATGGATCTCGGTTGGAACATTTAATGTTGATGCTGGCCTGGTTCTTGACCAGCTATCTATTGCTTTTGTACTTCTTATTACTGGAGTTGGAACACTTATTCATATCTACTCGATTGCCTATATGTCACATGACCGCGATAGAAGGCGTTTTTTCGCATATTTGAACTTCTTCATCGCAGCGATGCTCTTGTTAGTCCTTGGGGATTCCTACCTAAATCTCTATGTGGGCTGGGAGGGCGTGGGCCTTGCCTCATACCTTCTTATCGGCTTCTGGAATCAGCAACCAGAGTATGCGACAGCGGCCAAGAAAGCATTTGTAGCAAACCGTGCGGGTGACTTTGGCTTATCGGTTGCTGTAATGATTGCCTTTGCAAACTTTGGTGCAGTTTCATTTGTTGGAATTGAAGAAAAAGTTGATGGAGCAAGTCAGACTGCACTTACCGCTATGGGTCTAATGCTTCTTCTAGCAGCTGCTGGTAAATCGGCACAGTTCCCACTTCAAGCTTGGCTTGGAGATGCGATGGCTGGTCCTACTCCAGTCTCTGCCTTGATCCATGCGGCAACGATGGTGACTGCCGGGGTTTATCTAATCACTCGCTCTAATTTCATATTTGACAACGCACCAACTGCGCAGTTAGCAGTAGTCATGGTTGGAATCATCACCTTACTCTTTGGTGCAGTTATTGGTATGGCAAAAGATGACATAAAGAAAGCACTGGCTGCCTCAACTATGTCACAAATTGGATACATGATCATGGCCTCTGGCTTTGGCCCAGCTGGCTATGCCTTTGCAATCATGCACTTACTAACCCATGGTTTCTTCAAAGCCGGATTATTCTTAGGTGCAGGATCAGTGATGCATGGCATGAATGACGAAGTAAATATGCGTCGCTACGGCGGGCTAGCTAGATTCATGCCAATTACGTCGATTACCTTTGGCCTTGGGTACTTAGCAATCATAGGGGTTCCACCATTTGCTGGGTTTTACTCAAAAGATAAGATCATTGAAACAGCATTTAATACCGGCGGCCTCCAAGGAGTTCTCTTTGGATCGGCGGCTCTACTGGGGGCAGTAATCACCGCCTTCTATATGACTCGCTTAATGTTGATGACTTTCTTCGGCAACAAGCGTTGGGTATCAGGAGCTGAGCCACACGAATCACCATTTTTGATGTGGGCCCCGATGGCAGTCTTAGCCCTCGGTTCAGCGGCATCTGGATATCTGCTTTATAGCGGCAAAGCCATCGTGAAATGGCTTGCTCCTGTAGTTGATAGGGATCATCATGAACATGCGGAGTTCCTGCCGGCAATTGTTGTCACAACCCTTGCAGTGGTTGCCGTAATAATCGGAGTTGCTGTCGCGTTTATCAAATACCGCGGAGAGTTATCAGAGAGTGCACCAAGTGATGTAAGTATCTTCACTCGTGTCACACGCAGAGATCTTCTTCAAGACGATGCCAATGAGTTTCTCTTTATGCGCCCTGGCCAGAAACTAACCCAAGTACTAGTCAAGACTGATGAAAGTGTGATTGATGGAGCAGTCAGAGCAGTTGGTTCAAGTGTATTAGGTAGTGCTCGAGGGATGCGCAAACTGCAAACTGGATATGTAAGAAATTACGCTCTTCTAATCCTCATTGGAGCACTCGTTGCTCTCCTTGCAGCTTTAGTGGTGACTATATGAACCTTTTGACCAGCATGGGAGTACTTCCATTAATCGGTGCGGGTCTAGTTGTCTTACTTCCTGCCACAAATGCGAAGTTAGTGAAACAGTGCGCTCTTTTGGTTTCCCTTCTGGTTGCCACCCTTGGAATCACGATGACAGTTGGCTTTGAACGAGATGTGACAGGTTTTCAGTATGTTGAGAAATATTCGTGGATTCCATCCCTTGGAATCAGTTATCAACTTGGAATAGATGGAATATCTCTGATTCTTATTCTGCTCTCAGTGCTATTAGTTCCGATAGTGATTTTGGCTGGGTGGAATGAATCAGAGGGTGGACGCTTTAGCGTTAAGACCTTCTACATTCTGATTCTTATCCTTGAAACAATGATGATTGGCGTCTTTGCAGCAACAGATCTTTTCCTCTTCTATGTCTTCTTTGAAGCGATGCTAGTTCCGGTCTACTTCCTAATTGGTGGATATGGCAGCGGGGCAAGGCAGGCTGCGGCGGTAAAGTTCTTGTTATATAGCCTTTTCGGTGGCCTTTTGATGCTTGCCTCCATTATTGGCATATTTGTGATTTCAGGGAATCAAATAGGAAGAACTTTTGATATCACCACACTCTCTGCTCTAGAGATAGATACGACAACTCAGAACTTCCTATTCCTAGGCTTCTTTATCGCCTTTGCTATCAAAGCTCCACTCTGGCCACTTCATACATGGCTGCCAGATGCGGCAAAGTCGGCAACGCCTGGAACTTCAGTTCTGCTACTAGGCGTACTAGATAAAGTTGGAACCTTTGGAATGATCCGCTACTGCGTTGAGCTATTTCCAGAGGCATCAAGAACCTTTACTCCATTGATTATCACCTTGGCTGTAATTTCCATTATCTATGGAGCCTTCCTAGCAATTGGCCAAGAGGATATTAAGTCACTAATTGCCTTCACATCTATCTCGCACTTTGGGTTCATAACCTTAGGTATCTTTGCAATGACAACGCAAGCAAACTCTGGGGCAACGCTTTACATGCTTAACCACGGTTTCTCAACTGCTGCGCTTTTCCTGACTGCTGGTTGGATGGTTTCTCGTCGCGGCTCTTCAACAATTTCAGACTTTGGGGGCTTGCAAAGAGTGACCCCAATTCTTGCCTGGTCCTTCTTTATTGCAGGTCTGTCATCACTTGCGCTGCCAGGATTATCAAGCTTTGTTAGTGAATCCTTAGTTTTAGTTGGTACTTATACTCGCTATCCAGTGGCGGCAATCATCGCGACCTTTGGCATCATTTTGGCAGCTCTATACATTTTGATTCCGGTACAGAAAGCACTCCACGGCCCTACTACTGCTGGAAATGAGAATCTGCCAGATCTTAAGAAACGTGAGATCTTGGCAATCGCTCCAGTCATTTCCCTGATAATTGCCCTTGGCATTTATCCCAAGCCAGCTCTTGAAATTATCAATCCAGCCGCTAAATCAACAATTACCAAGGCGGGTTATAGCGATCCACAGCCGCTAGTAAAGGGCGATAAATAATGAATATTCAAGCACCAGCCTTGGAATATGGCGCCCTGGCACCGATACTCATTATCTTAGCAGCAGCGGTAATTGGAGTGATGGTTGAGGCATTTCTGTCAGCGAAGGTTCGCGCTCCAATACAGCTGGCAATCTCACTTGGGGCGGTTGTATTGAGTCTTTCTCAGGTGTGGAACCTTCGTGGTAGCGCCACTACAACTGCTGCTGTTAATTCTGTGGTTATAGATGGGCCAGTGTTGTTTATGCAGGGGACGATTCTTATTCTCTCACTATTTGCTTTCCTACTGATTGCAGATATCGATGCCTTTGCTGCTCAAGCTTCTGCAGTCCCAGGCTCTAGCGAAGAGGCAAGAGCTCTTGAATCTGGAAGAATTCAATCTGAGGTCTACCCACTAACGCTCTTCGCAATTGGCGGCATGATGATATTTCCAGCTGCTAACGACTTGATCACGCTATTTGTCGCTCTAGAAGTTCTCTCACTACCTCTTTATTTGATGGCAGGTCTCTCCCGTAGACGAAGACTTCTTTCGCAAGAGGCGGCACTCAAGTACTTTTTACTGGGAGCTTACTCATCGGCCTTCTTTCTCTTTGGAGCAGCATTTCTTTATGGATTTGCTGGCGATGTCTCACTTGCTGGAATTCGAAGCGCAGTATCAGGTGGCCCGGGAAATGATGTTTTCCTAATTATCGGCATGGTCTCACTAAGCGTTGGCTTACTCTTTAAGGTTGGCGCAGCCCCATTTCATGCCTGGACTCCTGATGTCTATCAAGGAGCTCCAACTCCAATAACTGCTTTCATGGCAGCAGCAACCAAGGTCGCGGCCTTTGGCGCGATACTTCGAATTTTCTATGTCTCACTTGGCGGGGCAGTGTACAGCTGGAAGCCAATACTTACTGCTGTAGCAATCTTGACAATGGTCGTTGGCTCGGTAATTGCTATTGCCCAGAGAGATATCAAGCGAATGCTGGCCTATTCTTCAATAGCCCACGCGGGATTTCTACTCACGGGAGTCATCGCATTAAATCAAGAGGGCCTAAGGGCCTCACTGTTTTATCTAGCCAGCTATGGGATCACCACTATTGGCGCATTTGCTCTAGTTACTCTAGTAAGAGACTCATCGGGTGAAGTAGGAGATCTAAACCGGTGGATAGGACTTTCTAAACGCTCGCCCGCGATGGCGCTAATCTTTTCAGTATTTCTTCTCTCATTCGCTGGAATTCCACTAACTGCAGGTTTTATCGGGAAATTCACAATCTTTACCGCAGCCTATGAGAGCGGAAATATTGCAGTGGTTGTAGCCGGTGTCCTATCGAGTGCTATTGCCGCCTTCTTTTATGTCAGAGTAATTGTGATGATTTTCTTCACTGATTCAAAACAAGACACTGTTACAGTGGCAATTCCTTCGCTCTATACCAATCTAACAATCTGGATCGCGGCTATTACTACTCTGGCTCTAGGTTTATTCCCGGCGCCATTACTTGATTTCATTTCCACCTTTTCTACCTTCGCACGCTAATCATGGCTAACTTAGGGATTGCCAATCTTGATAAGAATCTTGAGAAGGAGCTTTTGGCTGGCCTCGATCAAGTAGAAGAGCTACTAAGTAGCCATATCCAAGGTGATTACCCGCTACTAATTGAAACATCTCGCCATCTAGTTGAAGCTGGAGGGAAAAGATTTCGTCCTCTAATTACTCTTCTTGCTTCCCACTTTGGCAAGGGGCAAAGTAGTAAAGTGATTGCAGCCGCAGCAGTCTGTGAATTGACCCATGTAGCGACTCTCTATCACGATGATGTTATGGATGAAGCCAAATTACGACGTGGGGTCACTAGCGCCAATAGTCGCTGGAGCAACACCGTTGCAATTCTCACCGGTGACTACCTCTTCTCGAAAGCCTCAGATTTATTGGCAGATTTAGGACCAGAGGCAGTGCGCCTGCAAGCAAGAACCTTTGAAAGGCTGGTTATCGGCCAGATTCAAGAGACTCAAGGAGCAAAAACTGGAGATGATGCACTAAATCATTACTTTCAAGTTGTCTCAGACAAGACTGGATCGTTAGTTGCAACTAGTGCACGACTTGGTGCGCTGCTCTCAGGAGCCGATAGGGAAATGGTTGAAACGCTGACAAAATTTGGGGAAAAGATTGGCATTGCATTCCAATTAGCAGACGATGTTATCGATATTACCAGCGATGTTGTGCAGTCAGGAAAGGCGCCAGGAACTGATCTAAGAGAAGGCATTCCAACGCTAGTGACTCTACAGATAATCAATTCCAAGCGAGAGGACGATCAAGAGCTTAAGCAAACACTTTTGAGCCCCATACCTGATGAGGAAATATCTGAAGTTCTCTCTAAGCTTCGTAATCACCAAGCGCTAAAGGATGCAAGAAACTATCTTCATGGACTATCACGTCAAGCCAAGGAGCTTCTTATTCCACTTCCACTGGTACCTGCTCGCAGCGCGCTAGAGAGCCTTTGCGATTCCGTCATCGAGCGCACGGCTTGAGCGATATAAATCGCGACTTAATACAGCTAGAGCTAACCAGATTGAGATAAAACCAAGGACTTTAGTTGTTGAGATATCTTCACTATTTACATATATGCCGATAAAGAACATGATTGTTGGAGTTATATACTGCAACATTCCAACAGTACTCAGGGGCAATCTAGTAGTTGCTCCATTAAATAGCAGTAGGGGAATAACAGTGGCAGCACCTGCCCCAAAAAGAAGGATGGACATGGCCCAAGTTGAACCGAATTCAGCGCTACCATTACTTTCGATAATTAGTAGAAAAACTAAGTTGGGTAGAAAAGCGAAGAGTGTCTCTAAAGACAAGGTTTCAAGGGCCCCAAGATTCAATGACTTCTTGATCAAGCTATAGCTGCCCCAGGAAATCGCTAAAACTAGCGCAATCCAAGGAAGTGAGCCATATCCAATGGTAAGAATGACTACCCCCACTAAGGCCAGTGCCACAGCGCTCCATTGAGAAGGTCTCAATTTTTCCCGAAGCAAAAGAACTCCGAAGGTGACATTGATTAGCGGTGTTATGTAATAACCAAGTGCTGCTTCAACTACTCGATCAACCATTACTGACCAGATATAGACACCCCAATTAATAGTCAATAGACCTGAGGCCAGAAATAGAAGAGATAGCGTGCGAGACGAACGAACCATTTCATAGGCGCTCTTAAGTTGCTTTCTTAAAGCAAGGAGTGAAAAACAAATAAGAAGTGACCAGATACCACGGTGAGCCAGAACTTCATAAGCTCCAGCATCTTCAACTAACTTCCAGTAAAGTGGTAACAATCCCCAGATGATGTAGGCAGAGGCACCGAAAAGCAGACCTTTGCTAAATTTGGTCATCGATAGTTAGTGAACTGAACAGCAAAGTCCAGCTTGGCTCCCTTGATTAGTGCAATAGCGCTCTGTAAGTCATCGCGACTCCTACTAGAAACACGAAGTTCATCACCTTGAATCTGTGCTCTGATGGATTTGGGACCATCATCCTTTAGTAACTTTGTGATTTTCTTAGCATTTTCCTGGGAGATGCCCTCTTTCAAGGTGCAGAAGATTCGAAGAACCTTTCCACTTTGGGAAGGCTCTGCAATATCTAGGTGCTTCAGAGAAACTGTTCTCTTGATCATTTTCTCTTTTAATACGTCAAGCGCTGCCTTTGCCCTCTCTTCAGTTTCAGCCTCAACCAAGATCTTCTCACCAGACATCTCTATTTTCGCCCCGGTGTTCTTGAAATCAAACCGGGTAGCAACTTCTCGGGCAGCCTGATTCAAAGCGTTATCTAACTCCATCCGATCAATTTTCGAGACGATATCGAAACTGCTATCAGCCATGGCACTACCGTATCGCGAGGCGATTTTGAGCGAGAAATCATTGGTTGTTTGGGCCCTAAATGACCTATTAGAATTAGGGCTTTCTCGGATTAGGCGTTGTATGCGGGGCAACCAGGGATCTTAAAATCTAACCAAAACTCTTTGAGGAGTATGGATGAATAATGAAATGTTTGCGCAAGTTAAATCTGGCAGAGGCTTTATTGCTGCTTTAGATCAATCAGGTGGCAGCACGCCAAAGACCTTAGCGCTATATGGCGTTACCGAGTCTGCATATTCAAATGAAGCAGAGATGTTTGATCGAATACATGAGATGCGCTCACGCTTGATTAAGTCTCCAGTATTTAGTGGCGAGCGGGTTATCGGTGCGATCCTGTTTGAGATGACAATGGAGCGCACCATCGATGGTCTTGGATCAGCTGAATATCTCTGGACCAAGAAGCGCGTCGTACCTTTCCTTAAGGTAGACAATGGTCTTGCTGATGAAGCAAATAGCGTTCAATTGATGAAGCCGATTCCAGAACTTGGTGCAAGAATTGCAGCAGCTAATAAGCATGCAGTCTTTGGTACAAAAATGCGCTCAGTAATTAATATGGCAAATCCTGTAGGAATTGATGCAATTGTTAAGCAGCAATTCGAAGTTGGTAAGGAAATCATCGCCGGTGGCCTTGTTCCAATAATTGAGCCTGAAGTGAATATTAAGAGTGCAGAGAAGGCAGAAGCTGAAGAGATCCTAAAGAGGCATTTAATAGACCAAGCAAATAATTTAAGTGGTAATCAAAACATCATGCTTAAACTCTCCCTGCCAACAAAGGCAAATCTCTATATTGAACTAGTAGATCATCCTCGCGTAGTTCGTGTGGTTGCTCTCTCTGGTGGCTATTCCAGAGATGTGGCCAATAAGATGCTGGCCGAAAATACTGGCGTTATTGCCTCTTTCTCTAGGGCATTAGCAGAGGGATTAAGCGCTCAGCAAAGCGATACTGATTTTGATGCAATGCTGAATGGAACAATTCAGAGCATTTATGAGGCGTCAATCAAGTAGAAATTAGCAATTTGTGAGCTCGAGGGCGAGTTGTTACCCTTGCGCTCACAGGTACTAAATGGTGGGTTGCCCGAGTGGCCAATGGGAGCGGACTGTAAATCCGCCGTAGTGATTTCCCAAGACTTTCAGATTTTTGCAGGACTCTTTCTGCAGCCCTATTTTGAGCGTGAATTGGCATTACCATTTCCATCTTGGAGCGAGTCTGGCATGCACCTCTGACATCTAAGCACTAAGCGTTGATGCGAATAGAGAAGTTCAGCGAGTAGCAAAAAAGACTGCTGAAAACGAGAAAGTCTTGAGAGAAATTGATGAATGCAATGCAGCAATTGCAGACGAGCAGGCTGATTTTGTTGCACCTTATGGAGATAACAAATCAGCTAGAAATTGATAAGTCCGACTTGGAAAAGCAATTAGCGAAAGTAGACTCTATAAAAAAGGCGTTTCACCAACGCAAAGCGTTGCAAGAGACCAAGTTGAATACTCAAAGAGAAATCAACGAAATAAGAGAGCAAATTGCGGGCAGAATCAATGAAACTTGGTGGGCCCCAGCCACGGGCTGGCTGAAAAGTAAATCGCAAGAAATTGAAACTGCAACCAACAGAGGGTAATTCGTCTCTCCTCGCTTAGATACATGGATTTCATAGTAAGGAGTTAGGGTGTTCGCATAGTATCTAGCAGATCTTGAGGTAGAGTTTATCTATGACTCAAAAGAGGGCATTGGTTCTTGGCGGCGGTGGTTTCATAGGTGGTCACCTTGTCAAACGATTGAAGTCTCAAGGCTATTGGGTAAGATCCGTAGACTTAAAGGAACACCTTTACTTCGCTAATCCCGATGAATTCGTTCTGGGCGATTTGCGGAGTTTTGACTTCACAAAATCTGTTCTAGATCTATCTAATGGTGAAGTATTTGATGAGGTTTACCAGCTAGCTGCAGATATGGGCGGTGCAGGCTACATCTTCTCGGGAGAGAACGATGCCACCGTAATGCATAACTCTTCGCAAATCAATCTAAATGTATTGGATGCAATCAAGGGCCTAACCCTAGATTCTGGTAAGAGTCCAACTGTGTTCTATAGCAGCAGCGCCTGCATATACCCCGAAGAAAAGCAACTAGATACGGAAAATAGAGGCCTTAAAGAAGAGGATGCATACCCAGCTAACCCTGACAGTGACTACGGATGGGAAAAGCTCTTCAGCGAAAGACTCTATTTCGCCTATTCTAGAAACTTCGGAATACCTGTAAGGGTCGCTAGATTTCACAACATATTTGGCCCTGAGGGAACTTGGGATGGGGGGAAGGAAAAGGCACCAGCAGCAATTTGCCGTAAAGTTGCAAATGCCCAAGAAGGTGCTCATATCGAGATTTGGGGTGACGGAAATCAAACTAGATCATTCCTTTTTATTGATGAATGCCTTGACGCAATACAGAATTTCATGGTCAGTAACTTCCAAGGACCGATAAACATTGGAAGTGAAGAATTAGTAAGTATCAACGATCTCGCTCATATTGCAATGTCGTTTGAGAATAAGAATTTGGCAATAATGAATATTGCAGGTCCTCAGGGAGTCCGCGGAAGGAATTCAGATAACTCTCTCGTGCGCGCGAAATTGGGGTGGGATTACAAGTTATCTCTTGAGGAGGGATTGAAAATTACTTACTTCTGGATTAGAGATCAGTTACAGAAGAAGGCTTGACTTCTTGATATCATCAATACTGGAGTGATGCACAAATACGACAGGTAGTTTCAATTACTGTGCTCTGACAGACATGCAAAATCCGATTGAGAAAGAATTTCTCCGTCGTGAGTATGGAATCAGTTTAGAGTTCTGCGATGATCCGAATAAATGCTCTCCAGAACTTAGAATTATTGTTAGTACATTTCCTGAAAAATGGAAAACTTATTTGAGTAAATGTGCTATTACTTCTCAGACATTTTTTCTGATTGGAAATGAAATGTATGAGCCAGATAGATTTGAGTTTTTCAATGATTGCTCAGCGGTATCTTGTTTTTTTACAATCCGCCGTACAAATCTTCATATCATAGGAGTATCCATAGTCTATTTGGAAATTTTTTGGACAAAGGCTGGTTAGCAAATGACGGTAACGGTTCTATGTTTAGAGACTTCCTTACTTCATCAAATACAAAGAGGAAAAAGGATAAGATTATTCTCAATTTTGATTGGTATTAATGGCCTCAAGGTTACTGTAATTT
>Ga0194128_10004637_pt1 | contig 19972 bp, 15 predicted proteins | sample TA2KigCa65mmetaG_FD_148650 | JGI IMG/M metagenome (GOLD analysis project Ga0194128, IMG submission 148650) | Freshwater microbial communities from Lake Tanganyika, Tanzania - TA2015037 Kigoma Deep Cast 65m | ecosystem: Environmental > Aquatic > Freshwater > Lake | place: Tanzania: Lake... | reverse complement strand
CGACGGGAAGGCTGTGCGTCGAGAGGAAGATCGTGACGCCTTCGCTCGCGAGGCGCGCGAGGAGACGGCGCAGATCGAGCGCGCCCTGCGGATCGAGCCCGACCATCGGCTCGTCGAGCACGAGGATGCGCGGCCGGTGGATCAATGCTCCTGCGAGCGCGAGACGCTGCTTCATGCCGTGCGAGTACGTCTCCGTCAGCTCGCCGGCCCGGTCCTCGAGCGCGAAGTCGCGCAGCAGCTCGTCGGCGCGCTCTTCGCGCTCGCGCGGTGCGACGCCGTACAGCCCGGCGACGAAGTGGAGGAGCTCGCGCCCGGTCAGCTTGTCGTAGAGATACGGGTGATCCGGCAGGTATCCCGTGATCGCCTTCGCCTCGCGCGGCGACGTGCGGATGTCGTGTCCCCCGAGGACCGCGGTACCCGTCGTCGGCTCGAGAAGCCCCATCATCATCTTGATGGTCGTCGTCTTGCCGGCGCCGTTTCGCCCGATGAAGCCGAACACGCGGCCCGCCTCGATCTCGAACGTGATCCGGTCGACGGCGACGAGGTCGCCGTAGCTCTTGCCGAGGCCTTCGAAGCGGATCACGAGGGGCTCTCCACGGTCGCGAACTCGAGGCGGCCGACGACGTCGGCGAGCTCGAGATGGCTCTCCGGTCCGCCCGTGAGGAACTTGACGTGCGTGGCGTCGGCCGGGAGCTGGCGGAAGATCGCGTCCGCGCTCACCCAGCGTCCGCCGAGCCAGAGCTCGTTCCAGGCGTGGTAGTAGAAGCCGTCGTCCGCGTAGGTCGCGCCCGCGACGACCCGCGCCGGAATTCCCGCGGCGCGCGCGAGGGCGGCGAGCAGCACCGCGTGCTCGTTGCAGTCGCCGCGCTTCGTCGCGAGAACGGCGCGCGCGCTCGGGATCGTGACGCTCGGCTCCTGCGTGAGCTCGCTTCCGACCCAGTCGACGAGCTTCCGTGCGATGCGCGTGTGATCCGTCTCGTCGCCGGCGACCTCGCGCGCGACAGTGACGATCTCCGCGTCGCCCGACTCGATGAACGGCGACGGCTTCGTGAGCTCCTCCGGCGCTTCCGTCGAGGCGAGGGAATCGGGCTCGGGGAGCGGCTCGCGCTCGATCTCGAGGATGCCGTCCCGGACGCGCTGGCGCGGCGGGTCGTCCGGGATGCGCGCGGCGGCTGCTCCGCGCACCGCGAGACGGAGGCGGCTCGATTCGCGCGGCGACTCGATCCGTCCGTCGAGCGGAATCCGGCTCTCGAGCGCGAGGTCGACCGGCGCGCTGCCGTCGACGTCGGCGACCGCGACCTCGGGTGCTTGACGCTCGAGGCGGAAGCCGAGCGTCGCCTCCTCGCGGATCGTCGAGCCGTCCTTCGCGATCCACGCGCGCGCCGCGAGACCCTGATGATCCTCGGCGATGCGCACCGTCTCGACGGGACCGTTCGGGCCGGGAATCGTCTCTCGGCCCTCGACGACGATCGTCATCGGCTCGTTCTTCATCGTGAGCGGACTGAACACCGTCGCTCCGTGGCGCGCGCCGGGCTCCGCGTCCCAGAGCGCGAGCTTCGCGCGGAGCGTCGTCGGCAGATGGATCGGCTCCTTCAAGGGGATCTCGAGCTTGCTCCGCGCTTCGCCGCTGCCGTGCTCGATCGAGACGCGATCGCCTTCGATCTCGCCGTCCGCGGAGAAGGTCGCGGCGGGTGAGACGAGCTGGAAGCGGAATCCCTTCAACGTGTAGGTCGGATCGGTCTCGGCGACGAGCGACGTCTGCACGCGCTGCTCCGTGCCGAGCATCGCGAGGCGGAAGCTCGAGTCGTCGCGCACCGCGAGCCCGTCCGAGACCTTGGTGATCGAGCGGTGCGCCCAGCCGATCTTCCGGTCGCCCTGGTAGATGCCGAACCACTCGTCCGTCGCGAGGCGCTCGGGCGGCAGGTCCGCGGCGGCGGGAAGCGGCGGCGCCTCCGGCGGAGTGGCCTGCTTCTGCACGAGAGCGGCGAGGAGTCCCAGCCAGACGACGACGACCACGGTCACGAGCATGCTTCTCAATCGATCCTCGCTCTCGTTCCTGTCGCGCTCTCTCCGTCAAGCAGCGCAGACGAAGTCACGCAGCTCCGCAAAGCCCATGCGCAGGAGAGCGCTCCGGATCTGGCCGCGCGGACCTTCTCCGGCCACCGAGGCGACGATCGGCTCACCGCGAAGATCGGCAAGTTCGTCCGGCGAGATGACCGGGGCTCCGTGGATCCGTTGTCCGAGCCGGCCGGGGTGGAGCTCGACGATGTGCGACGGCCGCCGTCCGTGCTCGAGGAGGGCGCGGCGAATCGCGCGTCCCGTGTGGCCGTAGCCCCAGAGGACATAGGTCTCGCGCTCCGCGAGGAGGGAGCTCCGGAGGAAGGCCGCCTTCAGCCGGGCGAATCGCTCGATCCGATAGGCGTCGTGCGTGTACGTCAGACGATCCGGCCGCTCGCGCCAGGAATGGAGGCGTCGCGGCACGACGTCGAGGACGTGTCCCGCATGGAGGAGCCGGAGGAGGAGGTCGTAGTCCTCCGGCCAGCCGGCGTCGCGGTAGCCGTGCTCGGTGAGGACCTCGCGCCGGATCATCCAGGTGGGATGCGCGAGCGGACATTCGACGAACGCATCGGCGCGGACGCTCGCCGCGGAGTCGATCGAGCAGAGCCAGCGCTCGTACGCCCGGAGCCCCTCGCCGAGCCCGGCCCGCGGGAAGAGCCGCACGTGGCAGCCGACGCCGGCGACGGCCGGGTCCTGCGCGAGCCGCTCGACCTGCAGGCGAAGGCGTTCGCGGTGCATCAGGTCGTCGGCGTCCATCCGTGCGACGTAGGTGCCGCGACAGAGCGAGAGGCCGTCGTTCAGCGTCTCGACGAGCCCGCGATGGGGCGCCGCGACGACGCGGAAGCGGGAGTCCCGGTCCGCGAAGGAGAATGCGACGTCGAGGGAGGCGTCGTCCGAGGCGTCGTCCGAGCCGTCGTCGACGAGAACGCACTCGAGGTGCTCCCAGGTCTGGCGCCGGATGCTCTGGAGGCAGGCCGACAGGGTGGCCCCGGCCCGGTACACGGGCAGCAGGATCGATACGAGCGGCCGCTCGGACATCGCGTCCGAGCTTGCCGGCGCTGCCGCGCCTTGTCCAATTTCGGAAACCGGCGGGGCCTTTGAAGCGCGTCGTTCCTAGGCTAATCCCCCCTCTGCCGGCCGATTCCGGAGCGGCGCGAAAGGAAGAGAGAACGACATGGCAGCCAAGGCTTTCCATTTCGGCGCGGACGCTCGCGCGCGAATCCTCCAGGGCGTGAACCTGCTCGCCGATGCGGTCGGTGCGACCCTCGGTCCGAAGGGGCGCAACGTCGTCCTGCAGAAGTCCTGGGGAGCCCCCCTCGTCACGAAGGACGGCGTCACCGTGGCGAAGGAGATCGAGCTCTCCGACCGCTTCGAGAACATGGGCGCGCAGATGGTGAAGGAGGTCGCCTCGAAGACCTCGGACGCGGCCGGCGACGGCACCACCACCGCGACGATCCTCGCGCGCGCGATCTACGAGGAAGGCGTCCGCATGGTCGCCGCGGGTCACGATCCGATGTCGATCAAGCGCGGCATCGACAAGGGCGTGACCAAGGCGATCGAGGCGCTGAAGAAGCTCTCGAAGCCGACGCGCAGCCGCGACGAGATCTCGCAGGTCGGCACCGTCTCCGCGAACGGCGACAAGACGATCGGCGCGATCATCTCCGACGCGATGGACAAGGTCGGGAAGGAAGGCGTGATCACGGTCGAAGAGGCGAAGAGCCTCGAGACGACGCTCGAGGTCGTGGAGGGCATGCAGTTCGACCGCGGCTATCTGTCGCCCTACTTCGTCACCGATCCCGATCGCATGGAGGCGGTCCTCGAGGAGCCGCTCGTGCTCGTCCATGAGAAGAAGATCAGCTCGCTCAACGACCTCCTGCCGATCCTCGAGAAGGTCGTGCAGTCGGGCCGCCCGCTCCTCGTGATCGCGGAGGAGGTCGAAGGCGAGGCGCTCGCGACGCTCGTCGTCAACAAGCTCCGCGGCACGTTCAAGGTGTGCGCGGTGAAGGCGCCGGGCTTCGGTGACCGCCGCAAGGCGATGCTCCAGGACATCGCGATCCTGACCGGCGGCCGGATGATCGCCGAGGAGCTCGGCCTGAAGCTCGAAGGCGTGACGCTCGCCGACCTCGGCCGCTGCAAGAAGATCGTCGTCGACAAGGACAACACGCTCATGATCGACGGCGCCGGCAAGAAGCCCGAGATCCAGGGCCGCGTGAGCCAGATCCGTGCGCAGATCGAGGAGACGACCTCCGACTACGACCGCGAGAAGCTGCAGGAGCGCCTCGCGAAGCTGATCGGCGGCGTCGCGGTGATCCGCGTCGGGGCGGCGACCGAAGTCGAGATGAAGGAGAAGAAGGCCCGCGTCGAGGACGCGATGCACGCGACCCGCGCTGCGGTCGAGGAAGGCGTCGTCCCGGGCGGCGGCGTCGCGCTCGTGCGCTCGAGCGACGCGCTGAAGGGCCTCGAAGTTCCGCCCGAGGAGGCGATCGGCCTCGACATCGTGCGGCGTGCGATGGACGCCCCCGCCGGGCGCATCGCGACGAACGCCGGGCACGAGCGCGCGGTCGTGATCGACCAGATCCGGAAGGGGAAGGGCCCGTTCGGCTTCAACGCCGCGAAGGAGGAGTTCGGCGATCTCGTCGCGGACGGCATCATCGACCCGACGAAGGTCGTGCGCACGGCGCTGCAGAACGCGGCGAGCGTCGCTTCGCTGCTTCTGACGACCGAGGCGATGATCGCGGAGGCGCCGAAGAAGAAGGCCGGCGCGGGCGGCGGCGGTGGAATGCCCGACATGGGTGGGATGGACGACGACTACTGAGCTTCTTGGCTTGTTTTGTGGCTTGACCCGCGGGTGAGGCAGGGCGCGCTCCGCGGCGCCCTTGCTCCCGCGGGCAGGTTCCCCTCGGATCGCCCTCGCTCCGCGAGGGCGTGGACGCCGCGACGATGGTCGGACGGTGACGAGGCGCCGCGGAGCGCGCCCTGCCTCACCCGCTTGCCGCCGCTCCAGTCGTCGTCGTTTTGAGGGGGGGGTGGATCGCTTCTTCGCGCAACCTGTTTGGTGGGGGGCTGTTCCACTCTGCGGAGGGAATGGCGATGGCGATGAAGAACATGGTCGTTGCGGGGGCGCTTGGGCTCGCCTTGGTGGGGGCGCCGGAGGTGGCGCGGGCGGGTGTGCAGTTCTCGTTCGGGTTCGGGATTCCGCTTCCCGTTCCGTTCGTGGTGGTTCGGCCGCGGGTGTACGTCCCGCCGCCCGTGTATTACGCGCGGCCTGCGTACGGGCCGGTGTACGGCGGACCGCGGTACTACGGGCCGCCGTCGTATCCCGTCGCGGAGCGTCGCTGGAAGAAGCGGTACTACCGGCGCGATCGCGATTACTGGAACTGATGGCGCTCTAGCCTGCATTTCTCACCAGATCACGTCGCGAGGCGGTCGAGAGTGCCGAAGATTCGCGAGCCTCGAACCGGAGGGCGACGCAGGCGTACTTGAACAGTACGTCGAGGAGCCCGGAGGGAGAAGCTCGCGAAGATTCGGTGCTATCGGCCGCCGCAGTAGGGATCTGGTGAGAAATGCAGGCTAGGCGCGCTCGAGCACGCAGACCGGGCCGTGGCGATCGCGCAGCACGAAGCCCGTGCTCGCCCGTCAGGAGCCCGAGGAGATCCGCGATGCCGAGCTGCCTTCCGCCGACCTGGGTGTCGTGGAGCTCGATCAGGATCTGCGCGCACGTGCGCAGCGCCGCGCCGTCGCGCAGGAGGACTCGGCCTCCGCGCCCTCGACGTCGGAGACGAGCGTGTAGCGCCCGTAGCACTCGTCCCGGAGGACCTGGCCGAGCGTCAGCGCCGGCACCTGCGCGATGCGCGTGCTCGGGCCACCCTGGCTGCCCGCAAGGCGCGAAGCGACGTTCGTCTCGCCGAGAGCGAGGGGCACGTCGCTGCCCGGCGGGCGGTCGTAGGCGATCGCGCCGTGTCGCAGCGAGACGTCGCGTGTTGGGGCGTTCGCGCGCAGGTTCTCCGCGAGGAGGCCGAGCAATCCGGGATTCGCCTCGACGCAGACGAGACGCCGGCCCGGCTCGAGCTTCCGTGCGATGCACGACGAGACGACGCCGATGCTCGCGCCGAGCTCGACGACGTCGAGGTCGCGTCGCAGGTGCTGCCGGACGAAGCGCAGCTCCGCGCTCTCATAGAGTCCCCAGAAGAGGGCTGCTTCGGTGCGCGGTCCGACGAGACGCGTGTCCGTTGCGATCCGGCAATCGCCGCTCCGGAAGCGGTGACCGAGCACGCGCCCGACGACGCGGCCGACCGGCGCGCTGCAGAGGACGCTCGCTGCGGCACGCTTGACGGGCAGCGTGGCTCTCACAGCGCCCCCTGCGCGCGCGAGCCCGTGCGCCACGTCCCGAGTCGCACGCCGAGGGATGGAAGGAGCGACTCGACGTCGTCGATCGTCGGGCGCGCGAGAGAGCCGAGCGAAAGACCGAACTCGCGCACCGAGCCGATGACGAGCAAGCCGAGCGCCGTCCCGTAGGCGAGCACGCTCGCGATCGCGGCGCCCATGACGCCGAAGAGGGGCAGCAGCGCGGCGAGACCGGCGGCGGTGACGACGAGCGCCACGAGCTCGCACCGGCTCGCGAGCCACGGGCGGCCGACGGCCTGCGCGCCGCCGGCGAGCACGTCCTTCGCGCCCATCAGCACCGTTCCCAGAAGAAGGACCTCCGCGACGGGAACCGCGGGCGAGAACTCGCTCCCGAACACGAGCGGCACGAGCGCCGGCAGCGCGAGTGCCAGGAGCAACGCGAACGCGAGGCTCGCGACCGCGTATCGGCGCACGGCCGCCTCGACGAGCCGCGCCTGATCCGAGGCGGGCGCGCGCGCGATCAACGGCACGGTGACCATGCGGACGGCCGTCGCCAGGATCTGCGCCGGGCTCGCCGCCGCGACGGCCGCGACGTAGACGCCGAGCTGCGCGGGCGGGAGCCACGCCGCCATCACCGCCTGGTCGAGCCGCAGGTTCAAGCCGGACGAGACCTCGCCCGCCTGCACGCGGAACCCGTACGACAGCATGCTGCCGGCGAGAGGCCGGTCGAGCTCGAGTCGCGACGCGATGCCGGCGAAGCGGACGTAGGCGAGCGTCGAGACGACGGAGAGCGCGTTCAGGGCGAGCTGCATCCAGATCGCCGCGCGCACGTCGAGCGTCCCCGAGAGAGAGAGAAGCGCGCACCCCGCGAAGTATCCCGCCGGTGTGACGGTGCGAAGGACGTTGAACGCGCGCAGGTGGAGTCGCGCCTGGATCGTGCTGAGTGCGTTCTGCGAGCAGAGCGAGAGCGGGATCACCGCGAGGTAGAGCCGCGCCAGCTCGATGACCTCGCTCGACTGGCTCTGCAGCGTCCACGGCAGCGCGACGAAGCCGACGACGAGCAGTACGGCGCTCTGCAGCGCCGCGAGCGCGAGCGCGTTCCCGAGGACCGCGCCGGGACGCGCCGCGGCGCCGGCGGCGAAGTAGAGCGTCGCGCGGATGACCCCGGTGTTGCCGAAGAACGCGAGCAGCACCGGCCAGAGCATTGCTGCGTCGAGCTCGCCTCGCCCGGTCAGGCCGAGCACGCGCGAAAGGAGGACGGCGCTGCCGAGGCCGAACGCGAGGTTCACCGCGTTGACGACGAGCGTCTCGAGCGCGACGGCGCGCGTTCGTGTGCGCTCAGTGGACACGATGCTCGACTCCCGGCTCGTGAGCCGAGCCGCGCAGGCTGCGGCCCGGCTCCGCGACGCGCGACGGTGCGGCAGCCGTCTGGTCCCACCCGCCGCAGGTCGCTTCGACCACAGCGCGCTCGTACCGCGACCACGGAAACAGCTCCGCTTTCGCGCGCGCCGCGCGCTTCATGCGGCGGAGGAGGGCGGGATCGGAAGCGAGCAGCGCGAGCCGCTCCGCGATCGCGTCCGGGTCCCGGACGGGCACGACGAACCCGTCGCCGCCTTCCTCGACGAGATCGGGGGCTGCCGAGTGCGGCGTCGCGAGGATCGGAAGCCCGGCCGCCATCGCCTCGAGGAGGACCAGACCGAACCCTTCGACGAGGCTCGGCAGGACGAACACGTCCGCGCTCGCAAAGAGCCGCGCGAGCTCGCGCTCCGCGACGCGGCCCGCGAGGTGCACGCGCTCGGAGCACGCTTCGCGAAGCCCCGGCGCGCTTCCCATCACCTCGCCGGCGATCGTCAGCTCGACGGGGTGCGAGCCGAGGCGACGCATCGCTTCGAGCAGGTAGGAGATCCCCTTTCTCTGCCCGACTTGCCCGACGAAGAGCGCGCGCAGCGGGCGGCGCGTGAGATCGCGCACGGGCTCGGGACGGAAGCGTTCGAGATCGACGCCGTACGGCACGACGACGACGCGCTCGCCCGGAACGCCGTCGCGGATCATGCACTCGCGCGAGAAGCTGGAAGCGACGATGACCCGATCCGCGGCGCGTTCCTCGCGGCGGCAGCTCTCGATCTGGTCCGGCGAGGTCGGAAACCGGAGCGTCGCGGCCCAGGCGGGCTCGCGCTCGGCTTCCTCCTGCAGGATCCGGTGTCCCTGCACGTGCGGGTGCGAGAGGTCGAGGATGCGACGCACGCCGGTGCCGTCGAGGGCCGCGAACGCGTCGTCGGCGGCGAGGTCGTAGGTCACGAGCGCGTCCGCCTCGCGCCGAGCGAGGTCGGCGACACGGCGTCCGAAGCGACGGTTCATCGCGAGCATCGTGCGCCGCCGCAGGGTCGGGAGGTGGGCGCGCGCGAGACCGTAGAGCAAAAGCTCCCTCGTAGGGCTCTCGTCCACGACGAGATCCGGCGAGAGCTCGTCGTGTCTGCGGCGCACGGTCTGCGCGGCGAGGCGCGGGCCGACGACCGGGAGCGATTCGAGGGTCCGGTACGGCTCGCGCTTCGCATCCCAGTACATTCTCGTCACGTAGGCTGCGAGGCGGTCGGCCTTCTGCAGCGCGACGGCGAGGCGCAGCGAATGCTGCGTCCCCGGATGAGCCACGACGACCCGCATGTTCAAAGCCCCAGCGCGAGGCTCTCACCTCGCACGCGTACGCTCGCGCCGCGGGTCGCGAGCTCGTCGTAGAGATCTGTCACCTCGGCCATCACCGAGGTCCGCTCCGCGCGCTCGTACACGAGGCGCAGGTTCCGCGCGCGCGCCTCGGCGCGAAGCTCTTCGTCGCCGAGCGCGCGGAGGATCGCCGCGGCGATCTGCGACGGCTCCTGCGGGTCGCAGAGGAGGCCGTTTTCGCCGTCCGCGATCCACTCGCGCACCGACTCGATGTCGCCGGCGACCGGGAAGCAGCCGCACGCCATCGCCTCGAGCAGGCTGTTTGGCGTTCCGTCGTGGAGGCTCGGCGAGACCGTGATGCGCGCGAGGCGGAAGAGGTCGGCCATCTCCGCCTGCGCGACCACCGGCAGCCGCACGACACGTTGCTCGATTCCGAGCGAGCGTGTCCAGCCGTGCACCTGCGGGCTGTCGGCCGTACCGGCGGCCAGCACCCAGAGGTTCGGGCGCTCGGCGAGGACGGCGGGGATCGCACGGTAGAACGCCTCGTTGCAGACGTAGCTCCGTACGCCGCGCGGATTGATGAGGACGTCCGCATCGTCGGGGATCCCGAGAGCACGGAGCTTCTCGCGGTTCGGCGCCGCGGGATGGAAGCGGCCGACGTCGATGCCGCCGCCGCCGGGCAGCACCGCGAGCGTGCTTCCCTCGAAGCCCCACTCGTCGCGCGCGAGGCGGGTGTCGCGGCGGCAGTCGGCGAGGAGACCGTCGGCGCGCTCGAGCGTCCTGCGAATGATCTTGCGCACCGGCGCGCCGGAGCGCGCGTGCAGCGTGAACTCGTTCCCCCAGACGGAGACCAGGAGCGGCGTTCCTTGAGGCGTCGACATCGCCGCGAGGGCGCCCTCGAAGGTGAGGCGCATCCCGTGCACCAGATCGGGAGCGAACTCCCGGATCCGGCGGCGGCAGCGCTCGCGATGGCGGAACAGGTCGATCGCCGCGAGACCCCAGCGGGAGCCGCGAAGGGCCATCGCGACTCGTCCGCGCACGAGGCGCGACAGAACGCCCGGTGGCCGCGCTGCAGCGGGCGCGGGCGCGGCCCCGGCCCCGCCGGAGCCACCCGCCGCGACGCTCGACGCGCGTCGCAGCAGGCCCGAGAGACCGATCAGCGCTTCGAAGATCGGGACGTCGCCTTCGAGCGGCGCGCACGGATGCGTCGTGATCAGCGCGACCTCGTGCCCGAGCGCTCCGATGGACTCGATCCATCCGCGCGCGATCGGGCTGTGGCCGTCGGCGACGTAGAGGATCCTCATGCCGTCCCCGCGATCCGCGGCGCCGGCGCCACCAGGCGCGGCGGGACGACCGCGCGCGCCCTGGCGCGCAGCCGCGGCTTCTTGCGATGCAGCAGGATCAGGAACACGAGCGGCATCATGTTCACCATCGTGAACACGACGAGCGACACGAGCCCGTCCCGGTAGACCTGGATCAGGCTGCACGCGGTCAGGAGGTACGCGAAGCGCAGCACCGAGCGGTACGGCGCTCGGTACGCGATGAAGTAGAAGCGCGAGAGCGCGTAGCCGAGGAGAGCGGGAACCAAGAGCACGCCCGCGTTCCCGAAGTTCACGTACGCCTCGCCGAGATACGTCAGCACCATGCCCCACTGGGCCATCGGTCGCTTCTCGATCGAGAGGACATCGAGGTGATCGGCGAGCCCGGGCTTGTCCTCCCAGAGCGGACGCGGCACCGGCAGCGTCAAGAGCGCGAGGTACGTCTTGCCGAGATGAAACGAGCCGTAGTCGTCGACGAGCGTCAAGCCCGAGGCGAGCTGATCGAGGATCATCTGATCCGGGGCTTTTCCGCCGAGCACGTTCGTGACGATCTCGGTCGAGCGCGAGACGATCGTGGCGCTGCTCTCGCCCTGCTGCAGGAGCTGGCCGATCGTCTTCAGCGGGTAGAACAGCAGGACCGCCGCACCGAGCATCGCCGCGAGCTTCGCGGACGGCCACCGCATGCGGCGCCGGTCGAGGTAGATCTGCACCATCAGCAGGATCGGCAGGACGACGCGGAAGCGGTGTACGCCCTGGTACACCATCAGGAGGAGGTAGAGGCCCATCGGCCCGACGAGCCACCACGCGAAGCCGTACCAGTAGATGAGCGCGAGGAGGCCGAGCCCGGGCCAGGTGCGCGGCATCAGCACCCACGACGAGCCCGACCAGTCGCGCGAATCGGCGCGCACGAACGGCTCCATGCCCGGCAGCGCCGTGAAGTTCATCAGGAGGAACACGCCGGGTGGAACGGTCAGCGCGACCACCCACCAGAGCTTGCGGATCGACAGCATGCGCACGACCGCGGCCGCGCGCGTCCGGCGACGGGCGGCGAGAGCGGCGTCGTCCGCCGCCGCCTTCAGCGAGCCGAGCGTCACCATGACGAGGCCGAGGTCGGCGATCAGCGCAGCGCGGAGGATCTCGCCCTCGTCGACCGCCGAGTAGCGGCTGCCCCAGCCGCTGAAGAGCGTCGGCGCGCCCGTCGTGAGCGCGAGGAGGCGCATCGTCACGACCATCAGGTGGAAGAAGAGGTAGATCGTCGCGGGGTGCGAGTGGCCGATCCGCCCGCGCCGCAGAAGGACCGCGATCGCGAGCGTCACGGTCACGAGGTCGACCGCGAGCGCGAAGGCGACGTCGTTCATGCGGTGCGCGCTCCGGCTGCGATCGGCTCCGCGGCGTGCGGAGTCTCGATCGCCGGGCCCGCTTCCTCGAGGGCCTCGTGGGCGAGCTCGACGACGGCTCCTTCCCGCGCCGAGCGCACGCAGGCGAGTGCCGCGCGCGTCGTCGCGACGAGCTCCTCGAACGGCACGAGAGGCGCGTCGCCCGCGGCGATCCCTGCGAGGAAGCCCGCGATCTCGGCCCGGTGTCCCTTGTCCTGGCGGCGCCACATGCGCGGCGCGCCCGGCCAACCGAAGGCGCGGAGAGCGCGCCAGTTGTCGATGACGATCGCGCGACCGGACGAGAAGACCTCGATGCGCTCCTTCGGGTACGCGCGCGGGCCGTTCGTCCAGTAGTGGACCGTCGCGATCGAGCCGTCGTCGAAGCCGAGCGAGATCGACGTCGCGTCCGCCGTCGAGGCGGAACCCCCGAGCGGCATCGCGTGCACGGTCCGCGGCGCCGCGCCGACGAGGAAGCTCGCGAGATCGATGAAATGACACGCCTCGCCGACGATCCGCCCGCCGCCGATCGCTGCGTCCTTCGTCCAGTGCTCGCCGGGCAGAGCTCCCGCGTTGACCGTGATCGAGATCGCGATCGGGTCCGCGCGTCCCGCGAGGAGCGAGCTCACCTGGAGCGCGTGCGGCGCGAACCGCCGGTTGAAGCCGACGAGGAGCCGGCGATCGCGCGCGGCCGCGCGCGCGCGCGCGACCTCCGCGAGACCGGCCTCGTCGATCGCGAGCGGCTTCTCCACGAAGACGTGCTTGCCGGCCGCGAGCGCCGCGGTGGCGAGAGCGGCGTGGCTGTCGTGCCGCGTCGCGATGAAAACCGTGTCGATCTCGGCAGAGGCGAGGAGGTGCGCGACGTCCGTCGTCGCCTCGTCCGCGCCGAACGTGCGCGCGGCGTGCAGGCTCGAGACGCTGCCCGCGCTCGCGACGGCCGCGATGCGCGTCCCCGTCGCACGGATCGCCGGCAGGAGCACCTGGCGCGCGAACTGGCCGGCGCCGATCACGCCGACGACGGGAGAACGGTGCGCGCCCTGGGCCGCTTCGAGCCTCGCCGCGCGCGACGGAGCCGACGCACTCGCGGTCACGCGCTGCACACGTCCGAGCGCCGCGGGATCCTGCGGATACGTCATCACGATGCCGAGCGCCGACCGGTCGCCCAGGACCGCCTCGTACGCGGCGCCAGCCTCCGCGATCGGCAGACGCCGCGAGATCAGCGGCCGCACGTCGATGCGATCGCGCGCGAGCGCGTCGAGCACCGCTTCGAAGTTTCGCGCTGCGGTCCAGCGCACGTGGGCCAGGGGATAGTCTCGACCCTGCGTCTCGTACGCCGCGTCGTATCGCCCCGGTCCGTACGAGCACGCGACGCGGAAGGAGAGCTCCTTCTCGTAGAAGTCGGCGCGGCGGAGTCCGAGACCGACGACGCCGACCAGCACGAGGCGTCCGCGCCGCCGGCACATCTCGGCCGCCTGGTGCACGATCTCGTCGCTCTCGGCCGTCGCCGCGATCAGCACGCCGTCGAGGCCGACGCCGTCCGTCGCCGCGCGGCTCGCCTGCACGGGATCGTCCGTCGCGGCGACGCAGACCGTCTCTGCACCGAGAGCACGAGCGAGCTCGCAGCGCGCCGGATCGAGATCGACCGCGACGACGCGACAGCCGTGTGCGCGGAGGAGCTGCACCGCGAGAAGACCGAGCACGCCGAGCCCGACGACGCCGAAGCTTTCGCCGAGCGTCGGCTCGAGGAGGCGCACTCCGTTCAGCGCGATCGCGCCGAGCACGGTGAAGGAAGCGCTCTCGTCGTCGACCTCGTCCGGGATCCGCGCCGCGAGGTTCGCGGGCACCGCGACGACCTCGGCGTGCGGCCCGTTCGAGACGACGCGCATGCTTTCGGCGAAGCCCGTGACGCCGCTTCCCACTGCGACGACGCGGCCGACGTTGCAGTAGCCGAGCGGCATCGGCTCCTCGAGGCGGCTCGCGACGGCTTCGAGCGTCGGACGAAGGCCGTCGGTGCGGAGCTTCGCGACGACCTGTCGCACCTTCTCCGGCTGCGCGCGCGCTTTTCCGAGAAGTCCCGAACGCCCGAACTGCACGAGCATGCGCTCGGTCCCGGGCGAGATCAGCGTCGCCGCCGTCTGGATCACGAGGTGACCCGCGCGCGGCGCCGGTGCGGGCGCTTCGGCGACCTCGATCCGACCGGTACGGAGGTGCTGCACGACCTGCTTCATTCGTTCCTCTTCCGAGCGTGAGCGTGAGCGCGGGCGCTGCGCGGCGCGCTCGGCTTCAAGCGGCGCTCGCGGCGAGAGGCGCCGCGGCTTCCGAATCGCCGTCGTGGCTGCTGCTTCGCTCGGCTTCGTTCGCGCCGAACAGGCTCTCGCTCGGCCGATACGTCGGCACGAGCCGCTGCAGGAGCCGGACGATGCCGTCGACGTCGACGTTCGCGACGAGCCTCTCCACCTCCGGTCCGACCTCGTCGAGGCGGATCGAGCGTCCCGGCGGTGCCGCGAGCGTGCGGATGCGGTCGATCTCGGTCGGGATCACCGACTCGCCGTCGTCGACGAGCTCCTCGTGCAGCTTCTCTCCCGGACGGAGGCCGGTGTAGACGATCTCGATGTCCTCGTCCGGCACGAAGCCGGAGAGCTCGACCATGTGCCGCGCGAGGTCCGCGATGCGCACGGGCTGGCCCATCTCGAGGACGAGGATCTCGCCCCCGTGGCTGATCGTCGCGGCCTGCAGGATGAGCTGCACCGCTTCCGGGACCGTCATGAAGTAGCGCGTGACCTCCGGATGCGTGACCGTCACGGGTCCGCCGCGCGCGATCTGATCGCGGAAGAGCGGCACGACGCTGCCGTTCGAGCCGAGCACGTTGCCGAAGCGCACGGTGACGAAGCGCCCCGCGCCGTTCTGCAGGCCCTGCACGACCATCTCGGCGACGCGCTTCGTCACGCCCATCACGCTCGTCGGCCGCACGGCCTTGTCCGTCGAGACGAGGACGAACTCGTGCACGCCGTGGCGCGCGGCGGCGAGCGCGACGTTCCGCGTGCCGAGGACGTTGTTCCGCACCGCCTCGACGACGTTCCGCTCGGCGAGAGGCACGTGCTTGTAGGCGGCGGCGTGGAAGACGACGTGCGGACGGTGCGAGGCGAAGACGGTCTCGAGCTGGTCGGCGAGGAGCACGTCGCCGAGGACGGGGACGACCTCGAGCTCGGGGAAGCGCTGGCGGAGCTCCATCTCGAGCGCGAAGACGCCGTTCTCGTGGCGGTCGTAGAGGACGAGCCTCGAAGGTCCGTTCGTCGCGACCTGACGGCAGAGCTCGGAGCCGATCGAGCCCGCAGCGCCCGTGACGAGCACGGTGCGGCCCGAGAGGAACGTGCGGATGCGCGGCAGGTCGAGGCGGATCGGCGCGCGGCCGAGCAGGTCGTCGACCTTCACCTCGCGCATCTGCGTGTACATGAAGCGGCCCTCGACGAGCTCGCCGAGGGACGGCAGCACGCGCGAGCGGACGCCCGCTTCGCGGCAGCGCTGCACCGCGTGGCGCACGACGGGCCCGGGCGCGGACGGGATCGCGAGGAACACCTCGCCGACGTCGTGCGCCGCGACGAGCTCGGGGATCGCGTCGATCCCGCCGAGCACGGGCATGCCGCAGATCCTCATGCCCTGCTTCTCCGCGTCGTCGTCGACGAAGCCGATCACCGCGATGCCGCGGTGCGTGCGCGTCTCGAGCTCCTGCAGGAGCCGGATCCCGGCGGAGCCGGCGCCGACGATCAGCGCGATCGTCTCGATGCGCTGTGCGAGCGGCTGGTCGCCGCGCTCGCGCAGGACTCGGATCGCGATGCGGCTTCCGCCCATCAGGACGGTGCAGAGGACGAGGTCCGTCAAGAAGATCGAACGCGGGTAACCCGCGAGACCGCGCGAGAAGACCGTCGCGCCGAGGAACAGCGCGGAGCCGGCGACGTTCGCGCGCACGATGTCCTCGACGTCGCGCACGCTGACGTGCCGCCACCAGCCGGAGAAGAGGCCGAAGTACCAGAAGCCCGCGAACTTGCAGAGGCACAGGAGGGGAAGCGTCGAGAGCGCGACGGAGAAGTACTCGCCGGGGACGGAGAGATCGAAGCGGAGCGCGAAGGCGCCGAGATACGCGATCACCGCGACGCCGAGATTCGCCGCGACGGCGGCGGCGAAGCGGTGATGCAGGAGGAACTCGAGCAGCGCCTCCGTCGTCCAGCTCGAAACGCGTTTCATCGAAACCCCCTCCACCTCACGCCGAAGCCGGCAAGGACGATTCGCCGAAGCGCGTCCCCGCCGCGCCCGCGAGCACCTCGCGGAGCGCCTCACACACCTCGTCGACTTGCGATTCGCGCATCCGTCCGAAGAACGGCAGCGCGAGGCAGCGCTCTCCCGCTTCCTCGGCGCGCGGGAAATCCCCGCGTCGATGGCCGAAGCGCTCGCGGTACACGGGCTGGAGATGGATCGGAGGGAAGTAGGGCCGGGAAGCGATGCCGCGTGCCGCGAGATCGCGGATCACCCGGTCGCGGCGGGCGCCGTCCTCGAGACGGATCACGTAGACGAACCAGCTCATCCGCGTCGTCCAGGGCGCGGGCGACGGAAGCTCGACTCCGTCGAGCCCGGAGAGGCGCTCGTCGTACCAGCGCGCCACGCGCTCGCGGCCGGCGAGCAGCTCGTCGATGCGACCGAGCTGCGCGAGGCCGAGCGCGGCGCTCATCTCGTCGAGCCGATAATTGAAGCCGAGACGCGAGTGCTCGAGCCAGCCGTCGAACACGTCCCGTCCCTGGTTGCGGAGGCTCTGGAACAGCGTGGCCCAGGCCGTCTCGTTCGTCACGATCGCGCCGCCCTCGCCGGTCGTCATCTGCTTGTTCGGATAGAAGGCGAAGACGCCCGCGTGCCCGAGCGTGCCGACGGGCTTCCCGCGGTACGCGGCGCCGATCGCCTCGCACGCGTCCTCGAGGACCGCGAGACCGAAGCGCTGCGCGACTTCGAGGATCGGGTCCATGTCGCACGGCTGTCCGAAGACGTGCACCGGCAGGATCGCCTTCACGCGCGCCCCGCCGCGGACGAGCGTCTCGACGCGGTCGGCGAGAGCTTCCGGGTCGATGCCGAGCGAAGCGGGCTCGATGTCGACGAAGTCCGGCCGCGCACGCTGGTAGAGGACGCAGTTCGCCGAGGCGACGAAGCTGAACGGCGTCGTCACGACGACGTCGCCTTCCTCCACGCCCGCCGCGATCATGCAGAGGTGAAGTCCCGACGTCCCGCTGTTGACGCCGACCGCGTGCCGCAAGCCGGCGAAGCGCGCGAGCGCGCGCTCGAACGCCTCGAGCCGCGGCCCGAGCGCCAGGACCGGCGTCCGCAGGACGTCCGCGACCGCCTCGCGCTCGACGTCGGTGATGTCCGGCTCGCACATCGGAACGCTCATGACGCCTCCACCCGTGCGGCGCGCGCGGCGCGCCGCGTTCCTCGCTCCCGTCCGTGCGCGAGCGCGCGCGCCGGAACGCCGACCCAGGTGCGGCCGCCGTCGAGGTCGCGCACGGCGACGCCGCCCGCACCGAGCACGGCCCACGCGCTGACGCGGACGCCGGGGATCACGACCGAGCCCGCACCGAGCTCGGCTCCGTCCTCGACGTGGACCTCGCCCGAGAGGTGCGCATCGGGGTGGAGCGTCACCCAGTCCTCGAGCACCGCGCCGTGCGCGGCGAGGCAGTGCGTGTTGATCGTCGCAAAGCGGCCGACGCGTACGTTGACCGTGAGGATCGCGCCCGGGCCGACGTACGATCCGCAGCCGATCGGGACGTTCGGTCCGATCACGGCGGTCGGATGGACGACCGTCGTCCAGAGGCTCTCCGGGCAGGCGAGCCGTGCGACCACGGTCGCCTTCGTGCGCGGCAAGCCGATGCCGAGGACGAGCCGCGCTTCTCCTTGCCGGAGCGCCCTCGGGACGTCGTCGAGCGTGCCGACGACGCGGCCGAGGCCGGAGGGCAGGGGACCCGGTCGGATCGCGTCGTCGAAGAATTCGAGCGAGCACGCCTCGCCGCGCGCATTCGACGACTCCCGGAGCGACCACGCGACTTCCTGTGCGTGTCCCGCGGCTCCGATCACGAGGTGGCGCATCTCTCCTCCTCAGCTCGCCTTCGCGGAGCCGCCCGGCGTGCCCAGGAACTCCGGCATCGTCGCGTGCCCCGCGGCGCTGACGCCGCGCCCGCGCAGCACGACGAGAGCCGTCCGCAGCAGGATGTGCAGGTCGAGGAGGAAGCTCCGGTGATCGACGTACCGGACGTCGAGACGAAAACGCTCCTCCCAGCCGAGCGCGTTCCGCCCTTCGACCTGCGCGAGCCCGGTGAGACCCGGAAGCACCTCGTGGCGGCGCGCCTGCTCGGGCGTGTAGCGGCCGAGGTACTGCGGCAGGAGCGGCCGCGGTCCGACGAGCGACATGTCGCCGCGAACGACGTTCCAGAGCTGCGGCAGCTCGTCGAGCGAGAGCGCGCGGAGCCACCGGCCGACCGACGTGAGACGGGCCTCGTCCGGCTCGCCGGGGCGGCCGCTCCGCATCGTGCGGAGCTTGAAGAGCGTGAAGGAGCGTCCTCCGAGGCCGATGCGCTCGTGACGGAAGATCACGGGAGCGCCCATCGTCGCGCGGATCAGCGCCGCGATCGCGAGCATCGGCAGCGCCGCGGCGACCAGGAGCGCGCTCGCGGCGAGGAGGTCGAAGACTCGCTTCGCGCGGCCGCTCATCGCGCTTCTCCGATCACGCACGCTTCGGCGGCCTGCGATCCCGTGGACGGCGACTCCCCGACGAGCTCGAGAAGAAGTGTCTCGAGCTGCGCCGCGTGCAGACGGCGGTCGAAGCGCGCGCACACCGCGCGTCGTCCGTCCCGGCCCATCGCGCGCACGGCCTCGGGCGACTGCATCCACTCGCGCACCGTCGCGGCGAGGCCGCGGGCGTCGCCCGGTGGGACGAAGCGGCCCGCGCGCGCCTCCTCGACGACCTCGCGGATCACGCCGTCGATCAGGAGCAGGACCGGCCGTCCGGCGGCCATGTAGTCGAACACCTTGTTCGGGTAGGTCGTGCGGAAGAGCGGGATGTCGCGCAGCGTCGCGAGGCACGCGTCCGCCGCGGCGAGAACCTGCGGCATCGCGTCCTTCGGCTGCGCGCCGACCAAGCGCACGTTGTCGAGCCCGCGCGCCGCGGCCGCTTCCGCCAGGCTCGCGCGCGCCTTTCCGTCTCCGACGAGGACGAAGAGCGCCTCGGTTCCGCGGAGCTCCTCCGCGGCGTCGAGGGCGACCTCGAGATCGTTCGCCGGACCGAGCGCTCCGGCATAGAGGACGACGAAGCGTCCCTCGGCGCCCCACGCGCGCCGGAGATCCGCGCTGCGTTCCTCGGGATCGAAGAGCCGCGGATCGACGCCGTTCGGAACGACGCGGATCTTCTGCGCTTCGACGCCGTAGCCGTCGAGGAAGGGGAGGAAGCCCGGCGAGTTGACGATCACGCGGCGGGCGCGTCCGTAGAGGAAGCGCTTGAAGCGGAGCGCGGCGCGGCTCGCGAGACCGTCGCGCACGACGCCCATCCCGATCGCGAATTCCGGCCAGAGATCGCGCTCCTCGAGCACGAATCCGCCGCGGCAGCGCAGCGAGGCGAGCCACGCCGGCAGGAGCTGCGGAAGCGGCGGCGAGGTTCCCCAGACGACGTCGACGTCGGGCACTTCGAGCGCGGCCCGGAGCGCGCGTCCGCCGAAGCCGACGAAGCTCGCAAACCGATCGACGTAGCTCCGGTGGAGGCGGCGCGAGCTCGGGACGCGGACGACGCGGATGCCGCCCGCGTCTTCGCCGGCGCTCTCGTTGCTCCCGTTGCCCCGGCTGCTCGCGCCGATCGCCGGCGAGGAGCCGCCGACGCGGTCGCCGGTCATGTAGCTCACGTCGCTCGCGACGATCGTCACGCGATGACCGCGTCGCACGAGCTCCGTCGCGAGCTCATGGTGCCGCGTCCCGCCCGGATCGCGCGGTCCCGCGTAGGCTTGATGGATCAGCAGAACGTGCATGGCTCAGTAGTAGAGCGCCTTGAAGAGCGCCTTTTGAACGAGCGCGCGCCGCGCGCAGAACGGATCGTCGGCGTAGGCCTGCCAGCGATCTGCGGTGTCGGAGAGCGCCTCGAGACCGAGGAGGCGGGCCGTGATGCGGAGCTGCGAGATGTGCAGCCGGTGGTAGAACGGG
>Ga0194128_10004635_pt1 | contig 19973 bp, 16 predicted proteins | sample TA2KigCa65mmetaG_FD_148650 | JGI IMG/M metagenome (GOLD analysis project Ga0194128, IMG submission 148650) | Freshwater microbial communities from Lake Tanganyika, Tanzania - TA2015037 Kigoma Deep Cast 65m | ecosystem: Environmental > Aquatic > Freshwater > Lake | place: Tanzania: Lake... | reverse complement strand
TCGCGATCTGCTCGCACGGCACGGAGCCGAAGCCGGTCGGCGACATGTTGTCGCCGAAGATCGGCGTCACCGTCATCGTGTACTCGCCGTCGGACGGGAACACGTGCTCGACGAGCAGCCCGCCGCGGGTACCGAAGGGCATGCCCTCGATGTGGTAGTCCTGCGTCGTGTCTTCCTTCGTGCGGTAGACGACGAGCGTCGGCTCTTCGGGATCGCCGAGCGCGAGCCGGCTGATCTTCTGCGCCGCCATGACGTACGCCTCGACCAGCGTGGAGGAGATGCCGAGCGCGCCGGCGATGTTGTCGAAGCCCGACGTCGAGTCGTCGCTCGGCAGGTACGTGCCCGGGTCGATCGGCAGGTCGAGCAGGTCGCGGATCGAGTTGGCGTACTCGGTGCGGTTCAGCCGGTGCAGCCCCGGCGCCGGCGTGTAGGGACGCGCCTGGCGATCGATCTCGTTCTCGATGAAGGCCACCATCGACTCATACGTGGCCGCGTCGGGACGCGGCATGCCCACCGGCGGCATCATGCCCGCGCGGAGCTTGCGGATGACCAGCTCCCACTTCGGCGCGTCCTTCGTGACGTTCGCCGGGTCGAGCGTGTCCACGGCGAGCTTGCGCGCGGAGTCGAGCCCCGCGAGGCGCGCCTTCTCGCTGTGACATGCCAGACAGTACTTGTCCAGGAGCTGCCGCTCGGTCGCGGCGGTCACCGCCGGGGCGGCGGCGGCCGGGGCGGCCGCGGTCTGCGCCGAGACGCGCGACGAGGTGACGCCGGACGAGGCCGCCAAGAGGAGCGCGCCGAGTGCCGCGCCGTGAATCAGCAGAAGAACAGGCCGTTTCGTTCGCATAGGAAGCCCCGCGCGCCTCGGGTCCGGAAACGTGGCGCGATGCTCAGTTTACAGCCTAAACCGCCTGTTGAGGTATCCCGTCCCGGTCGTATTGCTGAGATCTTTTTCTGATCTCAATCCGCGATCTCAATGCTCTCTGAATTGACACCCCAGAGCCGCTCCGGCAGTAGGGGCGGTCCCCAGTTCCGAGGAGAGCCACCACCATTATGCGGATGGCCTTGAAGTCGCTCGGAGTGCTCGCAGCAGTCCTCTTGCTGCCTTCCCTTGCCCTCGCGCAAGGCACGTTGAGGGGAACCGGTCGTGACGCCTCCGGCGCCGTGCTGCCGGGCGTCACCGTCGAGGCTTCGAGCCCGGTCCTCATCGAAGCTACAATAGGTGCCTTGGAGGGCTCGTCCATGACACGCATCCTCGCCGCGGCCGCCGCGCTGCTCCTCGTCACCGCGGGCGCCGCCGCCGCGCATCATTCGTTCGCCGCGGAGTTCGACAGCAGCAAGCCGCTCAAGCTCACGGGCGTCGTCACCAAGGTCGAGTGGCAGAATCCGCACACGTTCTTCTACATCGACGTCACCGATGAGAAGACGGGCAAGGTCACCAACTGGGCGATGGAGATGGGCAGCCCGAACGGGCTGATGCGCAGCGGCTGGACGCGCAACACGCTCAAGATTGGCGACAAGGTGTCGGTCGAGGGCTCGCCCGCCCGCGACGGCAGCCCGACGGGCAACGCGCGCGTGGTGATGCTGGCCGACTCCGGGCAGCGGCTGTTCGCGGCGTCCAGCCAGGGCCAGAATTGATCCTGTAGGGGCGACGCATGCGTCGCCCCTACCCTGCAGGAGAACTCACGTGACATACCGCGCTGTCCTTCTCTGTACGGCGGCGGCGATCTTCTTCGCCGGCGTGTGGGTCGTCGACGCGCAGGGCGGACGCGGCCGCGGCGCCGGACCGGCGGAGCCGACGCCGCGCCTGCCCGACGGCACCGTCAATCTCGGACGCGTGCCGGGTGAGAAGGGCGTCTGGCGCGTCCCGTACATCACCAACATGGCCATGCGCGTGATCGGCCCGGACGGCCAGCTGCTGCCGGAGATCCAGAAGGCGCAGGCCGCGGCGCGCGCCGGCGGCCCGGGAGGAGGCGCTGGCGGTGGCGGTGGCGAAGGCGGCCGTGGCGGCGCGAAGTCGGAACCGTGGATGCCGTGGATGCCCTGGTCGGCGGCCGTCTACGACTACAACTCGCGCAACCAGTCGAAGTTCGATCCCGAAGGCTACTGCCTGCCGCCGGGCGGGCCGCGCATGATGGCGACGCCCTACCCTGCCGAGATCATCCAGCTCCCGCAGGACCGCCGCATCGTCATGATCTTCGAGGGCGCCACGCACATCTGGCGCGAGATCTACATGGACGGCCGTCCGCACCCGACAGGCGACGCGCTCAATCCGACCTACCTCGGGCACTCGGTGGGACGCTGGGACGGCGACACGCTCGTCGTGGACGTCGTCGGCTTCAACGAGAACTCGTGGCTCGACTACTTCGGCCACCCGCACACGTCGAAGATGCACGTCGTCGAGCGGTGGTCGCGGCCCAACAAGAGCACGCTGCACTACGAGGCGACGGTGAACGACCCCGGCGCCTACACGCGGCCGTTCACGATGGCGTGGGACATTCCGTGGGACGCCACCGGCGAGCTGCAGGAATACATCTGCCAGGAGAACAACCAGTACCTGAACCGCCTGACCGACGACTTCGGCCAGCCGATCTTCGGACCGCGGCAGCAGCCGGGCCAGGCGCCGGCGCGGACCGGAGGGACACGGTGAAAGTACTGTTGTTTGTGCTGGCGCTGTCCGCCGGAGTCGCCGCGCAGTTCGGGCATCCGCTCGCCGGTCAGTGGAGCGGCGAATGGGGACCCGCGGGCAGGCCGAACCGTGTCCTGCTCAATCTGGACTGGGACGGCAAGGCGATCACCGGCCAGATCAATCCGGGCCCCAACGCCGCCACCGTCCGCAACGTGACGTTCGACTACGCGGACCCGTCGGCCTGGGTGGTGAAGCTCGAGGCCGAGGGGAAGGACGGCGCGAAGATCATGGTGGACGGCCGCCTCGAGAACATCGGCGCCTACCGCCGCATCTTCCGCGGCACGTGGACGCAAGGCAGCCAGAAGGGCCCGTTCTCGCTGACGAGGAACTAGGCGGACCTGCAGGGTCCGCCCTACTCGAGCGACTTCACGATCTCGGCGGCGAGCTGCAGTGCGTGGTTCGCCGCCGGCACCCCGCAATAGACCGCCTGCTGCAGGATGATCTCCTTGAGATCGTCCTGCGTGAATCCACCCTCCGTGACCGCCGCGCGGGCGTGGAGCGTGAACTCCTCCCAGCGGCCGAGCGCGATCATCGTGCCGATGACGAGCACGCGCCGCGTGCGCTCGTCGAGGCCAGGCCGCGTCCAGATCTCGCCCCAGACGTAGCGCGTGATGAGCTGCAGGAAGTCGGTGTTGAGCGGCGTGGCGCTCGCCAGCGAGCGATCGACGTGCGCGTGGCCAAGGATCCGGCGGCGCATCGCCTCGCCGGCAGGGTCTTCGGGCGGATGCACGCCCGGCGGCACGCGTTTGTACGTCATAGGCGGATGCGGTCCGCACCCGCGTAGATGTTAAAGGTGTCGCCCCGGACGAAGCCGAGCAGGGTGAGATTGGCCTCGCGCGCGAGGTCCACGGCCAGGCTGGACGGCGCGGAGACCGCCGCCAGGATCGGAATGCCGGCGACGACGGCCTTCTGGACGATCTCGAACGAGGTCCGGCCGCTGACCATCAGCGCCCGGTCGCCCAGCGGCAGGCGTCCGGCGCGGAGCTGCGAGCCGATCACCTTGTCCACCGCATTGTGACGCCCGACGTCCTCGGCCACGGCGATCAGCGTGCCCTCGGCGTCGAAGAGGCCTGCCGCGTGCAAGCCGCCGGTCTCCTCGAACGCTGCCTGGGCCGCGCGCAGGCGTTCCGGCAGCCTCGCCACCACCGCCGAGGCCATCGTCATGCCCGCGTCGAGGCGCGGTACGCCGCGCATCAGGTCGTCGATCGACTGGCGCCCGCACACGCCGCACGCGCTCGTGACGGTCACGAGGCGGCGCTCGGCGAGCGCCTTCGCCGCGCGCTCGTCGTCAATGAACACGTCAACCTGATTGGGGTCTGACCCCGGAACGACTCGACTCAACCCCTTGATACGCCCCGTACCGGGGTCTGACCCCAACAGGCGCTCTGACAGCAGCAACCCGACAGCCAGATCCTCGTCGTCGCCGGGCGTCCGCATCGTGACGATGAAGGGCGAGCCGTTGAGCCGGATCTCGAGCGGCTCTTCGGCGGCGGCGACGTCGCGCCGCGGCGCGCTGGCGCCGCCCGCGACGCGGACGACGTCAACGGGCCTGACGGAGGAAGGCATCCGTATGACTTATCAGTGGAAGTTCTCGGTGTCGATCTCGGCCTGCGCGACGTCGTTGTAGCGCGCGCCGACGACCGTGCGCTCGTTGATGAGCGTGTCAAGGCGCCGCACGACGGCGGCGTCGAGACGGACCGACACGGCGCCGAGATTCTCGACGACGCAGTCCGGCTTCCGCGTGCCGGGAATCGGTACGACGATCGGGTCCTTCGCCAGCAGCCACGCCAGTGCGAGCTGAGGCATCGTGCAGCCGGCCTCCCGGGCGATGGCCGCGTACTCCGTCAGCAGGGCGCGGTTCCTGGCGTAGTTCTCCGCCTTGAATCGCGGCATGCCGCGGCGGATGTCGCCGGCCTCGAGCTCCGTTGCCGGGTCGTGCAGCGTGCCACAGAGGTAGGCGCGCGCCAGCGGGCTGAACGCGACGAAGCCGGCACCGAGCTCGCGGCAGGCGTCGAGGACGGCAATCTCAGGATTGCGCGTCCACAGCGAGTATTCGGACTGCATGGCCGCAATCGGGTGCACGGCATGCGCCCGGCGAAGCGTCGCGGCCGACATCTCGGAGAGCCCCAGCGCACGGACCTTGCCCTCGCGCACCAAGTCGGCCATCGCCCCAACGCTCTCCTCGATCGGCACGCGCTTGTCGAGGCGATGCAGGTAGTAGAGATCGATGACGTCGGTCTGCAGCCGGCGGAGGCTGTCCTCGCACGTCTTCTTCAGCGTGGCGGGGCTGCCGTCCACGTGCCGCCCGCCTTCCGCGTTCTTGAAGATGCCGCACTTGCTGGCGAGCACGAACTTCTGGCGGTGCGGCTTGAGCGCGCGGCCGAGCAGCTCTTCGTTGGCGCCGAAGCCGTAGAGCGGCGCGGTGTCGAAGAAATCGACGCCGTGATCCAGCGCGGTGAGGAGCACGCGCTCCGCCACGTCCGGGGGCGGTGGCGCGCCGTAGGCGTGGCTGAGGTTCATGCATCCCAGGCCAATCGCCGAGACGCTGAAGGGGCCGACCGTGCGCCGCTCGATCAGATGGCGCTCGATCAGACGGCCGCTCCCGAGAGCTGCTGCTCGAGGCGGTCCATGATCCGGTAGCACGGCAGCACGCTCGCCACCGAGGAATTGGGCTCGCGCCCCTCGCGGATCGCGGCGAAGAACTCGCGGTCCTGCAGCTCGATGCCGTTCATCGAGACGTCCACCTTGGAGAGGTCGATCGGGTTGTCCTTGCCATCGGCGAGGTCGTCGTACTTGGCGACATAGGTCCCGTTGTCGCAGATGTAGCGGAACGTGGTGCCCTGCGGCCCGTCGTTGTTGAACGAGAGCGCCAGCGAGCAGACGGCGCCGGTGCTGCTCCTGAGCTGGATCGACATGTCCATCGCAATGCCGAGCGTCGGGTGAATCGGGCCCTGCACGGCCGCGCCCGAGACGATGTCGCCGCCCGTCTGGTACGCGAACAGGTCGATCGTATGCGCGGAGTGATGCCACAGCAGGTGGTCGGTCCAGCTCCGCGGCTCGCCCTTCAGGTTCATGTTGGTGCGGCGGAAGAAGAACGTCTGCGCGACGAGGTGCTGGATCTTCAGCTCGCCGGCCTCGATCTTCTTGTTGACGAACTGGTGGCTCGGGTTGAAGCGGCGCGTGTGCCCGCACATGGCGACGAGCGTCGTCTTCTTCTGCGCGGCGAGGACGGCTTCGGCGTCGGCGACCGAGTCGGCGAGCGGAATCTCCACCTGCACGTGCTTGCCCGCCTCGAGGCACGCGATGGCCTGCTGCGCGTGCATCTGCGTCGGCGTGCACAGGATCACCGCGTCGATCTCCTTCTTCGCCAGCACGTCGCCGAGCTCGGTGGTCACGTGGCCGACGCCGAACTTCGACGCGACCTCCTTGACCTGGTCCAGCCGGCGGCCGACGAGCGAGACGACTTCCACGCCGTCGATCTTCTGTATCCCTTCCAGATGCTTGGTGCCGAACGCGCCCGCACCCGCTATCGCAACCTTCATTGATTCTCCAGAATCAGATGTCCCACGGCGGTGTTCGACGCGGGCACGTGGTAGAAGCGGTGGACGACCTTCGGCGCCTTGTCGCTCATCGCGCCCCGGGCGATGAGCCACATCACCAGCTCGATGCCCTCCGAGCCCGCCTCGCGCACGTACTCGATGTGCGGCATGGCCGACAGCCCCTCGGGATCCGCGATCAGGCGATCGAGGAACGCGTTGTCCCACTCCGTGTTGATGAGGCCGGCGCGCGGGCCCTGGAGCTGATGGCTCATGCCGCCGGTGCCCCACACCTGCACGTTGAGGTTCTTGTCGAAGCTGTCGATGGCCTTGCGGATCGCCTTGCCGAGGCTGTAGCAGCGCTTGCCCGACGGCGGCGGATACAGCACGACGTTCACGGCAAACGGGATGATCGGGCATGGCCAGGCCTGCGGCTGCCCGCACATGAGCGACAGCGGCACCGTCAGCCCGTGATCCACATCCAGCCGGTTGACGACCGTCAGGTCGAAGTCGTCCTGGATGACCGACTGCGCGATGTGCGCGGCGAGCTCGGGATGGCCGAAGACCGGCGGCACCGGCCGAGGTCCCCAGCCCTCGTCGGCGACCTCGAAGCGCTCGGCAGTGCCAATCGCGAACGTCGGCACCATCTCCAGGCTGAACGAGGTGGCGTGGTCGTTGTAGACGAGCACGATCGCGTCCGGCGTGTGCTGCTGCAGCCACGCCTTCGACGGATCGAACCCGGCGAACACCGGCTTCCAGTAGTCCTGCGTGGACTTGCCCAGATCGAGCGCGGCGCCGATGGCCGGTGTATGCGACGAGTAGACGCTGGCGCTGACCCTAGCCACGCTTCTTCTCCTCTCCCACGTAGCGGTTGCCCTCGGGCGACCGTCCGCCCTTGATCATCATCTGCAGGTACTCGTCCTGGCTCAGGCCGGTCATCGTGGCCGCCATGTGCTGGAAGCTGTGGCCGCTGGTGGCGCCGAGCTTCGACACGAAGTAGATGTTGCCGCCGAGCTCGAGCATCCGCTTGTAGTTGCGGTCGAGCACGGCCTGCTTCTGCTCCTCCGTCATCGGCCACTCGTCGAGATAGGCGCGCTCGTTCGCCTTGAAGCGCTCGCGGTTGGCGGCCTTCATCAGCGACATGCAGAACTGGTTGAGGTGGTAGCCCTGGCGCGCCATGTCGGTGTCGAAGATGATCGTGCCCGGGACGTCGGTGTACGGCTTGTCGAGTGCCACGTCAGTCTCCCCAATACAACCGCATTGGATTGTCTACGAGCAGCTTCTGCTGCAGTTCCGGCGTGATGGCGATGTCGGGAATGAAATCCACGAGCAGCCCGTCGTCGGGCATGTGGTCCTTGAGATTGGGATGCGGCCAGTCGGTGCCCCAGAGCACGCGGTCCGGGAACGTCTCCACGAGCCGGCGCGCGAACGGGACGACGTCGCGGTACGGATGGCGCTCGCCGTCGAGCGCGCGCGGCCCGGACACGCTCAGCCGCTCCGGACAGCTCACCTTCGACCAGACGTTCGGGTGCTCCCGCAGCAGGCGCACGAACCGCTCGAACTCCGGGCCGTCCACCGGCTTGGCCACATCGGGACGCCCCATGTGATCGACGACGACCGTCGTCGGCAGCGACGTGAAGAAGTCCCAGAGCTCGGGCAGATCCGCGGCCTCGAAGTAGACGACGACGTGCCAGCCGAGCGGCGCGATGCGCTGCGCGATCTCCATCAGCACCTCGCGCGGCGTGAAATCCACGAGACGCCTGACGAAGTTGAAGCGGGTGCCGCGCACGCCGGCCTCGTGCAGGTCGCGCAGCTCGCGGTCGCTGATGTCGCGGTTCACGGTGGCAACGCCGCGCGCCAGGCCGTGGGACACCTTCAGCGCATCCACGAGCGCCCGGTTGTCGCTGCCGTGGCACGTCGCCTGGACGATGACGTTGCGCGAGAAGCCGAGGAAGTCGCGCAGCGAGAAGAGCTGGTACTTCGAGGCGTCGCAGGGCGTGTACTTGCGCTCGGGCGCGTACGGAAACTGCGCGCCGGGGCCGAAGACGTGGCAGTGCGCGTCCACGGCGCCCGCCGGCGGCGTGAACGTCGGCTTGGACGGGTGGGGATGGAATACCAGCCAAAAGGGGTCGGGGGTCATTTAAAGAGGACACCTCACATGTCGGCGTCGGGTGTCCTCTCTAAATGACCCCCGACCCCATTTTTCTCAGTCGATGTATTTCAGGCCGGCCTTCTCGAGCGGCTCCCGCATCTTGTACATGTCGAGCCCGAGCACGCCAGCCGCGAGCCTGGCCCGCTTCTCCGCCTCGTTGGTCTCACGCGCTTCGGAGGCATCGGCCGTCTTCTGCGCAATCGCGGCGGGCACCACGACGACGCCGTCGTCGTCCGCAATGACGACATCGCCCGGATTGACGAGCGCACCGGCGCAGACGACCGGGATGTTGACCGACCCGAGCGTGGACTTCACCGTCCCCTTGGCGCTGATCGCGCGCGCCCACACCGGAAACTGCATCGCGGTGAGCTCTTTCACGTCGCGCACGCCGCCGTCGATCACCAGCGTCTTCGCGCCGCGGGCGCGGAACGACGTCGCGAGCAGCTCGCCACAGAACCCGTCGTCCGAGTCCGCGCTGCAGGCGGCGACGATGACGTCGCCCTCCTGGACCTGCTCGGCGACGACGTGCAGCATCCAGTTGTCGCCGGGATGCAGGAGCACGGTGACCGCCGTGCCGCAGACGTGCGCGCCGGGATAGATCGGGCGCATGTAGGGCTTCATCAGCCCCACGCGCCCCATCGCCTCGTGAATCGTCGCGACGCCGAAGCGCGACAGCTTCGCGACGGCCGCGCGATCGGCGCGCGTGATGTTGCGTTTGACGACCCCGAGCTGAGTGCCACGCTGCGTCACGCCGGAATCCTCCGCGCCTGGAGCGCCGCGTCGAGCCGCGGATAGACGCGCCGCGCGTTGCCCTCGTAGACCTTCGCGCGATCCTCGGCGCTCAGGTTCGGCGTCGCCTCGATGTAGCGCTTCGTGTCGTCGTAGTTGTGCCCGGTCTCCGGATCGACGCCCTTCACCGCGCCAATCATCTCGGACGCGAAGAGGATGTTGTCCACCGGTATCACGCGCGTCAGCAGGTCGATGCCCGGCTGATGGTAGACGCAGGTGTCGAAGAACAGGTTGTTCAGCAGGTGGTCCTTCAGCAGCGGCTTCTTCAGCTCCTGCGCCAGGCCGCGGAAGCGGCCCCAGTGATAGGGCGCGGCGCCGCCGCCGTGCGGGATGACGAACCGCAGCGCCGGGAACCGCGTGAAGAGGTCCGAGGTGAGGCACTGCATCACCGCCGTCGTGTCCGCGTTCAGGTAGTGCGCGCCGGTCGTGTGGAACGCCGGATTGCAGCTCGTGCTGACGTGGATCATCGCCGGGATGTCGTACTCGACCATCTTCTCGTAGATCGGGAACCAGTGCGGGTCCGACAGCGGCGGCGAGTTCCAGTGGCCGCCTGACGGATCGGGGTTCAGGTTGATGGCGACGAACCCGTACTCCCCGATGCAGCGGTCCAGCTCGGGGATGCAGGTCTTCGGGTCCACGCCAGGCGACTGCGGCAGCATCGCGCAGCCGATGAACCGGTCCGGCAGGAGCCGCGTGATGCGGTAGATCAGCTCGTTGCAGATGGCCGCCCACGTCGAGCTCGTCTCGAAGCCGCCGATGTGGTGCGCCATGAAGCTGGCGCGCGGGGAAAAGATCGTCAGGTCGCTCCCCCGCTCCAGCATCTGCCGGAGCTGGTTCTTCTCGACGCTGTCGCGCAGCTCGTCGTCACTGATCCTGAGCTCCGAGGCGCGCGGGGTCTGCGAGGGATCGTTCAGCCCCGCAATCTGGCGGTTGCGCCAGTCCTCGAGCGCCTTCGGCGCGGTCGTGTAGTGGCCGTGGCAATCGATGATCATGGGTGTCCGTCGTGCCCGCGCCACACCGCCGACGGGATGAGCACGTCCCCGCGCATGAGGAGACGCGCGGTCCGCAGGAGCGCGGCGCGCGTGACGTTCTGGGGGTTCGCGGGATCGATGCCGAGCTCGACGGTGAACTCGCCGGTCGGGTGCTCCACCGAGATCGGCTTCACCTCTCCTGGCGGCACCTGGGCGATGCCTTCCGTGATCGATCCGTCGAGCACGCACGCGGTGCCGACGGTCACCGCGGCCAGCACGCCAATCGCGTCGTGGCACACGTGCGGGATGAAACAGCGCGTCGCAATGCTGCCGCCGTCCTTCGGCGGCGCGATCAGGCACATCTTCGGATACGTCTTCTTGCTGACGTCGCCAAGGCCCATCGCCACCGCGGCGTTCAGGCGCAGCGCCTCGACGCGGGCCTTGAGCTCCGTATCCGCGTTCATCTGGTCGACCGTCTCATATCCCGTGCGACCGACATCGCTCGCGCGGAGCATGACGAGCGGCATGCCGTTGTCGATGCAGGTCACCTCGAGGCCGTCCACGCAGTCGCGCACCTTGCCCGTGGGCAGCAGCCCCGAGCAGACCGACCCGGCGGTATCGAGAAAGTTGATCGTGATCGGCGCCGCGCCACCGGGCACGCCGTCGATCCGTGCGCGGCCCTCGTACTCCACGCGGCCGCCAGGCGTCTGCACGGTGATGTCGCAGCTCATGCCCGTGTTCAGCGTGAGCACGCGCATCGTGGTCGTCTCGCCCTGCGGCCTGACGAGACCGACCTCGAGCGCGAACGGGAGCACCGCGGCGAGCATGTTGCCGCAGTTCGGCGTCGTATCGACGATGGCCTGATCGACCATGACCTGCGCGAACTGCCACTCGAGGTCGACGCCCTGCTCCTTCGCGCGGCGGACGATGCCGACCTTGCTGGTGAGCGGGTTGGCGCCGCCGAGCCCGTCGATCTGCCTCCGGTCGGGAGAACCGAGCGCCGCGAGGAGCACCGTGTCGCGGGTCGCGACGTCAGCGGGCAGGTCGGACTCGCGGAAGAACGGCCCCCTCGAGGTGCCGCCGCGCATGAACAGACAGGGAATAGCGGTCTGCATCAGGACAGAACCGCCATTCTAACCTCAGCGCTCGCTGGTGTTGTCGGTGGTAGCGGCGCTGTCCCGCCGAAGGGCCGGCGAGCAGTAGCATAGTCCGCCCGCCGTTAGAACACGTACTTGACCGCGACCTGCATGATGCGGGGGGCGGTGCCCGGAGCCAGCGCGATGATGCGGCCGAAGTCGGGACTGTTCAGCGTCGACACAGGGTTGTCGGGATTGACCGTGTTGAGCAGGTTGAACGTCTCGAGCCGCAGCTGCAGCTGCTGCGTGCCAAAGCGAAGCGCGCGTGAGAGCGCGACGTCGATGTTCCAGCGGCCCGGGCCCTGAATCGCGTCGATGGGCATCGTTCCGTACGCGCCAGCCGCGGGCGCCTGGAACGCCGCTGGGTTCAGCCACCGCGCGAAGCTGCGGTTCGACGCGAACGCGTCCCCCGCCTGGATCGCGCGCTGGTTCGGCTGCCCGCTGAGCGCACCGTCCACGCCGGTGACGACCGTGAAGTAGGAGCCCGAGCGCGCGCTCAGGATCCCGGAGAGCTGGATGCCGCCCCACGCCTGGTACACCAGCGACGCGTTGAGGCTGTGCTCCGGCGAGTTCGGGCACCGGCCGCGGTCGGCGCCGCGGTTGCCGGGAATCATGTACGGCTGACCGGACACGCCGGGCTCCTGGTTCCAGCGGTCCGTCGTGCAGCGCGAAATCGTGTAGTTGCCCTGCAGCGAGAACCCGTCGGCGCGGCGGCGCTGCACCTGCAGCAGCAGCCCGTGGTAGTTCGACGTGCCGTTGGGGTCGAGCTCCTGGATGCTCGCGTAGTACTGCCCTGCCGCCGGGTTCTGCAGGCTGAGCACGCGGCGCGCCTGCGTGTTGGCGACCGTCGCGCCGGGCGCGAACGCGGCGGGGTTGATCTGGTTCGCGGTCCAGACGTTCTTCACGAGGTTGCCCACGTAGTTCGCCGACACCATCCAGTCGGCGGCGACCTGGCGCTGGTAGCTCACGTTCCACTGGTCGGTGCTCGTCGCCGGCAGGTCGAGCGGGAACGTCGTGTAGTTGGCGCCGAGCGGGAACTGCGTGCTGGCATTCGCGCCGTTCACCAGCGCGGGGATCGGGTCGCCGCCCGCCACCGCCACCCACGGATCGTCCCAGCCGTTCGGCATGTTGTTGACGGCCACCGTGTTGCCCCACGGCGCCATCTGCGCGAGCGTGGAGAACGTCTGCATGTGCGGCAGGTCGTAGAGCCGGCCGTAGGCGGTCCGCAGCGTCTGCCGCCCCTCGCCTTCCGGATCCCACACCATGCCGAGGCGCGGCGCGAAGTTCCACAGGTCGCGGCGCGCCAGCGAGTTGCCCGGCATCCCCTCGTCGCCGGGGAACATCAGTCCCGGCGGCGCGTTCGGGAAGCGCGTGCTGCGGACGCCGCGGTCGAAGCGCTCGCGATCGAAGCGGGTAAACCGTCCGTCTTCGTTGTAGACGGGCAGGTATGGGTCCCACCGCAGGCCCGCGTTCACTGTCAGCCTGGGCGACATGCGCCAGCTGTCCTGCGCGTAGATGCCGATGTAGTGCGACCGGACGACGGTTCCGGTGAGCGTGCCCGCCGTGAACGTCGCCGCGCGGCCCAGCATGAAGTCGGCGAGGCCGAGACCCGTCACCTGGCCGGTGAACGTCGTGTTCCCCGACGCGGCGAGGTACGACGTGGAGTCGTAGCGGTTGTGGATGTACTCGCCGCCGATGCTGAACTGGTGTCCCCCGCGCACGATGCTGAGATCGTCGGCGGCCTGGAACGTCCACGTCGGCGTGGCCGTCGGCAAGGCGCCGGGCCCCATCAGGCTGAAGCCGCCCGTCACGCTCATGCGCAGGTAGTCGGGCATCAGCGTCGTGGCGCGAATCCCGAGGTCGCTGTAGTCGAAGAGCGGCGAGTACGCCTTGGTGTAGTTGCCGCGGTTGACCGTGGCGCGCAGCGAGTTCACGGTGTTGTTGCCGAAGAGCATCGTGTCGCCGACGACGAGCGAGGAGACGCGGTTCTTGAACGCCGACGTGCTGAACGACATCGGCGTCCTGCCGTCGTAGTTGGTCGGCGAGTCGAACCGCTGCCCGAGCAGCCGGCCGAAGATCGAATGGCTGTTGCCGAACGTGTAATCGAGCTTCGCGGTGTAGACGTCCTCGTCGCTGTTGTCCACGCGATCGAAGAACACCTGCCCGCACGGGTTGTCGGGCGTCGGCAGCCGGCCGGCAAGGTTCACCGAGGCGCGCGAGAAGAGCGCGGGGGTGACGCGGTTGTCCACGAACGGCGCCCGCAGCGCGATCTGCCGGCCGCCGTTGCAGGCGGGCGAGGTGATGCCGGTGAAATCGCCGGCCAGCATCGCCGGCGTCGGCACGAACTGGAACGACGACGTCGGCGTGCGCCGCACGCGGGTGCGCTGGTAGGCGGCGAAGTAGAACAGGCGGTCGCGGACGATCGGGCCGCCCAGCGAGCCGCCGAACTGGTTGCGGTTCAGCCCGTCGCTGCGGCGCTTCCCGTCCGGCCCGAGCGCCCCGAACGGGTCCCTCGCGTTCAGCGCGTCGTCACGCAGGAACTCGAAGAGGCTGCCCGAGAGGCGGTTGGTCCCCGACTTGGTGATGGCGTTGACGACGGCCGCCGAGTGATACCCGTACTGCGCGGGCAGCGCGCTCGTCTCGACCTTGAACTCCTGCAGCGCCTCGGGGAATGGAAACGGCATCGCCGCGTTGTTGTACGGATCGTTGTGCGTGGCGCCGTCCAGCACGTACGTCGTGCCGTTGGGGAGGCCGCCCGCCACGGCGATCGTCCCCGGCGATCCCGGTCCGGCCGCGCCGCCGCGCGCGCCGCTCAGCGTGCCGCTGGGCGCCGCCATGCCGGTCATGTAAATGAGGTCCAGGCTCTGCCGGCCGTTGAGCGGCAGCTCGAGGACGCGCTCGTTGTCCACGACCATGCCGATGCCGGAGCTGCGCGTCTCGATGAGCGGCGCCTGCGCCTCGACCTGGATCGTCTCGGCCAGCTCGCCGAGCTCCAGCGTCGCGTTGATGGTGGGGTTCGTGTTGACCTGCAGCACGATGCCCGTCTGCGCGAACGTGCGGAAGCCCTGCAGCGAGAACTCGAGCCGGTAGGGGCCCACGGGGAGGCTCGGGATGGTGTAGCCACCGCCCTCGTCGGACGCGACCGTCCGGGTCAGGCCGGTGTCGAGATGCGTCGCCGTGACGGAGACGCCGGGCAGCACGCCGCCGCTGCTGTCGCGCACCGTGCCGGCGATCTGCGCGGTGGAGACGGCCTGGGCGCTGGCGGCCGCGGCCGCGAAGAGGACGAGAAGGACACCGGCCGCGAGATACCGCATGGAACCTCCCCTGACGCCGGGTCCGGTGGCGCCGCCGAGGCCGTCGATCGGGCGCCGATCGGGCGAGCCGAGCGCGGCGAGGAGCACGCGATCGCGCGTCGCCGTGTCCGCGGGCAGATCCGACTCGCGGAAGAACGGCCCCCTCGAGGTGCCGCCGCGCATGAACAGACAGGGAATGGCGGTCTGCATCAGGACAGAACCGCCATTCTAGATCGCCCGCCTCAGAAATCGATGGTCGCGCTGAACCTGACGAAACGTGGCGACAGAATGGCGACGGGCTGCAGCCACGTGCCGCCGGGCACGAAGGTGAAGTTGTTCGTGATGACCGGATTGCGGTTCAGGATGTTGTAGACATCGAATCCCACGTTCGTACGCGTGCCGGCGAAGCGCAGGATCTTGGCGAACCGCATATCCAGGACGTTGAGCCGGTCGGCGTACATGGTGCCGGGCTTGATCAGGTTGACCGTCGTGTTCCGCGCGCCTCCCGCAAGCGGCCGGCCGAGCGTCTGGCTGACTTCCGCGGTCGGAAATCCGCGGTTCGCTTCCAGCTGCTGCCCCTGATCGCTTCGGAACGTCGTCGACACCGACACATCCACCTTTGGCACGAGATACGACGCCAGCCCGGTGATCCGCATCTCGACCCCCGTGCTCCATTCGCAGTACGGACTCTGCGGCGCGGTGGTACTCGCGACGCCGGCAGACGTGAACCGGATTTCCGGCAACGCCGCCCGGATGTTGCAGGTGTCGAAATGCGTCTTGCCCAGATTCATCCCGAACTGTGCGGTGAGCTCACCGGTCGGCCGCGCGGAGACGGTCGTCAGGAACCCGTTGTACATCTGCGTCTGGCCGCCGTAATTGCTCGCCAGGGTGGCGTAGTTGTCCTCCTGCCCGAACCTCGCCGGCCTCACGTCGACCAGGCCGGAAATCGTCTGGCCGGCGTTTGGCAGCCGCGGATCGTTGGGCACCCGCACGCTGAAGGTGTCGAAGTCGGCGGGCGAGACCGCGAGGTTGTCTCTGACGGAGAAGTTCACCAGCCAGCGGCGATAGTACCCGGCTTCGACCGACACACGCGGCAGGACCTGCTGCTGGATGGAGGCGCTGAACTGCCAGTCGCCCGGCCGCACGCCCCAGCCGCCGAGCAGTGCCGGGTCGTACCTGGTGCTCGGATTCGGCGTGCCGAAGTTCAGGTCGCTGACGGTGCCGCAGACATCGCCGCCCGTGGCCCGGCGGTCCTGCTCACGGAGGTTCGTCAGATCGCAGTCCGGAGAGAAGTTGTTGTTGGAGTCGATCCAGGAGCGGGTGACGCTGACGGGGATGTCCCCGAGCGGGTTCGTCCCTGAATAGAGGTTGTCGGCCACGGCGTTCTGGAGATACCGGCCGCCGTTGATCTTGACCGCCGTTCTGCCGGTGCCGAAGAGGTCCCACGCCACGCCTCCCCGCGGCGTCAGGTCGTGGAATCCGGTCACGCCGATCGTGCGCGGAATCACGAGATCGTTCCGCAGGAAGCGGTTCGCGCCGATCCGCTGTTCGGGGAAATAGCTCATCGCGTAGTCGTAGCGCACCGCGCCCTGATACGTCAGCCGGCCGGCGGTCCACTGCTCCTGGACGTACACCGAGTTCGACCACACCCGGTTCTTCGTGATGTACGAGCCGGACATGTTCTGCGTGAGCTGGTTGGGAACGCCGTTGTCGACGCGGAACTGCAGGTTGTGCGAGTTGGTGAACGGGTTCCCGTTCGTGTAGTGGAAGGCCCCCTGGTACCCGACCTTGAGGGTGGAACGGGCGTTGACGAACGACGTCGACGCCTTCCAGTTCCGCATCTTCTGGACGTTGTTGGCCCAGTTCTGCGACCGGTAGGTCAGCCCGGCGATGCCGCCATTGGCCGCGCACCCGGCGGTGCACTGCTCCACGACCCGCACGATGTCGCGGGTCGGGTTGCCCGGGATCTCGTAGCCGCCCCAGTAGTTGATGTAGGTGCCGTAGCCTGCCTCGAGCAGGATCCGGCTCGAGAGCGGCGACGTCCAGGAGGCCTGCTGAACGCGCAGATGGTTGCCGCCTGAATACGAGGAGGCTTCCGGCGCAATCGTGGCGGTCGAGAACGGAGAGGACGAACCCGGCGACCCGCCGAGCACGTAGTTGTCCTTGGGCTCGCGGCACGCCTCGACGCCCGGGGCCCAGCTGCCGCCGTGACACGGAACCTGCTCGTCCCAGAAGATCCCGATGCGATTCCGCGCGGTGAGCTGATTGGTCAGCCGGATGCTCGCTGTCCGCCAGTTTCCTGCCCCTCTCGCGGGGCGGCTCAGGTCCGCCTCGTACGTCCGCTTCGACGGGTCGCCGGCGTTCCTGTTGGCGAACATCCCGGGGATCGAGCGATACGCGCCCTGGTCCCGCAGGACCGAGAAGAACCACAGCCGGTTCCTCACGATGGGTCCGCCCAGGCCCAGGTTGTAGTCCCACAGGCTCTCGATGTTGCCCGAGCGGCGCAGGCCGCGAGCGATGAGCTCCTGCGAGAGGTTGCTGCCGACCATCCATTCGCTGACGTTCGCAACGAAGAACGACCCCTGGAACGTGTTGCCACCGGTGCGAGGCAGGATATTGATGGCCGGCCCGCCGACGGCGCTCTCGCCAAGTCCGCCTGTGCTCGTCTGGGTGATTTCGGCGGCGTTTCCTACATCGGCGTTGTAGCTGCTGGAGCCGCCGCCGGCCGTGGGTGGGCCGACGCTGAGCCCGTCCACCTCGATTCGGCCCTCATTGGCGCGGCCGCCTGCCCCGCTGAAAAACTGCCGCCCGGGCGTCGCCTGGACGTCCCTGTTTTCGGTGGCCGTCACGGTCGGGTTCATCTGCAGCAGCGACCCGTACGTCCGGGCAACGGGCAGTTCCCTGAGCGTTTCGCCGCCCAGCACCGTGATCCGGCGCACGCTCTGGACGTCCACGACCGGCGACTCGCCGGTGACGACGAGCGTCTCCTCGAGGCTGCCGATCCGCATCTCGGCGTTGATCGTCGCGATGAAGTTGTCCGGCAGCTCGACACCCTCGCGCCTGAACGTGCTGAAGCCGGGGAGCGTGAACGCGACGCTGTACACGCCGGGACGCAGGTCGACGAGGCGATACCGGCCGGCCGCGTCGGTCACGACGTTGCGCGCGCCCTCGATCAGCGCGGCGCTCGAGGCCTCGACGGTGACCCCCGGCAGCACCGCGCCCGAGGTGTCGACGACGGTCCCCGTGATCTGCGCCTGGGCAGACGCCATCGACGGGATGAGGAGCAGGCACGCGAGAATCGACAGAGACACCTTCCGCATACGCATACGGTCTCCTCTCAATCGGGGCCCAAGGGGAGCCGGGCGACGCCTGCGTCGCCCCTACTTTTCTTTGACTTCGAGGCCGCCGGTGATGCCATCCACCTGATGGCCGATCTGAATCGCCCGCATCCGCGCGATTTCCGCCGGGGTCGCCACCTTCGGGTCCACGTTGGCTTCGGCGCAGGTGAAGCCGCGCAGCGTGCACTCCGAGGTCGTGTGCGTGATGCCCCGCTCCTGCATCAGCCGGAACATCAGCTCCACCGCCTCCTCTTGGATGATGACCGCGTTGTTCGGCACGAAGGTGCCGACGCCGATCGCGTAGTCCACGGGCATGAGCGGCTCGACGCTGGCGCCGAACGCGCCGTCGTTCTTCTTGCCAAGGTCGTAGGCGCCGAGGTCCGCGCCCACGTCCACGAGGTACTGGATGATGCTGGTGAGCCCGAGGTTGGCGGCGGCCATCAGCGGCGTGATGCCGTAGTCGTCCGCCTGGTTCACGTCGGCGCCGAGCTCGACGAACAGCTTCACGACCTGCAGCCGCTCCGCCTCGCTCTTGCCCTTCTGGTAGCCGTTGATGAATCCGAGGCTGGCCGCGGCCTCGACCATCGTCTCGCCGTCCTTCGAGATGATCGTCGGGTCCGCCTCGTAGGCCAGCAGGAGCTTCACGAGCTCCAGGTCGCCGGCGAACGCCGCCCGCATCAGCGCGGTGGCAAAGACGATGCGCGGCGAGCCGGCGCGCATACGGGCGCGCGGCGTGTTGTTGACGAGCGCGTTCGGGTTGGCGCCGGCCTCGAGCAGCTTCTCGATGAGCGGAAGCGGATCGGCCGTCACCATCCACGGGAAGTTCGGCGCCGTCTCCATGTTGCGGCGATCGACCGCCCAGAACAGCGGCGTGAACCCCTGCGTGTCGGCCTGATTCACATCGGACTTCCGGTCGATCAGGAACGACGCCATCTCGTAATTGCCGTTGAAGATCGCCAGGCCGAGCGAGTCCTTGCCGTCGCCGGCGATCGCGTTGACATCGGCGCCGGCGTCGAGCAGGAGCCGCGCCGTTTCCACGTCGCCTTCGCGCGCGGCGAACATCAGCGGCGTCAGCCAGCCGCTGGCGAATTCCTCGACCGTCTGGTCCTCCCTCGAGGCCGCCGGTGTCCGGCCCTCGAAGCCGCGCCCGTTGGCCGCGCCCACGAAGCTCGAGCGCGCGTTGACGTCCGCTCCGGCGTCGATGAGCACCTTCACCGCCGCCGGATGGCGTTCGGCCGCCGCCCACATCAGCGCCGTCGTGCCGCCCCAGGCTTCCTTCTCGTTGATCCGGGCGCCGCTCTCGAGGAGCGAGGCGATCGCGTCGGCCTTGCCGGTGCGCGCCGCCATCATCAACGCGGTGTCGCCGAACTGCGTCAGCCTGGCGTTGGGATCGGCGCCGGCAATCAGCAGGCGCCGAATCATCTGCTGGCTGCCGTTCATCGCGGCCAGCTGCATGGGCGTGACGCCTTCGCGGTTGGCGGCGGACACGCGGGCGCCCGCGCGCAGCAACCGATCGGCCATGTCCAGATCGTCCACGCGCACCGCCCAGTGCAGCGCGGTCGTGCCGTCCACCTGCGGCGCGTTGACGTCGGCCTTGCGCTGCAGCAACGCCTGCACCGCCGCGCGGTTGCCCTTCATCGCCGCGTCGGCCACCTCGCTCGTCGCCGCGGCGGCGCGTCCAGGCGGAAGCCACATCGGCAGCGTGGCGAGCAGACACCAGGTTGCAGTGCGCATCGACATGACCATCTACCTCTGACCTACCTCTTGACGTTCTGCAGGATCGCGGCGGCGCCTGCGTAGTTCTCCAGCGCCAGCGTCCGTGCCTCGTTGTCGGTGACGACCCGCGTCAGCAGCGACGTCTTCGCTTCTCCCGTGCCCTTCGCGTCCAGCCGGATCTCGAACAGCGTGAAGTCGTACTCGGTCGCCGTGCCTTCCTTCGCCGGTTTCCATCCCGGCGTGTGCGCCCCGAGCCGGCGATCGGTCACGAGCACGATGCGCTCGCTGCCGCCGGGCTGGGGGGCGCGCCAGGCGTACTTGATCGAGTGGCCGGTAATGTCGTTCGTCCAGATGTA
>Ga0194128_10004631_pt1 | contig 19990 bp, 12 predicted proteins | sample TA2KigCa65mmetaG_FD_148650 | JGI IMG/M metagenome (GOLD analysis project Ga0194128, IMG submission 148650) | Freshwater microbial communities from Lake Tanganyika, Tanzania - TA2015037 Kigoma Deep Cast 65m | ecosystem: Environmental > Aquatic > Freshwater > Lake | place: Tanzania: Lake... | reverse complement strand
AAGGTGGAGTTGGTGTCGAGCTGACCGTAGTTCGCGAAGGCCGTGCTCGTCGGGAAGGTCAGCGGCCAGCGCGAGCCGCCCGTGCCGTCGCCGAGGTCCGTGACGCCACCGAAGCCGCCCGAGCCACCGACGCCCTGACCCGCGCGACCGTTGCTCACGGCGCCCGGGTTGAGCACACCGGCGTTGATGACCGGAGTCTGGGCCGTGGGGTTGGGGTTCGTGACGCCTTCGCCGCAGGCGCCCGTAGGGGTGGGAGCGCCGGTGCAGTTGGCGAGGTTCAGGAAGGTGGTGCCCGTGTCATCCGGTCGATCCGAGCCCTGACCGCCGCGACCCGCACCGGGGCCGCCGCGCGAGCCGAGCTGGCCGATCGGCGCATCCGAGGGGTGCCCGCCGAGGTCGCTGCCCGCCACGTCGATCAGCGCGGTGTCGGCCATGTTGAACAGGCCGCGCGCGAATAGGCGCAGGGAGTTGTCACCGCGCGCCGTCAGGGTCGAATTCGCCTGCAGGTCGATCAGCGTGAACTCGAGGCGGCCATTGCTGACCACCGGAACCGGCGTCGACGCGAAGAACTGCGCCAGCGTCAGGTTGGTGAGGAACAGGCGCGGGTTGAGGTTGTTGATCAGCGCACCGGCCGTGGTCGAGACGCCGAGGCCGTTGTCGAGGCCGCCCGAGAGCGTGCCGGTGAAGTACGGAACGCCACCGCCCTGCGGAGCCCAGTTCGTGTCGAGCGGATCGACGCTGTTCGACATGGTGGTTCCGACCAGCGAGATCACGAAGTCAGGGAACATCGCCAAGCGCGCCACGCCGTTGAGGGCCGCGCCCGGAGTGGTGCTCGACACCACGATGGTGTCCGCGCCTTCGATCTCGAAGGAGAGTTGGGACAGCAGCGGGTTGAGGGTCGGGTTGTTGCGGAAGGCCGCGACGGTTTCCTTCATCGTGTCGGTGAGGAAGGTGCGGATCGGGATCTCGGTCGGCTGCGCGTTCGCCGGCAGCTTGTAGAGGATGTGCGCGGCGTTGTTGCCGATCATGAAGCGGCCGGCATCGCTGCCGCGCACGTTGCGCAAGTACTTGATGCGCGCCACCGCCGGCTGGGCCGAGGTGAACACCGTGCGCGACTGGTTGTCGTCGATCACGAGGTCGCCGAGGCGACCCGAGCCGCCGCCGGTGCCCGCGGTCAGGCGACCCGCGCTCCAGTTGGCGCCCGAGCGCGCCTCGTCCTCGTTCGAATCGTCGTTGAACTGCTCGCCACCGGCGGGCAGCGTGACCGCACCGAAGACCGCGACTTCCGGCGTGAACGTGCGCTTGCCCGGATTGGCGACCGAGTGGCCCGCGAGGTCCTTCACCTCGACCGGAACGTCGACCACGATCTTGCGCTTGACCGGCGCGCTGCCCGCGCTGGGGAAGCCACCGAACGGCGTGAACACCATGGTGGTGGTCAGATTCGTCTGGTCGGGGTTCTGGTAGCTGTAGGTGCCGCCGACGGGGACCTGATCGCCCGGCGTGCTGAGGTTTCCGTCCGGGTCGACCTTGACGGTGATGAAGGGCGACTGGCCGGTCGAGGGCTGGACCAGCGTGCCGATGTTCATCAGGTCGTTGAACACGAAGGTGATCTCCGAGGCGGAGAGCACATCGACCACATCCGCGGTGGTCGTGGCAAGGTTGATCGGGGCCCCGCCGCCGATGGTGCGCACGAAGATCGACACGCCCGGCGCGCCCGGGACGGGGTCGATCAGGCCTTGGCTGGTGGTGATCGTGCACAGCATGCGGCTCTGGTTCTGCTGGCCGCCGGAGCTCTGCACATAGGGGCCCACATCGCCCTGGCCCGTGCCCGGTATGCGGATCTGGTAGGTCTGGTTCGCGCCGAAGCCGAAGCTCGGATTGCCCGAGGCGTCGAACGAAAGGCGCGGGCGGAAGATCGCGCGGCGTGCGTCATTGGGGTCGACCAGACGCGAACCGGCGGGGGAGAGCGCGGTCACGATGTCGATCACCTGGAAGGCGTTGTTGACCGACAGCGAGGTCGGCGCCACGGACTCCGAGAACACCACCGCGATGTCCTGGTTCAGGTAGGTGTTCACGATGCCGCAGCTGACCTGCTCGCCACCATTCCCGTTGGTGCAGCCGAGGGTGCAGGATTCGACAAACATGGCCCCACCGTCGGCGGCACCGCCGCCGGTGCAGGAGGAGAGGATCGACACCGTGCCGGTGAGGGCCGTGACGAGGAGGAGCCTGGCCGCGTTCTTCATGAGGGAGGGGCGCACGAGTGTGCGTCGCTGGTCGTTCAAGCTGTCCTAGAGTGAGTCGGAGCCCGAGTGAGGAGGCGCCGAGCGGGCTTGGCTCCCTCTGTCCCAAGGGCGCGCCGGGGGGACGAAGGGGACGGGCCCGCGCCGGTGGTCCAGTCGCGGTTTCCGAAGGGGTGCGGCACTATAGTGACCGCGCGGGGCTCGGCGCCAGAGTCCTGCCAGAGTCGTGCCCGACTACGCTGGGACTCCAAACGACGCGCGCCACGCGGCGGGCGGCCCGCTCGTGCGGGGCTCGGCACGAACTTCGCCGGCCGCCGTCGAAACAGTCCGCTCCAGCCCACCCAACAAATTCCGTTCCCGACCCTCCCGTCCCCGCCCCGTCCCAAGCGCCATGCCCGAGCGACCGGCCGCCTTCCAACTCCCCCACCCCGACCGAGCCGAGCCCAGCCGAAACAGGCGTGCGACCCCGCACGGCCTGCGATCGCTCGCGCTCACCCTCGGGCTCATGCTGCTCGGCGGCTGTGGCGACAGCGTGGCCGGCTCGGGCCTGAGCGAGCTGGAGTCCCGCGCAGCCATCGACCGGCTGGTGACGCTCTTCCGGCCCGTGGACCCGATCGCAACGAGCGATGTTCACGACCGCAATTTCCGCGAGCGCAGCGCCCATCTCGAGGGGTTGCGAGCAGCCGGAGTCACGGCGGGTCGGGAGGCACTCGCGCGTTTCGAGCGCGCGCAGGGCGAGTGCTTCGATGTGCGCTGGGCCCTGCTGGAGGCGGCCGCCTACAACGCACCCGCGGACACCCAGCCGACCCTCGAGCGCCTGATCCTCGTCTACGACGGCAAGGGCGAGGAGATCCGCACGCAGGCCGTGCGCATCGCCTCCGCAACCATTCCGCAACGCGCCATCGAGCTCTTCGAGCCGATGCTGCGCGAGCCCATTGCGCGCCAGACCCGTCCGCCGCAGGAGGAGCTCGTGCGCGGCTGGCACACGGCGGCGAGGGAGCTGGGCCTCGTGGAGGCGCGCGTGCTGTGCGACCTCGTCGTCGACCTGCGCCAGCCGCCGGACGCGCGCTACGCGGCGGTGAACGCTCTCGCGGACATCGGCGGGGAGCGCGCGATCCGGGCCCTGCGCGAGGTGCTCGTCGAGAGCGCGTCGGACGGCAACATCCGCCGCAAGGCTGCGCAGGCGCTGCAGCGCATCATGCCGCGCGACGCATTCTGCACCCTGATGCGCGAGGCGTCGGAGCACGAGGTGGACGAGTTGTTCTTGTTCTTCCTCGCGGACATGCTCGACAAGAACTGCAGCGTTCGATGAGCGCGGCCCTATCCATCACCGACAGCCACGCACACGTCTACGACGAGAGCTTCGAGGAGGATCGGGACGCGGCGATCGAGCGCGCGCGCGCGGCCGGAGTCACGCGCATGCTGCTCGTCGGAACGAATGTCGCGACGTCGCGGCGCTGCTTCGAGCTCGCGGCGCGCCACGCGGGCGTGTTCCCCACCGCCGGCATCCATCCCCACGATGCGGGAACCGCCAAGGACGAAGACCGCGCCGAGATCGAGCGCCTGTGCCGCCGCGCGGACTGTGTGGCCGTGGGCGAGACCGGGCTCGACTGGTTCAAGCAGTTCTCGCCGCGCGAGGCGCAGCGCGCGAACTTCCGCTGGCACCTGCAGCTCGCGCTCGCGCTCGGGAAGCCCGTGATCGTGCATTGTCGCGATGCGCGCGAGGACACGCTCGCGCTGCTCGCGGAGTTTTCCGGCGTGCGCGGCGTGATGCACTGCTACAGCTACGGCCCCGACGAGCTCGACGGCTTCCTCGCGCTGGGCATGTACATCTCGTTTTCGGGCGTCGTGACATACCCGAAGAACGATTTCAATCGCTCGGCCGCGAAGCTGGTGCCCGCCGAACGCCTGCTCGTCGAGACGGACTGCCCCTATCTCGCTCCGCAGTCGCGCCGCGGACGGCGCAATGAACCGGCACTATGCCGCGAGGTGCTCGCCAAGGTCGCCGAAGTGCGCGGGGAGTCGCTCGAGGCGCTCGCTCGCATCACGAGCGAGAACGCGCGCGTGCTGTTCGGCCTGAGGGACTAGCCGCGGCTCACTGCACGGGCACCCAGCTATTGCCGTCGACCGACGCGCCGTACAGGCCGATCGCCGAGCGCAGGTCGTTGGCGTTGCTGAAGGCCGCGTCGCCCGCAGGCCCGTGCACGGCACCCGAGTAGACCGTGCCCGCGCGGTTCGCCGTCTGCAGCACTTCGTTCGAGTGACTGACGAAGAAGGCGCGCGTGCCGGTCATGCCCGCCTGCATGGGCCAGGCGTAACAACACCACAGGTACTCGCCGAGGTCAGAGCTCGGGAAGGTGCCCGCGAAGCCGCCGGTGGCGTCTTCCGTGAAGGGAGCTCCCGCGGCGTCCGGCAGGAACATCTGGAAGAGATAGCCAGAGCGCGCCGTCTGGCTGGCCGTCACGACGCCGAACGGAGCGGAGAGCATGGGCGGATCGAGCAGGTCGCCGGCCGCATTGCCCGCCGCGGCGCTGCCGGCGTTGCTCACGCGCACCGGAGCGAGGCCGGCGAGCTCGGCGAAGCCGCCGAATTCCCCCATCCCATCGGCATCGGTGTCGATCGCCGCGGCGGACTGCAGCTGCGCTTGCGCGCTCATCAGCGCGCGCAGAGTCGCGATCGCCGCCGACTCGTTGGCGGACTGGCGCGCGGCGGCGAGGCGCGGCAGCGCGATCGCGGAGAGAATCGCGATGATGCCGACGACGATCATCAGCTCGACCAGCGTGAAGCCACGGCGAGCGCGGTTCGAGATGTCGAAGGAGGCATGCAGCTCGGTCATGGCGCGGCGCTCGGAGTGGCTCGTGTCGGGGGGATGTCGATGGTGAAGAGCTCGCCATCAAGCCGCATGGCGAGGCGCCCCGGTTGCTCGGAACGCCTCGCCACGCACGGGAAGCTCGCGAACTACTGGACCGGGACCCAGTTTTCGCCGTCTTGACCGGTCAGGCCACCGGCGACATTGCACACCGGCGAGCCCATGTCGCTGCCGGTCTGGAAGATCGCGTCACCGGAGGGGCCGTTGCCCGCGGCGCCGGTGCCGGAGTACACGTTGGTGCCCTTGTTGTTGTACTGGTAGATGTCGCCCGCTTGGTTCACGAAGAACGAGCGGTTGCCGGTCTGGCTGAAGTTGACCGGCCAGGCGTAGCAGCACCACAGCACTTCACCGTTGTCGGCGCCCGGGTAGGCACCCGTGAAGCCACCGGTGGCGCCCTCGGTGATCGGAGCGCGAGCGGTGTCCGGCAGGTACATCTGGAACACATAGCCCGAGCGCTGGACCTGGCTCGCCACGACATTGCCGAAGGCGGCCGAGAGGACCGGCGGGTTGAGCTCGTCGGTGCCGGCCGTACCGGAGCCCGGAGCGCCGGCGTTCGAGACGCGGCAGGGGAAGGTGCCCGCGAGCTCGGCGAAGCTGCCGTACTCGCCAGCGCCGTCGCCGTCGGTGTCGATGGCGCCCGAGGACTGGACTTGAGCCTGCGCGCTCGTGAGCGAGCGGAGCGTCGAGATGGCGGCCGACTCGTTGGCCGACAGTCGAGCGGCCATGAGGCGCGGAATCGCGACCGAGGCGATGATGGCGATGATGGCCACCACGATCATGAGCTCGATCAGGGTGAAACCTGCGTTGCGCTTGTTGGTCTTCATTGCGGTTGTGTTCTGCTTTCTGGTTCTCGGACACCGGAACGGCACTCCCGTGCCCGGTGCTTCCCGTATGAGCGGATGTTTCGGCCTCCCGCGCGAGGCGACTTGAGCGCTGGAGTGCACTTTCCGGAAAAATCTGCCGGGCGCAGTCCCGAAAGCGACCCGCCCGCCGCACCTACCCCACGGGCAGGCCACGACGAGCGAACGACTGGGCAGGGCCAGCTCTGCGGCGAACCTAGCTCGGTCCGGAGAGCTTCCCGACCACATCGAGGATCGGGAGGAACACGCTCAGCACCACGCCGCCGACGATCACGCCCATGAATGTGATCAGGAGCGGCTCGATCAGGCTGGTGAGGCTCTTGATCGCGGCCTTCACCTGAGCGTCGTAGAACTCTGCGATCTTCTCGAGCAGCTGCTCGAGCGAGCCGGTGCGTTCGCCGATCGCGATCATGCGCGTCACCATCGGCGGAAAGACGCGCGACTGCGCCAGCGGATCGGAAAGCAACTGACCGTTGCGCACGCTCTCCTTGGCGGCGGCGACGGTGTTCGCGATCACGCGGTTGCCAGCCGTGTCCGCCACGATGTCGAGCGTGCCCATGATCGGCACGCCGGAGCGGATCAGCGTGGCGAAAGTACGCGAGAAGCGCGCCAGCGCCACCTTGCGCGCGATCGGTCCGAACACCGGCGCGCGCAGGGCGACATGATCGAAGAACAGCGCGCCGCGCCGCGTCTGCTTGAACAGCGTGAAGCCCGCGAAGGCGCCAAACGCGCCGACGACGACCACATACCAGTTGTTCTTGAGCCACTCCGATGTGTCGAGCGTGAACTGCGTCAGCGCCGGCAACTCGGTGCCGAGCCCCTCGAACACTTGCCGGAAGGTCGGCACCACACCGAGCATCAGGAAGGCCGTGATCGAGATCACGAGCACGAGCGAGATCACCGGGTAGGTCATCGCGGCCTTGATCTCGCGCTTGAGCGCTTGGCTCGACTCGAGATAGTCCGCGAGGCGCGCGAGGATCACATCCATCTGGCCCGAGGCCTCGCCGGCGCGCACCATGCTCACATACAGCGGCGAGAAAGCGCGCGGGCAGCGCTCCATCGCGCTCGAGAGATCCGAGCCCGAGCGCAGGTCCGCGCCGATCTGCGCGCACACGGTGCGCAGGCCGGGCGTCTCCGCTTGCTCGCCGAGCACATCGATCGACTCGAGCAGCGCGAGACCGGCTCCGACCATGGTCGAGAGCTGGCGCGTGAAGAGCACCAGCTCCTCGTTCGTCACGCGCGGCGAACGCGAGAGGAACGCGAAGCGCGGCGCTCGCGGCGCGGCGCTCGCGGCGGCCGCATCGAGTCGCAGCACCACCAGATTCTGGCGGCGTAGCTCGGCCACGGCCTGCCCGCGGTCCTCGGCCTGGATCGTGCCCTCGACCGTCTGGCCGGTAGTCCTCTTGGCGGCGTACTTGAAACTCATCATGGGGTGTTCCTTGGGGCAAACGCTGGCGCGGCGCGCATCAGCGATCGTCGAGAGTGGTGCGCAGGACTTCCGCGAGCGAGGTCCGGCCGCGGGCGACATTGAGCAAGCCGACGCGGCGCAGGGTCAGCATCCCCAGCCGCACCGCCTGCTGCTTGATCTCCACCGCCGAGCGGCGCTGGATGACCATTCCCTTGAGCTCCTGCTCGAGGTACAGGGTCTCGAGGATCGCGAAGCGGCCCTTGTAGCCTTCCTTGCAGCGCATGCAGCCCTTGGGGTTGGGGCCGAACATCTCGAGGCCCGCGAGCTCGTCGGCGCGGAAGCCAACATCGAGCAGCTCGCGCTCGGGCAACTCGAGCTTCACGCGGCACGAGGGACACAGCTTGCGCGCCAGTCGCTGCGCGCCGATGCACAGCACGGAGCTCGCGACCATGAACGGATCGATGCCCATGTCGCACAACCGCGTGATCGTGGTCGCCGCGTCGTTGGTGTGCAGCGTCGAGAGCACGAGGTGGCCCGTGAGCGCGGCCTTGACCGCGATGTCGGCCGTCTCGGTGTCGCGGATCTCGCCGACGAGCACGATGTCGGGGTCCTGACGCAGGATCGAACGCAACGCGCCCGCGAAGGTCATGCCGCGCTTGGGATTGACCGGCACCTGATTGATGCCGTCCATGCGGTACTCGACAGGATCTTCGACCGTCACGACATTCACATCGCTCGTCGCGACTTCCTTGACGCACGAGTAGAGGGTCGTCGACTTGCCCGAGCCTGTGGGGCCCGTGAGCAGCAGCATGCCGTAGGCCGCGCTCGAAGCGCGCTTGATGTCCTCGAGCGCCTTCGGCTCGTAACCCAAGTTGTCGAGCTTGAGGGCCATTGCGCCCGCATCGAGAATGCGCATGACCGCCTTCTCGCCGCCCACGACTGGCAGGATCGAGAGGCGGAAGTCGATCTTGCGGTTCTCGTAGCGGATCTGGAACTTGCCGTCCTGCGGCGCGAAGCGCTCGGCGATGTCGAGCGAGGCGAGGATCTTCAAGCGCGAGATCAGCGCCGAGAGCATCGAGCTCGGCGGGCGCAGGATCTCGTGCAAAGAGCCGTCGATGCGCAGGCGAATGCGAATCGCGGACTCGCCGGGCTCGATGTGAATGTCGCTCGCCTTTTCCTTCAGCGCGCGCAGGATCACGAGGTTGACGAGCTTGACCGCGGGGGCATCCTCGCCCTGCGTCGCCGCCTGCTCGATGTCCTCGGCCTGCTCGACCTCGACGGAGAGCGCCGTGTCGGCGCCATGGACCTCGGACAAGAGCTGGTCGACGGCCTTGTTCTTCGTCTCGAACACGGACTCGGTCGCGGAGCGGATCGCCGTCGGGTGTGACAGCACCGGTCGCACCGCGCAGCGCGACATGCGCCTCAGGTCGTCGAGCAGGAGGACATCGAACGGATCGCTGACCGCGACCGTGAGCACATCGCCGTTGCGAGTGAGCGGCAGGATCCCGTGCTGCTCGCAGGTGTCGCGCGGCAAGCTCTCGAGCGCCGCCGGATCGGGGCGGATGCGCGACAGATCGACGGGCACCACGCCCGACGCGCGAGCGAGCGTCTCGAGCAGCGCATCTTCCTGCACGAGGCCCTGCGAGAGCAATGTCGCGACGGGCGAGCCGCCACGTTCCTTGGCACCGCTCCAGTCCTCGTCGCTGACGAGGCCGCCGTCGATCAGGATCCTGCGGATCCGTCCGGAGATGCGGGTCATGGGGGGGCTCCGTCCGTCAAGCCGCGCGCACCAGCGTGCGCAGCTCGCTCAGGTCCGTGGCGGTGCGCTCCGCTTCCTCGAGCCGCACGCGGCCCGAGCGCACGAGCTCGGCGAGCGAAGTCGCCATGGTCTTCATCCCCAGCCGACCGCCGGTCTGGATCTGGGAGTAGATCTGGTGGTTCTTGCCTTCGCGGATCAGCGCGCGCACGGCCGGCGTGGCGAGCATCACCTCGGCGGCCAGCGCGCGTCCCCGACCGCTGGCGAGCGGCAAGAGCTGCTGACTGAACACGGCTTCGAGCGAGAACGAGAGCTGCGTGCGCACCTGCTGCTGCTGGTGAGCGGGGAACACATCGACGATGCGGTTGATCGTCTGCACCGCGTCGGAGGTGTGCAGCGTGCCGAAAGTCAAGTGACCCGTCTCCGCGAGCGTCAAGGCGGCCTCGATCGTCTCGAGGTCGCGCAGCTCGCCCACGAGGATGAAGTCGGGGTCCTGACGCAGCACGCTCTTCAGCGCGTTTGCGAAGCCCCGCGTGTCGCCGCCCACTTCGCGCTGCGTGACCATGCACTGCCTGTGCTGGTGCACGAACTCGACGGGATCCTCGATCGTGACGATGTGGCCCTGCCGCGTCTGGTTGATGTGGTTGACCATCGACGCCAGCGATGTCGACTTGCCCGAGCCCGTGGCGCCGGTGACGAGCACGAGGCCGGAGCGCAGCGAGCAGATGCGCTCGCACACCTGCCGCGGGAGGCCGAGCTGATCGAAGGCCGCGATGCGGTTGGGAATCAGGCGCATCACCGCCGCAACGGAACCCTGCTGGTGGAACACATTGGCGCGGAAGCGCCCCTTGTCGGCGAGACCGAACGAGCAGTCGAGCTCGAGGTCGCGATCGAGCTTCGCGATCTGGTCGCTCGTCAGCACGCTCGTCGCGAGCCGGCGCGTGTCCTCGGGCGTGAGCTCCGGACAATCGACGGGCAACAACATGCCATCGACGCGGAGGCGCGGAGGCGAGTGAATCGAGATGTGCAGGTCCGAGCCGCCCTGACGAATCAGGAGCGACAGGAGCTCGTCCATGGTGATCATGCGCGCGCCACCTCCCCTGACCGCGCGCACGCGGGTACGGTGGCATCTCCCGCGAGAATCGGGGCGGTCCTCATGGCCGATCTTTCGGCGCCAGCACGAGCCTGACTGAAACGGCGCGGCGCAAAGTGGAAAGAACTTCCGAGCGCAGCGTGGGAGCTCGAACGGCAGCGCGCCGACGGCGGGATGCCCCCACCGCCGGCGCGTTTCGATGCGCCACGGACCTCGGCGCGCGGCCTCGGCGCCTAGACCTCGAGCGGCTCGCCGCGCGCGACGGTCGAGAGCACGCGCTGCTGCTCGAGCGCGGGGAGCGGCGCGTGGTCGACCAGATGCATCGCGAAGCAGCCCTCGCCCGCGGTCATCGACTTCAGGTCGCGCTGGTAGCTCTGCAAGAGCGACAGCGGCGCGTGCGCGCGAATCGTGGTGACCGCGCCATCCGCGGAGGTCGACTGGTCGTGCACCTGCGCACGACGATGGCTCGTGAGGTCCGAGAAGATCGCGCCCGCGCTGTCGGTCGGAACCGTGATCTCGACATCCATCACGGGTTCGAGCAGCACCGGCGCGGCCTTCTGGAACGCATCGATGAACGCGCGCGCGCCCGCGATCTTGAAGCTCGCTTCGTCGGAGTCCACATCGTGGAACTTGCCGTCGTAGAGCTCGAGATCCACATCGACCACCTGACTGTGCGTGAGCACGCCCTTGGCCGCGGCCTCGCGCACGCCCTTCTCCACCGCCGGAATGAGATTGCGCGGGATCGAGCCACCGACGACGGCGTCGGTGAATGTCACGCCGGTGCCCTTGGGATTGGGACGCACGCGCACGAAGCACTCGCCGAACTGACCGCGGCCGCCCGTCTGCTTCTTGTGCCGATGGTGGCCCTCGGCGCGCCGCGTCACGGTCTCGCGATAGGCGATGCGCGGCGGATGCGACGACACTTCGACGCCATAGCGGCGCGAGAGGCGCGTCAGCGCGACCGCGAGGTGCTGCTCCGTGAGCCCGCGCACGAGCAACTCGTGCGTGTCGACATCGTGCTCGAACATGAAGGTCGGGTCCTCCTGTGCGAGCTTGCGCAGCGCCTCGCCGATCTTCTGCTCGTCGTTGCGCGAGCGCGGCACGAGCGCGAGCGAAACCACGGGTTCGGGCTGCACGATCGGCCCGAGCACGCTCGCGCGTTCGCCCGGACGCACGATCACATCGCCAAAGCCCGCACCCTCGAAGCGCGAGAGCGTCACGATCTCGCCGGCGCTCGCGCGCTCGAGCGGATCGCGACGGCGCTTGCCGACGAGGCGCAACAGACCGCCGGGCTTCTCGCCCTTCTCCCCAGAGCGCGGCCCCGCGAGCACATCGCCGGCCGCCAGCGTTCCCGAGAGCACTTTCAGCGTGCAGAGCTTGCCGAGGTGCGCGTCGGAGCGCACGCACACGACGCGCGCGAGCAGCGGCGCCGAAGAGTCGAGCGCGAGCGCTTCGCCATTCGCCGCGCGCTGCGGGATCATGTCGGGAGTCGGGCCGAACTCGGCGAGGAACGAGAGCACCGCCTCGACGCCGATGCCCGAGAGCGGGTTGCAGACGAGGATCGGAACGAGCGAGCCGCGCGCGATCGCGCGCGGAATCTGAGCGTGCAGCTCCTCGTCGGTCAGCGCGCCCGTCTCGAGATAGCGCGCGAGCAACGCGTCGTCCTCGCAGGCGTCCATCACGCGATCGAGCAGGTTGCGACGCCAGTCGTGGTGATCGACCTCGAAGATCGTCGGTGCCGCATGGAATCCGGGCCCCGTGACATCGGGATGATCGAACGGCACGCACAGGTCCCCCACCGCGAGGTCGAGCTCGTCGACGACGCGATCGAAGTCCACATTGTCCGCGTCGCAGTGGGTCACGACGATCACGCGCCCCTTGCCGAGGCTGCGCGCGCGCTCGAGCTCACGCCGGAAGTCGTAGTTCGGGCGGCCCACGGCGCTGTGCACGCCGACCACCACATCCGCGGCCGCAATCGCCCCGTAGGCATCGGCCACGAAGTCGTCGTAGCCGGGAGTGTCGATCAGCGTCCAGCGACAGCCGCGCGCGTCGCCCTGCACGAAGGCGGCCTGCAGCGTGTGGCCCTTGTCCTGCTCCTCCGGTTCCGTGTCGCAAATCGAGGTGCGCTCCGCCACGGAGCCCTTGCGCGCAACGAAACCGCACGAGTGCGCGAGCGCGTCGACGAGCGTGGTTTTTCCGGCCGAAGGGTGCCCGACGAAGGCGAGATTGCGCAGTCCCTTGGGGGTAGAAGTCATCGCGTGTTCGCTCCACCGAGGCGCTCCCGAGCGCGCGCGGGTGCCCTCGGCGCCGCGCGACGCGCAACCACGCAACATCGCGCGGCATCTGGTTATCGTAGGGGTGGCCCTGCGAACTAGGCCTACGCCCTAGTGCGTAGGCCGGCCGGAGCAGGCTCCGCGCGTCAGCGTTCGAAGTACGAACGCGCGCCCCAGCGATCGAAGCGCTGAAGCGCGCGTGCAGGGCGACACGCTGCGAGCCCCCCCGGACGAGGGGCCTCGCGCGGCGCGACTAGTTCCGCATCTCGACGATGATCTCGACGCGACGGTTCTTGGCCTTGTTCTTGGCCGAGTTGTTCGCGCTGACCGGGCGGTACGGGCCCCAGCCCGTCACGACGCACTGGCCGTCGGCGATGCCCCCGTCGTTGACGAGGCAGTGCAACACGGCCATCGCGCGTGCCAGCGAGAGGTCGCGGTTGGTGGCGAACTTGCTCTTCGAGATCGGGTCGTTGTCGGTGTGACCCTCGATCCAATATTCGCCCTCGGCGTAGTTCTGCTGGAGCGTCTTGGCGACGGCCTTGAGCGTCTTCTTGCCGGCGTCGGAGAGGTCGGCCTTGCCGGCGCCGAAGGTCAGCTCCTGCGGGATCGAGATCACCATGCGACCGTCGCGCATGCCGTAGCCGACGCCGGCATCGTCGAGATCCTTGAGCCGCGTGCTCGACTGGGTCGGCTCCTCGAGCAGGCGTGCGTTGGCTTCCGCGAGGGCGGTCTCGAGCGAGTCCTTCTGCGCGGCGAGGTCGCGGTTCTCGCCCTTCAGGTCCGCGCGCTCCTCGCGCAACTGGCGGTTTTCTTGGGCCTGCTCGTCGAGCGCGGCCTTGTACTGGGGAGCGGCGCAGCTCGCGGCGAACGGAGCGGCGACGACGAACGAGAGGAACAGCTTGGTCATGTGCTTCATGGAGTGGAGCGTGGAGCGGCTGGAGTGAGAGTTCGGAACGATGTGCGATGCGGCGCGCCGCGCGTGAAACGCAGTCGGCCTGCTCCCGAGACTTGGGTCCGCGACGCGCGATGCGTTCGGCGCGAGAAACCCCCTCGCACGGACCCGAGCTTCAGGAGACGAGATGATTCCAATACAAAAGCACGGCCAGCGTTCCAAGGGCCAAGTACGGACCGAACGGGAGCATCTGCCCGCAGGTCTTCGCGATGGAGAGCGAGCGCGCGCGCGAAGTCGGCGCGTTCCGTGCGCGCACGCGAGCGCGCAGCAGGCAGTAGAAGCGGGCGATGTTGGCGCTGCCGACCAGCGCGCCGACCAGCGAGGCGAGCACGAGCGCGACGAGCGCTCCACCCGGCCCGACGAAGCCACCGGCGGCGCCGAGCAGCTTCACATCCCCCAGCCCCATGGCCTCCTTGCCGAGCGCGCGCTCCCCCGCCCAACCGATGGCGAGCAACACGCCCGCGCCGACGGCGATGCCGCCAAGGCTCGCGACCAGCGCCGCTGTGCGCCCCGGCTCCCCGCCCTCGGCCACCCAGTGGGCGAGCCATGTGTCGCGGTGCAGCTCCGGCACGGCCCAGGAGATCACGGGCGAGAGCAGCATGCCGCCGATCGAGATCTCGTCCGGGATCTCGAAGCAGTCGAAGTCCACGAATGTGACCACGATCAGCGCGCTGGTCACGAGCAGGCGGACCAGCAGCAGGGGCCACTGCTCGCCGGGCGTCAGCCAACCCAGCCCGGCCCACGCGGCAGCCGTCAAGAGCTCGACCAGCGGGTAGCGGATCGAGATGCGCCCGCGACAGCCGCGGCAGCGCCCGCCCTGCGCCACCCACGAGAGCACGGGGAGGTTCTCCGACCACTCGAGTTGTCGACGGCACTGCGGGCAAAACGAGCGTGCGGGCCGCCAGACGGTCAAGTGCTGCTTGGGGAAGCGGTAGATGGCCACATTGAGGAACGAGCCCACGCACAGGCCGAAGGCGGCGCAGGTCGCGGCCAGCGCGAGGGGAGAGAGCTCGGCAGAGTTCACCGGTCCCTCTTCGGCCCTAGGGGCTCGTACTCCAGCGTCACGTCGTCGACGAAGGGCGGGTCCCAGACCGGACCGGGGAAGACCTCGAGCTCAACGAGCAGCCGGACGGTCGGGCAGTCGACGAGCGCCGCCGGGTCGTCGACCACCACATCCGGGACTCGTGCGCCCACGCTCGGCGCATGCTCCCCGACATACAGGACGCGCGCCGCACCCGCGCCCGCGCGCAGGTTGACGGTCGGCGTGCTGCGCCAGCGTACGGCCCCGCCCTCCGGCGGGATGGACGACGAGTAGAGCGCCAGCTTGAGCGGCCGCACCAGCGGATTGGCGGCCGGCGGATCCACCACCCAGCCCTGCTCGTCGGCTCGGGCGAGCAGCGGCGCTCCGGAGGCGTCGGTGAAACCCAGTTGGCGCGTGCCGGCGTCGAGGAACACGAGGCGCGGAACGCTCAGCTGGCGCTCGCTCGCGAGGCGGATGCGGCCACCCGCGATGAGCACCAGCGGCGAGGCGAGCTCGATGCTACCGGTGATGACGAGGTCCGCGCCGGACACGAGCACGACGGCATGCACCTGCGCTTCGAGCAGCGCGGTGAGCACCTCGCTCACCGTGGGAGCGCGGCCGCCAAGTCGCGCGCGCTGGGCTTGCAGCACCGCGTCGAGCGTCGGGCTGTCCCAGGTCGGCTGCGGGCGATCTTCGCACAGCTCGCCAGCGACAGCGATGCGGCCTTGGCTGCGCAGGACGATCGCGCCCGGCGCCTGCAGGGACACGCGATTCGCCGGCCCGACCGAGAGCGTGGCGGCGTGCAGCTCCCGACCTTCGAACGCCCCCGCCGACAGTTGCATGTCCCCGTCGGTGCCGCGCCCGGCCGCTGCCGGGAACAGCACCTCGACGCGGCCGTTGCCGCTCCAGCGCGCCGCGCCATCGGACCCGGGCACCGCCTGCGTCGAGAGCGTGCGCGCATCGAGGAAGCTCTCGACATAGCGAGCGAGCGAGCCGTCGTCCTCGCCCGTCGCGGGCTCGACCCGCAGCTTGAGCACCTCGCGGTAGCTCGAGTTCAAGACCCACAGCGGATGACCACCAAAGTCACGCAGGCGCACATTGCGCTTCACCGCGAGCCCGTAGGTTCCCGGCGCGAGCAGCCGGTCGCGCGGCGTGAGCTCGATCAACGCGGCATCCTCCTTGTACGGCTGGCGCTCGTCGTTGCGCACGAGCCGCACCACGAGCGGGATCATGTCGCCGCGCGTGCGTCCCTGCGCGGGACTCGCGGTTTCCGGCACCAGCTCGAAGTCCTCCGAGCGCAGCGTCGACGGATCGATCGGCTCCAAGCAGGTCAACAGGATCGGCTGCAGCGGCCGGATGAGGGTCGAGCGCAAGATCACCGGCGAGCCACTCGTCGGGCTCGAGTCCTCGAACACGAAGCCTGAGCGCGGCTCCGTGACGGCGACCGTCTCGAAACTCCAGCGCAGGCTGCTCGCCAGCGGCAAGCCCGACTGCGAGCGCAGCCCGTCCGCGCGCGGGAAGCCCGCCAGCTCAACCGTGTAGCGCGTCGCGGGCCGGAAGCCGCCATCGGCGAGATCCGCGGCCAGCACGGGAGCGGGCTGAAACTCGATGCGCTGCCCCTCGACCGAGAGTCGACCGCGCGCTGCCGCTCCATCCGACGCCAGCACGCGCACGCTGCCGCCGTGCACGCTCTCGGGCTCGAGCGCCTCGGAAAAATGCAGCACCAGCCGCTCGTTGAGGTACACACCGAGCCGATCCTGAGGCCGCGCCTGCGTCAACTCGAGCCAACGCTGCTCGGGCGCGCTCTCCCGACACCCTCCCAACAGGCTCGTGAGCGCGAGCGGAACGAGTGCGACTGCGGCTCGGGCCATCGTTGGACATTGAAGCACCGAAACGGCGCGATCCCTAGATCCGACCGCGCACCTGCACGCAAACCAAATGCAAGGACGCGGCACCCGCCGTTGGGCGAGGGCCGCGTCCCACCGGACTCGCCTCAACTCACTGCTGGCGCACGAACGCGAAGCCGAGCGAGGACAGCTCGGGCGTCGCCCCGCTGACGGGGTTCGAGACCATCGTGATGCGCGCCTGGAAGAACTGCGAGCCGTTGATCGCGGCCATGGTGTCCTTCCATGTGTTGCTGCCGCCCGTGAAGGTCACGGTGAAGGCGGTGCCGCCCGGGCGCGGGTTGCCGTAGGGGTCAAGCTGGCCGGCGTCTTCCCACGGACGGGTGCCCGTGGAGTTCATGGCGGTGGCACCGCGGTACTGGACGAGCAGCTGGGTGCCGGGCGGCAGGCGATCGATCGAGGGCTCGACCACCGGCTCGGCGAAGTCGAACGGCAGACCCGGAGCGGTCGGAGCGCACTCGAACCAGCGCGTGTGCGCGCGGTTGACGCGCACCACGAAGTCGCCCTGACCGAAGAAGATGAACTGGTTGCGGGGCAGGGTGCCCACGGCGCCACCCCCAGTCAACAGGCCGCGCGCACTGGCCTCGGCGTCCGGATCGACCACGCTCGGGATACCCGTCGAGGCCAAGACGCCGCCCGCGGTGAGGGCCGTCCAGAAGGGCGCGATTTCCGTCGGCGACGGCGGGTTGGTCGCGATCGCGAACAGACCCGTGAGCTGGTTCGCGCCGAGGATCTGGGAACTGGGATAGACGCGGAAGTCCATCAGCAGCGGCAGGCCGATCGTCGGCACGAAACCGAGGCCGTATGCGGCGTTCGGCGGCGTGGTGTCGTAGGTGAGCTCGTTGCCGAGCTTGACGCCCTGCCCCGCGCCCGGGCCCGTGTTGGGCTGGCCGACCGCGAGCAGCGACGTGTCGCGCCAGGTGTAGTAAGTGAAGTCCTCCACCGCTCGGCCTTGGTTCATCGGCCACGGGGCCATGGGCGTTCCGGAAGCCGCCTGGAACACATCCGAGGGCTGGATGAAGTAACCGTCCTCCTTGGGGCTGATGATCGAGAGCGGGTCGTTGACCGGATCGAGCAGGTTGTCATCGAACACATCCAAGATGCCCGAGTTGGGGTACAACGGCTGGCCGGTCATCGGGTCGAGCAGCTCGTCGGGGAGGCGCTTGGAGTGCGCGATGCCCATCTGGAACAGCGGCATGGTGTCGATCTGCAGGCCTGAGTTCGACGGAGCCCAGTTCAGACCCTCGACATCGAGGTTGTGAAAGCCGTCGCCGAGGACATCGAAACCCAGATCCGCGTGACGCCAAAGGGTCATCATGCGGCAGCCCTGCGGGACGAACGGCAGTCGCGTCTGAACCCCGGCGCCGGCCACGAGGAGGTCGGTCGCGATCATCGGCGTCGTGGTGTCACAGGCCGCCGAGATGCGCGTCACCGAGCGCGGGCGCACGCGACCGTTGAGCAGGTCGTAGATCAGCTGGCCGCGCACTTCGGGACCGACCGGCGTGTCCGAGGGATTTTCGTCGGTCGCCTGGAACTTCAGCATCACGCTGCGGCTCTCGATGGCCGTGTCCGTCGAGCGCACGGTGAAGTCCGGGGGGTTGTCGCTGCCGTCGGTCAGCCGAAACGACAGCGCGTTGCCGGCGAGGTCGACCGGGCCTTGCGTGCCCGTGGGCAGGCTGACGCGGTAGGTCTCGGACTGGGAGGCGGCGTGGCGCAGGCGACGCGCGGGCTGGAGCAGGAAGCGCGTCAAGTCACCGGTCGGCACCACCTGCGCCACGACCTGGCCCTGCAGGGACGGCGTCGCGATGCCGTAGAGGAGCTGGAATGTGTCGAAAGCGTTGAGCCGCGTCGGATCCATCGGCTCGCTGAAGAGCAGCGAGAAGGTGGAGTTGGTCGAGATGCCCGTGCCGACGCCCGAGAGCGGGGCGGGCTCGACCTTGATCCAGCACTCGGGCCGGTTGATCTGGTCGATGGTGCGCTGCCACGGCGTGCGGAACTCGCCGCTCTGCGTCGGCTGCACGAGCGGCGGGTTCGTGGCGCTGGTGACCAGCCGCAGCCTGACATTCGACACGACACCCGCCGACGGCGTGGCACCGGTCTCGTACACCTCGGCGAGCTGACCGCTGATTTCGACCACATCCCCAATGCGCGGCTGCACCGCGCAGGCCGCGGTCGCGAAGGTGATCGTCGCGGTGACATTGGCACCCACCTGAGCGGTCGGGGAGACGCTCACCTTCTGGGCCGAGAACAGCTGCGGCGGGAGCGTGTCCTGCAGAAAGCCATTGAACGGGTCCTGCGTGACGGTCGTGCGGCCGCCCGAGCGGAAGGCGCGCACCACATCGAGGGACGACGAGAAGGGGTCGGTGCTGCCGTTGCCGTTGAACGACAGCGCCGTGCCGCCCTTGTTGCGCAGAACTTGGAATTGGGTGCCGGGGACGGTGCGGGTCGGGATACGCAGCGCGATGTTGGGCTGAGCCGTGTTCTGGGCCTCGGGCAGGCCGAGGCTGTTGACCGGGAGCACCGGGTTCGTCGACGAGGCCTCGAAGGGCGAAACCGTGAAGTCCACGAGGATGCGCGAGGTGAAGTACACGCCCCCCACCATGTCACCCAAACTCGGGTCCGCGATGATGCGCGCGGGCTGCAGCGTCGTCGGCGGGTAGCCGATCTTGAGCTGCACGGTGGTCTCGGTGATCGTCGTCGCGTCGATGAGGTCGTTGAGTGTGATCGCGACGGCGCCGTTGCGCGGCACCGAGGTGAACGGCGGGAGCTCGCTCGGATCGAGGCTCTTGTCGAGCATGATCTGCAGGAAGCCCTGCAGGGGCGCGATCAGGTTGCGGAAGGCCGCGCTCGGCTGGCCCGTCGACGGGTCGGCGGCATAGGGCTCGCTCAGGGTGAGGCGCTCGATGCCCGTGCTCAGCTCGCGCGAGAGCGTGTAGTCGGAGTCGGTGCCGATGTCGGCCGCGATCAGGTAGTCCTTGAAGATCCGCACCGGCGTGCCGCCGGCCGTGAGCGGCGCGTAGATATCCACCAGACGTCCCCAGTTGACCGCCGTGATGCGGAAGTTGGGTGATTCCCCCGCCTCGTTGGTGGACACTTCGTAGCGCTCGTTCGCGGATCCCGGCACGAGTTGGAGCGAGCCGGTCGGGCTGTTCGAGCCCGAATCCGCGCTCGTACCATCACAACCGGCAAAGCTGGCGCAGGCGCCGACGAGGGCCATGAGCGCCCAGCGCGACATGAGTTGGTGTCGAACGGTCATGGGAGAGGATCGCTGTCGGGAAAAAAGACGGTCGGGGGAACCGCGCTCCCGGCGAGGCCACCGCGCGCGGAGGCTTCGACGAGAGACACCTGTCTGAGACGCACGCAGCGCGGCACTCTCGCGAGAACCGCGCCGAACACGCCCGCGTTGGAATCCGTGGTCGTCGTGGGATCACTGGTACTGGAAGGGTAGCCGCAGGAACTCGAGCGCGGGGATCGGGTTCGTCGCCGACAACGGCTGGCCACCGGCCGCGATGTCGAACGCCACATTGAAGCGCACGAAGCGCAGGTTGCGGTTCGACGGCGCGTTGTTCAGGGTGGTCATGTTGGAGGTGGGTCCAACAATCGCGCCCAGGCCC
>Ga0194128_10004630_pt1 | contig 19990 bp, 18 predicted proteins | sample TA2KigCa65mmetaG_FD_148650 | JGI IMG/M metagenome (GOLD analysis project Ga0194128, IMG submission 148650) | Freshwater microbial communities from Lake Tanganyika, Tanzania - TA2015037 Kigoma Deep Cast 65m | ecosystem: Environmental > Aquatic > Freshwater > Lake | place: Tanzania: Lake... | reverse complement strand
TCGAGGAGGTGTGACGCCGCGAGGGGCGTCGAGGGGCGGTAAGATGTTGACGCTATCTCGACGGCGGTGCACTAGCTGGCGGCGCGCTCCGTCGCGCCGTCACCGGCGGCGGCCTCGGGGCTGGGCAACGGGGCGTCGAGCGCTTCGCGGAACTTGCACTCGGAGTTCGGACAGCGCTTCTCGGCGCCGGCCTTCTTCGTCACCTTCTCGACGAGGTACTTGCCACCGCACTCCGGGCACGCCTCGTCGATCGGGCGATCCCAGGCACTGAAGTCGCAGTCCGGATAGCGGTTGCACGAGAAGAACATCTTCCGCTTGCGCGAGAACTTCCGCACGACGTCGCCCTGGGCGCACTTCGGGCACTTGAGACCGATCGGCTCGGGCAGCTTCAGCGGCTGGACCTCGCGGCACTCGGGGTATCCGGTGCAGCCGACGAACTTCCCGAAGCGGCCGAAGCGGATCTGCATCGGCTTGCCGCACTTCGGGCAGGTACGATCGATCGTCTCTTCCTTCGCGATCTCGATCGTTCCGTCGTCCTTCCGCGTGAAGTTCTTCGTGTTGCGGCACTCGGGATACGCCTTGCACGCGATGAACTCGCCGCGGCGCCCCCACTTGATCACCATCGGAGAGCCGCAGCGCTCGCACGTGAGGTCTGTCGGGATCTCCTCCGTCTTCACGTCCCGCATGTGCTCGTCGGCGTGCTCGAGGTCCTTCACGAACGGCGTGTAGAACTTGCGCGTCGCCGCGATCCAGTCCTCCTTGCCCTCCTCGACGGAATCGAGAACCTCTTCCATGCCGGCGGTGAACTTCACGTCGAAGACGTCCGGGAACGCCTCGACGAGGAGATCCGTGATCAGCATGCCGAGCTCGGTCGGCTTCAAGCGGCGCTGGTCGTCCTCGAGGACGTACTCCTTGTCGAGGATCGTCCCCATGATGCTCGCGTAGGTCGAGGGACGGCCGATGCCCTGCTCTTCCAGCTCCTTGATCAGCGCGGCCTGCTTGAAGCGCGGCGGCGGCTGCGTGAAGTGCTGCTCGGGAAGGAGCTCGTGTAGCTGCAGGCGGTCTCCCGCAGCGAGCGGCGGGAGCTGCCGATCGTCGCCGCCCTCCTCACCCTCGGTCGCGGCCTCGTCGACGCCCTCGGTGTAGACCCGCATGAAGCCGTCGAACTTGGTCACCTGGCCGTTCGCACGGAAGAGGAAGTCCCCGAGCGGGATGTCCGCCGCCGTCTGGTCGTAGATCGCCGCCGACATCTGGCTCGCGACGAAGCGGTTCCAGACGAGCGTGTAGACCTTCAGCTCGTCGGGCTCGAGGTAGCGCGCGACGAAGTCCGGCGTGTACTTCATCGAGGTCGGCCGGATCGCCTCGTGCGCGTCCTGCGCCTGCTTCCGCGAGCGGTACACGGGCGGGCTCTCCGGAAGGTAGTTGTCGCCGTAGCGCTCGGCGATGTGCGTGCGCGCGTTCGCCTGCGCCTCGGGCGAAACGCGGGTCGAGTCCGTGCGCATGTAGGTGATGAGGCCGACGAGGCCGTCCTCGCCGATCTCGACGCCTTCATAAAGACGCTGCGCGAGCCCCATCGTCCGCTTCGGGTTGAAGTAGAGCTTCCGGGACGCCTCCTGCTGGAGCCGCGAGGTGATGAACGGCGGCTGCGGGTTCCGGCGCCGCTCCTTCGTCTCGACCGAAGCGATGACCCACGGAAGGCTGCGCACCGCGTCGAGGACCGCCCCCGCCTGCGCCTCGTTCTCGACGCGGAAGCCCTTCGGGTCGAGCCGCTGGCCCTTCACCTCGACGAGACGCGCCTCGAACGGCGGCGGCGTGTCGCCCTCGACCTTCGCCGAGATCGACCAGTACTCGACCGCCTGGAACGCGCGGATCTCGCGCTCGCGCTCGACGATGATGCGGACCGCGACCGACTGCACGCGCCCGGCCGAGAGCCCGCGTCGTACCTTCTTCCAGAGGAGCGGCGAGACCTGGTACCCGACCAATCGGTCGAGGATCCGGCGCGCCTGCTGCGCGTCGTACTTCGGGCGATCGAGCTCGAGCGGGTGCTTGATCGCCTCCTTCACCGCGTCCTTGGTGATCTCGTTGAAAAGGACACGCTTCAGGCGCTCGCGGGGGACTCCGATCTTCTCGGCGATGTGCCAGGCGATCGCCTCGCCCTCGCGATCCGGGTCGGGGGCGAGGTAGACGACGTCCTTGTTCTTCGCCGCCTTGCGGAGCTCCGTGATCACCTTCGCCTTGCCCGGGATCACGTGGTAGTCGGGCGCGAAGTCGTTCTCGACGTCGACCCCGAGCTTGCTCTTGGGAAGGTCGAGGATGTGTCCGACCGAAGCGCAGACCTGATACCCGCGACCGAGGTACTTGGTCAGGGTGCGGGCCTTCGCCGGGGACTCTACGACTACCAGGTTCTTCGCCATCGCTGTTCTTTCGCCTCGCGGCGCGAGCTAACGCCGCTCGGACGGCGAGTCAACCCCGCACGGTCCGCCCGGAGCCGCCGGAGTCCCCCTTCCGGGCCCCGGAAAAGCGCCCTCCGGGCCCGCGCAGGACGAGCCCGCGGAGCTCGAGATCGAGGAGATCTCCCCAGATTTCCTCGGGTTTTCGCCCGGTTCTCGCCGCCATCGCATCGACCGTCTCTGCTCCTTCCACGATCTCGGAGAGAAGACGGCCGGCTTCGCCGCCCGGGAGGTGCTCCGGGTCCGGGGGCGGCGGGAGCCAGCTCGGCAGCTCCTCGAGCACGTCGTGCTCGTTCTCGACCAGCTTGGCACCCTCCTTTAGAAGCGCATGCGGTCCGCTCGATCGCGCCGAACCGACCGGTCCGGGGACCGCGAACACCTCGCGCCCTTGCTCGAGCGCCCAGCGCGCGGTGATGAGCGAGCCGCTCTTCGGCGTCGCCTCGACCACGACGACGCCGATCGAGAGACCGCTGATCAGGCGATTTCGCAGTGGAAAGTGGAACGCCGCGGGGCGCGTTCCGGCCACCCACTCGCCGACGACGAGCCCGTTTCCCAGAATTGCAGAGCGAAGCCGCGCGTGCGCGCGCGGGTAGACGACGTCGGTCCCGCCGCCGACGACCGCGACGGTGACGCCGCCGCCCTCGAGCGCGCCCTGGTGCGCGGCACCGTCGATGCCGATCGCGAGGCCGCTCACGACGACGACCCCGTGCCGCGCGAGACCTCGTGCGAGGCTTCGCGCGGTCGCGAGCCCGTACGCGGTCGCGTCGCGCGCGCCGACGATCGCGACCGCGAGACCGCCGAAGGCGATCCGCTCGACGGACCGCGCGCCGCGGACGAAGAGCTCCTGCGGCGGTTCGTCGATGCAGCGGAGCGGACCCGGATAGTCCGGGTCGCCCCACCGGATCCGCCTCTCGTCCCCCGACTCCACCACCGATCCGGGCCGCTCCGCCGGGCGCCGTCTTCGGCCGCCTCGGGAGGGAAGCTAGCGCGCGCAGAGACGCGCACCATGGCGGAGGTGACAAGAAGCGCGGCCCTGGCTAGCAACCCGTCCATGCCGACCGTGAAGGAGGTCCTCGCGACCCTTCCCGACCGCGTGGATCCCGAGGCGGTCCGCGGTCTCAACGTCGTGGTCCAGCTCGAGCTGCGCGGCGAGGGCGACGACGGCGGGAATTATCATCTCGTGATCCGCGACGGCCGGATCGAGGTGATGCGCGGCCTCCACGTGAAGCCCAGCATGTCGATGAAGCTGACGGGCCGCGACTGGGTCGCTCTCGCGAGCGGCGGGCTGACGCAGCAGCTCGCCTTCCTCGAGCGTCGCCTCAGCCTGACCGGGGACGTCGGGCTGGCTTCGCGCCTGCAGAGAATGATCGGGCTCGGCGCCTGACCTTCCGCCGGAAGACGCGTACGCGCGCGCGGCGCCCCGCATCGTAGCCTTCCCACTTCGTCGCGGGGAGCGCCTCGTGCGACACCTCACGAAAGCCCTCGCGCAGGAAGAAGCGCGCAGCGCGCTCGGAGGTCGTCAGCGCGAACACCTTTCCGAGCCCGCGGCTCGACGCCTCCTGTAGAAGACGCTTCACGAGCCGCGAGCCGATGCCCTCCCCCTTGAACCGCGTGAAGGTGTAGAGCCCGACGATCTCGCCCGCCCCTTCCCCGTCCTCGTCCTGCCACGTGCGGAGCGCGCCGACGCCCGCGAGATGGCCGACGCCGACCCAAACGCCGAAGCCGTCGAGGAGGATCTCGCCGATCTCGTCGGCGGAGCGCGGCCGGAGGAGGCCCTCCTTCTGCCCGCGCGCGATCAGGCGCTCGACCTCGTCGAAGTCGTCGATCCCGAGCGGGGCCACCTGGCAGTGGTCGTCGCGCGAGAAGAAGGTTCCCGAGCCTTCGTAGGTGAAGAGCTCGTGTGCGAGCCCGTCGATCTTGCACACGTTCACCGAGGACACGCGGTCGAGGACGCCGTCGACGTGCTGCAGGAGCGAGCGTCGCGATCCGAACGCCCCGAGCGCCTCGTCGCCGCCGCCGAGGATCGCGTCGAGATCCGCGCCGTCGAGATAGGAGAGCACCTCGTCGCTGCCGCGCCGCCTGAGCCCGCCGCGGCGGTCGATCAGGACGAGCTTGTGCACGCGGAGGTCGCGCGCGATGCGGCACGCCGGACCGATCGCGGGCTCTCCCGTGACGACGAGGCAGAGCGAGCGCACGCGCAGCACGCGCCAGAGCGCGCGCATCGGCTCGTCATCCTCGACCCTCGACCAGAGGACCGCGTCGCCGCGCGCTCCGGCGGGGGGCACGCGGCGCGAGCGCTTCGGCCGCGTGCGCGGAAGGCCGAGCCAGCGCCGCCAGCGGAGCGCGTGATCGCGTGACGTGCCCGCGCGGCTTCGTGGCGCCGCGTCCTCGGGCGCGCTCCCGAGAACGACGACGATGCGCGCCTCGTTCGCGACGAGATCGCGCACGACCGCCGCGAGTCGCCGCCGGCTTCCCTCCGCGCGCACAGAGTCGCGATCGACGGCGAGAACCAGCGTGTGGTTCCCGAAGTCGTCGAGGTAGAAATCCTTCTCGGCGAAGCCCGGCACCGAAACCGCCTATCACAGCGCGCGCGGCGACGCTCGCGCGTTGCGATGCCGTGGGCACGAACGTAGAAACCGCCCATGCTCCGCTCGAGCATCGTCGTCCCGGTCGGTCGTCGCCGTCTGGTCGCTTCGGCGTTCTTGACGCTCGCTCTCGCGGTCGCCCCGGTCGCCCGCGGCGCGGAGTCGCACGGCTCGGCGGGCGCGGTCGTCGCGGCAGAGAACGTCGCCGCGGCGGAGATCGGACTCGCCGTCCTCGACGAGGGGGGCTCCGCGGTCGACGCCGCGATCGCCGCTTCGCTCGCGGGCTGCGTCGTGCACTCCGCCTCCTGCGGCATCGGCGGCGGCGGCTTCATGGTGATCTGGGACGCGCGCACCGGGAGAGCGTTCGCTCTCGACTACCGCGAGACCGCGCCGGGGAACGCGAGCGGCGATCAGTATCTCGTCGACGGCAAGTACGTTCGCGAGCGGAGCCGCACGGGCGCTCTCGCCGTCGGTGTTCCCGGCGAGATCGCGGGCCTCGCCGCCGCGCACGCCCGGTTCGGTCGACTTCCCTGGACGCGCCTCGTACAGCCGTCGATCGACCTCGCACGAGACGGCGTTCCGATCACCGAGCACCTCGCACGCACGCTCGCGTCCGAGCGCGAGCGGATCCACGCAGACCCGGAGCTCGCGGCGCTCCTCCTGCACGAGGACGGCAGCCCGCCCGCCGCGGGCGAGCGCGTGAAGATGCCGCACCTCGAGCGCACGCTCCGGGCCGTCGCGGACGGCGGGCCCGCGGCGTTCTACCGCGGGAAGGTCGCGGCGGCGATCGCCGGGACCGTGCAGGCGAAGGGCGGCTCGCTTCGCGAATCCGACCTCGCGGCGTACGCGCCGATCTGGCGCGAGCCGCTCCAGACGACGTATCGCGGCAGCACGGTCTACACGATGCCGCCCCCCTCCGCGGGCGGAACCGCGCTCGTGCTGGCGCTCGAGACGCTCTCCCGCTTCGACGTGAAGGCCCTCGGCTCGGACTCCGCGGAGCGCTGGCACGTTTTCGCGGAGATCCTGAAGCACGCGTTCGCGGACCGCGCGCGCTTCGCGGGCGATCCCGAGTTCGACGCGCCCGCGCCGCCGCCCGACGGCGCGGCGCTGCGCGCCCGCATCTCCCTCGATCGGACGCACGCGCCCGACTTCTACGGCACGACGGCCCCGGCGAAGAGCGACGCCGGGACCGCGCATGTTTCCGTCATCGCCGCGGACGGCAGCGCCGCCGCCGCGACGACGACGATCAACACCTCCTTCGGTGCGCTTCTCGGCGCGCGCGGCGTCGGCGTCATCCTGAACAACGAGCTCGACGACTTCAGCTTCCCGGCACCGAACCTCTTCGGGCTCGCACCGGGAACGAGCAACCGGATCGCGCCGGGAAAACGTCCCGCGAGCAGCATGACCCCGACCGTCGCCGTGCGGGACGGGAAGGCGATCGTCGCGGTCGGCGCTTCGGGCGGACCGCTGATCATCAGCGCGACGCTCGAGGTCCTGACGAACGTCCTCGACTTCGCGATGCCCGCGGAGGCGGCCGTCGCGGCGCCGCGCGCGCATCACCAGTGGCAACCGAACCTCCTTCTCGTCGAGCCGGGCGTCGGCGCGCCGGCGCGAGAGGGGCTCGCCCATCTGGGACACGAAATCCGTGAGATTCCGGAGGTCGCGGCCGTCTCTCTCGCAACGGCGCTCCCGGGGGCCGAGGCCGCCGGCGCCGGCGACGCCCGCAAGGGCGGCGCAGCTCGGACGAGAAGCGGTGGTGACCCCGAACGCGACCAATGGCAGGATGGCGCGCCTGCAAACCTTGCAGAGCGCTCTCGCGTACCGGCCCAGCCCTGACCCCGCCATGGAAACCGAGCCCGCCACCATCTCCGTCATCGTCGCGACGCGAGATCGCGCCCCGAGCCTCGGTGCGCTCCTGCGGAGCTTCGACGCGCTCGAGGCGCCGCCCGTGCCCTACGAGATCGTGATCGCGGACAACGGCTCGACGGACGAGACGCCCCGCCTGCTCGCGGACTGGCGCCGAGGCGGTCCGGGCCGCATCGTGATCCGCGTCGGCGAGCCCGGGAAGTCACGTGCCGCGAACGCCGCGATCACCGCTTCGCGTGGCGAGCTTCTCGCCTTCCTCGACGACGACGTCGTCACCGACCCTCGCTGGCTCGTCGAGATCTGGGACTACTTCACACGCCACGACTGCGTCGCCGCGCAGGGCGCGGTCCTCTGGCCGCCCGAGGCGAGCGCCGATCCGGAGCTTCGCGAGCGCCTCGTCCGCTACGGCACGATCGTCCACATCGACTACGAGCCCGACTCGCAGCGCCAGCGCCTCACCGGAGCGAACATGGTCGTGCGGCGGCACGCGTTCGCGGTGGTGGGCGGATTCAACGAGATCCTCGGACCGGGCGCCGCGGGAGCGAGCGAGGACACCGAGCTCGGCACGCGCATCCTCGCCGTCGGCGGCTGGATCGGATACATGACCGGCGCTCGCGTCGTGCACGAGATCGACCAGACGCGGCTCACCGAGGCGCACTTCGCCGAGCATCATCGCCGGCTCGGCCGGAGCCGCTTCGCGTACAAGAAGAACGGCCTCCTCTCGAGCATCCTGCCAAACCTCGCGAAGTCGGCGATGCAGTACGGGCTCTACTCGATCCTCGGTGATTCGCACCGGAAGTACCGCGCGAAGGGACGACTGTACCACTACGGCGCAATGCTGACGGTGCACCGCGGCGGCCGCGCACGGTCGAGCGCACAGCGTCCTCGAGCGAAGCAGAGCTGAGAGTATCGAGACCGCAGCGGTTTGCTCCCGCGCGCGTGGGCGCCTACTCTTCGGCGTCGATGACGGCGAAGCGCAGCTCCCGCACGGCCCGCTCCGGAAGCTCGAGCAAGCCGCGACGTCGCGTCGTGATCGTCGGCGGCGGCATCGGCGGCCTCTCTCTCGCGATCCTGCTCGCGCGGCGCGGCTGGCGGGTGCGCGTGCTCGAGCGCGACCGTCGTCCGGCGGTCGCTTCCCCGGAAGAGGCGTTCCAGCGCTGGGAGCGCGCGGGCGTGCCGCAGTTCCGACACTCGCACACGTTCCTCGCGCGCTTGACCGCCGTGATGCGCGAGCGCTTCCCCGACGTCCTGAACCTGCTGCGGACGCAGGGTGCGCCCGAGATCCCGCTGACGGTCGCGATCCCTCCCGGGCTCGACCTCGGACCGCGCCAGCGCGGCGACGGCGAGCTCGTTCTGCTCGGCGCGCGCCGCGCCGCCTTCGAGTGGGCGCTGCTCGAGGTCGCGCGCCGCCAGCCCGGCATCGAGATCGAGGAAGGCGTCTACGTCGAGGGGCTCGTCGCCGCGCGCTCGCGCGGCGGCCGGCCGCGGGTCTCGGGTGTCCGCTTGCGCACCCTGCCGCCGCGGGAAGCCCAGCTCGACGGAATTCCCTGGCATCCGTCCTCGACCGCGAGCGCGGACGGTTCGCAGAGGACCCGGCGGATCTCCGCCGATCTCGTCGTCGATGCAACTGGTCGCCGCTCGAACGCGGACGAGTGGATGCAGCGGATCGGAGGCGCTTCTCCCGAAGAGGAGCAAGTTCCGACTGGAATTTTCTACTTCACCAGGTTCTACCGCTCGACGGGGAGCCCTCCCCCCGGCGCGACGACCGGCCTCGTCGCGGGCGACGTCGGCTGGCTGAAGCTCGCCACGTTCCCGGGCGACGGCGATACCTTCTCGATCACGGTCGGCGCCGACATCGACGATCGCCCGATGCGCGCGCTCTCGGACCCGGCCGTCTTCGAGGCTTTGATCGCGGCGTTTCCCGCCGTGGCGCCGTGGCGTGCTCCCGGTGTCTCACGCCCGATCGACGGACCGGAGACCCCGGTCCTCGTGATGGGCGGCTTGACGAATCGCGTGCGCCGCTTCGAGCGGAACGGAACGCCGCTCGCGGCGGGCTTCGTTGCCGTCGGAGACGCGTCCCATCACTCGAACCCGATCTACGGGCGGGGCGTCACGTCGGCGGTCCTCTCCACGGTACTCCTCGACGACGCTCTCGCCGCGCACCCCGACGACCTCGTGCGCGCCGCGCAGAGCTATCACGCTCGCGCGCGGACGGAGATCGAGCCGTACTGGGAAGCTGCCGCCGGCGGCGATCGCGTGGCGCGCGCTCTGCAGAAGAAGCGCGGCAGCGACGGCACGCTCGCGTGGGCGTGGTCCTGGGCGACCGACCCCGCGCGGATGCTCGCGCTCCTCCTCGGACAAGCCGCGGGCGTCTTCCTCGAGCACGGCCTCGCGCCCGCGAGCCGGTCCGACGGCCAGGTCTATCGCGCGGTGATGCGGGTGATGAACATGCTCGATCCGCCGCGCGAGGGGCTCTTCGCTCCGGCGGTGATCGCGCGCGTCCTTCCGTTCCTTGCTCTGTCGCTGTTCTCGTCGAAGACGAACGCGGCGTTTCCCGGACCGACGAGAGAGGAGGCGCTCGCACTGATCGAGCGCGTGCAGCGCGGCCCGAAGCGCGAAGCGCGCTCCGCGAATCCAAGCACACGCGAGCGCTCGCGTTCGCGCGAACCGGCTGCGGCGCCCGAGCGACCGCGTCTCGAGGTACTCCGCCGATGAGTGGTGTCCGTGACTTTCACGATCGCGTCGCCGTCGTCACCGGGGCCTCGAGCGGCATCGGTGCCGGTCTCGCCCGCGCGCTCGCGGGCCGCGGTGCACGCGTCGCTCTCGTCGCGCGCCGCGCCGATCGGCTGGAAGAGCTCGCGCGCGAGATCGAGCGCGCCGGCAGCCGCGCGCTGCCGATCGCCTGCGACGTCGCCGACGAAGCCGCGGTGCAAGCCGCCGCGCGTCGCGTGATCGACGAGCTCGGCCGCATCGACGTCCTCGTGAACGCGGCCGGCCACAATCGCCACGTCCTCTTCAAGGATCACCCGACGAGCGAGATCGAGCGCACGATGCGCGTCAACTACCTCGGCGTCGTGCACTGGATCAAAGCGACGCTGCCGGCACTGCGGAGCCAGGGCCGCGGGTGGATCGTCAACGTCTCGTCTCTCGCCGGGAAGCTGGGTCAGCCCGACGAGGCCGCGTACTCCGCAAGCAAGTTCGCCGTGACCGGTCTCTCGGAAGCGCTCTCGTACGAGCTCGAGCCGCTCGGAATCCACGTGATGTGCGTATACCCCGCTCTCGTCCGGACCGAGATGTTCGACGCGGAGACCCTCGCCCGGATGCCCGCGCGCTCGAAGGACAGCTTCATCGAGGTCGATGAGTTCTGCGAGACCGTCCTCGCCGCGCTGGGACGCGGTGCGTACGAGGTCACGGTCCCGCGACCGTTCGCCTTCGTCTACCTGATCCGCCTGCTCTTCCCGCGGATGATGCGGAAGCAGACCGCGAAGATCCGGCTGTCGGTCCTGCCCGACCTGACACGCTGAGAGCGGTTCCGGTCCTCCGGCGATCCGCAGGTCGCAGGGGGCCTTCGGGTTGAAAGCCGGGCCGCCAACACCTACCCTGATCGAAACGTCGTTTCCGTCCGTGCCGCCCGGCGTCATGGCCATCGGCGGCGGTGCGCGGGGTCGCGGCGAAGGAGAGGACGGCGGAATGCCACAGACCAAGATCGACCTCGAAAGCGGGCTGGATCCCTCGATCCCGAGCGAGATCGCGGTGTTCTCGTACTACCGGAACGCCGAGCAGCACGGCGCGAACCTGCTCTTCCGACTGCTTCGTCACCTCGAGGACCCGGATGCACAGGTCGCGCTCTCGCAGCATCTCGCGGACGAGACGCGGCACGCGTGGCTCTGGACCGAGCGCATCATCCGCGCGGGCCACAAGCCGTTGATCGTCTGCGACGGCTACCAGACGCGCGTCGGACGGAAGGCCGGGATGCCGCGCGACGTCATCGATCTCCTCGCCCTCACCGTCGTCGTCGAGCAGCGCGCTCTGCGGCGCTATCAGCACCACCTGCGCCGGCCCGACGTCGATCCCGATACCGAAGCCGTGCTTCGCCAGGTGAGCAAGGACGAGGCGTGGCACATCGACTGGATCCGCGAGCACGGGCGCAAGCTCGCCCGCGAGCGCGGCGAGGCCGAGCGCTTCGATCAGTCGATCGCGAAGTACCGCGCGATCGACAAGGAAGTGACCGAGCACCTCGAAGCCGCCGAGCGCGAGCTCGCGGGCGGCGAGCTTCCCGCCTGACGTCGTCCGTTCCCGCGTGACGCCCGCTCGCATCGCGCGAGTGCCGCGAGTGCCCTGACCGACGCCATGTCGCGTCAGGGCAGAAAAGCGTCGTTGACAGGTATCGACCGCGGCGGCCAAGCTGAGGCGGGAGTATCCACCGTGCTGAGAATCTTTTCCCGCGCACAGCGCGTTTCCACCGTGAAGAAGGATCGAGGCGCACGGGTCACGGCGGTCGCGGCAGCCGCCTTCGCGCTCTCGACGGCGGCACCGAGCTGGGCCCTCTTCGTCTTCGAGAATCCGGCACCCGGCTCGTTCCAGAGCGGCGTGACGGTCTTCTCGGGCTGGGTCTGCGATGCGGACGACCTCCGGATCGTCGTCGACAAGGCCGACGCTCCGGACGAGACGCTCGTCCCGGCGTATGGCACGAGCCGCGGCGACACGGCCGCGGTGTGCGGCGACTCGAACAACGGCTTCGGCGTCCTCGTGAACCTGAACCGCTTCGGCGAGGGCGAGCGCACCGCGAAGTTCTACATCGACGACGAGCTCGTCGACACGCGCACGTTCACCGTGACGACGCCGACCGACGAAGACTTCCCGCAGGACCTCGAAGGCGCGTTCACGCTTCCGGACTTCCCGGAGGACGGCGACGCGATCGGCATCCTCTGGCAGACCGGAACGCAGGGCTTCACGATCGTTCCCGCGGGCACCGAGAGCGGCAGCCCGGCTTCCGTGACCGCCGACGCGCCGGAAGCGCCTGCCGCGATCTCGACGCTCTTCAACTTCGAGAACCCGGGGCACCTCACGTACGTGAGCGGCGTGACCGTCTTCTCGGGCTGGATCTGCGACGCGGACGAGGTGAAGATCGTCGTGCATCGCGCCGACGACGTCGACGAGATGCTGATCCCCGCATACGGCACCGGGCGGAACGACACGATCCAGGTCTGCGGCGACTCGAACAACGGCTTCGGCGTCCTCGTGAACGTCAATCGCTTCGGAGCCGGCCAGCGGACCGCCCAGCTCTTCATCGACGGCGAGCTCGCGACGACGCACACCTTCAGCGTCACGACGCCGACCGACGAGGACTTCCCACAGGATCTCGACGGCGAGTTCCGCTTGCCCGGTTTCCCCGAGGCCGGCCAGGACACGACGGTGATCTGGCAGACCGCGCAGCAGAACTTCGCGATCAAGGACGTCGGTCCGACCGAGGGTCCGACCCCGACGCCGGGCGCCACGCAGACGCCGGCGCCCACCCAGACGCCCGCGCTCTGCGGCAACGGCGTCCTCGATCCGGGTGAGGAGTGCGACGGCGCGAACCTCGACGGTGAGGACTGCGAGTCGCTCTTCGGCGGCTTCGAGGAGAGCGGCGACGATCCGTGCAGCGGCAGCACGCTCACCTGCACCGACGACTGCACGTTCGACGGACGAGCCTGCCTCTGCAACTGCGAGGACGACTTCAACTGCTTCCTGCCGGACGGTCACGAGATCAACTGCACCCCGACCTACTGCACGGACGAGGTCTGCAGCGAAGACGACCTGCCCTTCTGCGAGTGCATCATCGACGACTTCAACACCGGCTGCATCGAGGGCCGGTGCTTGACGACGCCGTTCGAGGGAAATCTGAACGCTCTCTGCTTCGGCCTCGACTACGCGGACCCCGAATTCCCGCCCTGCGACTTCTGCGAGTTCTGAATTGGCTCCACGCGTCGCCGGCGTCTTGCTCGCAGGCGGCGCGTCCGAGCGCATGGGCCGGCCGAAGGCGACTCTCCGGATCGGAGAGGAGACCTTCGCCGGCCGGCTCCTGCGCGCGCTCGGTGAAGCCGGGCTCGAGCGGATCGTCGTGGTCGCGGGCGTCCACGCGGAGGAGACCCGCGCCGCGCTACCTCGGGACGTCCGCCTCCTCGTGAACCCCGATCCGTCGTGCGGGCAGCTCTCGTCGCTCAAGATCGCGCTCCGCGACCTCACTCCGGCGGAGCCTCCGGTCGATGCGGCCCTCGTCGCCCTGGTCGATCATCCGGCCGTACGTGTGGACACGCTGGTCCGGCTGCGCGAGGCGTCCGCGAGCCGCGCGATCGTCGTCCCGCGACACGGCGGCCGTCGCGGGCATCCCGTCGTGTTCGCGCGCGCCCTCTTCGAGGAGCTCCTCGAGGCGCCCGTCGCGCTCGGCGCGCGGACCGTCGTGCGACGCGATCCGGCGCGCGTCCTCGAGCTCGACGTCGACGACGCAGGCGTCCTCGTCGACGTCGACACGCCCGCCGACCTCGCCCACCTCCGCAGCGAGACCGCGTAGCTCGTCAAAACAAGTCTGAATCGCCGATCGTGTAGTCCCAGCGGTCGCGCATGTCCTCGACACCGACGGTCCCGTGTCCGCGGAGCACCGTCAGGAGGAACGGCGACTCCCGCTCGACGTGTCCGGCGGAGCGGAGCAGAGCGTCCGCGTGCGACCCGGGCCGCGCCCAAGCGACCATCCGCGCGAGGCCACGCTCGCGGCACCACCGATGGCAGGCGAGGAGCAGACGACGCTCGAGACCGGGCTCGTCCCGCGGCACGATCCAGTCGACGAGCGCGCCGATCGGCTCACCGATCCATCCGGCGCGAAGGACGGCGAGCGCGTCCGTCCGTCGCGACCAGCGCCGTCGCGCGACGAGGATCGCGTAGTCGAGACCGGGACATGCGACGTAGCGCCACTCGAGGTACGCCGCGTCGCGCACGACCGCGATGCCGTCGCGGGGTCGCGCACGCTCCCAGAGCGCCTCCGCGTCCGCGGGAATGACCTTCGCGCCGTCGATCCGGACGCGCGCGGAAGCTCTCGACCTGCCCGACGGCGAGCTTCGCCACGACCGCGCGCTCGAGGAGAGCCTCGTGGAGCTCCTCGAGCGACTTCGGCCGCGCACGATCTACCACCCGCCCGTGGACGAGATGCATCCCGATCACGCGGCGTTCGGCGCGGCCTTCCTCGCGGCCCTCGCGCGATGCGCGGCGTCCGACGCCGCGGCGTTCGCCTACGAGATCTGGGTCCCGGTCGTCGCGACGCACGTCATCGACGTCTCGGCGTCGTGGGCGCAGAAGCGGCGCGCGATCGAGTGCCACCGGTCGCAGCTCGTCTACAACGACTACCTTCGCGCGGCGGAGGGGCTCTCCGCGTACCGCTCGATCTTTCTCCCGGGTGCGGCGCACGTCGAAGCCTACGCGCGCAACTGGTCGAGCGAGGCCGCGGTCGAGCGCCAAGACGTCGCGGGGAACTGACGTTCAGCCGCGCCGTCGTCCGAGCGCGCGGCGTCGCTCCGCGATGACCTCGCCGAGGATCGAGACCGCGATCTCGGCCGGCGTCTCCGCGCCGATGTCGAGGCCGATCGGCGCGTGCAGACGCTCGAGAGCTTCCGCGGAAGCGCCGCGCTCGAGGAGCCATTCGCGGATCCGGCGCACGCGACGGCGGCTGCCGATCATGCCGAGGTAGGCGGCGTCCATCGCGAGCGCGACCTCGAGGCATTCCGCGTCGAGACGGTGGCCGCGCGTGACGAGCACGACGTGCCGATCGCGCCGCGGCTCGAGCTCCCGGAGACGCGCCGGCGGGTCGCCGACGACGATCCGGTTCGCATCCGGCAAGCGAGCCGGGTTCGCGAAGGAAGCGCGGTCGTCGAGCACCGTGACGAGGAAGCCGCTCCGCGCGGCGATCTCGGTCACCGCCGCACCGACGTGCCCCGCGCCGACGACGACGAGCTCGGGCGGCTCGGCGAACGGCTCCGCGTACACGACCGGATCGTCCTCGCCGTGCGGCCTCGACCGCACGAGGCGGCCGCGCGCGAGCGCTTCCGCCGCGGCATCGCGCGCGAGAGCGTCGAGCGACTCGACGCCGAGAGGAAAGCGCTGCGCACCGCGCTCGTCGACGAGAGTCTTCCGGCCGACGCGATCGGGCGCTTCTCGACCGCCGTCGAGGACCGTGACGACGGCGAGCGCCGCGCTCGCCTGCGCCTCCTCCACAGCCGAGAAGAAGTCGCCCGCAGCGATTCCTCCGACCTCAGCGCCGACCCGCTCGACGAAGACGTCGAGCACGCCGCCGCAGATCGACGGGCTCTCGAAGCCCTCCTCCTCCAGGAGACGGACCTCGACGAGCTGCGGCTCGCCGGTCGCGAGCGTCTTCTGCGCGCGTCCGAGCACCTCCGCCTCGCCGCAGCCGCCGCCGATCGTGCCGGCGAGACCGCCGACGGGATCGATCAGCATGTGCGCGCCCGCCTTGCGCGGCGTCGAGCCGCGAGCGCGCACGACCGAGGCGACGACGAGGCCGCTCGCTCCGGCGGCGGTCGCCGCTTCGAGACGTGGTCGAAGCTCGGCCAGGAACCCCGCGAGGTCGTCCATACCCACGCGAGATCTACCACACGGGTGGATCGCTTCCCGAGCACAGTGCGGCATGACCGTATTTGCGTCGCGGCCTGCAGCTTCCTTAAGATCGCGGACGTGGAGGGCCGCAGATCGTGAGAGAGCTGCGCTACACGGCACCCGCCTCGCTCGCCGAGGCCGTCTCGCTCCTCTCCGACGCGGGCCAGGACCCGCGCATCCTCGCGGGAGGGACCGATCTCCTGATCCAGCTCCGCGCGGGCGTGCGGGACGCGGGCCACCTCGTCGACGTGAAGCGCATCCCGGAGCTGAACGTCCTCGAGGCGAGCCCCGAGGACGGCCTTCGGGTCGGTGCGGCGGTGCCGTGCGCCAGCCTCGTCGAGCACGCCGCGGCGGGCGAGCTCTACCCCGGGCTGGTCGAGGCAGCGGCGTTGATCGGCTCGACGCAGATCCAGAGCCGCGCGACGCTCGCGGGCAACCTCTGCAACGGCTCGCCCGCGGCGGACACGACTCCGGCGCTCCTGGCGCTCGATGCGACGTGCGTCACGGCGGGCCCCGGCGGCAGCCGTACTCGGCATGTCTCGGAGCTGCTCGTCGGTCCCGGCCGCACGTCGCTCGAGCCCCGAGAGATCCTCGTCGAGATCCGCGTCGCGGCCCCCGCAAAGGGAGCGGCCGACGCCTACCAGCGGCTGATCCCGCGCGGCGAGATGGACATCGCGGTCGTCGGCGTCGGTGCCGTCCTCCAGATCGCGGACGGACGCGTCGCGAGCGCCCGGATCGCTCTCGGCGCGGTCGGTCCTACCGCGCTCCTCGCCGAGGAAGCAGCCGCGAGCCTCGTCGGCAAGGCACCGGACGAAGCCGCGCTCGAGCGCGCCGGTGCACTCGCTACCTCGGCGGCACGACCCATCTCCGACAAGCGCGGCTCGGCTGAGTACCGTCGCGACGTCGTCTCGGTTCTCACGCGCCGCGTTCTCGCGAGCGCCATCGAACGGGCGCGGCGGCGCGCCTGATCCGCCATCCAGGAGGAGCTTCATGCGCAAGCTGCACGTCACCGCGGAGCTGAACGGGGAGGCCGTCGAGTTCCTCTGCGAGCCGCGCCAGACCCTCCTCGAGGTGCTCCGCGACGTGCTCGATCACACCGGCACGAAGGAAGGTTGCGCGACCGGCGACTGCGGTGCGTGCAGCGTCCTCCTCGACGACCGCGTCGTGTGCTCGTGCCTCGTTCTCGCTCCGGAGGTCGAAGGACGGAAGCTGCAGACCGTCGAGGGGCTTGCGGACGGCGACCACCTCCATCCGCTGCAGCGGAAGTTCCTCGAGCACGCGGCGCTCCAGTGCGGCATCTGCACGCCCGGGTTCCTCGTCGCCGCCAAGGCGCTTCTCGATCGGAATCCGGACCCGAGCGAGGCGGAAGTCCGCTACCATCTCGCGGGCAACCTCTGCCGCTGCACCGGCTACGACAAGATCGTGCGCGCGGTCCTCGACGCCGCCGCCGAGATGCGCGGCTGAGTGCCGCCGGTGGCACCGCGACTCCGCGCGCCTTGCGCGCAGCGAAGCGACAGCGAGCGGGGAGAGAAGGCTACGCGCGGCCTTGCCGCGTGGAGGAGAGGGGCAGCGCCCCTCTCGGAGGTTGACGCATGAGCGAAGGGAACGGCACAGGGCGCGAATTCCGCGTCGTCGGCACGCGGCCGATCCGCCACGACGGGATCGACAAGGTCACCGGACGCGCGCGCTACGGCGCCGACATCCACCTTCCAGGGATGCTCCAGGGGAAGGTGCTGCGGAGCCCGCACGCGCACGCGCGCATCGTCTCGATCGACGTCTCCGAGGCGGCTGCCCTCGCCGGCGTCAAGGCGATCGTCACCGGCGCGGACCTGCCCGAGGTGCGGAGCTCCGAAGAGCAGTCCGGCGAGAGCGTCACGAACGCACGCGACCTGTCGGCGAACGTCCTCGCGCGCGACAAGGTGCTCTACCACGGCCACGCCGTCGCCGCGGTCGCCGCGACGAGCGCCGCCGTCGCCGAGGAAGCGCTCGAGAAGATCCGCGTCGAGTACGAGGGCCTGCCGCCCGTCCTGAGCGTGCTCGACGCGATGCGCGACGAGGCGCCGATCCTCCATCCGCATCTCCGCACGCGCGGCGGCGAGAAGAGCGATCGCCCGACGAACGTCGCGAGCGTAACGGTCTTCGAACGAGGCGACCTCGAGAAGGGCTTCGCCGAGGCCGCAGAGATCGTCGAGCGCACCTTCGACACCGCGATGGTGCACCAAGGGTACATCGAGCCGCACAACGCCGTGGCGCAGGTGAACCCCGACGGCCAGGCGACCGTCTGGTGCAGCACGCAGGGTTCGTTCGAGGTCCGCAAGCTCTGCGCGCAGATCCTCGAGATGCCGCTCTCGCGTCTCCGCGTCGTTCCCGCTGAGATCGGCGGCGGCTTCGGCGGCAAGACGACGATCTACCTCGAGCCACTCGCGGTGATGCTCGCCGCGCGGAGCGGCCATCCGGTAAAGCTCGTGATGAGCCGCTCCGACGTGCTGCGCGCGACCGGCCCGACCTCGGGCTCGCACATCCGCATGAAGATGGGAGCGACGAAGGGCGGGAGGATCTGCGCCGTCGATGCGTGGCTCGCCTACGAGGCGGGCGCGTTCCCGGGCTCGCCCGTGATGATGGGCGCGATGTGCCTCATGGGTCCGTTCGACGTCGACCACCTGCGCATTCGCGCCTACGACGTCGTCGTGAATCGCCCGAAGACGGCGGCGTATCGCGCGCCCGGTGCGACGAACGCGGCGTTCGCGAGCGAGACCGTCGCGGACGAGCTCGCACGCCGGCTCGGCATCGATCCGTTCGAGTTCCGCCTGAAGAACGCCGCGCAGGAGGGCACGGCCACCGCCGCGGGACCGAAGCTCCGCCGCGTCGGCTGCGTCGAGCTCGTCGAAGCGGCGCGGGCGTGCGCGCACGCGAAGGCGCCGCTCGAGCGTACGGACGGGCCACGGCGCCGTGGTCGCGGGTTCGCGACCGGCTTCTGGTTCAACGCCGGCCTGCAGTCGAGTGCCGTGATCTCGCTTCATCCCGACGGCACGGCGAGCCTCGTCACCGGCTCCCCGGACATCGGCGGTACGCGGACCTCGTGCGCGATGATCGCGGCGGAGGAGCTCGGGCTCGCCGCCCTGGAGGTGCGTCCCGTCGTCGCCGACACGGACTCGATCGGCTACACGGACGTGACCGGCGGCAGCCGCGTCACGATGGCGACCGGCCTCGCGGTGTACGAGGCGGCGCAGGACGTCAAGCGCCAGCTCTGCGAGCGCGCCGCGCGGACGTGGAAGGTCGAGCCCGATCAGGTGCGCTTCGAAGACGGACGCGTCGTCCCGCTGACGAGCGGCCCCGAGCCGCTCCCGCTCGCGAGCCTCGCGAAGGCCTCCGCGAAGACCGGCGGGCCGATCGTCGGTCGGGCGACGGTGAACGCGCAGCGCGCGAACGGGCCGAGCTTCGCCGGTCTCCTCGTCGACGTGGAGGTCGACACCGAGACCGGACGCGTCGACGTCACGCGCTGCACCGTCTTCCAGGACGCGGGCCGAGCGATCCATCCCGCATACGTCGAGGGGCAGATGCAGGGCGGCAGCGCACAGGGGATCGGCTGGGCGCTGAACGAGGAGTACGTCTACGACGAGGCGGGGCGCCTCTTGAACGACGGCTTCCTCGACTACCGGATGCCGGTGACGCTCGACTTGCCGATGATCGAGCCGGTGATCATCGAGGTGCCGAACCCGGGACATCCGTACGGCGTCCGCGGCGTCGGCGAGGCCTCGATCGTTCCGCCCCCCGCGGCTGTCGCGAACGCGATCGCCGACGCGACGGGAGTCCGCATGACGACGCTGCCGATGTCGCCGCCGCGCGTCCTCGCGGCGCTGCGCGAGGCGGGATGGCGACCGTCTTCATCCCCGCAGCCCTCCGTCGCCTGACGGGAGGCGCCGACCGCGCGAGCGCGCGCGGGACGACCGTGCGCGAGCTCGTCGATGATCTCGCGGCGCGGTTTCCGGAGCTGCGCGCGGCGCTCGTTCGCGACGGCGAGCTGCCGCCGCACCTCGCGGTCTCGGTCGACGACGTGATCGCGAGCGCGGGCCTGGACGAGTCGGTGGGTGAGACGAGCGAGGTACACTTCGTGCCACCGCTCGGTGGCGGGTAGGTAGACTCGCGGCCGCAGGATCGGCGTCGGCTCCTTGCTTCGACCTCTGGCCGCGTTCGCGAGCCAACACCTCAGGCGGCAGCGATCACCAGGTAAGCCCCGCTGCCAGGATGAAGACCGGCGCCAGCCCTGTTTGCGTGGGAGCGAATCGGAGACGTCGCGGCTGGTCTGATCGGGAAGGCCGCAGGACCTAGCCTGCATTTCTCACCAGATCACGTCGCGAGGCGGTCGAGAGTGCCGAAGATTCGCGAGCCTCGGACCGGAGGGCGACGCAGGCGTACTTGAACAGTACGTCGAGGAGCCCGGAGGGAGAA
>Ga0194128_10004628_pt1 | contig 19991 bp, 15 predicted proteins | sample TA2KigCa65mmetaG_FD_148650 | JGI IMG/M metagenome (GOLD analysis project Ga0194128, IMG submission 148650) | Freshwater microbial communities from Lake Tanganyika, Tanzania - TA2015037 Kigoma Deep Cast 65m | ecosystem: Environmental > Aquatic > Freshwater > Lake | place: Tanzania: Lake... | reverse complement strand
GGCCACTTTGCAAGGGCCGGAGCTAACGCCTTCTGCCTCAACTCTTCGTTTAGATACCTTGGATTTTACGGTTGTGAAAGATGCCCTCGGTTTGGTAGAACTGCAAATCAACGATCCCTATTTCACCTACGATAATCGATATTATTTCTCCAATCCGGTCCAAAAGACTGTTTCGGTCTTGCATCTTTCCAGCGGCCGTCACAATCCTTTTGTGCGCTCGGTGTGGACGACGGACACCTTGTTTGAAGTCCAAACAGCAGGCCTAAAGGATTGGCCCAAGCTGCCTTTGGATTCTTTCTCCTTGGTGGTTCTGGAATTGAACGAGCCGCTGCAGGCGGGGCATATGGCGTCCCTAGGTGCGTGGGTACGCGATGGAGGAGGGCATCTGCTCCTTATGCCAGTGGATGAACAATCAGGCGAAGCCATGAGCAAATTGGCCCAAGTCCTTGGACCTGGCCTGAACCCCGGTCCATGGCGCAGAGGGAAAATCCAAATTGCAAATCTTGATCTTGCATCCGATTTTTTGGACAATGTTATGGCGCGAAAACCTGATGCGGGTGCAATGCCCTCGGTGGAAGGTTATTTTCCTTTGTCCATCCACTCGGGGGATGAAGTTCTACTCAAGTTAGAAAGCGGAGACCCGCTTTTGAAACGCTCGGTTTATGGACAAGGAATGATCTATACCATTGCAGTACCCGCCGAAGAGCGTTTCACCGAATGGGTTAGGCATGACTTGTTTTTACCGGTATTCTACCGTGCAGCTTTGGGCTCGGTTCGTTCCGGAATGCTAACAGGCTCCATGGGTGGTAAGGCCTCTTGGTCGGTACCGATCGGTGCATCAAAGGAAGGGTCCCTGGATTGGAAATTGTTAGCCAAGCATTTTGATGATCAATCTCCTGCGGATACAACCCAAAATGAATCTCCTGAGTTGGGGGAAGGAGATGCCAAGGCAATGGCTACGATCCGGCCGGAGGTCAGGGTTTTGAACGGCAGGGCATGGATTCGCCTCAATAACGCCGAGGTTCGTCCTGGTTTTTATGGTCTAATCCGTCAAGAGGGGGAGGAAATGAATACCTTTTTGGCGATCAATATGGATCCTAAGGAGTCGGATATTATCCCAATGCATGATCATGATCTCTTGGCAATTGATACGAGTGTCCGAGTATCATCAAGCAATAGGCCCGTCTTGCAACAGGGGTTTCATGGAGGTTTCCTGTTGGGGGATGGGTTAAAGAGGTTGTTCTTGGTGGCTTGCTTGGTATTTTTGGCGCTGGAAGCGGTGTTGCTGTGGCAACGCAAAGCATGAAAATTCTCCTTCGCCAAGCCAAATTGCACGGCAAATTGCCGCAAAGCCTGGAAGCCCGGGCGGGTTCGGTTCCTTTGGATTTTCTGTTGGAGGATGGGGTATTGACCAGGGTCGGTCATGGTTTAAAGGTGCGCGGGGCAGTGGAAGTGGTTTCTCAGGATCTTCATTTGTCGCGTGGGTTTACAGATTTGTATGCTCATTTTGGTACCCCGGGCTATGAAAACCGCGAAACCCTGCATTCCGGAACTATGGCGGCTTTGGCGGGTGGGTTCACCCGGGTTCTGTTACAGCCGGATACTTCCCCTGTTTTGCAGACCGGTGGGGAGATTGCAGCCTTGAAGGCCGCTTCGGAAAGCTTACCGGTTGAAATTAGAATTGCTGCGGCTCTGACCGAAGATTTAGCAGGGAACGAACTTACTGATATGATGGATCTGAAGGCTCATGGTGCTTCGGCCTTTTCTAATGCCAATGCGTCGGTGGATTCTGCGCATTCTATGTTGCGCATACTACAATATGGTTCAATGACGGGTTTGCCACTCATGTGTGTTCCGTATGACAAGGGGTTAAGCCATGGGGGCCAAATGCACGAATCATCATGGTCCCTGCAATGGGGCTTGCGGGGTATCCCTTCTATCTCGGAGACCTTACGTTTGGACAGGGACCTTGCTCTGATGGCCTACCTTGGCCAACCGACTACTCGCTTGCAGGCGCGACTTCACTGGTCCAAGATTTCATGCGCAGGCTCGTTGGATCGGATTCGAGCTGCCCAACAAAGTGGTTGGTCTGTGACCTGCGGGGTTGCTGCTCATCACTTACTTTCGACGGTTAAGGATTTGTCCGGGTTCCGCAGCGAGTTCAAGGTCTTTCCACCTTTGCGATCCGAAGAAGATCGTATTGCGCTCGTTCATGGAATCCTTGATGGTACCATCACAGCGATATGCTCTGATCATCAGCCGGGAGATTATGAGTCCAAGGATAATGAATTTCCCAACGCTGACTTTGGTCAAGCCGGTATTCAATATGCTTTTGTGGCTGCCTTGGAAGCTGGTCAAGCCTTGCCCGCTCGTTCCAAATCCCTATGGGTATCCCGTGTCGTACGGGCTTTCACCGAAGGCCCTGAACAAGTTCTCGGAATCAGCGATTCGGTTGATCAAGACTGGCAACAAGGCAAGGCCAACGGTTGGATCCTCTTTGATCCGACCGTGAATCTTGTCACCAATCGCCGATCTGATTTACGCAACTCGCCGCTTGAGGGTCAACCTCCCACAGCGTCATATTCCAAAGGGGTCGCTCAAGCCTACAGGGAACGCTCGTTTGCCGCCAGAATTCTAGCAGTTGCCGGAAAGGATGGCTCATGGCTTTCTTCATCGCTCAAAGGACTCTCTTGAGTACATCGAACCAAGGATTCTTTCCCCGCCAAAGATTGCATAACGCCCTGGGTGGATTGCTTTTAGGGAACCGACTATCATCGGCCAAAGCACAAGGCTTAACCTTGAATCAGGCTTTGCAGTCCACGGACCACCAGGTCTGGCAAGAGCTTTACAACGAGCTTTTTCCCTTGTTGTTTGAGGAAAAAGAAGAGACAGGATCCAAATCAGCGATAACCTCGCTTCGCCTCTTGAATCATTGGTTGGAGTTTGCTGAACGGAAGCAATTCTTGAGAGGGAACACCAGGAATTTTCTGATAGACTTGTTAATCCTTAACGCCTTTGCAGCAGAGGATGCTGATCGAGTGGGCGATGATCAAGCATGGGATGCCTTTGAGGATGCTTGTATGGGCAAGGGAACAGATTTGCTCCAATTTGTGCATTACCTGGAAGAATGCCTTGCCGATGCGGTTCACCCGGAAATGGAAGATTTCATCGAATCTTTTGTGATTAGCCCGGATCTCGAAGATCAAGATAATTTGCTCGCCTACGAAGAAGTCCTTGAATCGAGGGATTTGGTGGATGCGCCCTTGCAAGACATGATTCGGGAGTGCAGGGTGCTTGCAGCCGAATCTGCGGTGGAACCCATATTCACGGGCTTGTTTTGTTTTCTGCGCCAAGGCCCTGCCGCGCAAGAATTCCTGGAAACTTTATGGAAATTCCCAGACGATTTAAGCGATGTGTTACCAATGCTTTGTTGTGTTCAGGCCTATTTTTATGGTCATGAGGGCTCAGGCGATGCATCTTCCACGGCTGCTTCCCCAACCATCGCAAGCCTTTGCCAATGAACAGGCTGATTTTGTGCATTGGGTTGATGAATACCCTGACGGCAACCGCTTTATCCGCCATCATTTATGTGTGGACTCCGGTTCATCCACTGGGTCAGTTCCGATTCGTGCTTGGTTTGGTGACGTTGGGTTGGTTAATTGCTGGAATGAACCGGTTGCGTAACAAGGTTTTTGCCGGTGAGCTCAAGGTAACGTACGGCCTCCTCTTCAGCGGCGGTGTCGGATTGGTTTCGGCCCTTTCCTTTGGATTGGTGGCATGGATCGTTTGTTCGATGGTCCCGGATTTTTGGCAAGCTTACCTTGCAGATCAGGTCAGGAATTTGGAACAAGCCACCGGGATTTTGAGTACCAATTACAGCGAAGGCACCTTGGACAGGCTTCGGAGTGAAATTCAAGCCCAAAGTCCCTGGTCTTTGATTTTGAGGATTAGTCTATTTCGTTTTGCTTGGCATGTTTTGGCCGGATTATGGGTTGGAATTTATTTTCGCAATTAATGCAAGACCTTAATTATTAGCTTTACATTAAAATTAGTACCCATGAATACATCCGTAATTCTTCGATTTGGCCTTTTGTTGGGAATGGTAAACATAGCCTCTCTCTTGATGGCGTATATGGTTGACCTGACCTGGATGGTTTCAGGATGGAATTCTATGATATCCATTATTTTGGCGTTTGCAGCGATGTTCATGGCTTGTCTGGAGGATCGAAGAGTTCTGGGAGGTTCATACGAATATGGTAGGGCCGTAATGACCGCAGCGTGCACAGGAGTGGTTGGTTCGTTGCTGGGTATTGCCTTTACCGGAATCCTTTACAATGTTATCGATCCCAATTTGCATGTTCAGGTCAAGGAAATCATGATGATCAAATTGCAGTCCTCCCTTGATTCCTTTGGCATAGATGATGCCGCTGCCGAAAAAGCCGTGGAAGCCTTCGAAAAACGAGACTTCAAGCAGGATTTTCGCGTTTTGGGTACTGCTGCCTTGTTGTCCGTGGTGATGAATTTATTGTTTGGATTGATTGTTGGGATTTTTGTCCGTCGTAAACCTGATAATCCTTTTGAGACATGAATATTTCCATAGTTATACCTTTACTTAACGAGGCAGAGTCTTTGCCGGAATTGACCGAGTGGATTTCGAGGGTGATGAACCGTGAGGGCTTTTCGTACGAGGTTTGGTTCATTGATGATGGCAGCACCGATGAAAGTTGGGCCATTATCGAAAATCTTCGTAAGACTTTTCCTCAGGTCAAGGGAATATGTTTTCAGCGGAACTACGGCAAGTCAGCGGCCCTGCAATTGGGTTTTGAAAGGGCTATCGGCGATATTGTCTTTACGATGGATGCGGATTTGCAGGATTCACCGGATGAAATTCCGGGGATGTACCATCGCATGATAGAAGAGCGATTGGATCTACTCTCTGGATGGAAGAAAAAGCGTTACGATCCCTTGGCCAAAACCATTCCCACGAAATTATTCAACGCTGCGACTCGGGCTATTTCGGGCGTAAAGAATCTGCACGATTTCAATTGTGGCCTCAAGGCTTACCGCCTCGAATTGGTGAGAAGTATCGAGGTTTACGGGGAGATGCATCGTTACATTCCCGTGATTGCCCGATGGGCCGGATTCGGGCGAATCGAAGAGCAAGTGGTCCAACACCGACCACGCAAATACGGGTTCACCAAATTTGGTTTGGATCGCTTTGTGAATGGGTTCTTGGATCTTTTGTCGATTTATTTTATGTCCAAGTTTAGTCGTCGGCCGATGCATTTTTTTGGAACGATGGGAAGTTTGGCTTTTGGATTGGGCGCGGGTTCCACCGCTTGGGTTATTGGGCGCAAATTGTTTTTGATCGCCAAGGGTTTGCCTCATCGGGACGTAACGGATCAACCTTTGTTTTATTTATCCCTGACACTTGCTTTATTAGGAGTTTTGCTGTTTTGCACAGGATTTTTGGCAGAATTGGTTTCCCGTAATGGGCAGGACAGGAACCGTTATTTGCTCAAAGAAGTTTTGGATTGATCGCGCAAACTGTTTTTCTGGGTAGGTTGTTTGGCATGCGCAGTCTTTGAAGAAACCAATGACATTCATTCCTAAAACCATTGTTGTCGTAGGTCCGGTTTGGCCATACCGGCCGGGTGGAATGACAAGCTTTAATCAGCGATTAATTCGTGAATGGCAGGACCAAGGTCATGAGGTCAAGGTTCTGAATTATACCCTCCAGTACCCTTTCTGGTTATTTCCAGGAACAAGTCAATTTACAACAGATCCTGCGCCGGAAGATTTGTACGCGAAGAGGGTTTTGAACACCATGGTGCCTTGGACATGGTGGAAAGCGGCACGCACGATTGCTCGTTGGAAACCCGATTTTATCCTTGTGCGCTACTGGACGCCGTGGTTGGCCGCTTCGCTGGGTTCGGTGATACGCCTTCTACCTCGCATGGGCTGTCTAGCCCCTCGGATCCTTTTGGCGGATAATTTGTTGCCCCATGAGCCTTTTCCGTTAACCGGTCTGCTTAACCGATGGGTCTTGGGTGTGACCGATGGATTGGTGACCCTGTCGGAATCTGTTGGTCAGCAAGCAGCCACTTTTGGCTATTATGGCCTACGGAGAGTTCTTAAGCACCCAGTTTATGATCATTTTGGTCCAAGGCATGATCGGGAAGAGGCCTGCCATCGTCTTCAATTGAACCCTGGTTTTCGGTATCTTTTGTTCTTTGGTCTTATTCGTGCCTACAAAGGTTTGGATTTGTTGTTACGAGCATTAGCTTCCAAGGATTTTTCTTTTTGGACAGGACCGGAGGGTCAAGGATGGAAACTCGTGGTTGCCGGAGAGTTTTACGAAAACCCCCAGTCCTATCTTCGGTTGATTCAAGAATTTGATTTAACGGATCGCGTGGTATTACGAACAAACTTTATTCCCGAGGAACAGGTTGCCGCTTATTTTTCCTTGGCTGAGGCTTTGGTGTTACCGTATCGGCATGCCACCCAAAGCGGGGTTACCCAAGCGGCTCTGCATTTTGGATTGCCCTTGGTGGTGACCAAGGTGGGAGGATTGGCCGAGGTGATGGAAGGAACAGGGGCGGGAGAACTATGCGAACCCAACGCGGCTTCCTTGGCAGCAGCCTTGCAGCGCTTTTGTACCGCAACTGATCATGGTGTGTACCGGATGGCGATGCAACGTTTAAGCGAATCTTACGGTTGGGAACCCTTTGCCAGGGAGGTTATGGCGTTGGCTCAGGAGGCCGCGTTATTGCGGGCGTGATCCGAGAGGAATTGGGCTAATCCTTTGTCCGTGAGGGGATGATGGAGCAGGCCTTCGATGGCGGATAGAGGACAGGTTACGACATCGGCCCCCGCTTCTGCGCATTGCACGATATGCAAGCTACTTCGAATGGAGGCCGCAAGAATTTTGGTGCTGTAACCCTGAACTCGGTAGATCTGAACAATTTGGGAAATGAGCTCAATTCCTGCCATATTGATATCGTCCAGCCTTCCAATAAAGGGTGACAGGTAAGTCGCTCCAGCTTTGGCCGCGAGCAATGCCTGTCCGGCACTGAAAATCAACGTGCAATTGCTCCGAATACCCTCCTTGCTGAACGTCGTAAGGGCGCGGACCCCGTCACGGGTCATCGGAACCTTGACCACGATGGCGGGGTGAAGGGCTGCCAAAGCCTGTCCTTCCTGGATCATGCCTTCGTAATCCGTTGCAATGACTTCCGCACTCACATTTTGTCCTACGATTTGACAAATGTTGCGGTAATGCTCCATCACAGCCTCTTTACCCTTGATTCCTTCTTTGGCCATCAGGGAGGGATTGGTCGTGACCCCATCCAAGATGCCCAATGAACGGGCTTGACTGATTTGGTCTAGATTGGCGGTGTCAATAAAGAATTCCATGACATATTTTTTTAAAAAAATAAGGGTAAGCTACTTGCATCGCACCGCTACAACCGCCTACCCTTGCTGTATTCCTACCCTGGGGGATTAAGCAGGAGCTGGTCGTACAAGACTTACCCTCGCCGCAAAGATAACTTATTCTCCTATCTAATTGCCTTATGATTGAGGTATTGGATTGGTATAGCATTGGTTGTGGTCTAAATTTGAAGCCTATAATCATTCGATATCCTCCTCCAACAAACTATTCTTATGTCCACCAAAAACAAGGCCTATTTCGATGAGCTGCTTCACCAACTCCAGAAAATGGAGGATAAAATGGCAGTGGGCGGTGGCGCCAAAGCCTTGACCCGCCTCAAGGAGAAAGGCAAAATGTCGGCCAGAGAACGCATTGCCGCTTTGCTTGACCCGGGCACCGCTTCAGTGGAAATAGGAGCTTTGGCCGGATGGGGCATGTATGAAGAGGAAGGCGGTTGCCCATCTGGGGGTGTGGTGGTGGTTTTGGGCTATATCCACGGGCGTTTGGTGGTGGTGGTGGCCAACGATGCTACGGTAAAAGCCGGCGCATGGTTCCCCATCACCGGAAAGAAGAATTTAAGGGCGCAGGAAATAGCGATGGAAAATCGTTTGCCCATCATCTACCTCGTGGACAGCGCTGGAATTTATTTGCCGTTGCAAAATGAGATTTTTGCAGATAAAGAGCATTTTGGGAGAATTTTTCGTAACAACGCCCGCATGTCCTCTATGGGAATTGTCCAAATCGCTGCGGTTATGGGATCTTGTGTGGCCGGTGGGGCATATTTGCCCATCATGTCGGACGAAGCTTTGATTGTGGAAGAAAGTGGTAGTATATTCCTTGCCGGCTCTTACCTTGTCAAAGCTGCAATAGGAGAAGAAGTCGATAACGAAAAATTGGGAGGGGCCTCTACCCATTGTGAAATTAGTGGCGTGACGGATCATAAAATGCCCAACGACTCCGCATGCCTTGAGCGGATACGGCTTTTGGTGAGTCAATTAGCGGAGCCTCAGCGGGCTGGTTTTGACCGAATTCCATCCGTTGACCCTGCCAGGCCAGCGACGGAACTTTATGAATTATTTCCGGCAGGAAACGCTAGGCCTTATGATGTGTTACCCTTGTTGGAATGCCTTGTGGATCAGGGATCCATGGTTCCCTACAAAGAACTCTATGGTCAAAGCATTTGTTGCGTTTATGCCCGTGTCGATGGCTGGGCTGTGGGGATTGTGGCGAACCAACGCAAGGTAGTCAAGAACGCCCAAGGTGAAATGCAATTCGGCGGCGTGATCTATTCCGATTCCGCAGACAAGGCGACTCGTTTTATAGCCAACTGCAATCAGCGGCGGATTCCGTTGGTTTTCTTGCAAGATGTAACGGGCTTCATGGTTGGTTCTCGATCTGAACACGGGGGCATCATCAAAGATGGAGCCAAAATGGTGAACGCTGTTGCGAACTCTGTGGTTCCCAAATTCACCATCATTACCGGGCATAGTTACGGTGCTGGAAACTATGCGATGTGCGGGAAAGCCTACGATCCTCGTTTGATTGTAGCATGGCCCTCGGCCGAAATTGCCGTTATGGGTGGCGAGCAGGCCTCCAAGGTACTTCTTCAAATTCAAACCTCGGCGGCCAAGGCCGCAGGCAAGGCGATGGACCCTGCCACAGAGCAAAGTTTGTTAAAAGATATACAGGCCAATTACAAGGCTCAAACCCATCCACAATATGCCGCGGCGCGTCTATGGGTTGATGGAATTATTGATCCGGTGCGTACCCGCCAAGTTATTTCCATAGGGATCGAGGCTGCCAATCATGCGCCCATTACCGATTCCTTCAATATGGGTGTTTTGCAAGTCTAAATGACCTATAACCTACCGGTTAAACCGGTAATGCTCAGGATTCTGCTTGTTCCGCGGCGATTGATTCCGAAAGGGATACTCTAGCGATCCGCTTTGGGTTGCTGTAAGAACCCAAGGTTGTTCCCTTGAGCTTTTGATTTCTCAAGGTGGATTTGATTTTGTTCTTCGCGGCTTTGCGCTTAAGGGTACTTACGGCCATGGTCGTGAATTTCAGCGGTTGGAGGAGGGCAAAGATAATCGGATTAGGCTGTTCTTGGCAGATGCCAAGTCCCTAATATCCGAGAATTTTAAGAACCTGCTTGCTGCTCTGCTCTTCCTGGAAGAGGCGATAATCCATTTGATTATCCTTGGTTTTGCGGATCAAAACATGCCTGGGGGTGGGGATTAGGCAGTGGTGGATGCCCCCGGTCCCACTTAAGGTTTCCTGGTAGGCTCCGGTATGAAAGAAGGCAAGGTATTGGGCCTTTCGGGTTTTGGGCATCCAAGTGGAGGCGTTGTTGGGCTCGGATTTGTAATAATCCAGACTGTCGCAGGTTATCCCTCCAATATTAACCCTTTCGTATTCGGCATCCCAGTTGTTGAGGGGCAGCATAATAAAATTTTGGTTCATCGCCCATACATCGGGAAGCATGGTAATCATGCTACCGTCCACCATCAACCATTTTTCCCTGTCGTTTTGTTGTTTTCTGGCGAGGACCTTGAAGATGATTCCAGAGGCTTCGGCGACGGTATAGGATCCAAATTCTGTGACGATATCAGGTTCAGGAACACCATTCTCGTTGCAGATCATTTTGATTCGACCGACGATTTCGCCAACCATGTAGGTGTAGTCGTATTTGAATTCGAGGGAATTCTTGAACGGGAAACCGCCACCTATATCAAGCATATGAAGGTCTGGGCAAACTTTACGAAGCTTGGCATAGGTGAGCACTAATTTTTCCAACTCATTCCAGAAATGAGGTGTATCGTTGAATCCAGAGCTCACAAAGAAATGTAACAATTTGAGCTTAAATCGATTATCTTGCTCAATCTTGTGTTGATAAAAATCCAAAATTTCATCGGCACGAATTCCAAGGCGACTGGTGTAGAATGGGAAATCTGGCTTTTCCTCGGCAGATAACCGAATACCCAATTGCATTTCAGATTCTACCTCGTTGTCGTAATAGTTGAATTCTTCTTTATTGTCCAGTACCGGTATAATATTACGAAATCCATCGTGAAGCAGGTCGACGATATTCTCTTTGTACAACTCCTTTTTGAATCCGTTACAAACGATTATGATATCTTTGCCTACCAATCCCTTGCGTTCGAGGGCTTCGATAATGGGGATATCGAATGCAGAGGAGGTCTCCAGTTGAATGTCATTCGCTAAAGCTTCTTCGAGAATGTGGCGGAAATGGGAGCTTTTGGTGCAGTAACAATAGGTGTAAGTTCCTTGGTATTTATGCTCAGCCATAGCCTGCATAAAGATCTTTTTGGCGCTTTGAATCTTTTGAGAGATTAGCGGCAAATAGGTGAAGCGTAATGGGGTTCCGAAGGTTTCGGCCAGTTCCATAAGGTTGATGTCATGGAAGTACAATTCGTCTTCCAATAATTTCCAACCATCTTGAGGAAAACCCACGCTAAGGTCCAAGAATTCTGCGTAGCTTTGCAATGTAGGCTATTTGTGGTATAAGGCCGGCAAATTTACAAGTTTATTCAAACCCTACACCCTTTTTTATCGGATTTCATTATTTAAGCTTGCTCAAGCCATGTCCCGTCTGCATCTGATTGAGGTTCGTTCCGAACTTGGGGCAGGTACCCGTGGGGCTAGTTTGGGAATTGATGCCATCAAAATCGCTGCTTACGACTTCGCAAGCAAATTTTTTTATAAAATGCCTTCCACGGTAGTGCCCGATAGGAATGACTTGTTGTATGGATCGGAAGGATCTCCTTTTGCAAGGTATCTGGTCGGGGTGGCCGAGGTTATGCATAATGTGCGGGATGCTGTGTGTGAGAGCCTTCTTAGGGATGAATATCCGCTTATTTTGGCCGGGGATCATAGCTCAGCCGCCGGGACCATTGCCGGGATCCGAAAAGCGATGCCCAATCGTCGATTGGGCGTGATATGGATTGATGCCCATGCGGATCTTCATTCTCCTTGGACGACCCCATCTGGCAATTTGCATGGCATGACTTTGTCAGTGGCTTTAGGAGAGGATCATCGTGACGCAGCGGTTCGCCAACCCGATGCATCCACCATAGATTGTTGGCATTCGCTGCAGGCCATGGCTGGTTCACCCCCAATGCTCAATTATAAAGATCTCGTTTACATTGCTTTGAGGAATCTCGAGCCACAGGAATCCAGACTTATTCGCCAACACAAAGTTAAAGTCTTTGGGGTTCCCGAATTACGCCGCAAAGGCGTGGAACGGATTGCTTTGGATGCGCTGGATGCATTGGCCTCTTGCGATGTCATTTATGTTTCGTTCGATGTGGATAGTTTAGACGCTCGTTTGAGTCAAGGAACGGGAACTCCGGTACCCGGCGGGATTAATGAACGAGAGGCTGGCAAGTTGTTACAGAATCTTGTTCGAAATCCTAAAGTCTGTTGTTTTGAAATGGTGGAAATCAACCCCACGCTTGACAAAGAAAATTTAATGGCAGAAATGGCGTTTGAAATTTTAGTGAAAGTGGCTAACGCCATTGACTTGCAATTACCTTCTAAAGATTCGTAGGATATGATGGAATGGAACGAGGTTCTGGTCCAAAGGTTGGATGCTCCGCTTCGGGCTTGGTTTGCTGAACAATCCCTTTGGGAGGGTATCGTGATCGAGCCCGTTTGGCAGGAAACCCGCAAAGAGTTTGAAGGGGAATTAACCTTGGTCCTTTTTGGCTTGGCCAAAGTGGCGGGAGTTAAACCGGATCTTTTGTCGGGGATGCTGGGACCTTTGTGGTCATCGCTGACTTTGGAAAATGGTGAACCCTTAATTCGCTCTGCCAATCAAGTGGGGGGATTTCTCAATTTGGGATTGAGTTTAGCATATTGGCGCCAACGTTGGGCCAAGGGATATTCTCTTTCTAATCAATCATTTGATCCTGTTCAAGGGAATGCGGAATGCGGAATTCGATCTAAAATCGTCCTTGAATACAGTTCCCCCAACACCAACAAACCTTTGCATTTGGGTCATGTTCGCAACCATTTGTTAGGGGATTCTATGTACCGAATTTTATCGTGCTTGGGACATGAAATCATTCGAGTGCAGGTTATCAATGACCGAGGAATTCATATTTGTAAAAGCATGCTGGCTTGGCAGAAATTTGGAGAAGGCTCAGATCCTATGGGTTCTAATATGAAGGGCGATCATTTTGTGGGAGAATATTATGTTCTCTATGAAAAGGCGTATCAAGCCCAAGTCAAGGAGAGAATAGCCTCTGGCTTGACTCGCGAAGAAGCGGAGTCGTCGGCTCCCATCCTGCAGGAGGCCAGAACCATGCTTCAACAATGGGAACAGGGCGATGAGACCGTGGTTAATCTTTGGAAAAAGATGAATGCTTGGGTTTATGAAGGTTTTGAGGCTACCTATGAGCGATTGGGTATTGGCTTTGATCGCAATTATTACGAATCGCAAACTTATTTATTGGGCAAAAATCTGGTGGAGCAGGGACTTGCCCAAGGTGTTTTCCGAAGGGATGACCAAGGCGCGGTTTGGGCTGATCTCCAGGACATAGGTCTTGATTCTAAAATATTATTACGTAGTGACGGGACTTCCGTTTACATCACCCAGGATTTGGGAACTGCCGAGCAAAGGCAGAAGGATTGGGGATTTGATCGAATGATTTATACCGTGGCGGATGAACAGAACTATCATTTTAAAGTTTTGTTTGCTATTCTCGGAAAACTTGGATTTGATTGGGCCAGCCGCTGTCACCATCTTTCCTACGGTATGGTGGATTTGCCTAGTGGAACAATGAAATCCCGCGAAGGAAAAGTAGTGGATGCCGATGACCTGATAAATGAGGTGCAGGCGCTTGCCGAAGCAAAGATGGTAGAATCCGAAAAACTCCAAGCCATAGCTGCCGAAGAACGCCGGGAATTGGCTTTGCAAATTGGACTTGCTGCGCTAAAGTTTTATATTCTTAAAGTGGATCCTGCCAAAAGAATGACGTTCAACCCCGAAGATTCTCTTGATATGCACGGACATACCGGGCCCTTTGTGCAATATGCTCACGCCAGGATTGCTTCGATGCTCGCTCGGGTTCCCGTTCAGGAAAAGGCACTTGCCGAGAGTTGGACTCTTGATCAAGGGAGGTCGTGGCTTCCTGCTGAATTGGACTTAATTCGGCAATTTTCTCAATTTGAGCCTTCCGTGAACTTGGCCGCTGAACAATACAACCCTGCGCATGTGGCGGACTTTGCCTATGGCCTAGCTACAGCATTCAATCGCTTCTATCATGATTGTCCCGTTCTTCAAGAATCCCAGGTAGAAACGAGGAAGTTTCGAATTGCTTTGTGCAACCAAACCCGCCTCTTGTTGCACGATTCATTGGATTTACTGGGGATCAAAGCCCCTAATCAAATGTAACTTTACAAGGAGATTTTAAATAATAACGATGAACGATTTGGTTTTTTTACTGGTGATAGCTGGTGGGTTGGCCTTGGCCTTTTTCACTTTGTTGTATTTTGTTCCAGTCAATTTGTGGATTACTGCGGTATTTTCAGGGGTTCGTATCGGCATTATGGACTTGGTCTTGATGAGAATCCGGAAGGTTCCCCCCGCCGTGGTGGTGAATGCCATGATTACCTCCACCAAAGCCGGACTAAGCGTTTCTGCCAATGAAATCGAAACTCATTACCTTGCAGGAGGCCACGTGAATAACGTCATACGGGCCTTGATTTCTGCGGAAAAAGCCAATATCCCTTTGGATTTTAAGGCTGCTACCGCCATCGATTTGGCCGGGCGAGATGTGTTCGAAGCGGTGCAGATGTCGGTAAACCCCAAGGTTATCGATACGCCTCCGGTGACCGCTGTTGCCAAAGATGGTATCCAATTGATTGCCAGGGCCAGGGTCACGGTTCGGGCCAGCATCAAACAGCTCGTTGGTGGTGCTGGGGAGGAAACGGTCTTGGCGAGAGTGGGCGAGGGGGTTGTTTCTTCGATTGGATCAGCCGTGAATCACAAAGAAGTCCTCGAAAACCCTGACCTTATTTCCAAAGCAGTGCTCAACAAAGGTCTGGACGCCGGGACCGCCTTTGAAATTTTGTCTATTGATATTGCGGACGTGGATGTGGGGAAGAATATTGGTGCGGGATTGCAAACAGATCAGGCCGAGGCTGACAAGAAAATTGCTCAAGCGAGAGCTGAAGAAAAGCGTGCCATGGCCGTGGCGCTCGAACAAGAATTTAAAGCCCATACCCAAGAAGCCAGGGCCAAAGTTATTGAAGCAGAAGCCAAAATCCCGCTTGCTATTGCCGACGCATTCCGACAAGGTCAATTGGGTGTTATGGATTATTATCGCATGCAGAACATCAAGGCCGATACGGATATGCGGGAATCCATCGCCAAACCTTCAGGAGCCTCGGATCAGAAGCCGTAGAAAGAGTAAACGGCTTTGCCTCCGTTTTTGTCGTAACCTTCGATGGTGATCTGGCCCCGGGTAGAGCTGAGCGCATCAATCACGTCGGTAGGGGATTGCATAGCCTTTTTGTTGACATGCGTGATGACAAAGCCCTCTCGCAGACCCATTCTGCTAAGGGTGCCGGCTTGAATGGATACGATCCGAACCCCGTGGGATGTTTGTAGCCCATCTAATTCCATTTTACTGAGGGGTTCCAATTCGCAACCCAGTTCGGTGGAACGTACGCTTCGGTTCTTTTGGATTTCAGTATCGCCATCAAGGTTCGTCAAACGTACTTTACACTTGATTATTTTTCCTTCTCTTTCGATTTGTATTTCGACGGTTTCTCCAGGTCTACGGTAGCTAAGTTGTTCATCATAAGCCGATTTGCTATGAACTGATTCGTTGTTGATGGCCGTGATGACATCTCCAGATTGAAGGCCGGCCTCTCTTGCACCCCCACTTTGATTGATCGATGTTATAAAGACCCCATTCATGTGTTGGATACCTGTCTGTTTGCAAATTTTCTCGTCCAAATCCACGACCTCTGCACCCAAGAAGGCTCGTTGAACTTTACCGAATTCCTTGAGATCGCCGATGACTTTGCGAACAATGTTGGAAGGGATGGCAAATCCATAACCGTTGTAAGATCCTGTTTTGGATAGAATGGCGGTATTGATACCAATAAGAGCACCATTGGTATTTACCAAGGCGCCTCCTGAATTTCCGGGATTGATGGCCGCATCAGTTTGTATAAAGGCTTCGATGGGGAACAGATTGCTCATCAGGTGTAGGTTCCTGCCTTTGGCGCTTACAATACCCGCGGTTACCGTGGAGGTCAGGTTGAAAGGGTTGCCCACTGCAAGGACCCATTCGCCGACCTTGACCTGGGAGGAATTGGCAAAAGGTATAATCGGTAAGCTCGTGGCCTCGATTTTGAGCAGGGCCAAATCAGACCCTGGATCGCTGCCGATTAACTCGGCACTTAGGGATTTCTTATTGTAAAGGACTACCTCAATTTTGCTGGCCTTCTCAACCACATGGTTGTTGGTCACGATATACCCATCCTCGGAGACAATGACTCCAGAGCCTGAGTTCAGCACTGTTTGGGGTCCTTGATTGAAGAAATCGCCGAAGAACCAATCGTTGAAGGAACGCATGGCTTGAGTCGATTGGGTTTTGATATAAACCACGGCCGGTGTACTCCGTTCGCTGGCCAGCACAAAGTCTGGAATTGAAGTGCTGGCCCCTACAGGTAAAAGGCGTTGGCCGTTGTTCGCCTCTGATTGCCACCATGGAGCAAATTGCTCGGAACGAACCTGAACCAAAGCCCAGCGAGCTCCGCCCCAGGCGGCCAAGCTTATCAAAATCATAAAACAAGCGATTTGAATAAGTAATTTAGATTGGTTTGGGAACATAGGGAAGGAGTGAAAAATGGATTCGTCGCAAAAATAATTTCGTATCTCAGGTTCAAACAAATTGACAAGATAGAATTTCTTTATAACCGAATTTCTGGTCTTGAACCATTTCTTTGTAACGTCGGTTCACACCATGGCATTGCATCTTTATCACGGAATTTCTGCTCTTTGGGGGCACGAAGGTTACCAAGCCGTCTGTAGGCAAAGTGGGTCTTTGAGCGACCCCCTTGCCGATGCTTGGATCTTGGTGGAAAATGGCCGCATTTTGGCAACAGGTCAAAATGTTATGGGTCAAAATGAAGGGAAAAATAGTGAAAAATGCTTTATTCTCCAGGTTTTGGAAGGGCGCATGGAGGAAGTTTCACAAATCATGTTGGGATGGCAGGAAGGAAATTGTCCCCGGACGGACCTTGAAGGGGCAGTGGTCATCCCTGCCTTTGTGGATCCACATACTCATCTTGTTTGGGCAGGGGACCGGTCGTCGGAGCTTGCAATGCGTTTGGCAGGGGTGACCTATAGCCAAATAGCGGAGGGAGGAGGGGGGATTTTGTCTTCAGTTCGGCAGTTAAGGGCATGTTCCGAGGAAGCTTTGATGAATGAAAGCTTGCCCAGACTCCAACGTTTAATTGAATTAGGGGTTGGCTCTATCGAAATCAAAAGCGGGTACGGTCTTGATCTGGATTCAGAAGCGAAAACTTTAAGAGTCGCAAGAGCTTTGGGGCAACGGACCGGGATACCGGTCCAGACCACCTTTCTTGGACTGCATGCAGTCCCGCCAGAATTCCAAGGCCGGTCCAAATCGTATGTAAGGACCGTGGTGGATGAATGGTTACCCGCTCTGACGGACCAAGGTTTGGTAGACGCTGTGGATGTATTCTGCGAACAGGGATACTTTGATCTTGAGGATTTGGAATATTTGGCGCACGCAGCCCAGCGATTGGGATTGCCTGTGAAAGTCCATATTAATCAATTCAGTTCCATAGGGGGAATCAAGGCTGCAATAAGTTTGGGTTTGGTGAGCATGGACCATTTGGAGGTGCTCTCCCCATCCGATGAAGAATGCCTTGGGCCCTATGCACCGATTGCCGTTGGATTGCCCTTATGTTCGTTATACCTCGGAATCCCGTATGCCCCATTGGGTCGCATGGTTCAAAAGGGCCAGCGTGTAGCCCTTGGTTCGGATTTGAATCCAGGATCTGCACCCTCTGGTAATCCTTGGCTTACCTGGAGCTTAGCATCTTTGAATTGCGGATTGGATCCTCGTACGGCTTTGGCCTCCATGACTATCATGGCCGCCGCTGCCATGGGTTTGCAAGAAAAGACCGGATCCTTGTACCCTGGATTACGTTCAGACTTTTTAACATTGCCCCGAGGATTCCAACCAGCTACCGCAGTAGCCGGGATGGGACTTAACCTTGCGTTGAAGGTTTATAACGGTCTAAAGGATACGCCCTTTTAGGGAAGCTTAGAACCAGTCTGTAGAGGATTCTGTTATACCTTGATACGGGTAAGTAGAAAATTGTAGGGTGAGGGGATCGTATTTTGTGAAGGTTGTATAGGTTGTAAATTTACTGGTTGTTACAAGAATTAATCGAATTGAGCTTCATTTGTGTATGAAACTGTAGGGTAGCGCTATAGGATATGGTGGGGGTCATTTCTGAAATTTTGTTGGTGTACGCTAAACCCCGTACATCATCCTAATGTTACTCAAAAATACCGTAGTACTCGTGGACTCGCTCACCGCGGGCCGTCTCAAATTCAAGCATTATTTAAGTCAGCCCTATAGGGTTTTGGATTTTGCCTCGGCAGATGCTGCATGGTCCAAAATATTAAAATCTGGACCGGCCCTCCTCGTGCATGTACTACGGGGGGATGGTTCGATGCGATGGACCTTGGTTAGGCAAATACGAAGTCACTCTCAACTGGCCTATCTGCCCGTTTTAGGGATTGTTGAGTCATTAGACCCGGTAATTCGTGAACAAAGTTTGGAGGCCGGTATGGACCAGCTGCTGGAAACCGGATGCGCCCGGGATCTTTTGCTCAAAGCTGCAGGTCGGCTGATGACCGGATTGGAATCGGCTTGTCAATATTCCTATCGAAAATTCCTTTTTGATGACAAACTAAGCCAGTTACCTTCCGAGGACGAACGTTTTTTGGTCAAAATTCACGATTATGTTCGCCGAAACCTTCCCAAAGCGGATTTGCAAGTCGGGGATATGGCCGATGCGATGGCGATGAGCGCCTCCCAATTGGATCGGCGGCTATATCGCCTTTTGGGCCTTACGCCCAAGCAATACATTTCGGAATATAGGCTATGCGCCGCATTCCAATTATTGAATTCCAAACAAGGCAACGTTTCCGAGGTCTCCGCTTGGACAGGTTTCAAAAGCCTATCTTATTTCTCAACCCGCTTCAGCGAGCGGTTTAGGGCAAACCCATCAGTAGTGCGTGAAAACCGTGAAAACCGCGATTATCAAGCGCCTTGGCAGGAAATGGCCGCTCGCTTGGGTATTTCTGGGCCTATCCAAACCCCTGCCAAATATTTTCGAAAAAGAAGTTAATTTTTCTTAAAAAAGAAAATTGTAAACCGTTGGAATTTTCAGTAGTTTATTCTAAATTTGAACAAACCTTAAAATTTATTATGAGAAATCCTATTCTATTGGCCTTATTGCTACTTGTAGGCATGGGGCAGTGGGTCATGGCACAGGGCAATCGCTACCTCTCCGAGGTCTTCACGGATGCCCAGATTACCGTGACCAATAATGTGGTTTACGGTGCGAATAATCACTTTTTCCCGCCCACCACGACTTTTCCCGTGGCCAACCTGACCATGCGGGTTTATCAGCCATCCCAAGCGGTTGATCCGAGTCAGGCACGTCCAGTGATGGTTTATATTCATACTGGCAACTTCCTTCCTCCGGTGATTAACGGGGGTATAACTGGAAGCATCGACGACTCATCCGCGGTCAATTTTTGTAAGCAGTGGGCCAAAAGGGGTTATGTCGTCATCGCTCCCAAATACCGTCTTGGTTGGAATCCATTGGCCGCAACACAGCTCGAGCGTACCGCTCAATTGTTGAATGCTGTTTACAGGGCTATCCATGACATCAAAACATCGGTCCGCTTTATGCGCAAAACTGTAGCTCTTGATGGCAATCCCTACAAAATTGATCAAAGCCGTATTGCACTTTTTGGTGTGGGATCGGGCGGCTATATCGCCTTGGCCTATGCAACCATGAACCAATGGGCCGAGGTTAGTCTGCCCAAATTTCAATTGCCCAACGGTAATTCCGTCATTGACACGAACATTGTTGGTAACCTTGACGGTTTTGGCGGAATGCTGAATCAGAGCAATTGGCCCGGATATTCATCCGCAGTTAATATGACAATCAATGTTGGTGGTGCCATGGCCGATACCTCTTGGCTGGATGGCGGGGAAGTTCCCATGATTTCATTCCAAGCGGTAAGAGATCCTTTTGGTCCTTATCGTCAAGGGATTGTCGTCGTTCCAACAACGAACGAAAACGTGGTTGAGGTTCAAGGTGCCGGTATTTTCCAAGCCTTGGTGACCGCTTACGGTAACAATGCTCCATTTGCGGATGCGAATAAGTTTAGAGACCCTGTTTCGAATGTTGCCCGCAGCAATTACAACCAAACCATTCCTTATATCTATCCTGCTCCCAACGACCA
>Ga0194128_10004627_pt1 | contig 19996 bp, 10 predicted proteins | sample TA2KigCa65mmetaG_FD_148650 | JGI IMG/M metagenome (GOLD analysis project Ga0194128, IMG submission 148650) | Freshwater microbial communities from Lake Tanganyika, Tanzania - TA2015037 Kigoma Deep Cast 65m | ecosystem: Environmental > Aquatic > Freshwater > Lake | place: Tanzania: Lake... | reverse complement strand
TTGTTGGTAGAGCCGTAGAGTTTGTATGAAGCGGTCGGCGGAGGACGAGAAATAGCCTTGCAGGTCTTTCTCGTCGTAGCCTGCCATTCCTGAGAGCAGGATGCAGGCTTCGTATTGCTCACCGGGCCGCATGGGCAGTGGCTTCGACTGGTACCAGGCGGTGGCATTTTTTGCGATCCATCCATTGGAAAACAGCAATGCCGTGGCAAGGGCTGCTGCCAACAGGCGTCTTCTGGCCTTCGCCTGGCGGGCGCTGGCAGACCCAATAAGCAGTAGTACCAGCCACAGTACGGGGTTCAGGAGCAGTCCTACCAGTTTTGCAAAGACGAGCATAGGGGAAAGATCTTATGCCTGTCATGTTCGATAGCCAGTCTGGCGAACGTACCTCAATTTTTGACGATCTGTGTCGTATGCTGCCAGCGTCTGTCGGGGCTGGTGAGGGTTAGGATGAAGGCGCCCCGCGGCAGTCTGGAGAGGTCGATGCTGCCATCGCGGTAGTTTTCGGTTCGGTCGACCACCAACTGTCCGGCGAGGTTGGTGACCTGGACCCTGACTTTGCGGATATGGGTCTTGTCGCCCACGGTGAAGTATACAGGGCCGCGGGTGGGGTTGGGGTAGACGGACCGGATGAAGCCGGGATCGTTCCGGACAGGGTCGTTGATAGAGGTGGTGAGGTTGATGGCGTTGCCGATGTACGTGACGAACATGCCGTTGCCGTGGGTGCCGATGAGCAGTGTGTTATCCTGCCAGCGGTAGGCGAGGGAGTTGACGATGGCGGTATTCATCGGCCCGCCGACTTCCCTGGACCAGACGGTGGAGCTGCCGTTGAGGGCATTCGTACTAAACAGCCCGGTGGAGGTGCCTACATAGTATTCTACGCCGAGGCGGGTAGCCACGACGGCGCAGCTGCGTACGGAGGGGACGGTGAGGTTTCCTTCAACTACCTGCCAGGTGGGGTTGGCAGCCGTGGCATTGCCTGTCCAGAAGATGCTAGGGATGTTATAGTTGGAGGCCACCACCAGGAGCGTGTCATGGTTTCTGGGGTTGACTGCGATGTCGCTGACGACGGAGCCTGCCGTGATGCCGGGTGGGGTGATATTGTCTGGGATTGCGCCGGCGTTGAAGTTAGCTGGGTCCCGGAACCGGTAAACCTTGCCTTCGTCTGTGCCAGCGAACAGGTAGTTGGAGGTCTTGTAGGTGCCGCGGGTGGTGGCCATGGCATAAATGTTGCCATTCATGAAGCCGGCTGCTCCTGTCAGGGTTGTCCAGCCCGTATTCCGGGTGACGGTGGAGGCGGAGGATGTCCGGAAGATGGTGTCGGTACTGACGAAGTAGAGGTTTTCAGTATTGTCTTCGTCGAGGTGGAAGTAAGTAATAAACTCTCCATCCCCGGCGTTGGTAGGCTTTATAAACGTATAGAAGGTATTGTCGAATGGGGGAAATAGCTTGACGCGGAAGAGGTTCCCATTCTGAGAGGCGCCATAGAGGAACTGTCGGCCCTGGCCGTTCTTGGATGTGATGCCGACTTGCCCTCCGTCTCCGCCGATCAGGAGATAATGGTCGTTAGAGTCAGGCAGTGCACCTGGCAGCATGCCTGTAATGTCTCGGAATGAGGTCCCGTTGTCTTGCGTGCCACCAAAGAAGTTGCGGGTGCCTGGCACCGGGTCGATCCCGACATGATAATACTGGAAGGTCTGGTATTGGTTGTTGAGGTTGGACCAGCGCACCTTTGTCGCTGTCGCATTGTTGGTGTAGATCAGTCCTCCATCTGAGGCCACTACCATGCGGTTGGCGTTGGTGGGGTCAAAGGCGAGGTGGTGGATGTCTGGATGGCTCACATAGTCGGGATCGTCATAGGTGTTGGATTCATAGCCGCCGATGAAAGTCGTGTTGGCGGCCGTGCCGAATCCGTTGTTGGAGCGGTATAGATTCGTCCCTCCTACAAACACGATGTTTGGCTGTGTGGGGTGGACGGCGATGGTCATGTTGTAGCCATTTCGCTGGCCATCGTACCAGGTGTCTTCTGTTGTGGTGCCATTCTTCATCTGGGCGCTGAGGCCAGCGGAGACGTTGGTCCAGTTGAAGCTTGGAAATCCGCCCATGTCGCAGCGGTAGAGGTCAGCTTCCGACAGGCCATCTTCGGCGTTTTCACCGTTCATCACCAGCACGTACATCAGATCCTGGTTGGAGGGGGCCAGTCCGAAGACGATGCGACCCCAGCCGGCGCTGTATTCGCCATCATCGTCTATACTGGTGTTGTTATACGCCCGCCATCCCGGGATGGAGTCTGTCTGTCCGCTGAGTCCGCCGGCCATACGGTTCCAGCTGCCGGCGTTGCCGGTGGTGGATGTCCAGACGCCGGTAAAGGCACGGTCTGGGTTGCGTCCGGAAAAGGCGGCAAAGAGGCGGGTGCCAGCCTTGTTGATCATCACATCGGTCACCCCCCGCCTGACGTTTGTGGACGTGGGTGATCCTATGATGGTGGTCCAGGTGGCACCGCCGTCGGCGGTTCGGACGATGCGTTGCCAGATGGCAGCATACACATGGCCTGTCACCGGGTGTACGGCGAGGCGCGTGACCACATCGAAGAAGTTGATGGTAGCCGGGTCGTCATCGGCGGTGGAAGCCAGTTTGGTCCAGGTGAGTCCGTTGTCGGTGGACTTGAAGATGCCGTTGCCACTGACGAAGCTGCCCTTTTCTGATGCAGATACGCCCAGGGACTCCCCCGTCCCGGCATACCAGGTATCTTGAAAGCCAGGCCGGGGGTCTTGTGCGAAGCAGGAGACGCTGCGGATCTCATTGACAGGGTGTACGAAGGTCCAGGTCTGCCCGCCGTTGACACTGCGGAAGATGCCGCCATTGATGCCTCCGGCCAGCATGACGCGGTTAGTGCCGTCGTTGTAGCGGATGTCGAATGCGAAGCCGCGCGTCCGTCCTCCATTTTGTGAGGGCCCCACGGGGTAGTAGGTGTTGGTGAAGAAAGTCCCTGCGAGGGTTGTAGACCCTTGACTGAGCTGGCCACGGATGGGCATCCGCCTCACCCATTGCATCTCGAGTGCCAGGATGCCTTCCGGTATCCTGCCGGTGACGGGGTCGCGCATGAGTTTCCATTCCCTCAAATCTCTCAGATGCCCGCCTTCCGCTTCTACACACCCTTCCTGGACGACAGAGGTACGCCGGGGGAGTCTGGGGGCATGTGTGGGTGCAGTCCATAGCAGGACCGAGATCAAGGCGGCAGCCAAGCTGGCGAGGGCCCAGGACTGGAGGGATGAGCGGTATGGAGGCATAGTCTTAGGCATATTTTGTAAAAGTACAGCTTGGCAGACACATCTCTCGCTGGCCATCCGCAGCAGGGGGAAGCCATGTATCTTTGCCGGCGTTTTGTCCATGTCAACGACGGATAGTCCTTTGTCCACGGCGGCCAACCTGGAGCCTTTGCTGCTCAAATATCGCAACGATCCCCGAACGGGACGCGTAGCAGAGGCCCTTGCTGGTCCGGGTGCCGGTCGGATGCTGCTCTCCGGCCTAACCGGCAGTTCGGCTTGCTTTGTGTTGGCTGCGGTGAGTGGGGATCCTGCAGCCTCGAGACTCCATCACGTCGTTGTGCTCAACGATGCCGAGGAGGCTGCCTATTTCCACAACACCCTAGAGAGCCTTACCGGCGCACTCGACGTCTTTTATTTCCCTTCCTCCTTCAAGGCAGCGCGCAACTATGCCGTACTAAACAGCAGCCATGTCATGCTGCGGACGGAGGCATTGAACCGGTTTGCCTCCCCGGGTTACCGTAAGATCATGGTGACCTATCCGGAGGCCCTCTTAGAGAAGGTCGTCTTGCCGGACACGCTGTCGGGGCATACCCTCTCCCTGAAAGTCAACGATACGCTCGATGTGGACGGGCTGCTGGAGCGGTTTGTGGGGCTTGGCTTCCGCCGGACCGACTTTGTCTATGAGCCGGGCCAGTTTGCCATGCGCGGCGGGATCCTCGATATCTACTCCTTTGGGAACGAGCGGCCCTATCGGCTGGAACTCTTTGGCAATGAGATTGACTCGATCCGCATCTTTGATCCGGAGACGCAGCTCAGCGAGCGCAAGCTGCTGCAGGTCAGCATCATCCCCAATATTGAACTGCGCTTTGATGGGTCTCCTAAGATCCCGCTGACAGCGTTCTTGCCCACCGGGACGGTCCTCTGGGTGAAGGACTGGGGCCTTCTGCTCGACAAATGGAGCGACGAGCTGGAAGCCATCCACACATTTTTTGCTCGCACCGGACCCGAGGCGGCTGCTTCCGAGGACGAAGACACAATGCGGGCAGACATACAGCTGGATGGGTTTGTCCATGCCGCAGACCTCGAGCAGGGCTTCCTGCAGCGGCCGATCGCTTCCTTTGGCTACCGCCCCTCACTCCCGGGGCAGCCATTGCAGGAGGAATATGACACCAAGCCCCAGCCAGCTTTCAACCGGAAGTTCGACCTCTTGATCAAAGACCTCCAAGCCTGCACATCGAAAGGGTATAGTCTGTATTTGTTTGCAGAGAACCCCCGTCAGCTCGAACGACTGCATAGCATTTTTGACGACCTTGGCGCCGACATCCCCTTCCTGCCCGTGCCGGTGTCCATTCATGAAGGGTTCATCGATGAAGTACACCGGGTGGTCTGCTACACCGACCACCAGGTCTTCCAACGCTACCATAAGTTCAAGGTCAAGCAGGCATATAACAAGAGCAAGGCCCTGACCATGCGGGCCCTCAAAGACTTACAGCCGGGCGACTACGTCGTGCACATTGAGCATGGCGTGGGCGTCTACAGCGGCCTGCAGAAGATAGACATGGGTGGGCGACAACAGGAGGCAGTACGCATCCTGTACCGGGACAACGATGTGCTCTATGTCAATATCAACTCGCTCCATAAGATCTCCAAGTACAGTGGCAAGGAAGGGCATGTGCCCAAGGTCAACAAGATCGGCCATGATGCCTGGCAGAAGCTCAAGGAAAAGACCAAGGCACGGGTGAAAGAGGTGGCCTTTGACCTCATCAAGCTCTATGCGGAGCGCAAGACCAGCCCCGGCTTCGCCCATGCCCCGGACAACTATATGCAGACGGAGCTGGAAGCCTCCTTCCTCTATGAAGACACACCCGACCAGGGCAAGGCCATCGCCGATGTGAAGGCCGATATGGAACGTCCTCATCCGATGGATCGCCTGATTTGTGGGGATGTTGGCTTCGGTAAGACCGAGGTGGCTGTCAGGGCTGCCTTCAAGACCTGCCTCGACGGACGACAGGCCGCTGTGCTCGTTCCCACCACCATCCTCGCCCTCCAGCACTACAAGACGTTCCGTGACCGCCTGCGAGACTTCCCCGTCACGGTCGATTATGTCAACCGCTTCAAGTCGGCCAAAGAGAAGAAGGACACCTTCCGCAGGCTCGAATCAGGTGAGATTGATATTATCATCGGGACCCATGCCTTGCTGGCCAAGGATGTCAAGTTCAAGGAGCTGGGACTGCTGGTGATCGACGAGGAACAGAAATTCGGCGTGGGCCACAAGGAAAAGATCAAGACGTTGAAGACAGATGTTGACTGTCTGACGCTGACGGCCACGCCCATCCCCAGGACCCTGCAGTTCAGCCTCATGGGGGCTCGCGACCTAAGCGTTATCCACACGCCCCCGCCCAACCGCCAGTCTATCCAGACAGAAGTGCGCGTCTTTCAGGAAGATCTGATCCGGGATGCCATATATTTTGAGACTGAGCGGGGCGGACAAGTGTTCTTCATCCACAACCGTGTTCAGGGCTTGGCAGAGATGGCTGGCATCCTTGGAGCCCTCTGCCCTGACCTGTCGATCGGCTTTGCCCATGGGCAGATGGAAGGGCATGACCTCGAGGAATGCATTCTCGACTTCATCGACCGGACGTATGATGTCCTGGTGTGTACGAACATCGTCGAAAGCGGCGTCGACATTCCCAACGTCAATACGATCATCATCAATAATGCCCATCACTTTGGGTTAAGCGACCTGCATCAGCTTCGTGGCCGCGTCGGCCGAAGTAACCGCAAGGCTTTTTGCTATCTGCTGGCTCCTCCGATCGGCCTGCTACCAGCGGATTCCCGCAAACGGCTCCAGACCCTAGAGCAGCACAGCGATCTGGGCAGCGGTTTTCAGATCGCTATGCGTGACCTAGATATCCGGGGCGCCGGCAACATCCTTGGGGGTGAGCAGAGCGGCTTCATGGTCGAAATCGGCTTCGAGATCTATCAAAAGATCCTCGATGAGGCGATTCGCGAACTGAAGCGGACCGAGTTCAGGGAAGTCTTCCAAGCGGAGATCAGCCGGGAAGATGACTTCGTAAAAGACTGTACCATTGACACGGACCTAGAGATCCTGATTCCGGACGACTATGTCGAGAGTATCACGGAACGACTCGCCCTCTATTATCGCCTGGATAATTGTGAGGGGGAGGAGGACCTGCAGGCCTTCCACCAGGAGCTGGAAGACCGTTTCGGGCCCGTACCGGATTGCGTGGAAGACCTCTTCACGACGGTCCGATGCCGACGAATCGGCGTTTCGCTGGGTTTTGAGCGGCTTACCCTCAAGCTGGACAACCTCCGATGCTGGTTTGTCGGTAATCCTGACTCGCCCTACTTCGAGTCGCCCGTCTTCCAGTCTATTCTTACCTATGTACAGACGGCCACGCACCGTGGCAGACTAAAACAGACCGGCAAGCATTTCACCCTCGTCTTTGAAGGGGTAAGGAGCATGGAGGCAGTGCACTCCCTGTTGGTAGATATGAGTCTTCATGCGCCCGCGCCCGGCTGAGTGGGATTCGAAAAGCTTTTTCTGCCAAGTGCTCTTTCTCTTAAAGAAAAGAGGGCCCCTATGCGGGTGCCCTCCTAGGGAAATATATTGAATAGCGGATTACAGTTCCCGTATCCAGATGTTTCTAAAGGCTGTGGGGTTGCCGTGGTCCTGGAGGAAGATCGGCTCTTTGTCGCCGTGCTTTTTATAGACGGGTGCCCCAACGTATTCGGAGCCACCCCACAGGGCGGCATCATGTTGTACGAGTACGCCGTTTTGGAGGACGGTGATGCGTGCCTGCAACTTGAGGCGGCCATCTTCGTAGAAGCGAGGGGCGGTGAAGATGATATCGTAGGTCTGCCATTCGCCCGGGGGGCGGCAGGCGTTCACCAATGGCGGCAGTTGTTTATAGATGCTTCCGGCCTGGCCGTTGACATAGGTCTTGTTATTATAGTTGTCGAGCACTTGCAGTTCGTAGCGGTCCATGAAGTATACACCGCTGTTGCCACGGCCTTGGCCTTCTCCTTTCACTTCGGCAGGGGTGCGGAACTCGATGTGCAGCTGGCAGTCGCCAAAGCCTCGCCGGGTGCGGATGCCGCCGCTGCCACTCTTTACGACCATCGCGCCATCTTCTATGGTCCATGGCACGTCGGGTTTTTTGTTTCCCTGCCATTGGGAGAAGTCTTTTCCATTGAAGAGTATGATAGCGTCGCTGGGGGGGTCTTGTGACGTCTTGCCGGGTGTGACAACCGGGGCTACGGGCTCCCAGTATTCGCTGAGCTTAGGGTCGCCTTTTGTGCGGTCGATGACCTGGGCATGGGTTACATGTAGGCTGATCAGAGGCAGGCAGGCGAGAAGCAGGTTTTTTGTTTTCATAGCTCGGGAAGTTTGTAGCCGTTGTGGTAAGTCGGGGTAATGAGTTTGTTGGCAGTCTTGTCATCGAAGCTGCGTTTGGCAGCATCCCAACGGAGTTTCTTTCCTGCTTTGTAGGCGATGTTGCCCATCTGGCATACTTCTGCGACGGTGGCACCTGCTTCGATGGGGGCATTGAGCCGCAAGGGGTTGTTTTCTTTGACGGCGTCTATAAAGTTGCGGGTATGGCTGGCGGGTCCGCTGTCGGTGCGTTTGACTTTTTCATAGGTTTCTTTGCTGCCCTCGTCGGGGATGACTTCCCATCCGCCCCGGTCGAGTACGAGGGTCGCATTGTTGCCGATATAGGCGATGCCATGGTCTCGGCCGTAGTTCCCGTTGTGGATGGCCTGGGCATGCTCCCATAGCATGACGAAGGGGCCGAAGTCGTAGACGGTGGCGAGGGTGTCGGGGGTCTCTGCCGCGTCGTCGGGGTATGCCATCTTTCCGCCGGTGGCCATGATGGTGAGCGGGTCTTTGGCTTCCATGCCGAGGAGGGCGTAGTCGATGAGGTGCACGCCCCAGTCGATCATGAGTCCACCGGCATAATCCCAGAACCAGCGGAAGTTAAAATGAAAGCGGTTGGGGTTGAACGGCCGGCTGCGCGCAGGTCCCAACCAGCGGGTGTAGTCGACACCAGCGGGAGGTTCACCGTCAGGCTTGACGGGAATGTTCTTCATCCAACCCTGATAGGCCCAGGCTTTGACCATACGGATCCTGCCCAACTTTCCGGTGCGGATGAAGTCGATGGCAGAGCGGAAATGGGCATTGCTGCGTTGCCATTGGCCTACCTGGACGAGCTTCCCATAGCGTTGTTGGGCGGCTACCATGAGGCGTACTTCGGCGATGGAATTGCCGGCTGGCTTCTCCACATATACATGCTTGCCAGCCTGAAGGGCGTCGATGGTTTGCAGGCAGTGCCAATGATCGGGTGTGCCGATGATGACCACATCGACGGCATCGGCATCGAGCAGGCGGCGGTGGTCTGAGAAGCCGGTGGGCTTCATGGAGAAGTCTTTTCCGAGTTCTGCCATCCGCTTTGCCATCACGGTGTTGTCGACATCGCAGAGGGCAGTGCAGACGGTCTCTGGGTTCGATTTGAGCATGGCGGTCAGATTGGACCATCCCATGCCATTGAGGCCGATGGCGCCGACGCGTATTTTGTCGGAAGGGGCAATGCGGGGCTGGAGGCCGTTGGCGGGGAATGCCAGGTAGGGGGAAGCACCCCATCCTGCCGTGAGGAGAGCAGATTGCCGCAGGAAGTGACGTCTGGAATCGCTCATAGAAGATGTTTTGGTTGTAAGGACCAATGTACGCAAAGAGATAGAGACAGCAAGGGCTAAGCGTCCGCTTCAACGGATGAATTGAAACGTGCCTTTTCGCGAGACTCTTCTCTCGTCGGCGAATTCTCCTTCCGTTGTCCATGTGAAAAAGGCGGACGGCAGGTTGATGCCCCGGAGACGGCCATCCCATCCTTTTTGTCGTCTGTCGTGGAGAAGACCAGCGTGCCGACATGTACGTACCCTCCGCGTTCACCCCCAATGGAGACCGATTGAAGACGGAGCCTTTGATGTCTTGACTAAGGTTTTAGCAAAGACAGGAGTTCTGCACAGCAGCACCGACCATGTGGTAGGGGTTCGATACCTGGCATAGACCCTTGACCGAAGAGATGAGGGAGGAGGCACCAAAGGAGCCTGCATCGCCAAGGATGGAGACAGGCTGTCATTGGTTCACAAGAGTACTTATACGTCCAGGTTGGCGTATTTGGCGTGTGACTCGATGAATTCCCGGCGCGGGGCAACTTCATCTCCCATGAGCATGCTGAAGACCCGGTCAGCCTCTGCAGCACTTTCTATGGAGACTTGTTTGAGGGTTCGGGAGGAGGGGTTCATGGTCGTTTCCCAGAGTTGGGAGGCGTTCATTTCCCCCAGTCCCTTGTAGCGTTGCACATTGACACTGTCTTCTTTCCCAGCACCGAGTTTGTCCACGTAGAAGCGGCGCTGTTCTTCATTCCAGGCGTATTCCTGCTCTTTGCCTTTTTTTACCAGGTAGAGTGGGGGTTGGGCAATGTAGACATATCCTTGCTCGACCATTTCCTTCATGTACCGGAACAGGAAGGTCAGGATGAGGGTGGCGATGTGACTGCCGTCGATGTCGGCATCTGTCATGATGATGAGCTTATGATAGCGCAGGCGGCTAAGGTCTAGGGCTTTGGGGTCTTCCGGGGTACCGATTTTGACGCCTAGGGCGGTGAAGATGTTTCGGATCTCCTCGTTGTCGTAGATGCGGTGTTCCATTGCCTTTTCTACGTTGAGGATCTTTCCTCGGAGTGGGAGGATGGCCTGAAAGTTCCTATCGCGGCCCTGTTTGGCGGTGCCGCCGGCCGAGTCTCCCTCGACGAGGAAGAGTTCACATTTGTCAGGATTCCTTTCGGAGCAGTCGGACAGCTTGCCGGGCAACCCGCCGCCCGTCAGTACGGTCTTTCGCTGCACCAATTCGCGGGCCTTGCGGGCGGCGGCGCGGGCCTGGGCGGCAAGGATGACCTTGCTGATGATGGATTTGGCTTCGCGAGGGTTTTCTTCCAGATAGGCTTCGAGGGCACGGGAGACGGTCGTGTCGACGATGCCGCTGACTTCGCTGTTGCCCAGCTTGGTCTTTGTCTGCCCTTCGAACTGCGGTTCGGGCACTTTCACGGAGATGATGGCGCTCAGGCCTTCCCGGAAGTCGTCTCCCTCTACTTCCACTTTCGATTTTTCAAAGAGGCCTTCTCGTTTTCCGTATTGCTGGAAGACGCGCGTGATGGCTCTTCGGAAGCCCGCCACATGGGTCCCGCCTTCGATGGTGTTGATATTGTTGACGTAGGAAAAGATGTGCTCGTTGTAGGAGTCATTGTAGTTGATGGCCACTTCTACCGCCACGTTGGTATCGGTATCATGTCCTTCCATGTACATGATGGAGGGGATGAGGGCTGTCCGCTTTCCGTTTCGGTCCAGCATCTCGACGAACTCCGTGATGCCCCCTTCGCTGTAGAATTCTTTCCGGTAGGGCTCGCTGGCTTCCGTTGTCTCCCGAAGGTCTGTGAGGGTAATGCAGATGCGTCGGTTCAGGTAGGAGAGTTCCCGGAGGCGTCCTTCGAGGATGTCTTTGTTATAGACGACCTGTGTGAAGATGTCAGCGTCTGGCCAGAAATGGACCTGTGTACCGGTGCGCAGGCTGCTTCCTGTCTGTCGGACTGGATACTGGGGGATACCCCGGTGGTATTCCTGCTCGTAGGTATTACCCTCCCGCTCCACCTGCACGTGTAGCCGCATACTGAGGGCATTCACACAGCTGACACCTACGCCATGCAGACCGCCTGAGACCTTGTAGGTATTCTTATCGAATTTACCCCCGGCATGCAGGACGGTCATGACGACTTCCAGCGCGCTTCGTCCTTCCTTGGGGTGTATGCCGGTGGGGATCCCTCTGCCATCGTCCTGGACGCTGATGGAGTTGTCTGCATGGATGGTTACATCGATGTTTCGGCAGTATCCAGCGAGGGCTTCGTCGATGGAGTTGTCTACGACTTCATATACGAGATGATGTAGACCTTTTACGCCGATGTCTCCGATATACATGGCGGGTCTTTTGCGTACAGCCTCTAATCCTTCCAGTACCTGGATACTGTCTGCACTGTAGCCGCTTGTCTTGCCTGTCTGTTCGTTTTTATCCATATGATTGGGCAGCCTTTCCTAAAGGATTGGCTGCGGTAGCGAAATTACTGAAAATCGATGCGTCTTCCATTGTTACCCGCTAGGGTGTCTTGCTCCATGGGGATGTGTGGCTATCCCACAGCCAGCGGCTATCTTTGCAGGTGATGACGGCGTATACAGACATACTAGGCATGGCGGTGGGCCATCCGGTGATGGTGGAGGAGTTGACGGTGATGGAGGAACGGAGTCGACGCATCCCCGGTAGCTGGCAGTTTGCCATGCAGCGGTACCATCGGCCCTCTGGCATGCAGGCGGAGGACAGTGGGTTGTTGGTCTACGATCATACGTCTGAGCAACCCAGGGATCGCTTTCTGAGTCTCCGATTCTGCCTTTCCGGGTATGCTTGTCAACGTCCTCGGCCGGACGCCTGTGGCCTGCCCTGGAATGGAGATCTGTGCAATTGTGCACATGCTGTACCCGTCCTGGAAGCATTCTCCTTCGATTTCGGACCCTCGCAGCTGGCACCCTTTGCCAAGGGCCAGCATCGGTCGTCGCAACTTCACGACCTGCTGTCTTTTCGAAACGAAGGGTATTTGGAGAAGCCTGTTCCGATGGATGCAAGGATCGCCGGGTGTCTTCGGGAGATGTCTCGCCACCCACAGGCACATGTTGATATCTTTCTCAATGCGCAAGCCCAGCTTCTATTGATCTACACCCTGGAGGCATTGTACGGAGATGAGGAGGCTGCCGTCCCGGCCTGCAAGTTTCTCGCCAACGACCTAGATCGGGAGAAGATTGTCAAGGCAAGAGAAGTCTTGCTGCAGCATATCGGCGAGCCGATCACCATTCGGGAGCTCAGCCGTAAAGTTGCAATCAACGAGTGCTATCTGAAGAAAGGCTTCAAAGTTTTGTATGGCTCCACCATCTTCGATTTCTATCAGGGCCAGCGCATGGAACATGCCCGCTATCTATTGTATGAGATGGGCATGAGTGTTTCTGAAGTGTCGTTGCAGCTTGGCTACTCTTCGATCTCCCATTTCTCTACGGCTTTCAAGAAGCATACGGGCCTCAAGCCCTGCGAGCTTTTGACCCGATGAGGATGCGATTAGCCCGGGCCGTCCCTTGCAATTCATAAATAGTCTCACTATTTTTAGGCCGTGTCAATGGTACGAATGCCTTGATTCATCCTTAACCCACTGAAAATGAAATCTCTACATTATACATTTGTATTGCTTGGCCTTTTGGTAGTAGGGATGATAAACGCCCAGCCGCTTCCTGTACTCGATACCAGCGTCAAAGCCTTTGTAGAAAAGAAAGACTATGGGCTGATTGAAGTCCAGGGGCTGCAAACAGGCGATTATATACCATACTGGATGCGGTCTTTGCAACATGGAAGCGTACCTGTTGCCGGGACCTCTCTTTCTGTCATTGGTGCTTATGTAAGGGATTACCGCGGTGCGGCGGACAAGGTTCGTTTGGGCATGGGTCTCCAGGTGCGTGGAAACTTAGGGACATCCGTAAATGGAGCACTCTTAGAAGCTTATGTCAAGGCCAAGACGAAACGAATAGAGTTTAAGGCGGGGCGTTTTCGTCAGGTACTTGGATTAACAGACTCTACGTTGGGGATAGGTGGGTTTACGTACTCCGGAAATTCCCTTCCCATCCCGATGATACAGGCTATTCTGCCGGAGAATTCATTTCCTCTTTGGGATAGCTTGATCAGTTTTCAAGGAACCTTTGCGCAAGGGTGGATGGGGGATACCCGTGCCAACTATTCGGGAAATAAGAAGACTTTGAAGCAGTATATGCACCAGAAGTCACTCTACATACGCATCGGAAAGCCCACGGCCAAGGTCAGAGGCACCATTGGAATTGTCCACCAGGCTTTTTGGGTGAACCATACAAAACTGATGGGCGATTCTATTTTCAAAATCAATCCCTATCAGTCATATATGTACCTACTGACCGGAAAGCAGTATGCCTACAAGCAAGGCTATCAACTGACCACTAATCTTGGAAATCATGTTGGTCAGCTGGATCTTGGTATAGACATAGTAGGAAAGTCGACTATCACCCGGTTGTACCGTCAATTTTTATTCGATACAGACTATTCGTATAAGAAAAAGACTTTGAAAGACGGGCTCAACGGCATCAGCATCGTCAATCGAAAGCCTGCCACAGGATCCTTCTACTTCAGGAAGCTGACGGTAGAGTACTTCAGCTCCATGAATGAGACCTCCAATATTGAATACTACAATCACGAAATGCTGTATGAGGGTGTCTCCTATTTGGGTGCGAGCATAGGAAACCCTTTTTTGCCTCTAAAAAAAGAGATTCGAAGTAGCCTGCCTACTGCCAGCCAAATTCTCATTGTGACCGGTGTAGGCTTTCCCAATACGAGGGTACGTGTCTTGCACACTGGAATGGAATGGGCCATTGACAAAGTCATCTTTCGGAATCGCTTCTCTTTTTCAAGGAATTTTGGCATGTTAGAGACAAAGGGCAAATTCCCTCCTACTAACCAGTTTTCGATGAGTGTTGAGGCAGGTATCCCCTTGCGTAAGGGCTGGCAGGCGAGGACCCTGTTTGCCCTGGATTCGGGAGGGTTGTATTACAACTCGGCGGGAGGGTTTATCTCCATGATGAGGATTTTCTGAATTTCTTACTCGGTTTGTGTATATATTGCAGCTAATAAAAAAATCTTCAAGAGGGTATTGCAATTCCCCTTTCTTCAAAATATATTTACTCCATCCTAGAATGTTGTTGATACGCATTAGTTTTTTTCTAGCCTAATCCAAGATCCTAAAAGACCAAAGCTCCCCGTCGAGCAGGTTCCTATCCTATTACAAACCGCGTCGGTCCAGCACCGTTTCCACAATTCCTTCGAAAGCCCTGGTAATCGCTCCTGATGAAGGCCAAGTCTGCATGCTTCGCATGCTATGACCTGAAACCTCATCCGTACTCTCATGAATGCGTTCCTCACCAGGCGTTTCTTCGGCAACGTCACTTCCCGTTGGGTTATCTTTCTTATTGAGCACGTCCTCTCGGTGCTTTCGATCTTACTTACCGTACTGATTATTCTGAGTTTTGAGCATCTGATCATTTCTAAATGGCAGGTGTTGACGGTGGTACTGTTGAATGCGGTCGTAGCCTCTGTCAGTATGTGGGTGAACCGTACACACCACGGACTCATTCGATATTCAGAGATCCGTGATTTGTATACTGTTCTTCGTTTCAGCCTGCTATATTTTGTGCTTTGGATGGCCATGCTTCCTTCGCTGTCCGGATGGCTCAGAATTGGATATGGACTCGGGGCCACCATCTTGGCGGTGAATACAGTCCTTGCCAGTGTATTGATGGCAGCCTTCCGTCTGGGTGTCAAGGAAGTATATACCCGTGCGATGTATGGTATGCACCACAAGAACAATGTCATCATCTACGGCGCGGGCGATATCGGTCTTGCCACAAAGAAGGCGATAGAATTCGACAAGAAGTCGAACTGCCGCGTCATCGCGTTTATAGATGATAATCCAGAGAAAGTTGGAAAAGTATTGAATGGTAAGAGCATTCTTGGCTTCGATGTGCTCCGGCTGGAGGCTTTCCTGAAAGAGAACCGGGTCAAGGAGGTCATCTTATCGGTCGATATCGAGACTTCGAGAAAGGATGTTCTCAGCCAGATTTGTATCCGCAATGATGTCCATCTGACCCTGATTCCCCCATTGAGTCAATGGATCAAAGGCATCTTCAGCCGGCGGCAGTTGAAGGAGCTGACGATTGAGTCACTTCTGGGCCGCGAGAAGATCGAATTACTGAACGAGGAGTCCCGCCGAGAGCTGGAGGGTAAGGTCATCCTGGTGACGGGTGCAGCCGGCAGCATTGGCAGCGATATCTGTCGGCAGCTTTGCCAATACAGGTTGGGGAAGATCATTCTTTTAGACCAATCTGAGACGGGTCTTCATGACATCTGCATTGAGCTCTCCAAGCTGGATCTTCACTTCGAGGTGAAGATGGAGTTGGCGAGTATTCGTGACTGTGCCCGCATCGACCATGTGTTTCGGAAGCATAACCCCCATTTCGTCTTCCATGCTGCAGCGTACAAGCATGTACCTATTCTCGAAGAGTTTGCCTGTGAAGTGGCTCTGACCAATATTTTGGGTACAAAAAATCTGGCTGATGCTGCATGCGTCCATGGGGTTCAGAAATTTGTCATGATTTCCACCGATAAGGCAGTGAACCCTACCAACCTGATGGGGGCCTGCAAGCGCATCGGTGAGATCTATGTGCAAGAGCTCTCCAGCCGCTGTCAGACGCATTTCATCACCACCCGCTTTGGTAATGTACTTGGCTCGAATGGCTCTGTGGTGCCCCTCTTCAAGCAGCAGATCAGCCAAGGGGGGCCTGTCACTGTGACGCATCCGGACATCACACGCTATTTCATGACCATCCCCGAAGCCAGCAGTCTGGTGTTGGAGGCAGCTGTCATAGGTAAGGGTGGCGAGATCTTCGTCTTTGATATGGGACAGCCTGTCAAGATCCTTGACCTTGCCCGTAAGATGATCCAGCTGACCGGCCTCACTCCAGACCGGGACATATCCATCCGTTTCACGGGGCTTCGTCCAGGGGAGAAGATGTACGAAGAGCTTTTCTACAGAAAACCTTCTTCCCACGCACCATCCTAAAATCCTCAAAGCGCAGCGTTCTGTAGTGGATGTTCAATTCAATCAACATTTCTCCCGCCTGCTCTCTAGTGCCCTGCAACATGATGAGCGGGCTGTAGTCTTCCTTGTCCAGCACCTTGTTCCTGAGTATCAACATCCACTTGGGGTGTTGGAGCCCATCGTTGCTCTTACCGCGGAACAAACACCCGTCTCTTATGCCCATGAGCCAGTCAAGATCATCACTAATGGCAAACTGTGAGCAATGAAATCATACTCCCAGGCCGGCCCTACAGCCGGCCTTTTTTTTGCCTGGATGCGCACACTGCTCCTTCCTGGCAATGAGAACCTTTGGTCTTTAGGCAAGGGTGAACCCCCTTTTTGAGTACCTTCGCAGACTTTTAATTTTACATGTCTGCCGTCTACCGGGAATATAAAGGATTGGATCTGCCTGCCATCGAGCAGGAAATGTTGGGTGTCTGGGATGCCGGACAAGCCTTTGAGGAGAGCATGCGCCTCCGGGCAGCGGCAAAGCCATTCGTATTTTACGAGGGGCCTCCCAGTGCCAATGGGATGCCGGGCATCCATCATGTGATCTCCCGGACACTCAAAGACCTAGTCTGCCGCTATAAGACCATGCAGGGCTACTTAGTGCGTCGAAAGGGAGGCTGGGATACCCATGGACTGCCTGTCGAGTTGGGCGTGGAAAAAGAGCTGGGCATTACCAAGGAGGACATCGGAAGCAAGATATCGGTAGAAGACTTTAATCAAGCATGTCGGGAGGCGGTCCTGCGATATAAGGACCGCTGGGACGATATCACTCGTAGGATGGGTTATTGGGTGGATCTGCAATCGCCATATGTAACCTTTGAAAAAGACTACATCGAGAGCCTCTGGTGGTGCTTGAAGAGGCTCTATGACAAAGGATTATTGTACCAAAGTGTCAGCATCCAGCCGTATTCGCCAGCAGCCGGTACGGGCCTCAGCTCTCATGAGCTCAACCAGCCTGGAACGTATAAGCTGGTCAAGGATACCTCCTGTGTGGCCATGTTCCGTGCCTTGCAAAGTCCGGAGTCGGCGCCCTTGTTTGCCAAGGCCGGGGGCGACGAGGTTTATTTTCTAGCGTGGACGACTACGCCCTGGACGCTGCCATCCAACCTGGGGCTTACGGTAGGCCCTTCCATAGAGTATTCCCTGGTGAAGACAGTGCAGCCCTATACCCATCAGCCCTGTTCAGTGGTATTGGCAACGGCTCTGCTGACTCGACATTTTCGGGTAGAGGGCCGCGACCTCCCCAGAGACGCTCATCAGTACGGTGGCAAGATTTTACCCTGGCAAGTGGTGGCAAGCTTTACCGGGCAGCAACTGCAAGACATCCGATACCAGCAACTGCTCCCCTTCGCATCCAACCGGCCTGATCTGGTGGCGGAGATCACCCCGGGTGCCGACCCCTTCCGCGTGGTGACGGGTGATTTCGTGACGACCGAGGATGGAACCGGCATCGTCCACACAGCCCCTGCCTTCGGAGCCGACGACTATCGAGTGGGTAAATCTCATAGGCTGGGCATCCTCACCCTGGTCGACCGGGAGGGCCGCTTCGTGCCGGGGACCGGAGAATGGGCCGGTAGGTATGTAAAAGATTATACCGGAGAGCCAGGCTATCAAGACGTGAACGTCGATATTTGCGTCCGGCTAAAAAAAGAGGGGCTTGCCTTTCGGGTGGAGAAATATGAGCATAGTTATCCCCATTGCTGGCGGACGGACAAACCCATCCTATACTATCCACTGGACGCATGGTTCATCCGTACTACCGCCTGTAAGGAAAGGATGATTGAGCTGAACCGGACCATCCAGTGGAAGCCTGCCACCACTGGCGAAGGTCGTTTTGGAAATTGGCTGGAGAATATGGTCGACTGGAACCTGAGCCGCAGCCGCTTCTGGGGTACTCCCCTGCCCATCTGGCGGACGGAGGATGGAACGGAAGAAAAATGTATTGGCTCTGTCACGGAACTGGAAGAAGGCATCCGCCAAGCGGCTGATGTGCTCGGAGGAACTGTCAACCGAGACCTCCTGCAGGTAGGCGTCCATGACCTTCACAAGCCATACGTCGATGAAATCGTGCTGGTGAGCCCCAGTGGTAGACCCATGCGCCGAGTACCTGATCTGGTAGACGTCTGGTTCGACAGCGGAGCGATGCCCTATGCCCAGTGGCACTATCCTTTCGAGCATCAGGATATGATCTCTCCCGAACAAGGTGCGCCGCGTGCCTTTCCGGCCGACTTCATCGCTGAAGGCGTTGACCAGACCCGCGGGTGGTTTTACACGCTGCATGCCCTGGGTGTGCTGCTGTTTGACACCGTAGCCTTCCGGACCGTTGTCTCCAACGGACTTGTACTCGACCGGAACGGCAACAAGATGAGTAAGCGACTCGGCAACGTGGTGGATCCCTTTGACACCATTGCTCAGTATGGTGCCGATGCTACTCGCTGGTATCTGATCACCAACTCCTCTCCCTGGGACAACCTAAAGTTTGACATAGAAGGCATCCAGGAGGTGCAACGTAAATTCTTCGGCACCCTGTTTAACACCTATCAGTTTTTTGCCCTTTATGCCAATGTCGACGGGTTTTCAGACAAGCAAACGCCTGTCCCTTTGCAGGATCGACCAGAGATTGACCGATGGATCCTCTCCAGTCTACACTCCCTGATCCGGCAGGTGCAGCGGCATATGGATGACTATGAACCGACTCTTGCCGGGCGCTCCATCGAGGAATTCACAGATGTCCAGCTCAGCAACTGGTATGTACGGCTGAGCCGCAGGCGCTTCTGGAAAGGAGAATATGGTACCGATAAGTTGAGTGCCTATCAAACCCTCCTGGAGTGTCTGGATACCCTGGTCCGGCTGATGGCACCTATCTCGCCTTTCTTCGCAGATGCTATCTTCCGCAACCTCAATTTGGTGACCGGGCGTCATACAGCCAAATCTGTGCATCACTGTCTTTTCCCAGCTGCTGACGCGCTTGCCATCGATGCTGAACTCGAGGCACGTATGCAACTGGCACAAGATGCTTGTTCTCTGGTGCTTTCCATTCGCAAAAAGGTCAACATCCGTGTCCGTCAGCCTTTGCAGAAACTCTTACTCCCTGTGCTGGATGACACGGTCAGAGCTCGGCTTCGGCAGGTAGAGGACCTGATCAAAGCCGAAGTCAATGTCAAAGAGATTGCTTTCCCAGGGGAAAAGGATATGGTGATTCAAAAAAGAGTCCGTCCCAACTTTGTCGTATTAGGTAAACGTCTAGGAGCGCTGATGAAGCCGGCTGCCACCTACCTGGGTACCCTAGCCCAGGAGGACATACGCCACCTGGAGTTGCACGGGTCTCTGCGCATCGATTTGGACGGAAAACCTGTGACGATTTCCCTGTCTGAGGTTGAAATCCTCAGCGAAGACCTCCCCGGCTGGATGGTGGCAACGCGAGGTCCCTTGACTGTTGCTTTGGATGTAAATGTGACACAAGAACTTAAAAATGAGGGTATTGCACGAGAATTGATCAATCGCATCCAGCGCATACGTAAGGAAAGTGGATATGAGTTGGCCGACAGGGTTCAGGTGAAACTGTGTGGATCGGAGGCTCTGATAGGTGCCATCAGTCAATATAAAAATTATATTTGCGCCGAAATCCTGGCTGAGGTGATGGAATTTCTCCCAACACTCAGTGAGGGCATAGATGTAGAGGTGAATGATGAATCCCTTCGGATTCTGGTATCAAAAACAGGTTAGCCCATGCCAACACCCTCCAAAAAACCTGCAGGCCCCGCTAAAAAGGGCTCTTCTAAGCCAGCTGTCAATTCCAAGAAGGCCAGTGCTCCCGCCAAGAAAACGACTCCTAAGCCTTCAGCTGGTTCCGTATCGTCGAGTTCTGCCGCAAAGAAGCCCGCCAAGCCGGCCCCTGCA
>Ga0194128_10004626_pt1 | contig 20001 bp, 17 predicted proteins | sample TA2KigCa65mmetaG_FD_148650 | JGI IMG/M metagenome (GOLD analysis project Ga0194128, IMG submission 148650) | Freshwater microbial communities from Lake Tanganyika, Tanzania - TA2015037 Kigoma Deep Cast 65m | ecosystem: Environmental > Aquatic > Freshwater > Lake | place: Tanzania: Lake... | reverse complement strand
TCTTTTCCGCCGCCCACGCGTTCTTGCCAGCGGATTTCCCCTGTCGGCGCATGAACGCAAGAGACGATGCCGGCGTCGCTCCACAAGAAAAGCAGATCGCCGAGGGAGACGCTCGTCGGCACATACGGCGCGGATTTGCGGATTTCGTAGGCCAGTTTCGGTTCGATGCCTTTCGCCGGGGTGCCAGGCCGAACCGCAACGATGTAGTTGCCGCCGCCGCCGCTGCCGCACGAGCCGATGATTAATCCGGAAGCGATCACGGGCGAACTGACGCTGCGTTTGTCGAACGCCTTCGTGTATTCCCAAACCACTTTGCCGTTGTCGGGGTCAATCGCTGAAATGCCATGAGCCTGGCTGTTGAAAATCAAAACCGGCTTTTGGCCGTCGGCTTCAAACAAACACGGCGTTGAATACGCCGTCACAACAGTCTGCCTTGGCGTCCGCCAGCGAACTTTGCCCGTCGCGGCATCCACAGCGAAGAGCGCGCTTTCGCCGTCCTGATCGCTGCCCAGGATGACTTTGTCTCTGTAAAGAATCGGTGACGTGCCGCAGGCGTGCTGGCTGTTGAAAGGACCCAGGTCGCTTTTCCAGACCGTCTTACCGTCGTGATCGAACGCCATCAGGTTGTAATGCTCCGGCGTGTTCCAGGCGACATAGACCCGGTGCTCATCGACCGCCGGCGTCGCGGAGGCGAAGGTGTTGAACTTGTGTTTCTCGAACGGGACGAACGAAAACTCGCGCTTCCACAACACGCCGCCGTCCTCCACTCGCAAGCACAAGACGAAAAACTTGCCCGGGCTTTCCTGCGCGCTGGTGACGAAAACTTTGTCGTCCCAGATCACCGGCGAGGAATGGCCCACGCCTGGCAGTGTTGCCTTCCAATTGAAATCCTTCTCGGTCCACTGCGTCGGGACGGTTTTCGCGTGGCTGACGCCACTGCCGTTCGGCCCGCGAAAGCGAGTCCATTCCTGGGCGGAGGAAGTCAGGGCGAACATGAGTAGGAGCAAGGAAAGTCTCCATGGCCACGGCGCCAGGCACCCACCCCATGAGCCAGGTAGGGCGAGTCCGTCCCGGCGAGCCGCTCCACGTGCTTTGAACACGTCCGGATCGGCTCGCTGGGGACAAGCTCGCCCTACCCGGTTCATGGAAGCACAAGATCGGAGCGTGGATACGACATTCATAGCGCAAGCAAAGATTAGTTTGGCGGTTAGTAATCCCGTCGAACGGGGTAGTGGCAAGGGGAATCTTGGTGAAACTCCGGATGCCAGTTGAGGTGGGGTGAGGCTCCAGCCGAGCCAATGCCGTCGAGGAAAAGATCGGCCAGTATCTCGCCCCACCCTGAGGAGAGGGGAACTCTTTCAAGAATGAACTCCTCTCCCCGGCCCTCTCCTCCTCCTGCGTCGGAAGAGAGGGAGAACGCGCTCTATGCTCGGCTTTTGGATCGGTTTTTTCAGACAGACCCTTAGATGCGTCTGCCCTGGCGTGAAACTTAGCTGACCTTGCAAGTTCAGATGACGGACGGTTTAATCAACCCGCCCTATGACCAGTTGTTTTACGCAGGCTTCTTCGCGGCTGAAACGCCTGGTCTTCGAACACGTGCGCCACTTGTCCGAAATCTGCCAGCCTCGAAAAATCGCCATCAAACCGAACTGGGTCCTGCACGAAACGGACCCCGCTTTTCCCATTCGCGCGCTGGTGACGGACGCGCGTCTGATTGAGGCAACCGTGGAGGCGTGCCTCAACTTCTTTCCCAAGGCCGAGTCCATCTTGGTCGGCGATTGCCCATTGCAATACGCCGATTGGCCGTTGATGTGCCGGCAAGCCGGACTGGATCCGGTGATTGCCCGGCTCAGCGCCCGTTCGGGCGGGCGCGTGGTTTTTCGTGATTTGCGACGCGAAGTTTTTCGGCAGGACGGCGACAGTTTTCTGGCGGCGGCTAATGGCGATCACGGCGATCCGACAGGCTATCGGGAAGTGGAGTTCGGGATCCGCAGTCACCTGGAGCCGATTTCTGATCAGTCCGATCTCTTTGCGGTCAACGATTACAGTTCGGCGGTCACGAGCAGCAATCATCGTCCCGGCTCGCATCGTTATTTGATTTGCCAGGGTATCCTTGACGCGGATTTGTTCATCAATCTGCCCAAATGGAAATCGCACCAGAAAAGCGGCATCACGTGCGCCTTGAAGAATCTGGTCGGGATCAACGGCGACAAGGCGTATCTTCCGCACTTCCGCCGGGGCGCGCCGAAATGGGGCGGGGACGAATATCGCGACGAGGGCCGGTGGCTTTACTTTGCGCAGACGCGGCTCCGCGAGCGCTTTCAGAAGCGCAGCCGGCTCGCTTACAAAGTCCTCAAGCCGGGCTGGGAATGGATCAAGCGCGTTCGCGGCATCGAAACACGCCTGGACAATCCGGACGCTTCCCCGAAGCGCTTCTACATCGCGGGTGGCGCCTGGCACGGAAACGACACGCTCTGGCGCATGATTTACGATTTGAACTGGATCATTCAGTGCGCCGACGCCGAGGGCAAAATACAGCCCACGCCGCAGCGAACTTATTTCTGCATCGTGGACGGTCTGGTGAGCGGCGAAGGCAATGGCCCGCTCCAGCCGCTGCCGAAAGAGACGGATTGGGTCGTGTTCGGCAGCGACCCCTTCAAAATCGACGCGACGCTGGGCTGGTTCATGGGCTTCGACCTGGGGCGGCTGCCAATCATCGCGCGGCGCGAGCATTTTGGCGGCGTCGGCTGGGGCGAGTTCGATGTGGACGACCTGTCCATTTTGCTCGACGGGAACGCGGTGAAGCTGGTGGAGTCGAACATCAATTTCGAGTTCGCGCCGCCGCCCGGCTGGAGGGAGCACGTTGAACGTTGACTGGCTTTCGCGCCTGCCCGCGCCGGTTCGCGCCGGATTGTACTTCTCGCTTCAGCAAGCTATCGGATCGAGGATCTGGGCGCGCTGGCGGGAGTTTCAGTCCTGGACGCGCCTGGCCTCCGATCACCTGGATGGCGCAGTCGATCTGCGGCTGGCGAAGATCCTGACGCACGCGAGCGGCGAATCGGCCTTCTATCGGAAACTCGGCCTCCGTTCCGATGCGCGAGAGAGCGCGACTAAATTCTTGAAGCGCTTTCCCATTCTGACACGGGAGGCGATTCGCGACCGGTTTCCCGAATTGGTGATCGATGCGTTGCGAAGCGAGATCGCGTCACCCGCGGCGGTCTCGTCCCGGCGCTACGATTGGCTGGTCGTCAAAACCGGCGGAACCACGGGCACGCCGACGAGCGTCGTCCACGACGTGTGCTTTCGAGATTGGGGCAGGACGACTCGCCTTTTCGCGCAACGTCTTTGCGGCTTCCCGCTCGGCACACGGTTTTTCCGTTTGTGGGGATCGGAGCAGGACTTGTTGCAGCAACAGGAGAAACTCGACCGCCGCGTGCTCAGGAATTTGCTGGGGGAAATTCCCCTGAACGCGTTTCGGGCCAAAGCGGGCGAGTTGATCCAGCATTATCAGACGATCCGGAGCGATCCGTCGGTTCGCCATCTCATGGCGTATGTGGATGCCGCCGTCAGCCTGGCAACGTTCATCGAAGATCGCAATTTGGCAAAGCCGGGGTTGCGAACGATCATGGCGTGCGCGGGCACGGTGACGCCGGAGTGGCGGCAAATTCTGGAACGAGCCTTTGGCGCGGAGGTTTTCGACAAGTACGGTTCGCGCGAGTGTGCGGACATCGCGTGCGAATGCCAGGCGCACAAGGGGCTGCACGTTTTTTCGCCGAGCGTTTTTGTGGAGGTCGTGGACGATGAGGGCCGCGAGTGCGCGCCAGGCCAGACCGGGAGAATCCTGGTCACCCTGCTGAACAATTTCGCCTTCCCGATGATCCGGTATGAAATTGGCGACCTGGGAGTCTGGGCGGAACCCGGGCCCTGCGCTTGCGGGCTGGCCTTTCCGCGCTTGTTGAATCTCCAGGGCCGCGCGGACGACATGCTGGTGACGGAAGACGGCACGTTGCTGACCTCGGTGTTCGTTCGGCATTTCGTCGGCGTGAGCCTGAATCGCCAGCTCATTCGCGAATGGCAATTTGAACAAGCCGGTCCTGGCGCTTTTGTCTTTCGCTATGTGCCGCTCCGATCTGAAGGCCTCGAAGACAATTTGAAGCAAATTCAGGTCAGCTTCAGAAAGGCGCTCGGGGCCTCCTCCCGGATTGAACTGGAAGCCGTCGCGGAAATCCCGCCTGCGCCGACGGGAAAAACCTTGTGGATAATGAACCGGTGGAAACGCCGCTGACTCGGTTCGGGATTACTCCCTCTCTTCCCTGGCAAGGGAGGAGAGGGCTGGGGAGAGGAGGGCCGTTTTGATCCCCCCTCTCCTCGATCCTCTCCCCACTCGTCCCTCGCGGGGAGAGGAAGAAGATACAGAGGTGATGTTTAGCTTAATTCAAAGGGGGGTTCAGGCGTTCAATGCGCGAAGCTTCTTCGGAGAATTCTCGCGATTTCCTCACGTCGAAAGCAAAGCGGAACGGGCTTCTGCCGCCGATTTTCGCTTGAGCACGTGCAGGTAGCAGGTCAGGAGAATGCCCGCCTGGATGGAAAACGTTTTGAGCGCGAATTCGCTGTCCCCGTGCAGGAAAAGAAACGCCAGGACGTTCGCAATCCAAAGGCTCGCCACCAGCTTGCACACCCGCAAGAAAGTGTCTTCACATTCGGTGGACCTCAGGTAGAGCATGATGCGCCAGGCCAGGACGGAGCCGGAGCCGAGGAACATGAGCATGAACGTCGTGCCGAACAATCCGGTATTGACCAGGAGTCCGACAAACCCGTTGAAGAAACGGCCCACGTTCACATGGCCGGTGATCGTGGTCGGGTCCCACTGCCAGGAATAATCCACCGAAGCGACCCCGAACCCGCGGCCAATCCAGAAATACTGCGGGGCCATGTCCAAACCGATTTTTCGGAGAACTCGGCGCACCACCAGTGTATTTTCGGCGTCCATCTTGGCCTGGGTGTCGATATTCGCTCCGGGCAGAAAGGCGATGGCCCGTTGGGCGGCCAGGGGCAGGCGATCGGACACCGCGTAAGCCGAGGAAAGGCCCAGCACAAGTATGGCCAGGGAGATGAAGGTGTTTTTCATCGTGAAAAACCGCTCGGCGAAGGCGCTCAGAACCAGCACACCCAGAACCACCACGCTCAGATAGCGGTGGCCGCTCAGCGTGCCCATCCCGACGGTCAAGATCGCCGTCGGCAAGAGGTACAGGACTCTGTTGGAATAGAATTCGCGCAGGTTGTAGCGGATCAGCAGCAAATACAGGAAACCCGTGCTGACCACGTAAAACGATTGGAAACGGCGGATGCCCAATCGATTGGCCTGAATCTCGAAATTAACCGCGTCCCCCGACAATTCGAAGAATTGAAGCAGAAAGAACAGCGCATCCGGCGCCTTGGAAAGAACGAAGTCCGAAATAAGATACGTCGTGGTGAGCAAACACTGACACACAATCAGGCGCGTCAGAGTTTTTTCGTCGGGTCGGCAGAACAAGAACAGAAACGGGAAGATCGCGCAGGTGAGTTGCTGGAAATAATACCGGCCACCCATCTGTTCCGAACCTAGAATCCGCAGTCCGAATCCTCGATAGAACATGGTCGCGACGAGCACGATGCAGTATCCGAGAACGCCGATGAACAGCCACCGGTGGGTCCGCAAAACCTGATACGCATCCCGAGCATACTGGCGCATGCACACGTTGATGACCAATCCGGACCAGCCCAGCAGCGCGGCGAATTCCCAAACGTACGGGCGTCCCGGAAAGAGGGGGACAATGAGCGCGGAACTGAAGGTGGCGACGGACAGAATGATGGACAGCTTCGAATGGTACGGCAAGGTCATCAAACCCAGCACACCCAGAGAGGCCAGCGCCACGAGCAAGAAATTGATCGCCAGGTAATAGCCTGCCAGCAGGGCGCAAAACCCCATCAGACCGAACCAGAAAAACTGCTGAAATTTCAGCCGATGGTCGATGGTGCTCGAAATCATGCGCGAGGGTTATAGCGGGTCGAAGAATTCGTCGCAACCTTTGTCATCCAGCTTATCCAGCTTTGAATTTCGAACCAGTCGAAGGTAGGGCGAGTCCGTCCCGACGAGCCGCTCGACGTGCCGGGAACACGTCCGACCCGGCTCGCTGGGGACAGGCTCGCCCTACCTGGGCTGGAGCCGGTCGATCAACTTCAGGTATTCCAACGCGATCGGGTTGTAGCGCCAAACCAGTTCGGAGAGACGTTTGGACTCCAGGAACCAGCGCCTGGCCTCCGCGTAGTCCTCCAGGTTGAAGTAGTGCCAGCCGGCGTGCGCGGTGACGTAGTAGCTCCTCGGATCCAGCGCCAGAGCGCGTTCAAAATACGGTCCGGCTTCCGCGCGCCGTTTGAGCAGGTGCAGACACATGCCGTAGCTGAGGTGGTTGTACGCGTCATAGGGGTTCAAGCGCATCCCGGTCTCGAACCACTTCATGGCCTCCTGCGCCTGCGCCTGGAACCCCGGCCCCCGTTGCCAGCTCGACTTCCGCAGGAGATCGCCGATGCGATACGAGGTCTCGAAATTCTTGGGTTCTGTTTCCCAGGCCGCCTTGAGCGCCGCGGCCTGATCCCGGATCCAGTCCTGAGACTGGCGCGCGATTTGATCCAGGACTTTCAAATCTGCCGTGGATTCGGCACTGGAAGGGCGCTGGAGCTGTTCAATCTGGCTTCGGATCGCTTCCTGCGTTTCCGGCTGGAGCTGGTCCAGAACCCGCAAATCGACCTTCGGCAGATCATTCGTTCCCCCTTCAGCGCGGCGCAGCAAATAATCGTAAATGTCGCTGAGTTTAGCCGTGGCCCGTTCGATTCGGTCCGCGCGGCTGAGGAGAAATTGCTGGCGCAAACTCCTTGTTCCTTCCCGCACGAGATATCCGGCGCCCAGCAATGCGACGATCGTCAGCGCCACGCGAGTCACCCAGCCCGGCGTGACCCAATATCTTTCCGTGGCGAAACGGACGTGGGCCGTCAGCAGCGCCAGGAGCGCAACCATCAACAAGGCGTTGGCGGGTATGTGCGCGTTGAAATCGGCGAGGGAGTGAACCAGAATGGCCAGCAAACCTGCGGCGGCGCCGACCACGAACGCGGCGCGGCTGCTTGGCTTGGCCACGAAATCGCCCGCGCGCTGGACGAATTTCCAGGTTCGCACCACCCCGATCAACAGACACAACCATGCAGACGCGACCAGAGCCGTTCCGAGGACTCCCCAATCTGCCAGGGTGTTCAAGTAATCGTTGTGCGCCCGTCCGGGACGCAATTGAACGAACTCGGGACGATATTGTGGGAAGCGGTAATCAAAGTGCGCCGGCCCCGCGCCCCACCAGAAATGGTCTTTCCACATCGCCACCGCCGATTGGGCGACGTAATGGCGGACGTCCTGAATCTCTCCGGTTTCCCGAAAGAGACGCTGCCAGCGCGTTTGCGCGCGGTAACCTTCTCTGAAGAAAATCGCCGCGAGCGCGATCAGAAGCCCCAGAAAAATGATGGCGGGCAGGCGGCTATCCCGGTAGCAGACCAAGACCCCGAAAAGGGCCGCCAAAGCCACGCCGGTCGCAATCCATCCCCCGCGAGAAATCGTCACAGCGATGCCCGCGAGCATGACGAGAGAAGCGTAGCCCAGAAAAACGCGCGTGGTGGGCGCAAACCGGCCTTTGAGCGTGCAGGCCAGTCCCAGCGGAACCAGCATCTCCAGGAATCCGGCCAGGTTGTTCGGATTGATGAAGGTGCCCGAGGCGCGCTTGAGATATTGTTCGGGCTTCAATTCGGGTTCGAGCAAATGCCAGACGTATACCGTGTGCGTGAAGAATTGGTACACCGCGTAAAGCGAGATCGCCATGCCGCAGAAAATCAACGGGAACAAAATCGCCTGTGTGGATTCCTGGCGGTGGAGATTGTTGAGGACCGCCAGGAAGAGGAAGGCATAGATCAGAATGCGAATCAGCTCGGCGCGGGCGGCGTATTCGATGTCCGCCTGCTGGTAGCGCACGATCGCGTAGGCCGTAAACGCCAGGACGCACCAACAGATCGGCGGCCAGAGGAGCCGGTAGTTTTCTTGAAGCCAGATTCTCGCCAGCCAGAGGACAATTACGACAACGGTCAAAGCCTGGAGGACCAGGAATTCAAAGGCGCCAACCGCTCCGGCCGCCAGGGGGCCAAAGACCAGGAGGGCCAGGGTCAAGCCAAGGATGCCCTTCTCGCACCAACGATCCAGTAATGCGCGATCCATGGTTATGTTTCTGGGACTGTTCAGTTCGTTCTAACCGCAAACGGACGCGAATAAACGCGAATTCCCGAAGCCATTCGTATCCCCCACGAATTTGGGGCGGGCCGCGAATGGTTCCCCCTCAATTTGTGGTCCGCCCTGAATTTGCAGGGCCGGTTCACGGGAAGCTGCCTTGATTTCAGAACCATGCGCCCGTCCCAGGAACCCGGTAGGGCGAGTCCGTCCCGGCAAGCCGCTCGACGCGTCTGGAAAACGTCCGACTCGGCTCGCTGGGGACAGGCTCGCCCTACCATCAGGTTCATGGGAAGCTTCCTTGATCTCAGAACCATGCCCACGGACCATGAACCTGTTATCCCCCACGAATTTGGGGCCTCTCGATGGACCTGCCCGTCCGGCGGACGAGCCGCCCGCACTCCAGCCGGCCGGTTCGTGGAAGGAGTGCCGTGTTGTAGGCTCGCGCATATCTATTTCCTGACTGCCGGCGGCATCAATAAGCCAGCCAGGTGACTGTGAATGGCCCTGGCGATCATCTCGTTTGCGACGTGGTTGACGTGAGCATAATCCAGATAGACTTCCTCCGTCCGTGAATCCAGGCATCCGGAGAGATCGAAGTGCGGCACCCCGGCCTCAGCGGTTTCCGAGCACGCGCGCCTGAACGCGGCATAGCCAACCTCAAACGCGCGCGCCAGGCCGGGAGCCGTCAGCCAGCCGTTTTCGAGCAGGCGCTTCTCATAATCCGATTTGGCCGGCGTCGCCAGGAGACACGGCTGGAGAAAATGGACAAACTTCGCGCCCTTCGAGCGGCAGTGCTCCGCGGCCTGCACAATGGATTGTTGATATTGGCGCGCGGCAACACCGACGGTTGCGGGGTCGATCTCGCGGCCTTGGCCACTCGGCTTGACCGGGTTTAACAACACCGCCACGAACGCAGAGTAGGGCGCCAGCCGGCGATGAACTTTGAAAAGGAAGCGATTGAACCGGCTGAGTCCCTCCAACTGCTTCCGCGATTCGTCGATGATCGTTCCCTCCGGGTTGTTGTAGAAGATTGACTGAATCACATCGTTGACGCCGTCATAGAACACCACGACATCGCCGGGCGCGATCGGTTCCATTTTGAGGCGGGCTAACTGCTGCTTGATGGTGACGGTTGTGGCGCCAAGATTCTCCGCTTTGATTTGCCCGTGCCCCTTCCCGTTCAGGACGCGTTGCAGACAACTGCTCAGCGTGAGCGAATCCGGCACTTCGGAGCAATGGACCGTCGAACCGCCGAAGATCAGAATTCGGCCTTGGGTTTCAGAAGGGCCGGGGCCGTCGGTCGTCTTGCGCTTTCCGCCGGAGACGTTGAAGTACTGGCCGTGAAAATCATTCGGCATCCAGCCGAACGAGCGGTCGGTTTTCCAGCCGCCAGGCTGGGCAAACGATTCCTGGATGAAGCCGCGAGAAAAGTAATCCGCGTTCCGATATGGGAGCGGACGGGACAGGCGGAACTGGTAGTGGGTGGTGGGAGTCGGGGGAACCAACGCCGCGTAAATCCGGCAACCGCCTTCCGCCAGTCCCAGTGCCAGGATTACGCTGGCCAGGAATAACCCCAGATTGATGCACCACGGGGGCAGCGTGCGACGCTTCAGGCCGCCCATGCCGCCTCACCTTCCCAGTTCTTCGCTGCGCGAACCGGTTCCAGCGCTCGGCGCCAATGCTCCCTCTCCCCGCGGGAGAGGGTTGGGGTGAGGGAGAGTCGCGGACCGTTTCCGACGCTCCCGACTCGTCTGAAGTTTTCACCCTCACCCTGACCCTCTCGCTCGGCAGAGAGGGAATCGGCCTGGCTCACGCTTGATTGTGCCATTGAATCGAGGGAGGCTAGTCCAGTTCGAACTTCTGGTGATACTCGGCCTTCAACGCGCCTTCCTGATCCTGTTTGCGCAAATAGCATCGGCCTACGACCAGCGCGTCCAGTTCGGTTCCCATGAAACATCGGAAGGCGTCCTCCGGCGTGCAAACGATCGGTTCGCCGCGCACGTTGAAACTGGTGTTCACCAGCACCGGGCAACCGGTGAGCGCTTTGAATTCGCTCAACAACGAATAGAAGATGGGGTTGGTCTCGCGATGAACCGTTTGCACGCGGGCCGAATAGTCGACGTGCGTCACCGCCGGAATTTCCGAGCGCGGCACATTGAGTTTCTGAATTCCGAAAAGTTTTTTCTCCTCATCGGTCATGGCGCGCTGGCGCTCTTTCTTCACGTCCGCCACCAGGAGCATGTAGGGGCTGTCGGTATCCATCTCGAACCAATTCGCGACGTCTTCGCGCAGGACGGCCGGCGCAAAGGGCCGGAACGATTCCCGGAATTTTACTTTCAAATTCAGGATCGATTGCATCTTCGGCGAACGGGCGTCTCCGATGACCGAGCGCGCGCCCAACGCGCGCGGGCCGAATTCCATCCGCCCTTGAAACCAGCCGAAGGTGAGGCCCTCCGACAGTTCGCGGGCGCAACGCTGGATGAGCGTCTTCTCCTCCAGGACGACGAACTTCGCGCCGATGGTGCGCAGCCGTTGCTCGATGTCGGTTTGGGCGAATTCTGGCCCGAGAAAACCGCCGCGCATGGCGTCGCCCGGCTGCGGTTTCCGCGGCTGATTGCAATGAATGTAATACCCGGCCAGGGCGGCCCCAACCGCGCCTCCGGCATCGCCGGACGCGGGCTGAATCCAGATGTTCTTGAAGCGCCCGCGCTGCAGAACTTTTCCATTCGCCACGCAATTCAAAGCCACGCCTCCGGCCAGACAGAGGTTGGCTGCGCCCGTTTCGGCCGCGATGGAATCGGTCAGCCGCAGGACCACTTCCTCCGTGACGGCTTGAAGCGACGCCGCCAGGTCCATGTGTTTTTGCTCCAGCCACACTTCGGGATCGCGCGCCGGGCCGCCGAACAACGCGTCGAACTTGTCGTTCGTCATCGTCAGCCCGGTGCAATAGTTGAAGCAGTCCAGGTTCAGCCGGAACGTGCCGTCCGGTTTCAAATCCAGAATGTGATCGTAAATAAGCTGGGTGTAGCGCGGCGTGCCGTACGGGGCCAGGCCCATGACTTTGTATTCGCCCGAATTGACTTTGAACCCCAGGTAGTAAGTGAACGCGGAATACAGCAGGCCGAGCGAATGCGGGAAATGGAGTTCCTTCGTCACCTGCAAATCGTTCCCGCGGCCCATGGCCAGAGAAGTCGTCGTCCATTCGCCAACGCCGTCCATTGTGAGGACCGCCGCTTCCTCAAATGGAGAAGGGAAGAACGCGCTCGCCGCGTGGCTCACGTGATGTTCAGTGAACAGGAGCCGCGTCGGGTCGATCTCTTCGCCGCCGTGGGCTTTCAGTTCCCGCAAGAGAAGGTCCTTCAGAAAAAGTTTCTCGCGCAGCCAGATCGGCATGGCCAGGCGGAACGAACGAAAACCTCGGGGCGCGAACGCCAGATACGTTTCCAGGAGCCGCTCGAACTTGAGAAACGGCTTGTCGTAGAAGACGACGAAGTCGATCTTCGACAATGGAATCTTCCCAGCCCGGAGACAGTATTCGAGCGCGTGCTGCGGAAAACGCGCGTCGTGCTTCTTTCTGGAAAAGCGCTCTTCCTGGGCGGCGGCGATGATTTCACCGTCCCGGAGCAGAGCGACCGCGCTGTCGTGGTAAAAAGCCGAGATTCCGAGAATGACCATATCCCGGCGCGGCTAGAAAATCGTGTAAATGAACGGCGCGATGGCCGATCCCTTCGCCAAGATCAGCAACCCGCCGAGCAGCACGAGCACGACGACAATCGGCAGGAGCCAGAATTTCTTGCGCACTTTCAAGAACGCCCAGAATTCAAGGAGGAAAGATCTCATGTTTAAAACTGATTTGGCATCGATTGACGCGCCGGACCGGGCGGGTCGCGGAGGATCCAATAGCTGGACGCATTTTTGTCCGGCTTCATCCGCATCGGATCCTTGCCCAGCAAGCGCAGAATCCACCCCATCGGCGTAAACACGGCGAAGAACAGGATTCCCAGAATGACGGGACTGACGATGTGATGGAGGAGCAACCCGAACTTCATCCAGATCCGATTCAACGGCGTCAAGATGGACGCGTTCGCCAAGCCCAGGATCAGAAACAGCCCGCCTAGAATGACGGCCCACCACCGGACTTCGCCGCGCTTGATCAAGGGCGCGAGTCCGATCAACAGGAACACCACGGCAAAAACCAGTCCGAACGACCGGTTCGACGGTAGTTTGACGGTTTCTTCCCGTTTGAGACTTTCGTGAGCGCTCATCGCGATTTCATGGCGTCAGGCCTGCAATTTAGGCCTTTTTACAGCATACGAAAGGGGTGTCTAGGACAAACAAGGATAAACGCGTGCTCCGTGTGCTCCGTCAATGAAGCTCCTAGGGCCAACACTTCGATCCTGGACAATAACTCCGTCATAGGCTTTTCCGTTTGCTCAAAATTACTTAACTGCTCCCAAAACTGCAATTCCCATTCCTCCGGCAACTGCGTCAGCCACTCGATCACCCGAAATAACCTGAATCAGCAGCCATTCTTCCCGGCCGTCCTTGAGCCGCACCTGCACCAGCTTATCGACCGTGCGGCGAGGTTCGTGGCGCTGGGGCGCTAACTGTTGGAGTTCAGTCTCCAGGAAGACCGGTGCGACGGTCCAATCGATCAACGCGTGAACCGGGGGAAAACAAAGGGCCAGGAATTCGTCCAGGAAATATTCGAGGGCCGCTTTCCACGGTGCGTCGAAGGCAGTAGTCAATCCCTCGTTGGCCGACATGAGCTGCTCTTACCATACTGCGCAGACCGTGGGATGGACGACAGATCGACCGGAGAACCGTAGCGCAGATTTTCAATCTGCGGTATCGCCGATTTCCAATCGGCAGGGCGCCGGCAAGTCCCAGCGGGCTCGGACTGGGAGACGCCCCGCAGAATACAATTCTGCGCTACGGCAGAGTGCAACTCTGCGCTACGAGCTTTGTCGTCCATCCCGCGGACCAAGCAGTAACGCGCCACAGCAGCCAAGGCCCTTTGCCTCTCTTTCTCTATTCGCATCATTTCTTTTCGATTTAAGAAGCCACGGCCAACGCCTGGCGCCGAATCATCCAACGCCCCAGCCAGCCTGTGACCGCTACGGAAACGATCAACCACCCCATCAGCGCGGTCAGTGAAACAGACGCGGCCACGACGCTGCCCAGAGTCTTCACCCCCGAAACCACAAGCATCACTTTGACCATGCTGGCGCTGTCGTGCTGTCCCTGGAGCAGCAAATAATAAAACTGATTCACCTGCGACGTCAGCGCGGCGAATCCCGCCGGCATCAGCATCGCCAGCGCCGGGACATATTTTTCCGAAATCAGCCAGCCGACCAACCATGGCGACACCGCCCACAAGGCCAGCAACCCGGCAATCGAGATGAGCAGGAAAGCCGCGGTGATGCGATCGCAGCTTTTCGCCAGCTCGATCCAATCTGCGCGCGATTTCGCCGAGTCCGCGCGCCGGAAGATGCCCGGAAACACCCATTGCATCAGGGCCGGCATCACCATCGTCGGAATGATGATGCCCAAACTGGCCGCCAGAGCGAACTGGCCGGCAGGTTCTTCACCATAGAATCCCTCAACCACCCAACGGTCCGCGAACTGCAACAGCCACGCGCCGGCGCCGAGCAGCGCGTACGGCCGGCCATAATCCTTGAGTTCCCGAATCCATCGTTGCTCCAACTCGGCCTCCGGTCTTGGCGTTTTGGACGCCCAGATAAACAACGCGGCGAGACCGGCCAGGATCAGCACGCCCTGCAGCGTGAATCCGGCGCTCAGCGCCACGAAATTCATGTGTGTTCCGAGAGCCAGGAGAATCGGGAGAAAAGTCCGCCCGGCGTTGCCGAGTTGGGTCAGCCAAAAAACTTTCCAGAAACTTTGCTCGGCATTGAGCGCGCCCGTCCCAACCAGGTTCAAAGCCAGGGCGGCGTTGCTCACCAGCAGGAATGGAAAAATCCAAACCCAGATCAATTCCTGGCGCAGGGCGGCCAACGCCAACGTAATTGCGAGCAGGAGCAGCGTGAGTGGAAGGAGCACGCGCGCGCTGGCGGACGCAAGGAATCGCACATAAGTCCCGGCGCGATGGCTCTCGCGCTGCCAATAGCGCGTGGCGTGATTCGACAGCCCGGAATGTGTGAGCAGCGTGCCCACTTGCGTCAGCGTCAGGAAAAGGACATAAGCGCCGTACACGTCCGGCGGCACGAAACGGTTGATCAACTTCAAAGCGACCAGACCCAGCGCCAGCGTGGCAGCCTGGTTCAGAATGATAGGGAGTGCCGCGCGCATCAACGTTCACCGTGCCTTTGGGAAAAGGCTTCCCAGGAGCCTGACCGTAGGGCGAGCCTGTCCTCAGCGAGCCGGTCCAGACGTGTTCCAAGCACGGGGAGCGGCTCACCGGGAAGGACTCGCCCTACCATCGATGGGTTCGTGGGCTGCATGCGTGGTTTTGAAACCAAGAGAGCTTCCGATGAACCGACCCACCCCTTCCCTCTCCTCGGAGGAGAACTTGTTTCCGGCGCGACAAACGAAGTTCCCCTCCTGGAAGGGGCTGGGGGTGGGTTCATGATTCTTCAGTCGTCACGCCGCAACGGCTTCAAAGGAATTGCACCGCGCTCCAAAAGGCAAGCAAATCGCTGCGTGTAAGCGGTGTCTGCCCTGGCTTTCGGGATTGAAAAAGGGGCGCACAGCAAGTAGGAAGGAACTATGAACATGACCCCGGCGAACTCCGAAGCGGACATCTGGCTGCGGACTATGCTGCCTGACGAAGAAGAAATCTTGCGTGAGAAAGCGGAAGCAATTCTGAAGCTCAGGTTGTCCGCGGGCGATCTAGCCCGAGCGGAAGAACTTGGGCAGAAAGCCAACGCCGGAGATCTCACCGAGGCCGAAGCAGATGAACTGCACCACTACCTGACCGTGGGCCGTGCCTTGGAGCTAATGCAGGCTAAGAGCGTGTCCGAAAATTGCGCGGAGTCCTGCGGCGAGGGATTTTGGCTGTGGCCAAGGCGGCGAGGTCCGAGCATCCCCAACGCGGGCTGTAAGGACCGAGCCAACGCAGGCCACGGACAAAAGACCCGCCGCCCGGAGGGTTTTCGCGCCAAAGGCCGCCTGGCTTCGTTGCTCCTCAGTCGAAGATCCAGGGAGGATATTCTCCTTCGTCGCGCCTCGCCATCCGGCCTTTGGCGCGAAAACAGGACCCCGCGGAATTTTCGGACACGCTCTAAAGCCCGGTTGGCGCTGAAGAGGACAAACCGTCGGCCATGAGTTCCAGGCCGGTCGAGTTGGACCAGGCTGTCCGCGCACGGGCTGGGTTTCAATTATCCTCAAGCTGTCGAACTGCGGGCGCTTTTGATCGAACTCGGTGAATTCCTAGGTTGATAAGCAGATTCAGCAATGCCCGGAGTTTCGATCCTGTCTTCTAACCATGCGGCGAACAATCTCTCTAAGAAGGACACTGGTTTTATCCGCTTACTGGCTGGCCATCGTGCTGGGAACCGTGTGGGTCCTGGAGTTCGCGTCGCAGCGCATCCTGAACGGCAAATTCGCCAACTCGCTGACCATTTTCGATTCCCTCGCTCCGGAAGCGGGCGCCGACGTGCTCGGCGTCAAAACCGACTTTGCATGTGTGTGGACGGAGCCGGAGTTCACGGTGAAGGTGGAGACCGATCGGTTCGGTTTCCGCAAGCCCAGCCTGGAGGATCCGCGCGCGGCGACCGTTGCCGTGTTTGGAGATTCCTTCACGTTCGGCCAGGGCGTCCAGGGCGAGGAGCGGTACTCCAGCCGTTTGCAGGAGTTGCTGCCAAACGAAAAGGTGCTCAACCTGAGTTATCCGAACGGCGTCTGTCCTTTGCACTTCGAAGTTTTTTTCCGGGCACACCCCGAACTCAAGCCGCGGCTTGCCGTCGTGGGGCTTTATCTGGGGAACGATCTTTATTCAGATCCGCTCGAAACCAAAGTTCTGTCCAAAGATCAGGAAGGACCCACGCGCATCGCGCTCGCCAAACGCGAGGTGTATCAAGGCGTGCTGATCAATCGTCTGCCCGAAGGCGCGAATGCGGCGGTCCGGCTTCTCATGTGGCTGCGGCCCAAGAGCGCCACCATGCGGCTCGTGTTGTCGCGAATCAACACGTCGCGGTTCCGCGATTGGGTGTATGGCACCACGTCCGTCGCCGCGAACAGTCCCAACCCCCCGGAACTGGATTCGTTTCGCGGCGAGAACATTCCCAGCACGTTTTATGAGTCGCTCGATTCCCTGGCCCGGCTAAGGTCGCAACTGCGAAAGCGGAACCCTCGCGCCGAGCTTCTGGTCCTGATCATCCCGCAGAATTTTTACGTGTGCCGGCTCCCGGCCAATCCGCACACGCTGCTCAGCCGCGAGCAACTCCCCGAGATGTATGAGAAACGCGGCGGCCTGCTCGCGGCCGTTCGCCGGGAATTCTCGCGCCGCGGCCTCCTGTTCCTCGATCCGGCCGAAGAGTTGGCGCGCCTGGAACAAACCGGAACCAAAACGTATTTTGAAAAGGATGCGCACTGGACGCCTGCCGTTCACAAACTCATCGGGGAATTGCTCGCGAGACGGATTCAGGAAATGAGTGCCGAGGATAGCCCCTCGGTGCAGCGATAAATCTCAAGTGATTGCCAAAAGGAATTTCCGAAAAGGCGGCCGACGCCCTGCCGGGCGGTCTCTGTTCAACGTGGGTAGCGCGGGCGACCCGTCCGCCTCGTTCGGCGACTCGCCGAACGAAACGGAAGCGCGCTCTCGAGTAGGAGGGGGAGACAATTTGCTTTCGAGATCAACCGCCACTCCGTCGGGCAGGCCGCCCGTCGGCACAGGCGAGACGCCTGTGCTACCCGTGCTAAACACGTACGCCGGGCGTGGTGGCGAACCCGCAGGTATGCCCCGCTTTTTCGGAAACTGCTTTTGGCAACCGATCTAAATATCGAAGACCCGCAGCAACTCGTGAGTTACTTGCGCGGCGCTGGCCATCTCGAATCCGGCGAATCGCCGGTGATCCAATGTTTGCCCGGGGGCGTCTCAAATCGAACGGTCCTGGTGCAGCGGGCCAGCGGCACGTCCTTCGTGATCAAGCAAGCGCTGGCCAAACTCCGCGTTGAGGCCGACTGGCGCAGCGATCCAAGCCGCAGCCATCGCGAAGCGTTGGGGATCCAGTGGCTGGCCCGATTGGCGCCGGCCGGAACCATCACGCCATTCCTGTTCGAAGACCGGGAGCAGCACCTGGTGGCTATGGAAGCCGTGCCGCAGCCGCACGAGAATTGGAAAACGCGGCTGCTCGCCGGCCATGTGGACACAGCCTGTGTCCAACAATTCGGCGAATTGCTGGGCACGATTCATCAGCGAGCCGGGGAATTTCGCGATGAATTAGCTTCCGTATTCGAGGACCGGACTTTTTTTGAAACGCTGCGCCTCGAACCGTATTACAGTTTCGCAGCGTCGCGTAATCCGGACGCGAGCCGGTTTTTCGCGCAACTCATCTCGGAGACGCTTGCGACGCGGGACACCTTGGTCCACGGGGATTACAGCCCGAAGAACATACTGGTCCATGGAACCCATCTGATCCTGCTGGATCATGAAGTGGTGCATTGGGGCGATCCCGCGTTCGATTTGGGATTCTCTCTGACGCATCTGCTGAGCAAAGCCCATCACGTGAAATCGCGGCGAGACGTTTTCCTGGCCGCAGCCACGCTTTACTGGAAGAGTTACTGCGAGCACGCGGGCGAGCCGGCAGTTCAGAGCGGGTTTGCGACTCGCGTGGTGCAGCACACGCTCGCTTGCCTCCTGGCTCGAGTGGATGGCCGTTCGCCGCTGGAATACCTAAGCGCTTCGGAACGCGATCGCCAGCGGGCCGCCGTGCTCGCACTGATGAGCGATCCGCCCGCAAGCGTGCCGGCCTTGGTCCAAAGACTGGACGGGCGCTTGGGGGGTGTTTTCTAAACAGGAGGCAACGGGGCGAACGGAGTTTTTGTCTCCGTTTTCTCCTGTTAGGTTTTTTCCGCTCCAAACTCACAGAGAACTTAGCCCTATGTTCACGATTGAGAAACTGAACGCTCTGGAAATCCTGGATAGCCGCGGGCGCCCGACCGTGCGCACGTCATGCCGCCTCAAGGGTGGTTTCTGCGGCTCGGCTTCCGTGCCCTCCGGCGCTTCCACCGGCAAGGCGGAGGCGCTCGAACTGCGCGACGGCGATCCGAATCGCTATCGCGGCCTGGGCTGCCGGCGCGCCGTGCGCCATGTGAATGAAAAACTCCACCGCTTCCTGGCGGGCCGTTCCTTTGCGAGCCAGCAGGAACTGGATCAAGCCATGATCGAGCTGGACGCCACGCCGAACAAATCGGCGCTGGGAGCGAACGCGATCCTCTCCGTCAGCCTCGCCTTCGCGCGCGCCGCTGCGCAGCATGCTGGCCGGCCTCTCTACTTGCACTTCGCGGATTTACTGGGAGAGAACTCGCTGAATGGCGTCGCGTGCAGCACGGCTGAACGGACCCCTCTCCCTTTCCCTCTCCCCCAGGGAGGGGGAGAGGGTGTCCCTGGGACGGGTGAGGGGGATGTTCGTCGGGAGACGCGCGGGACGCTTCCATGCCCGACGATCAACCTGTTCAGCGGCGGCAAACACGCCGGCGGGCAATCTCCGATTCAGGATATCCTGCTCGTTCCTGCTTCCGCGACCACCGTGGACGAAGCGCTGAGCGCGACGTTCGCGGTCTATCAATGCGCGGTGGAATTGAGCGCCCGCAAGTATGGCATGCGCGCGCTGGTCGCGGACGAAGGCGGCCTGGCGCCGCCGTTCCCGCACGCGCAGGCCATGCTCGAGGACGCGGTGGAAGCCATTCAAAACGCCGGCTTCGTTCCCGGCAAAGACATCGCGCTCGCTGTGGACGCCGCTTCCACCCACTTTTTTTCCCAAGGCCGCTATCAACTCGGCGAAGAGTCGCTGGACAGCGGAGGCCTGATCGATCGATTGGACGAATGGGTTGCGCGTTATCCGATCGTGAGCCTGGAAGACGGTCTATCCGAGGACGACTGGGAGCACTGGCCCCGGTTGCGCGAGCGTCTGGCTGGGCGTTGCCTGGTGGTGGGCGACGACTTGCTTTGCACGAACCCCGGCCGCATCCGGCGCGCCGTCGAGTTGCGAGCTGCTGACACACTGTTGCTCAAGGTCAATCAGATCGGGACCGTGACGGAGGCCATGGAAGCCTGCCGCCTGGCTCGCTCCGCGCAGTGGCGCGTCACGATCAGCGCCCGCAGCGGTGAGACCGAAGACGATTGGCTGGCCGATCTGGCCGTGGGCTGGCGAGGCGATCAAATCAAGATCGGCTCGATCACGCGATCCGAACGGCTCAGCAAATACAACCGGCTGCTCGCCATTGAAGAGGAGACCGGTTGGCCGCTCATCGATTGGCCGCGTTTGTGAATTGCTTAGTGGTCCATTTCATAAATACGCTCACGTTCGCGGCAAGGGATTTTTCGGCCAGACGAGGCGCGAGCGACGAGCATATCCCGAAGTGGATCTGTAAGGAGCAAGCAGCGAAGTCTGGCGAAAAAGAACTGCCGCCCTTCGGGTTGCGCCGAATTTTGCCTGGGGCTGCGTTGCTCCTCGGTCACAGCCCCACTGGCGGGGGATGCTCGCTCGTCGCGCCTTGCCCCAGGCCAAATTGGGCGCAAC
>Ga0194128_10004621_pt1 | contig 20015 bp, 28 predicted proteins | sample TA2KigCa65mmetaG_FD_148650 | JGI IMG/M metagenome (GOLD analysis project Ga0194128, IMG submission 148650) | Freshwater microbial communities from Lake Tanganyika, Tanzania - TA2015037 Kigoma Deep Cast 65m | ecosystem: Environmental > Aquatic > Freshwater > Lake | place: Tanzania: Lake... | reverse complement strand
TATCACCATCCAACGACCAGGATAAGTCGTTTGCTGTGTTGCGAAGCCATTCATCGGTTCTAAATCGTGCGATATTGGTCTCCGTAAACGGATTTGCGATTTCATCTCGCCAACCGCTCGCTTCAAAGGCGTCAAGTAATCGGCGCTGATTGGGCGCAGGCTTCTCGAATTTCTTGACGAGTCGCCCCTGAAACCAAAGTTCCCCGTTCTCGGAGTCCCATATTGGAACCTCCCTCTGGGGAGGGAGGCTGATAGGGAACAACCCGTTGCTAATCGGCATCACGGCGAGCGGGTCGAGGCAATATCGAAGGAATTCCGCCGATGCCTCGGACAAGTCCGTGTGAATGGAAATGAACGATGAGGTCGTGAGCTTCGTAGCCCCCTTGCCGCTTTGCAAACGCCACATGCCGTTGTCGGCTTGCAGTCGGGCGGTGGGGCAATACAGGGCGGCTTCGGATATAAGTTCCAGCCAGCCGAAATGGGCTGCTGCACCCCGCTCATCCGGGCGTTCTTCGGAAAGGCAATCCAGGCGAAGGCGGAAGCCATCAGGAAGAGAATGGCCCCGTTTTTCGAGGTCGGCAATAGCGCCCAAAATACGATACGCTCTTGCGGCCAAATGGCGGAAGTCGGCCAGCCGAGTGACCGGAGTGTAGCCGTTGCCGTAATATCGGCTGCAAGCGATCCCACACGGCCAAAGTTCCCACTCCTCCATCGTGAACTGCGACTGACCAGTATTATTGGCCGTATGGAAGGCAGAGTATTCCTTCTCCGTCCATCCTGCCATTTCGGGCGACCAGATTAAGTCGTGGTAGAGCGGCACGAGCGGAAATGCCTTCGCCTCGAAACGAGCTTGAATATCCACGAGTTCATCCCGAAGCAGCCCATATTCGATCATCGGTGTCTCCAGCTACATGCGGGGACATGGCCCCGGACGACGTTTCCCGACGTTGATGTTCCACCGTCGCCGCAGTTGCACGAGTTGAACTTGTTGCATCGCCGAGTGTATTTGCAAGTACAACGCCGCCCGCAACTACTGCAACTCCCGCAACAGGCGGTAATAGGTGTCCCGGCTCTTGCCCGTCCGCTTCTTCCACTCCTCGACACGCTCGCCCTTCGTGAGCTTCGATTTGGATAGTTCCAAAGCGATGTCGATGTCTCGCTTGGATTCCTCACACCGATTCACGGGCGGCTCCACCTTGCCGGTCAACTGTGAGCGGATCAAATCCTGCCACGACGACGCAACCTGGTCGCCCTTCTTTAGCTTTCCGAGACGGTCGATCAGGCAGTTGTCCAGAAGGCGAATGTTCAAGCTGCGATCAGCGGGATACTCCGACAGAAAGAATTCCAAAACCTCACAGCACATCGCCGAAGGCAATGCGCCCTTATCGGTGAGGTAATCCTGCTGGCATATTTTCTTCATCAACGCCACCAGTTCCGGGCGGGTCGCTTCCAGATGAATCGTCGGAATGCGAGTCGCCAACGCCCGAAGCTCCGGGATGTTCTCCAGTGGGCGGTTCCCGGTGAAGATGATCTGGCCCTCGAATTCCACTGACCTTTCGGTGGGATGGATGCCGTAAGTCACGAGGCGTCGTTGTTTCCCCTTCTTGTCCCTCTGGCCCCACAAGGCACTGCGGAGCAAATTCATGTTGGTTCGCTCGTTGAAGATGTTCTCGACATCTTCAACGACATGAGGTTCCTTCGAGTGCTTTTCAATGCTCTTGAAAAAGGCCGGACCTGAAAGCCGGGTGTTGTGCAGGATGTACGGCTTCTTCAACTCCGTCAGCGTGGTGAGGCAGTTGAAACTTTTTCCTATTCCTCCCTCACCCCAAATGTAAACGCCATTGCCAAATCCCTCGGCGCACAGAGTTACCCGATCTTGGATCACCTGAGTTTTCTTCTTCAGGGACGCTAAGTGCGTTCGGTCTTCTGCGGTCAGCTTAATTGTCACGGCGGTTCTCCATTTCTTCTTTGAGTTCTTCAGGGTTCAGAAACCTCTCCCCGCAGCCATTGCAGTTTGCGTCAAGGTCTTCGTCATCGGCGGTGATCTTCGTGCGGCACTCTGGGCAAGTGAACTTGAACTTCTTGGGCCGGGGTTTCTTCGGCTTGTCCTTCTCGTTCGGCCCATCGCTCACCCAGGGCAGGACGTACTCCTTTGGCATTCGCTTGAGGGCGACCAGGAACCGGCCCTTCGGGTCGATGAAGTGCGTCATGCTTTGCCCGGTCGGTCGGCCTCCCGGTTCGCCGGTGTCGCTGGGTACAAGGCCGACTTCGACCATCTTTTCGGCCCACTCGGTATCGTGGTAACAACGGCGGGGCGGCGTGCCGTGGTCCTGCTGCCATTGATGAACCATCTCGTGAACGAGGGTGGACATCACGTCCTCAAGTTGCCTGCTGAGGCTGTCTGGGTTGAGGCTGATCTCGTGGACCTCCTCCTTGCCACGACGCCATCGCTGGGCGGTGAAGAAGCCATAGCTGCCCCGATGACGTGAGAAGTTCAACAGACAGGGCTTGAGCGTGCCGCCGAAGAGTTCGGCGTTGAACCACTGCCATGCCTTCTGGTACTTCGAGAACTGCTCCAGCGTCGGTGGGACCGGCTCCGGTTTCGTTCGTCGTCGTTTCTGGCCGTCAGTGTTCATGTCTTCCTCCTTCGGTATTGCTGGTCACTTCTTCTCACGGGGCAGTTTGTGCTTCCGTGTCGATGGAACCGGAAACTCCTCGCCACAGAACTCACAAGAATCTGCCGATAAGCGGACCCAGCGATTACACCCGTCACACTTCTTGCGAAAGTTCTGCTTGGTCCTGTGCTGCACCCAAGCCAGCCACTCCGGGTCAGTAGTGTCGTCAATCAACACGAGAACCGTAAACTTGCCGGACTTCTGCCTTCGAGTTCGAGCCAAGATCGGTGGGTCTTCGGTGCGGGCCATGACCTTGGCCCAATCGAGCGTGTTCTTCCATTTCGGACGGGTGTGGCCCCCGACGCTGCGGATCGGACGGAGATCATCCGGTCCCCAAATTCCGCCGAAGTGTTTCTCGATCTCGGCCTCCAGATCGGCTTGGTCCACGACGCCGCCCTTCTTGCGGATAAAAAGCTGAATGAACCGAAGGTAACTCCGGGCGCTGATCTCTTCGCCAGGGCCATTCGGTGTCAGCGCCTTGATCGAGTTTGTGTTCCCGAAGGCGAAGGTTTCCACGTCGATGTCCCTGGTCACGCTCTTGTTCATGGCCGGTCCTTTCTTGAAGCGAGCAACTGCAACGACGGCGTGGAGCCTTCAACGCTGAAGGCTGGCCGTCTTGAGGCACGCAGTCCGCTGACAGCAGCGGGGAACAAACGCAGTGGGCAGTGACGGATTTCCAGGCGAGCGAGACTGATCGGGCGTTACACGAACATAGAGAGGCGACCGAGCGTTTGCTTCGTTTCCTTCTTCGGAATTCCAGCGGTTTCGACGACTACCTTGGAGTGGCTGCCATCTACCACGCACCGAGCAACACGGCGGGTCGTTTCGTCCGCACCTTCGGCAACTTCTCGAAGAACTTGGTCGGAACGTCACAGATAACGAAGGTGTTCTTGAACGGCGCTAGAGAGATCACGCACCGAACGTGCGGCTCGCATCGCACGCCATGACGATGGTTGTGGATCAGGTACTCCTCGACCCGGTATTTGTGGTCAGGGACTTCAGCGATCTGCTCCGAGATTTGCCGGTTGTAGTCCCACTTGAGGCCCTGACGGGACGTGCGGGTGAAGTAGGGGGTGGTCGCCTTGTTCTTCTTCATGTCTTTGTCCTTTCCGGTTTGCGGCCCACGCTCCCGGCGACGGCCAGGACCAGCGTGTTCCGTCGCCCGTTATGGTACAATGCCGCTATTTCGTCGCTCGTTTGGAGTTGCAGGAACTCACGTTTCAGCAATGACTTGCGAAACGACGCTGGCAGGCATACCATTTCTGGATGTACAGTTTCTAGCCGTCTACGAAGGACGTGAGATGCTTGACATTGAGTTTTGGGCCGACAATCAGGGGCGGCGTTTTCCCGACGTGTTGGCGATGCCCAACTTCAATGCCGTCTTGAATTTCTTCGATGACCAAAACCGGCATCGCCGCATGGTCGAGAGCGAAATTCACCACGACCGACCGGCATTGGCGGGTGTAGTCAAAGAGCTTGAAACGAATCCAACTGTAAAGGAACTATTCGATTGGCTGTCGCCGAAGGAAGCGGTGCGGTTCAAACAGGCGGTCGGCGTGATCGTGCGGCTAGTGATGGAGAAGCACGGGATGGGGCCAACCGGCAAACGAGGATCACTTACCGGATTATCGACGTGGTTCACTCGGTCTGAACGATACGCAAATCCCGACACTCCGAGTACATCCCACACCCACACATCGGCGACTTGAAGAATCTGACTCACCCGAAGCTGTGCCGTGAACGGCACATTACGGTTCCAGTTTCGTGGCCACGTTAGGAACAGTCGCTTCCGCACTGCTCGGCGTCGATGGCATTAGGATATATTGACCCGATATATTGCGAGGCGGCACGACCGCCTTGCAGGTGAGGCTCGGAACTCCCACGTCATCTTGCACGACAGCAGAATAACATCCCATATATGCCCTCGCCTTTGCGATATTGTCCCGCATCCACTCTGGCCGAAGGCGCTCGGATATTTGCTGGACGCATCAGCGTATATTCCAGAAGGCGCATTCTCGCAGCCTTCACTGGCGACCGATATTGAATCAGCCCGCTCATTGCTGAGTGCGATATACCACGGTTCCAGCTTCATGGGTCACACTCAGGAGGCCAGCTTGAACATACCCAGCAAGCAGTTCATCAAGAACTTCCCTATCGAGCCGGACGGCATGGCCGAGTTGTTTGCGATTCATGCCCGAAGGCCCTGATGCGGCAACCAGCGGCACGATCCTGTCCGCTTCGGGTGGGCCTCGGCGTCTGCGATCAAGCCACGAGATAAACGAGTGATCCATGCCAGTATCTATGAGCCTTGACGCATTCCCTTTGCTGCACACCCAAAGACCATTTTTTTCAAAAAATGTCGTTCCGGGGCTTGATGGCATTTGGCTCAAGTCTACTATTCTTGTGACGACAAAATCACTTTCACTCGACTACACCTTCTACTTTCTCCGTCACTGGCACACCGTCCCCTGGTGTCCGCTCCGTTCGGGCCACTTCGGTCACGGAGCCATTCAGCTATTACACCGGAGACGAAGTTGAAACCATTCATCAGTAACAAGGTAAGCCTGACCCATTTCACGAACGACCGAATTCGGCTCGATGGGTCTGTCCTCGACGGTATCGACGTGCTGGCTTGGACGGAATCCTTCGGAAAACAACTGATCTGGATGGACGAGGTTGGCGACCTGCACAAACGGCCTGTTGTCGGCTTCATCCTTGTTCGCTGGGCCGACGTTGCCAGGAAGGACATGGCGACGGCTCGGAGGGCGATCCTGACCAACAGCACAGACCTGGACACGGCCTTGACCCTGTGGCCCGACAAGCTCGAAGCGCCGTCGATGGTTTGGCTCGGTGTCAGTCAGCGGCGCAATCTACTTGCGGACTCGGATGATGTCGGTCTGCCTGCCTGGGCCTGGGGCTACGAAGTGATCGAGGCTGAGGAACCCATCGGTTGTTTTGCGGCGTTGGGATACTGCTTGCCCGGCCAAGAAGCCCGCTTTGAGATTGCCAGGGACTATTACTGCGAGTTGTTGGTCGAAGAATTCTCTGCTGATGGCGAAAAGAAATGACGACCGGCAGCCTACATATTCTCGGACAAAGGAGACAACCATGAAAAAGGACCACTTTCTCTTGAACGAAGTCGCAAGAGCCGTCTCGAAGACGGTTCCTTGCAAGCCTTACCAACTGAGCTACCTGCTCACAACGGGCGTAATCGAGGAGCCGAAGCTGCGGATCAACAACAAACGCATCTTCACCGCCGAGGATGTAAACCGCATCCGGGACATTCTCCAGCGGCGGATCGCCAATTCAGGCCGACCGGCGAAGGAGGCTCATGAATGAGTACCTATCCATCACGGATATTGGCCGCATCTATGGCGTCAGTTCCCACGTTGCTGGGCGCTGGCTCAAGGGACTCGGCCTCCGAACCGAGTCCGGTCAGCCCTCGGCCCAAGCGTTCAACGAAAAGTACGTCGCCCAGCGACCAAGCCGCCACCCCGGAACATACTTCTACGTCTGGCACGCCGGTAAAACCACCGCCATCCTCGACGGCATGTGCTATCCACGAGCCGGTCACGATGCGGTCGAGCGGAAATATCGGCCAGGAGCTTGTTGACGCTGATGGCCGAATCATCGCCTGGACCACTATCCCGTGGCTTGGCGAGCTAATTTGTGAATTGCTGAATGATGTCACCAACAACAACTCGAAAGGACAACGACGATGATTGATCGAACGGACCTGCAACTGATGCTGATCGAAGAAATCTGCGAGATGGAAACCGGGGAACTGATCGAGCTATTCCAGCAGATCACCGGGCATGAGATGGAAATCTACAACCACGAAACTGAGAAGATGATCGGCTCCGTTGAAACCCTGGATATTGCCGATCCTCCTCAACTGAAGAAGATGCTGGGCTTCTTTCTGTACGCTCTTGGTGAGCGTGTTGAGATTCCCGTGGCAGACTAGCCCAAAGATAAGGCCCGTGCTGTTTGTGCAGTACGGGCCTCAAACATCCATCGTTTCAGCTTGGACACCACGACAAATGTTACACAGTATTGTATGCTCCAGCCCACCAAGAATGGGCGACCTGAGCATCGCCGGTAGTCAAATTGCCGATCTCGACCCCTTCGGCGATAATTGGCAAGACGAGCCATGTTTTTTGAGCCACGAGGATATAGCTCAGTACGTCGATGCCGACGACCGTGATGACGATGTGCGCCCCGACAGTGGCGGCGTCATGCGACTTTCGGAAGCCTACCCTGAAGCGTTCTGGACGTATTTCGACCGCTTCATCAAGTTCTGGCCCCGCAAGGCTTTTCACGTCAAGCACGCCTACGAGAAAGGCTTTGTCGAGAAGAAGAGGAAAGGGTCGTGGCAGTCGCTTCCTCTCTTCGACTCCCTCGCTGTCGAGATGGCCGAACGACATCTCAATGCCCCAATTTGGTCCGGTTGGAAAGGCGGCGACTATCCCCACGACCCCATCTGGCTGGCCTTGCACAATCCCACGCTCACCACGGTCGATCTGATCGACCTGGACGCCAAGCAATACCGGATCGGATATTACCGGGAAGCTGGCTCGGACAAGGGACGCCTGATGCCGGTCATCCATTTGCCCCTGGACCACTTCAAGCTCCTCAAGCGAGTATACGACGCCTTTCCAGGACGCATCTGGTGCATCAGTTCGGAAACCCTGGGCGTTCACGGCTGGAAAAAGCACGACCGCCTTCAGCCATCCGTGCTGCTTTACCAGAACAACAAGGCTCGCCTCGCCGGGATCAGCCTGCCCTCCATCGAGGCCCACCCGATGCCGGGCCGATGCCTTCGCCGACCTTTCGGTGACGGCTATCGCACCATCACTTCCAATGGCGTTATTGAAGATTGGATAGAACAGGTCGAGTATTTCGAGTCCGATGGCCGGACGCCGCCCTTCAACCGCATCTGCAACGAACTTGTGAAGGCCATGTATCGTCAGTGGCAGTCCTGGGATCGCTATGGTGACGTGAACCGAAAGATGCGGGTGCGGTCGATCATTGAAATGCACAGGTACGAGTTGAAGGATGTAGCCGACTGGCTAAAGGCTGGTTGTCCTCTGGAACCCGTTCCCGTTGTTCCCGTCCATGAGGTTGCACACCAGACGCTCACCGTCTGCCGGGAAGTCTTGGCTGGGACTCTGGACGAGTTGCCCGATGTTCAGCCGGACCCGATCATGAGAATGTGCCGGGCGATCCTGTCCGTGACGTTCGGTGAAAAAACGGACGAAGATATTGCCCCCATCCTGGAAGAAGCCAGCGCCGAATTAGCGGGGATGGTTCCGAGTAGTTCACGTCGAAACGGGCCATTGCCCAGGAGTGGAAGCAAACGACCAGACTTGGCCTCGATGCGGGACGGCCAATGGGCCTTCGAGCTTCTGCGGCTTGCCCGTGGCGGTCTTGAGCAGGCCGACTCGGTGGGAACCGTGGTGCATGAAATGGCGAAATGGCTGTGGTGGATTGAGTTGTACAGCCTACCGGAAGCACAAAGGCTTGAGGAAGTCACGAGGCTTTTGACTGCCTACGTCCTGAAGAGGCATAATGGCTGCGTGTCCAGGCTGTTGAACGGCCAAGAGAAGGATGTTATTGCCCAAGTTACACGTTGCGTGAAGAAGGCAGCAGATGTTTCGATGCCTTCATCATTGGAGGGCTTTGCCCAGACTCGTGAGAAATGGCTCAACGGCGGCTACAGTCATCCGGTGAGAATCGTGCCTGCGTTGACCGGACATGAAGATGTATCTCTCTCTCCTTCTCGTCCATTTACTGTTATGTGTATCAAGTTTGACGACCCCCTCCCCGAAAGTGTGCAAGCCAGCATCCACGCAGCAGCAGGCAGGAACCGGATCATGGACTTCGCCACATGGCTTATCAACTGGTTGTACAGCAAACAAGGAAAGGCACACATCAGCAGAAAGGCACTGACTGCGTTGCAGGGATACAAAAACCCCACTCAGATTGCCAAGTACATCGGCATCCTGGGAAGGGCAGGCGTTATTATCCAAGGAAGCAGCTACAAGGTCGGCAGAAATGGCAAACGGTATCGCCTCACGGACACGGTGATGGAGGCGTTGAAGGAGGCACGCAGGAGTTGATCGTGGGCGTGTCAGGATGGTCTACAGCATGTCCGCTATTAAGCGATCTCGCTGATCCAGAAAAAGGCCCTATTAAGGTAGAATCGTGACCAGATTCATGGCTTTACAGCAGAGTCCGTGACGATGGCTGAAAAGTATGGTGTGCAACAAGTTGATGCGAAATATGGGCCTTGCGGTGAAGTTGATAGGGGGCTGACCTAGACCGTCTTCGTTTGCACGTCATCGCCGTCCCGAAGGCCCCAGGCTCCTGTTGATGACCATCCACGGAAGGGCATTATCAACTCTCAAGCTGCTGGTCGGGCGTCACGGTAATAAGCCCCATCAGGTTATCAACGTGTGAAGGTGGCATCCCGATCTCGGCGACCACCGCCTTATTACCGTAATAACCTTGCACTTACGCCGTGCCAATGACGCCAGATTCTCGCCAGATGCGGGCCATCGACCGCAACCGTCTTCGGCCCCGAAAATCACAAAATCATCGCCAGGGCATCGAATACGACGATTTAGCAGAATTTCACCGAATTACGCCTGGGCCTCTCCCATCGCCACTCGCCTCTGATCTCCTCGACTTCTCAGCCGCTTCAACCGTCGATCCCCATGCGTGCCTGAACCGCTCCTGTGCGGCCTGTGACCCCGCTTGACCTTGCTGGCGTCGAGCGGCGGGAGCGTTATCCGGGTGCGGCTCGATTTGTCGGGCATGTTGACAGCGTGCATAACAGTGACCCTCCACTTGCCAGGGTACAAAGCCGCTATCGCCATCAGAAATCTGGAAAAGGAAAGGAATAAGGCCCGGAGGAATTCGGCAACGTCATGTGCCGAGCCATCCGGCGATCAACAGAAATAGCGGCATTGTACCCCATCAGGAAAACGGACAACCCTGGTGAGGATTCAATCATGCTCTCGCAATCCGAAATCCGTGCCAACGTCACGAACAAGATCGTCACCGCCCTTCAATCGGGAGCCGTCCCATTCTGGCGGCAGACCTGGGCCAAGAGCGAACACTCTGGCGCTCCGACAAGTGCGGTGTCGGGTAAGCCCTATCAGGGTATTAACCGAGTTTTGTTGAGTTTGCAGAGCCACCAGTCGAAGTGGTGGGCAACCTACAACGGATGGCAGAGCCTCGGTGGGCAGGTGCGTCGTGCGGAACGTGGGACAGCAGCGATTCTGTACAAGCCCGTCACGAAAAAGAAGGTGAACGACGAGGGCGAGGAAGAGAAGTCACGTTTCGCCCTGCTCAAGACGTTCACACTCTTCCATCTGTCCCAAGTGGACGGCGACCTGAAGCAATTCAGGGACACGCCCCGCCCAGACACCGGAACGCCGTTCGTGGACTATGGCCCTGCTGAGGAAGCGTTCGCTGCGACCGGGGCCGATGTACGCTTTGGCGGTGGGCGAGCATATTTTTCGCCCAGCGAGGACTACATCCAGTTGCCGCCGAAGGCGTCGTTCTCGAATGCAAAAGACCTGTATTCAGTATTGGCCCACGAGACTGTGCATTGGTCAGGTCACGAGAGTCGCCTGAACCGATTGTGCAAGTTCGCCCGCTTTGGCAGTGAAGCCTATGCGGTCGAGGAATTGGTCGCCGAACTCGGTGCGGCATTCCTTTCGACGGAACTCGGTGTTCCGCAGTCCGACGACCTGAGCAACGTGACGGCCTACCTTGGTCATTGGCTGAAGGTGCTGCAACGGGATCACTCGGCCATCTTCACAGCGGCATCGGCTGCCAGCAAAGCTGCTGACTTCATCTTGGAATTCAGTCGGCCAAAGGCCGAGGCGGAAGTAGGAGAGGCAGGCGGCGTTCTCCTGACTGCGTGAAATAGAGGCCGGGCTGATGAAGTCCAGCCTTTTACTCCGACGCCAATACCGCATTTGTACCCTGGGAAAACATGAGCAAACCCATGACTCGACCCGAAGCAATCAAGCTGGCCCTCAACATCCTTCGTCCATTCGCCGAGGCCGGGAGCATCTACGAGGACTATAAGACCGACGAGGGTTTCAGCGACGAACAGTACGAGGCGATGCTCGCAGTTCTTCACGCCGATGATCCGGCATCCAAGGAAGGGCCGTGGTCGGTCTTCTATGAGTCCCAGGGCAACATCCATCGCATCGGTCCGTTCGACACCAAGGCCGACGCCGAGCAAGCCACAAAGAACGCCAACGCCGAGGGCGAGTTCGACATCAATGACCAGCAGGTTTACTTGGTCGGACCATCGCATCGCCTGATTGTGTTGTCGGAGGAAGATGTTGCCGGAAGCGACTTCGACTACGACGCCGAACTCGCCGCCGATCAACTCCTGGAGCGCCAGGAGTTTGAGGACTTCGAGGGCATCGACGGCTTCGCCGACTCAGACATCGGCAATGAGTGGTAGTCAGTGATGGAATAGCGGCATTGTACCCTGACGGACATGAACACCACTTACGTCGTCGTCAATGGAACGAGCTACCACGAAAAGACGCTGGAAGCCGTGCACGCCAGCTTCGAGAGCATTGAGAAGGCTCGGTGGTGGGTCCACAAACTCGGCGTCACCGCACCGATTGCAGCGTAGCGATTCGAGAAGCATCCCAGGAGTGTCAGCGATGGACGACGAGAAAGAGCCAAACGAACTGCGTGATCTTCGTGAAGTTCAACCCACGAGCTTCCGTCAGATCATTGGCCAGGAGCATGTGAAGAAGGCCCTTGAGGTCGCCGTCGAAGCCAGCTTCGCCGAACACAAACGCCTGGACGACGTGCTGCTGTGCGGCCCGCCCGGACTCGGCAAGACGGGTCTGGTGACGGTGTTGCAAAATGAACTCGGCCTTTCAAGCATGACCACGGTGTTGGCGCAGTCCATCACGAATACGGCTGAGTTGAACAGCGTGTTGCTATCGGCGACCGAGGGCATTCTGTTCCTTGATGAAGTGGCGCTCCTGAGTGGATCGACGCAACATTCTCTGCTCAAGGTGTTGGACGACAGGAAAATTGACATCAACACCGGCAAGACCGTGACTTCGATCCCGGTCGCCCCATTCACGCTTGTTGGCGCAACGACCGACCCCGATGGCCTGATCGGTCCATTGCTTGATCGTTTCCGCATCGTCCTGCATCTGGACTACTACAGCCACGACGAGCTTGCTCAGATCGTTCGCCAGCGTCTTGGTGCAATGCGTTGGGAATACCAGCCGGAGTTGCTGAACGAGATCGCTCGCCGGGCGAGACAGACGCCACGAATTGCGATCCGCCTATTGCAAAGTGCGAGACGCTGGCAAGTCGCCGAGGGCGGCAACCTCCTTTCCGTGGATCACCTTCGTCGGGCCTGTGCGGTCGAGCGGATCAGCGACCAGGGGCTTGATAATGTTCAACAAAAAGCCTTGCATTTGCTTGGCAACGGCCCTGTGCGTCTGAACGTGCTGGCCTCGATGCTCGGCGTATCGACCAAGGTTGTAACCAAGACCGTCGAACCGTTCCTGCTTCGGAGCGGGCTGGTTGTGAAAACCGACTCTGGGCTGCGAACGCTTACAGAAATCGGACAGAAGCACCTGGAAGATTTGCGTCCTGCAACTGTCCGCAACTCGTCCAGTTGATTTCTGTGAAGCGCCGGTGAACGGTCCAGGAGCCGCCCGGCATCTTTGCGTGAATTGTAGGAGAACCTTCCGATGCCTGCCCTCGATCCGTCCGTTAAGGCTGCGGTTACTGTCTCGGAAATGGCCGAGTTGTGCGAGATTTCACGAAGCCGCTGGTACGAGCTTGTGGAAGCCGGGGTGTTTCCGGCTCCCGTCATACTTCTGCCTATCAAGCGTCCGGTTTACGACCGCTCCTTGATCGAGAAATGTCTCCAGATCAAGAAGTCCGGCATCGGGTTGAGTGGGTCGCCGGTGGTCTTCAATCGAAAGCGAAAGTGGGCATGGCCGACGAAGCAGAAAGCCAAGCCAGCGGTGAAAGAGAAACCGCTCGACCCGCTGGTTGAGAGGGTTTTGGATTCGGTCACGGCGCTGGAGTTGAAGACAACAGCCAAAGCGGTGAGCGAGGCGCTTGCGGCACGCTACCCGCATGGGATCGCCGGGAAGGACGAGGGCGAAGTGATTCGGGACATCTTCCTTTTCCTGCAAGGTAAACGACCATGAACCGTCCGCTGATCGCCATCTTGTTGTCCGCTTCCGTGGCCCTACCTCCTCTCGGTCGGGCCACCGGCTACGACCCATCCTGACGTTGAAACGCAATTTCGCAGAACAGTTGGTCCACGAAATAGAAACCGATCTTTCGCCCATCAGGAGCTTCCATCATGGCCGAAAACGCCGCCAATTTCGCAAGGTATCATGAAAAGGCGAAATCCGAAATCATCGCCCAGGTCGCCCGAATCGTTCGCCGGGCTGGATTGGATTACGAGGGCTGGCGCTACATCGCCAAGCAAGTACGGAAGGAATGCGCACTCCGGCCTGCCAAGAAGGGACGGCGGTTGCCACGCATCTTGAACACCGATGCTTTCCGAGCTTTTTACGAGGCCGTGGACAAGGCCGACGACGTGCAGCACGCCTTGATGCTCAGGCTTCTGTTCCAGACCGCCGTTCGGGTCAGCGAGTTGTGCGGCATCCAGATCGGCGACATCGACCTGGAGAACTTCAAGATCAGGATCAACAACGGCAAGGGTGACAAAGACCGCTTCGTATTGTTCGGGAAGACGTTCGCCACGGCGTTGAGGACGCATATCGCTGCGCATCCGAACAACCGCTGGCTGTTCCAGACCCGGCGAAACACGAAGTACACGACCCGGCGAGTCCAGCAAATCGTCAAGCTCTATGCCGAGCAAGCTGGGGTGACGGCTACGCCGCACACCTTCCGGCATCAGGCGATTACTTGGCTCACCCGCCACTCCGGGATGGCAGACGCCGAGCTTCAACTCATCACGGGCCACGCCCGGCGTGAGACGCTGGCAATTTACCAGCACGTTGCACTCGATGGCGATCTCGAAGCGAAGTACCAGGAGGCGATGAAGAAGGCCGACCTGTAGCGGGTCGGTGGGCGGTTGCGTGATTGTACCCTGACGATTATCGCTCCCCTTCAACCACCTGGAGAACGCAACATGATCGTCACCCTTGCAGGCCCCGATGACCTCGGCTTTTGGTTTTTGGATGACGAAAACGGGCGGTCGTTTCCCCTCGTGGAGCGCCACGAAGATCATCCCGCCGCTGCCGCCCTTTTCGGCTGGAAAGCCCCGGAAGGCATCACGGACGAAGAAGAGATCATCAACAACGCTATCGACTGGCTGACGGATCATGCGGGCGAGGACTTCGATGCCCCGCTGCACGTCGTTGATTACTTCCGTGAGTTGAACGACGAGGAAGACGAGTAGGTGTCGGGGCCATCGCCGAAAGTGCTGCACCGCTCGTTGGCGTCAGCGTGATTGTACCCTGGCAATCGGTTGACTCATAACCAGGGTATGCCGGGAGAATTGCGTTATGATCGACACCGAGAACCACGTCACCATCGACGCCCGTGTGATCGCCCTCAACCGCACGCACAACTACCTCATCGACGCAAAGCATCAGCCGAGCATTGCCAGGATCGAAGAGGTTTACCTCTACGACAAGAACCAGCACACGCACTGTTGCGAATTGACGCCGAGCTACTACCTGATGCACCTATACACCAGGGTCGTCCTCACCCCGGAAGGCGACAAGCTCAACGATCACGAGCAAGATGAAATCTTCCAGGCGTATGAACACGAAGGCACGGAGAATTGCTACGTCCACTGCCACGAGATCGACGCCCTGGAAACCACGGCCAAACCCTTCACCTATCACACTCACGGCGACCCGGAGTTCGGTGACGCAGCAGACGAGTTTGAGAGCGAGGAAGCCTTCCACGATGCCGTGATGGACGCCTTACGGGAACACTTCCAGGCGAATTGTCCGATCTGACCATGCCCGTCGCTGTTCGATAAGGCCATGCTACTCGCTGAGGAAGCGCTCGCACCGGCGACTGCCTCACGCCCATCGAAAGGGCATCAATAGCGGTTTTGTACCCTGCGGGTCGGAAGCACATCACCGGCAAACTGGGACAACCGCATGAAGATCACGCTGCAACACGGCGACTTCGGCACTTACCTCCTGGTTGCCGAAGACGGCCAGGACCGTCTGATTCAAACCGATTGGGACTACCCCGGCATCGCCAGCACGTTCGGCTGGACGCCGTGCAGTTGCGGAGCCACGGACGGAACGGTGTCGTGCGCCCACAAGCAAGCCGGGCAGATGATCGCCGAGGCCCAGGCTTACCTGGATGCCCATATCGGCGATGAAGTCGAAGACCCTGGATATTTCGGAGAGAGAGGACAACAGAATGTGGTCGCTTGAAATGCTGGATTACTTGAACCGAGAAGCGGCTCGCAAGGCCCGGAATGCAAAGCGGGAGCCGTTCGTCCCGTCTTTGAAAGACATCGAGAACTTCCCGCCGTTCCCATTCCCGAACTTGGGGCCTTATGTCCCGGCTGAATGGGAGCGTGTGGAAGATGCGACGTGGTTCGTGGATTCTTCCGGCTGGGGCCGCAGTGATGAACCGGCTCTCACCGACGAGCAGTTGAAGGCCGAGTTACGCCAGTACGTCGCCGAAAACCCGGATCACGGCTTCGCCATCGTGGAGTGCGGGCAGTTTCAATGCTACGTCGGGGCGTTCCGGCCAGCAGCCGAAGGGAAGGTAGCAGCATGAACGAAATCGACTTCCTGGTGCGTCCGCACGAAACCATCTGGACCTTCGAGCCGTTGACTGAGCGTGCAAAGAACTTCACCGGGACCGACCTGGACGTGGCCGATTGGCAATGGCTTGGCCCACGGTTCGCCGTGGACCATCGGCCAGCGAACGATCTGGTGACGGCCCTGCAAGACGAAGGGTTTGTCGTTGAGATTTGAATGGTAGAGAGCGTCGGGCCGGAGCCGAGTCCTTGAGGAATACCGTGTTTGTACCCTGGGTTCGAGGAGGCAAAGAACTCAGACCAGGGGACCAAGCCATGACTTACGAAGAGGCGCTGAGGGCATCGAAGAAGATTGGAGCCTCGAAAGCAACCGGCCTTCCATTCCTCGCCATGACAATCAAGACGCTGGCGCTTGTTCACGCTATCAACCCGAAGCTCGTTTACGCCGGTGCGGTGAAGCAACATCTAACCGCCGATCTCGTCCGCAAGCTCGACCCGGTGAGTCTTGGCAATCTCATGTTCGATTGACGTTGGCGGTGGGCCGGGCAATCGGCCCTGGCCAGTCTGCCGGGCGGCGTCTTCCTACCCAAACGAATCGAAACCTGCGGAGATTACTGCAATGGTGAAGAAACTCGAAGAACCGCCTTACGATCAGGTCGGAGCGATCATGGCCTACGAGTCGGGCGAACTCGATGACGAGCAGACCATCGACCTGTTTCAGCATTTGATCGACACGGGGTTGGCGTGGTCGCTCCAGGGTCACTATGGCCGAACCGCCACGGCCCTCATCAACGCCGGTCACTGTCACCGATAGCGGGATTGTACCCTGGCGGGCGTCAGCAACTTGTCTCAGTTTCTCAAGGGCAACACCATGAGTGCTTTTCTGAAAGTAGAAAACATCGGCCAAGCTCCGGTCGAGGGCTTCACCGTCCTTGGGGTGTCCCTGGCCGACACGTCGAACAATGTCGGCGTCATTGGGCAATTTGGAAGCGGCAACAAGCACGCTGTCGCCGTCCTGCTCCGTAACGAATTGTCGCCGGTGGTCTTCGCTGGCACACTGAAAATGGAGTTCAGCACTCGCCCGCAGACCGTCACCGATGGCATCGCCAGCAAGGAATTCGGGCGGGTCGTGGTCAAGTTCGGCGGGACCGATCCGGTGACTGGTGCATCACGGTCCAGCACGGAAGACCTCGGTTTCGTTTTGACCTACGGCGAGAAGGATTGGACGGAAGCGGCCCTGGCTCTGCGTGAGTTCGTGTCCAACGCCATCGACCGCTCGATCCGTGAGGTTGGTGATTGGAGCGGTGTGAAGATCGAGGTCGTTTCCGACGCCCAGGTGCGAGCCAAGGCCGGGTATACCCGTGTCTTCGTGCCGCTCACGGCTGAGGTCTTGCAGTTTTACAACGACCTGGGCAAGTGGTTCTTGCATTTCAGCGAACCTGATGCGTTGACCAGAGCGATCTTGCCCAAAAATAACCGGAACCTGGAGGGGCGACGTGCGGCAGTGATTTATCGCCGTGGCGTTCGTGTCCGTGAGTTCGAGAGCAGCGATACGGAGAGCCTGTTCGATTACAACTTGGACGATCTGCGGATTGACGAGTCCCGCAAGGCAAGTGATTGGGACGTGAAGCATCACGCTGGGAAGGCCCTGGCGAATGCCGATAAGAAGACCCTCGGCATCTTATTCGACCGGCTGCTCAACAGCACGACGCCCGCCTGGGAGTTCGGCTTTGACAATTACTCGTTGTCGCCTTCCGGTGGAGATAGTGTCGAAGTCCTGGCCCAGCGCCGCAAGAACTGGTCCGAAGCGTTCTCCCAGGTCGCCGGTGACGATGCGGTGTTGACGGGAAAAGGGACCAAAGATCAGCTTGAGCGGAAGGGTTTCGTCCCTGTCCTCGCCCCGGAAAACTTGGTCAATGCGGCGGGAATGTACGGCGTCTCCACGCCCGCCAGCGTCCTTTCCTTGGATGAACTGGTCGGGCGTGAGATCACCGACCCCACGCCGGATGGCCAAGCTGCCGTCGATTTCGTTTGGGACCGTCTCGAAGAGATCGGCCTGACCAACGGCAAAGAGAAGCCTCCGGCTCGTAGCTTCACGTCGATCCTCGACGGCGGCACGATGTTGAACGGGTTTTATCGAGAGGGCATCGTGTATTTGCACCGTGACCTTGGCGGGGCAGGCTCCGTCACTGGTGGACGACACGCACTTTCGGATCGGCTGGTGAAAGTGGCGCTCGAAGAAGTTGCCCATTTCGTGACTGGAAGCACCGATAACAGCCGGGATTTCCAGGACTATTTGCTCGAAGTCGCCGTCAAGCTGGCCCGGCTCGGCGACGAGAAGGTGAGCGAAGGCCGGGGCCGACGTGAGGTCGCTTTAGCGTGATTGTACGCTGGCGGGTGGACCGAGCAGAACATCAGCGAAGAAAGGCGTGAGGTCATGGTTGCGTTGAAGAATCCTTTGTTTCAGTTGGGCCATGTGGTTGCTACGCCGGGGGCCATTCAAACCCTCGCCGAAGCACAGACTTCTGCGTGGGAGCTTTTGAGCAGACACGTCAGCGGGGATTTCGGAGAAGTTGACGCCGATGACTGGCAGGCGAACCTCGATGCGATCAAGGACGACGCCCGCATTCTTTCTGCCTACACGCTCAAGTCGGGTGAACGTCTATGGGCAATAACCGAAGCGGATCGGTCGAGTACCTGTATTTTGAGGCCGGATGAATACTGATCCGGTTTCCTCCGAACTTCCCTGGCCCATTCTCGGCCCGCCGCTCGCAATGCACTGTTGAAGGAACCGCATGGCAAACACCGTGGAATCCTTGATTGCTGATCTCGCCGACCCTGACCGTCTTTTGCGTAACAACGCAGTGTGGGCGTTGATCGACATCGGCGAAGCTGCACGGCCAGCGATCCCGGCCCTCAAGCTGATCTTGGATGACCATTCGGAGCCGTACATCCGGCTTTCGGCAGCCGGAGCCATCAGCAGGATCGCCCCGGAAGACCCATCGGCATTGCCCATACTTTTGGAGGCGCTGCGTGATCCGTTGTTCGTCCACCGAACAATCGCCTGCGAGTTCCTGGGCGAACGACGAAGTAAGTCTGCCGTGTTGAATGTGATGCCCTTGCTCGGCGACCCTGAGTTCAGCGTGCGATTCGCCGCAGGCGAAGCAATAGGCAAGACGTTCAACTACTGGATGCACGCCGTCGCCGTCTGCGTTGCCATGCTGAAAGACGCCGACTGGATCACTCGCAGTGCCGGAAAAGAATGCCTATTGAGCCTCGGCGCTCACGCCAAAGCGGACATGGACTTGTTGGAGATGGCGCTTGTTGATGCGCCATCGGAAGTGCGTCCTGACCTTGAGGAAGCGCTGGACGAACTGAGGCGGCAATAGCGTGTTTGTACCCGGTCGGGTGTTACCTCGATCCTCGAAGGAAACACCTGATGGACGCATTCACGACCGCTTACGTCGAAGCTGCTTTATGGTCCTCGATGGACAATGCAGACGACCTGGGCGGCGCACCGCTCGATGCCAATTACGGCGTTGACGACATCGCCCCGGAAACGCTTGCCAACATCCGGGACGACTGCGAGGCGTTCCAGCGTGACCACGCCGAGGACATCGGCGGTGATCTGGAACGAGCCGGTCACGATTTCTGGCTGACCAGGAATCATCACGATTACTGTCGTGAGACAGAATGAAAGGGGATGAAATGCACCGGGCGGGTTCAATTCCCGCAGTCAGGCTTAGAGGCATTGTACCCTACCACCTGCGAGGGCCGGGTTTTGGGACGGGGATTGGCAAGACGATGTTGGGGAACGGCTCACAGAGGCCAGCCACGCATACGGCGAGGTTGATCTGTACGTTGGCGATGACGGACGGCTTTACGCATGAGCGGGATCGGCATGGGAGACTGAAATGACCGAAACACCCGACGAATTCGACATCGCCGGATTTCGACAAGCCGTCGAAAACCACTGGCAGCATCACGGAAATTGCCATCACCTGAACTGGTCTGTTTCTGAACGTGACGACGGCGTGTACCAGATCGAGGTCGCCCCTGTCTATCAGGAAGTCCTGGGCAGCAAAGACGACGGCATGAAGGTATGGACCGGCTTCGAGTTCGACCTCAGCGGGTTCTTCGCAGAGCAAGAAGTGTTCGCCCTGGAGTTTGGCGCTGCGAGCTACTGCATCGAGTGCAACGCTACGCCGATCATCGCCGTCCGAGGACGATACCAGGGTCAGCCGTTCGTCATGAAGCTGCACTTGGAGCCGATCCCGGAGAGTGAGCCGGTGGAGATCATCGACACAATCAACAACGTCGTCCGAGCAATAAAGGGGGAGTGACGTGGAAATCGACATCTACAATTTTGCCTCGCTGGTTTACGACGAATTGCACAAAACCTGCAAGCCGGGCCAAACTATTGTCGGCTTGGATCGGCCCTGGGAAGCCCGTACCGAAAAGACGCAGCAACTCTGGGAAGATGCTGTGCGAAAAGCCTTGATCCGGGCAGCGATCATCGAAGGCGACCCCTACCCGGAAAGCATCCGAATTGGCCGGAA